>Ga0079224_100013899_pt1 | contig 11228 bp, 11 predicted proteins | sample Stecom2015_FD_80414 | JGI IMG/M metagenome (GOLD analysis project Ga0079224, IMG submission 80414) | Agricultural soil microbial communities from Utah to study Nitrogen management - Steer compost 2015 | ecosystem: Environmental > Terrestrial > Soil > Agricultural land | place: USA: Utah...
ATCGTCCACGATTGAGATCGTTCCATCGGCCCACGCTTGATATTCAAGAAGCGGAAGCAGGACCGACAGCTGTACCATGATATCCGGAGGCGTTTTATAGTCGCATACATAGGCATTGAGGTAAGCGTGACCATCGTGGTACGGCCAGCAACCTTTGTGCTGCCCCAGATCTTTCAACGTCCGTTTAGCTAAAATTGGGTAGTTTTGATCGTGCGTAGCCGGCTGTGGTAACTGCACATAAACCCGACTGAGTAAATCGATAAATTGTCGGGCTACCTCAAATTGATTGGCGGGAGTCTCCTTGGCAAAGGCGATAAACGCGTCGGATATGCAATACGATTTCCCCTCTTTTATAGGGACTTCGGCGGGAGGCAGCGCGAAACCCAGCTCTGGCCAGTCCCCGGCGATCACGTCGGCCATCGACGCTCCTGTGTCGGTACAGTAACTGTTTAGGGCCGAAAGGTTTTGGAAGTACAGAATGGAGCCGGCTGCCGGTTCGGCGATACTGAAAAAGGCCAAGCCGCTCCGAATGCCTTTTTGTACCACGTGAAGGCGACCCTCCGTAGTCACGCCGAAGTCGCGGTCGAGAACCAAAAGGTCGTTCGGCCAAAAGGGAATGTGTAAGTCCTCATTGGGGACAAAATGTACGGTATAGTGAATGCCTTTGGAATGTTCGGGCGATTGTACATCGAGGTCTACGGTATACGTACCGGCTGGGGATTCGAGCCGGTACTGGAGAACTTGTCCGTTCGTATCACTATCAATCAGTCTCAGCTCGCCTGCCGGCGAGTAGGCGGTACGAAAAACCAGGGTCGTGCCGTTTACGTCCCGCATGCAGATGGCAAGCGTATCGTTGGTGGGAAAAGCTGTAGCGTATAGGTGTCGAGCTGCAATTCAAAAAATGGGGTGACCTTTTCCAGTTGCTGAATTAGATGTACAGCCCAAGGCGTTAACGCTTTTGTCTCTGTCGTCATATTGAACCGTTAGTTTGTTGATCGTTTGATTCCACGTCGTGGTCCGACCGCCAGCCACAGTGCTACTATAGCGCGATCACTCCTGAGCGGGAATAATTGAAATAGTCCCATCCCGTTCCAACACGGCATATTTAATTTGTTTCATCCGTTCGAGTCCGTGGTTGATCCGAGCGGCCTCCATGATGTCGTCTTCGTCTACATGTGATTCATTCATCCGGCCCTTTAACGGCCGGCCGTGGTCGACCAAGATCAGCGGAGTGCCTTCCAGTAACCGGTCCAGCTTCTTATACTGACCCTTCAGCTTCGAAAAAATCATGTCGACACCCATCAATATCGTGATCAAGATTAGGGCATTGGTGACGGAAAAATCGTTTCCCAGCAAGGCCTGTTGCGTCGCTTCGCCAATGATTAAAAGGAGGACGAAGTCAAACGTAGTCGTTTCGGCCAGGCTGCGTTTGCCCAGTACCCGGAAGAGCACCAGCAAAAAGAGGTAAACCGCCACGCCGCGTAAGATAAGGTCCATGTTACGGATAAATAAAATGGGTTAATTCAAAATGCTGCTGATCGACCTGCCAGACACCTTCAATCGTTCCGACTTCCTTTGGTGACAGAAAGAACCGGACGATCGTTTCGCCCTCCGACACGCCGTTGAAGTGGTAACGGACATATCCCTGTGAAATGCTGCTTTTATATGCATCGGGAACGATTTTTTCGACCTTAAAATGATCGAGGTAGCGCATTGGCAACGCCACCTCCAATGGGCGGCGGGTGCGTACTTGAAGGCCGATGTCCATTTCGTTGTCGACCCGATTGAACACTTCGTATTGGAGCGCGATTCCTGGTTTTTTGACTTCACGCCAACTTAGCGGACCGCCCCCGAATAAACCCAGCGCCGTGACGCCAATGACGACCCGCACGATGATGCTGCATAGCCGTTGTGCTTTCCAGCCTTTTATTTTGTGAGGCAGTCTTTCATCCAAGTCAAGCGAGTGCTTGATGGTTTCTATCTGAGGCTTCCGTTGCATATACACCTGGTAATAAGAGCCAGCGGTGGACTCGTCCTATGCTATAACACCCCGTTGTCCGATTTGATTTAAATTTTAGATGAAATTCCAGGTCTAAAGGCGGCTGGTCCGTCTTGCGGTCATGACGGCGCTTGCCGATGCGGCGGTCGCCGTGGTCATTGTTGAATGGGCTTCCGCATGACGTAGTCGTCCAGCACGTAGCCGTGGTAGGGAATGTCTACCGCTTCTACCACAAAGAATCCCTGTTTCTCATAGAAGTATTTGGCCGGGTTGCTGCGGTTTACATGGAGTTCGAGGCTGTTTGCAGCGCAGAAATGTGCGTATTTTTCGGCCTCGGCAATCAACGCGCGGCCGATACCCCGTCCTTGTTCGTCAGGAAGTACATACAGTTTCTCAATTCGAACGATTTCCCCTTCTCGGCCATCTTTTTGCCGGTAGCTAATGAAACCGACCGGTGTGGCCATACGATATGCCAGCATATATTGGTGCCCCGCAGCCAGCTGCTGCAGCAGGACCTTTTCGGCGAACATGCGTTCCAGCATTAGCCGGATTTGGTCATGCGGTAGGTAGCCGCTATAAGTGGGCCACCAGCAGGTGATGGCCAGTTGACGGATGGTTGCTACGTCACCTGTTAAACCTTGGCGAATGTCGACACCGTCCATTATCATAACTGCTCACCTATCAGCCCATATGAGCCGGAGAATGTAACGGAATAAAAACCGTCGTTTTGTGTTAAATAACTGTTGCCCCCCTGGTGGCTGAGACCGCTGGTGACAAAGCTGCTCGCTTCGCCATACAGCCAAATTGGCTCACCCTGAGGCTTCCATTTACTAAATCCGGGCTTAACGGCGAAGATCCGCTGGCCGTTCCCCAATAATACGATGTTTAAGCGATCCGCATAGGCCAAAAGTAGCGGCCGAACGGAAGTATCGTTTGAAAGGATGGTTGCTGCGGTTTGGCCACGTGAGATAAGCTCGGTTAACGCCGTTTCGATTAACGTGTCGCCCATCGGTTTAACGGTTACGTGGTCCTGCGCCGGCTCTACAGCGTAACGGGTAAACCAAACATCGATTTTGATACCAGCGTCCTGTAGGGGCTTTAACGCGTCATCCCCTGTCATCACCGTGGGACTCCATTCCAGCAGTTGATGGAGATAGGCGCGTGGTATAGCACCCATATCGTCGACGATAAGTGCCGGTTCCTGGTCCTCCCGGATGATGTGATGAGACGACACGGTTCGTGGGGTTAGTTGCCAAGCTTGCGAAGCGCAATATAGGCCATGAGGCCCGTGCTTAGCGCCAGCGCATCTTCGTCGATATCAAACGTGGGCGTATGTACGGCGGAGGTGATGCCACGGGCTTCGTTGCCGGTGCCTAAACGGTAAAAACAGGCATCGGCCACCTGGGAGTAATAGGCGAAGTCTTCCGCCGCGAGCCAGAGATCCAGATCCACCACGTTTTCCTTGCCCAGAAAATCTTCGGCATAGCTGCGTGCTTCTGCGGTCAGTTGCTCCTCATTAATGAGAAACGGATATCCGCGGCGAACCTCGAAGTCGCACGAAGCCCCCATGCTTTCTGCAATGCCGACAGCCATTTTCTTCATGCGCATATGGGCTTGCTCACGCCACTTCTCATCAAAGGTACGGAAGGTGCCTTCCAGGTAGACTTCATTTGGAATAACATTGGTTGCACCGTTGGCGATGACTTTCCCAAAAGAAAGTACGCTCGGCATTTTTGGGTCCGCTATCCGGCTGACAATTTGTTGCAGCGCAGTAATGATGTGTGCTGTGATGACGACGGGGTCAATATTTTGCTGCGGTTGGGCGCCATGGCCTCCTTTACCCGTTACGGTTACGTAAAGCTCATCGGTGGATGCCATATATTTCCCCGACCGGAATCCCACTTTGCCGGCCGGAATCAGCGGCATCACATGTTGTCCGATCACCGCCTGGGGCGTCGGGTTTTCCAGCACGCCCTCCTTGATCATCAGGCTTGCACCGCCGGGAAGCTTTTCCTCGCCCGGCTGAAAAATCAGCCTGACCGTTCCCGCAAATTCCTCTTTCAGCGCCTGCAAAATTTTTGCGGTTCCCAGGAGTGACGACGTATGTACATCGTGGCCGCAGGCGTGCATGACGCCGGGATTTTGGGACCCATATTCCCGGCCGTCTACCTCGGTGATGGGCAATGCATCCATGTCGGCGCGTAGGGCAACGGTCCGGTCCGACGGGAGATCGCCTTTGACTTCCGCCACCACCCCGGTGTTGGCCATAGGCCGGTTAGGAATGCCGAGTTTATCCAGAGTCGTCCTGACGAAGGCCGACGTTTGGTATTCTTCAAAAGAGAGTTCCGGATGTTGGTGAAGGTGCCTGCGTAGGTCTACAACTTCCGCATGCATCTGGGCAGCATGTGCACGGATTAGTTCTTTCAACATTTCAATCGCCTATTGATAAACGTATATTTCTTCGGTGAAAACAAATACGTTGTTGAATTGCCTGCGCAAACCCTGCATGAGGCTTTCTGCCTCACCCCGGCTTCGGAAGTCGCCCACTTTAACGCGATAATTGGGCTCCTCGTAGCTGATGTAGGTGTCGATGTCTTTATACAGTGACTTAAAGCGGGCCTGCTCAGCATAAGCCGCGCTGCGGTCGGCACCCGAATAGATCTGAACACGAAAGCCCATGGTGGTCGTCCGGGTCGCTGTTTTCTTGTCCACCGGCTTGTTGTTCGCCGGTGTAGCCGTGATGTTTGTACCCTTTCGATTCCGCTGCATGACACCAATGAGGGGATCTGCAACGATTTCCACCCGGCCTTGCTGGGCATAGCTGTCCGCACACCACATACATACCAGTAAAACAACCCAAAAGGAGTTTTTCTTGATCATGGTTTGCGATTGTTTATGCATAAGACTGTTTTGCTCGACTGTTAGTTTAAACGATTACGCGCCGTGGCAATTCTTATATTTTTTGCCGCTGCCACACGGACAGGGGTCGTTTCTGCCTACTTTCTGTTCATTGCGAACGGGTTGTGTCCGTTGGATCTCGCGCGTATCTTCAACAGGACCGTTGGGTGCGCCTGCACCGGCAGAAACGAGCTCCGGCTTGGACGTCTTCACACGCGCCTCCTGCTTCGGTTGGGGCCGCGCCTCGCGGACATCCTGTGGTTGTTGGTTCGGGATCTCTCCCTTGAAAAGGAAACCAACGATGTCCTTATTCATGCTGATCAACATCTGCTTGAATAAGTCGAACGCCTCCATTTTGTAAATGATAATCGGATCCTTCTGTTCATAAACCGCATTTTGAACAGATTGTTTCAACTCGTCCATATCGCGGAGGTGTTCTTTCCAGGCTTCGTCGATCAATGCCAATACGATGCCCTTTTCGAACGATTTAAACACCTCTTTACCGCCGGATTCCACCGCCTTTTTCAGGTTAGCAGCGACCTGTATACCTCTTAAGCCGTCTGAGAACGGCACGACAATGTTTTCGATTTGGCCGCCTCTTGTGGCAAAGACATCGGAAAGCACAGGAAGCGTCTGCTGAGCTATCTTATCGGCCTTTTCCCGATAGAAGCTGATCACCTGGGCAAAGAGTTTGTCTGTTAGTGTGGTGACGTTAGCTTGGCCAAATTCCGCTTCGCTGATGTCGGGATCTCGTCCGAACACACGGATCACTTCGAGTTGGAAATCTTCATAGGTACCAGACTCTTTGTATTCGGTAACGATATCTTCGATGACATCGAAGATGGTGTTGTTGAGATCGACGTCCAGCCGGTCGCCAAATAGCGCATTGCGACGCTTGGCGTAAATTACCGTACGCTGGGAGTTCATAACGTCGTCGTATTCCAACAGCCGCTTCCGGATCCCGAAGTTGTTCTCTTCAACCTTGCGCTGCGCCCGTTCAATCGATTTGGTAAGCATGCTGTGCTGCATCACTTCGCCTTCTTCGACGCCCATACGCACCATGATATTGGATATTCTTTCCGAGGCAAACAGGCGCATCAACGGGTCTTCTAGCGACACAAAAAACTGCGATGATCCGGGATCCCCCTGCCGCCCTGCACGTCCGCGTAACTGCCGGTCTACGCGGCGCGATTCATGTCGCTCGGTACCAATGATCGCGAGTCCGCCGGCTTCCTTCACCCCGGGGCCGAGCTTGATATCGGTACCCCGTCCGGCCATGTTGGTTGCGATGGTTACTGTACCCGCCTGTCCGGCCTCGGCCACGATGTCCGCCTCACGCTGGTGCAATTTCGCGTTCAGCACATTGTGCTTCACACCGCGCAACTTGAGCATCCGACTGAGCAGTTCGGAGATTTCGACCGATGTGGTACCCACCAATACGGGCCTGCCGGCTTCGGTCAGCTTCTGTATTTCCTCGGCTACGGCATTATATTTTTCGCGGGCTGTGCGGTAAATGAGGTCCTGGCGGTCTTCGCGTTGAATGGGAATATTGGTTGGGATTTCAACGACGTCGAGTTTGTAGATCTGCCAAAATTCACCAGCCTCGGTGACAGCCGTACCGGTCATCCCCGCCAACTTGTGGTACATGCGGAAGTAATTTTGCAGGGTAATGGTGGCGTAAGTCTGCGTAGCGTCCTCTACCTTGACGTTTTCTTTGGCTTCGATGGCCTGGTGCAGGCCGTCTGAATACCGGCGGCCTTCCATAATACGGCCGGTCTGCTCGTCAACGATCTTCACCTTCCCTTCATCGATGATGTATTCATCGTCACGCTCGAAAAGAGTATACGCCTTTAACAGCTGATTTACAGAATGAATACGTTCGGATTTGACTGAAAAATCGCGCATCAGCTCTTCCTTTTTCGCCAATTTTTCTTCCCCGGTAAGATTCGATTTTTCGATTTCTGCAACCTCGGTACCCACATCCGGCATAATAAAGAACGAAGGGTCCTCTCCGGAGGCGGTGATGAGCTCAATCCCTTTTTCTGTCAGCTCAACTTGGTTGTTCTTTTCGTCGATTACGAAATAAAGCTCGGCGTCGACCTTAGGCATATTTTTGCTTTGTTCCTGCAGGTAATAGTTTTCTGTCTTACTCAGGATTTGGCGATTACTACCCTCACTCAAAAACTTGATCAGGGCCTTGTTTTTCGGTAGTCCCCGGTGCGCACGCAACAGCGCCAGTCCGCCGCCGTCTACGCCGGTATCGCCAGCAGCGATGGCCTTCTTCGCTTCATTCAACACACCATTGATTAGATTTTTTTGCGTATTTACGAGGCGCTCGATACGGGGTTTAAGCTCGTAAAATTCATGTTGGTCACCCTTTGGGATGGGACCGGAAATAATTAGGGGTGTCCGCGCGTCGTCAATCAGTACGGAGTCCACTTCATCGACCATTGCAAAATGCAGTTTACGCTGCACCAGGGCCTCTGGAGACTGCGCCATATTGTCACGCAGGTAATCAAAACCAAACTCATTGTTGGTGCCAAATACGATGTCCGCGGCGTAGGCATTGCGACGGGCAGGTGAGTTGGGTTGGTGCTTATCAATACAATCCACCCTTAGCCCATGAAATTCGAAGATGGGCCCGTTCCACTCGGCATCGCGCCGCGCCAAATAGTCGTTTACCGTTACGATATGTACGCCCTGTCCAGAAAGGGCGTTGAGGTAAGCAGGCAATGTGCCGACCAGCGTTTTACCCTCGCCGGTGGCCATCTCTGCAATTTTACCCTCGTGGAGCACAATACCGCCAATGAGCTGTACGTCGTAGTGCACCATGTTCCAGGTCACCTCCGTGCCTGCGGCATTCCACCTGTTTTTCCAAATCGCCTTATCGCCGTTGATCAGCACATTAGTCTTGGTGGCGGCGATTTGTCGATCAAAATCCGTAGCTGAGACCTCCAATTCGGTGTTTTCGGTGAAACGGCGCGCCGTTTCCTTCACTACCGCGAAGGCTTCCGGTAGAATCTGCATCAGCACCTCCTCCAACTTCTTGTCACGGTCCTTACCCAGCTTGTCCACCTTGTCGTATATGGCGGTTTTCTGCACCATATCGACGCCCTCCTGCTCGGCTTCTGCCTTTAGGTCATTGATTTCTTTATCAACCGAGGTGAGGTATTCGGCAATACGCCGCTTGAAATCAGTGGTCTTGGCCCGGAGCTCGTCGTGGCTCAGCGACTGTAGTTTAGCGTATTCCTCTTTAATTTTGTCAACCAGGGGTTGAATATGTTTAATATCGCGGTCTGATTTGCTTCCGAATATTTTACTTAAAAATGTTAGCATTAGCGTTAGTTTACTGAATGACTACCACTGGCAATAATGACACCAAAGGGGATTATCAGCCAATATGGCATATTGAGCAAAGTTAGCTATTCGCCATGAGAATGTACAGCCCGGCGTGAGATTTTTGTGTTACGTTGGGCTACAACAAGAACAGAGGCTTATTGATAGGCGGGATCAGTCCCAGGTGCTCGGCTTCGTTGAAGAGACGCGTTATCGCCGCCCGGCCGTCGGTTCCCAGCGACACCGTATAGCGATTGACATAAAGGTCGATATGCTGGAACATGACGGATTCTTCCATCTCCTGGGCATGCGATCGGATAAAGTCTATTCCCGAGCGGGGATTAGCCAAGGCGAATTCAACGCTTTTGCGCAGGAGCCGATTGAGTTTGATTTTGATCGTTTCGGGGAGGCTTCGCTGCACGACAATCCCACCCAGGGGTATGGGACCGCCGGTTCGTTGTTCCCAGTAGTCACCGAGATCGATGACTTTGTGCAAGCCCTTTTCGCGGTAAGTAAAGCGGTTTTCATGAATGATTAAACCCAGGTCGATTTCATCGTGCAGCAAGGCCTGCTCAATCGCCGAGAAACGCATTTCCCGCTTGTCGCGGAGCTGAGGGAATGCCAGTCCTAAGAGAAAATTGGCGGTGGTATATTGACCGGGTATCCCCACCTTAAGGTCGGTAATTGCGGAGGGCTCAGCCGCCCCGGTTGGCGCGAGCAGTTCCGTCAGTTCCGGCTGTTTGCAGATCAGCAACGGCCCTACCCCGAATCCGAGCGCACTGCCGGCATCGAGCAGTTCGTAATCTGCAACGGCATAGGCGTACGCATGGTAGCTCAGCTTCGTGATGGCTAACTCATTGTTAAATGCTTTGTTGTTTAGTGACTCAACGTCTTCGTAGGAGACGTCAAACTCGAGGCCTTCCGTATCGATCTTATGGTGAATAAGTGCGTCGAAGATGAAGGTATCGTTCGGACAGGGAGAGAAACCAAGTGTTAACTTCATACCACGTGTATTGATGGCTCAGTTTATCTTACAGACTGATTAGACTTCGTTGTGTAAGCAATAATGTCAGCACGGCAACAAAGGTAGCCAAAATTATGCCCTTTGCTGTTTGCTCGCCATCACTACGGAAAAAATGACGGACCAGTAACAGATTGATAAGTGCTGCAACCGCATAGAAGCCCAAGGGCTTACCGTTAATTAAAGTGTTTGCCGGGGAGCAAGTCAGCAAATAAGCGGCGGCCGGAAAGATCATGCCTAACAAGCAACCGAAAAAAAAGCTGTTGATTTTCACACGAAGGACTTTAGTCGAAATTCCAGGAATTAAGTTCCGGTATGGCGTGGTGTGCGGTCATATCAAACTGTACGGGAACGATGGACACGTATCCGTTTTGCAAAGCCCAAACGTCGGTATCTTCGCCACGGTCACGGAGCTGGAACACACCGGTCAGCCAATAGTAGTTCCGGTTATAAGGATCGGTTCGCTCGTCGAATTCTTCCGCCCACTTCGCATCCGCCTGTCGGCAGATTTTGATGCCTTTTAAAGAGGGTTCATCGGGGAAATTTACGTTGAGCAGGGTGTTCTTGGGCAGCCCATGGTCGAGCACCTGCTGGCCGATTCTTTGAATATACGGCCGACAGGTGGCAAAATCGGCATCCGCATCGAAGTCGTCGTAAGAAAAGCCGATCGAAGGGATGCCCTCGATAGCGCCTTCCACCGCCGCCGACATGGTACCGGAATACAGTACGTTGATTGAGTGGTTCAGCCCATGGTTTATTCCCGATACGCAAAGGTCGGGTTTCCGCCCTTTAAATACGGTGTTGACTGCAAGTTTCACGCAATCAACGGGTGTTCCCGAACATTTGTACATCGTGACATCCGGGTAAATATGGACACGGTCGATCCGTAGGGGCTTAGCGATCGTAATCGCATGGCCGGTACCGGATTGCGGTCCCTCTGGAGCCACTACGGTGACGTCACCCAGTTGTTGCATTTCCTCAATCAGTACCTTAATGCCTTTGGCCGTGATGCCGTCGTCATTTACCACTAGGATGGAGGGTCTCTTTTTCGTCATGGGACTAAGTTAACAAGAAAAGCGTTATCGACCGTGGTCCATAACGCTTTTCTTGTATTACGGCATTGGTGTTTACAGACTGTTGAGCCAATCGACAACCTCATCGCGCGCTTTACCCGTCTTCTGTTGCAGGCGACCAATCAACTCGTCCTCCTGCCCCTCTTCATATAACAAATCGTCGTCGGTCAAATCGGCATACTGCTGTTTTACTTTTCCCTTTAACTCGTTCCAGCTGCCTTTCAATCTTAAGTTGCTCATATAGTACTCCTTTTTTAAAAGTTAACAAGCGGGGGGCGAAAAGGTTTTGGCGGCAGCTACTTTCACCGGCTTACATATGTTTCGGAATTAAAAAAGGCCGCCCGATTAGGCGGCCTTTATGTAAAGCCTTGCGTAAACTAAGGTTTACTTATCTTTTGATTTCAACACGACGGTTCAATACGCGACCTTCTTCAGTAGCGTTCGATGCGATCGGAGCAGATTCGCCCAATGCGTTAACCGTGATTTTGGAAGCGTCTACGCCAGAGTTAACCAAGTATTGTTTTACTGAGTTAGCCCGGTCACGAGACAAATTCATGTTGTAAGCTTCAGTACCTTCAGCTGAAGCGTGGCCGTCCAATGTAACGGTGCCACCGCTTTCGCGCAGGTCAGAAGACAACCGATCAAGGATTGAGTATGATTCGGTTTTCAACACTGAGCTGTCAAATTCAAACTGAATGTTTGAATAGGTAGCTGAAGTAGTTTCTTTCGGCTCTGGGAATTTGATTGGGCAGCCCGCACCGTCAACTTGCGTTCCAGCAGGGGTATTCGGGCACTTGTCAAATTTGTCAGATACACCGTCGCCGTCAGAATCGCGACCCAATTCGTCAACTAAACCTTCCAACGTAGAAACGCGTTGTTTCAATGCTTCAAGTTCGTTACG
>Ga0079224_100013900_pt1 | contig 11227 bp, 12 predicted proteins | sample Stecom2015_FD_80414 | JGI IMG/M metagenome (GOLD analysis project Ga0079224, IMG submission 80414) | Agricultural soil microbial communities from Utah to study Nitrogen management - Steer compost 2015 | ecosystem: Environmental > Terrestrial > Soil > Agricultural land | place: USA: Utah...
AAGTAGCGCAAGGGTAGTACGCTTTCGCGGAAATCGTGGCAGAGGTGGTGCGCAACCTCTCCCGCATCGTCGAAGCCAAGCGCGCGGCGCAGAGCGCAAGGCCGAATCTGCGCATCGTCATGGTGATCATGCGCCGCAATCTGCACGAACTGGCCGATATCGTGTCGCTGGCCTTCGCCCACGGCATCGATTCGGTGTTCGCGCAGCACCTCAGCCACGATTTCCGCGAAAGCGTACTACCCTTGCGCTACTTGCCCATGCGGGATTTCGTCGAACGGGAAAACCTGCTTGCGGAAGATTCGGCGCGCGTCGCCGAAGCTTTCGATGCGGCGCGCACGCGCGCGGCCGTACTGGGCGTGCATCTGCGCTTGCCGCCGCTCGAACGCGAGCGCCTCGCGCCCTCTCCGCGCGGCTGCGACTGGCCCTGGCGCGGCGCGTATCTCACCTGGCGCGGCGAAGCGCTGCCCTGTTGCATGGTGAGCACACCCGAGCGCTTCCGTCTGGGCAACATGCTGAAGGACGGCGTGCACGAGGTCTGGAACGGCGAGCCCTATCGCGCGCTGCGCACGGCGTTGGAGTCCAACTGCCCACCCGAGATCTGCCGTTCCTGCTCGCTCTACCGGCACACCTTCTGACATGGCGACCGCAACGTCGCACGACGGCGATCAGCAGCCGCAACGCATCGCGGTCTTCCGTGCACTGCAGATCGGCGACCTGCTGGTGACCGTGCCCGCATTGCGGGCCCTGCGTCACGCCTATCCACACGCGCACATCACGCTCATCGGTCTGCCGTGGGCGCGCGATTTCATCGCGCGCTTCGACTGCTGCGACGAACTGTTCGAATTCCCCGGTCTGCCGGGCATGCCCGAACGCGAACCGGATACCGACGCGCTGCCAGCGTTCTACGCCGCCGCGCGCGAACGCCGCTTCGATCTGGCGCTGCAGATGCACGGCAGCGGCGAGCTGAGCAATGCGGTGGTGGAACAACTGGGCGCTGCGCGAACGGCCGGCTTCCACCCACAGGACGCCGACGCGCCCTCGCATTTTCTACCCTGGGAGCCGCACGAATCGGAGCTCGGACGCTATCTCCGCCTGATGGAATCCATCGATGTGCCCTTGTGCGGCACGGAACTGGAGTTCCCCATTACACCGGCGGAACACGAGGCGGCCATCGACCTGCTGCACCGTCATTTGCCGCTCGCGCCGGCGCCTTATGTTTGCGTGCACCCCGGCTCGCGCCTGCCTTCGCGCCGTTGGCCGCCGGACCGCTTCGCCGCTGCAGCCGATGCGATCGCAAGCTGGGGTTACATCGTCGTGCTGACCGGCACGCAGGACGAAGCTTCGATTACGCGTCAGGTCGAGGCGACCATGCGCCGCACCGCAGTGGACCTGGCCGGCAAGACCTCGCTGGGCAGTTTCGCCGCGTTGCTGCGCGATGCGAGCCTGGTCCTTTGCAACGACACCAGCACCTCGCACCTCGCCTGCGCCACGCAGACGCCCAGTGTCGTGATTTCTTCCGGTGCCGACGTGCAGCGCTGGCGGCCGCTCGACGAAAGCCGCCACCCTGTCCTTTGGTACGACACGCCCTGCCGCCCCTGTGGACACGCCGTTTGCCCGACCGAACACGAATGCGCGCAAGGCGTTTCAGTGGGCGCCGTCCTGGACACGGCCCGCAGTTTGCTGAGTGTTGAGGAACGACCGGTCTGACACTCCTCGTGGAAGGGTTTTTAACCATTCGAGACATGCGCAAACGCCTCCGTATCCTGACGTGGCACGTCCACGGCAACTATCTCTATTACCTGACCCAGACGCCGCACGATTTTCTGGTGCTGTGCGACGAGCAGCGCTCGCCGGGCTACGCCGGGCGTGCCGGCACGCTGCCCTGGGGCGACAACGTCATCGAAGTGCCGCTGTCGCAAGTGAAAGAGACGCCCTTCGATTGTGTGCTTTACCAATCGCGCACGGGGTGGGAACGCGATCGTTTGCAACTATTGTCGCCGGCGCAGCAGCGCCTGCCGCGCATTTACCTGGAACACGATCCGCCGCAGGAGCATCCCACCAACACGCGCCACTTCGTCGACGATCCGGACGCGCTCATCGTGCACGTCACGCCCTTCAACCGGCTGATGTGGGACAACGGCCGCACACCCTCGGCGGTCATCGAGCACGGCGTCAAACCGCTGACCGATGCGCGTTACAGCGGCGAACTGGAGCGGGGCATCGTGGTCGTGAACCATCTGGCCAAACGCGGCCGCCGGCTGGGCAGTGACGTCTTTCAGCACGTACGCGAGCAGATCCCGCTCGATCTGGTCGGCATGGATGCCGAACGTGCCGGGGGGCTGGGTGAAATCGGCAATGCCGACCTGGGCGCGCACATGGCGCGCTACCGCTTTTTCTTCAACCCGATCCGCTGGACCAGCATGGGACTGGCGGTGATCGAAGCCATGATGGTCGGCCTGCCGATCATCGGTCTGGCGACGACGGAAATGAGCACCGCGGTGCGCAACGGCCACTCCGGCTGGGTCGATACCCGCCTCGACGTGCTGATCGCGCACATGCGCGCCCTGCTGGACGACCCGGCCGAAGCGCGCCGCGTGGGCGAAAACGCCCGGCGCGACGCGCTGGAGCGCTTCCATATCGATCGCTTCGCCGCCGAGTGGTCACGCCTCTTGCTAGATGTCTGCGCATGACCCACGGAGTCCCGCCATGCTGAACAGTTTCTTCATCGCCGGCTTCCCCGGCGCCACCCGCGTACCGCGCAACGGCCAGCGCGTCGAGCAGGCGGCGCTGTGCGGGCATGAGCGCTTCTACGCGCAGGATTATGCCCGCGCCAAGAAACTGGGGCTGCTGGTGGCGCGCGAAACGGCCCAATGGCCCTCCATCGAGCGCATCGCGGGGCACTACGATTTCGGCTTCGTGCGGCGCCGCATCCACAGCGCGCGCGCGCAGGGCGTGCAGCTCATCTGGACGCTGCTGGACGGCGGCTGGCCCGCCGATGTGGACATCATGCGGCCGATGTTCGTGGAGCGCTTCACCGCCTACGCCCGCGCCTTCGCGCGCCTGCTGCGCGACCAGGAAGTGAAGCATCCCATCGTCGTGCCGATCAACGAAATCGGTCCGCTGTCGCGTGCCGGCGGCGAGTTCGCGCACGTCTTTCCCTTCCTGGAGGAGCGCGGTCTGGAACTGCGCTGCCAACTCGTGCGCGCCGCGGTCGCCGCCATCGACGCCATGCGCGAAGTGATGCCCGACATCCGCATCATGCACGTGGAACCGCTCATCCACGTGGCGGCGCATCCCTTCCATCCCGAAGACGCGGACGCCGCCGACGTCATGCGCCGCGAGCAGTACGCCGTGCTGGACATGCTCTGCGGCCGCAGTTGGCCGCAATTGGGCGGACACGAGCACCATCTCGACATCCTCGGTGTCTCGCATTATCTGAGCAGCCAGTTCTACTACGCCGGCCCGCGTCATCCCGGCAAGATGATCAATCCGCAGGCAGCGGAGTGGCGCCGGCTGTCCGACCTGCTGTCCGAAACGGGTCGCCGCTACGCCTGCCCGCTGGTGATCGCCGCCACCGGCCACGACGGCGCCGGTCGCGCCGCCTGGCTGCGTTATGTCTGTCGCGAAGTGCAGCACGCGGCGACGCGCGGCACGACCGTTCGCGGCCTGTGCATGTCGCCCGTCGTCGATTGCGCGCCCTTCCAGTTCGAACCGCGCAGCAGCAGCGGTTTGTGGGGCATGTCGGACGAGGAAGGCGAACGCGCGGTGGACATGTGGCTCGCCAAGGAACTGCGCGAACAGCAGCGTCTGCTCGAACGCCTGCAGCGGCAGGGCGCAAACGAAGCGAGCATCGCCGCGGACAAGGAAGCCGCACACTCGCGCACCGCCAGCAACCGCGCGTTGGACGCATGAGGCGACGCCGCACGCGCCAGCGCATTCTCGTCACCGGCGGCGCAGGCTTTCTTGGTTCGCATCTGTGCGATGCGCTGCTCGCACGCGGCGCGGAAGTGCTGTGCGTCGATAACTTCTACACCGGCGATCGCGCCAACATCGCGCACCTGCTGCGCCATCCGCGCTTCGAGTTGATGCGGCACGACATCACCTTTCCGCTCTACGTGGAAGTGGACCGCATCTACAACCTTGCCTGCCCCGCCTCACCCATTCACTATCAGAACGATCCGGTGCAGACGCTCAAGACCTGCGTGCACGGGGCGATCAACATGCTCGGACTGGCCAAGCGCCTGCGGGTACCGATCCTGCAGGCTTCGACCAGTGAGGTGTACGGCGATCCGACCGTGCATCCGCAACGCGAGGAATACTGGGGACACGTCAATCCCATCGGCCTGCGCGCGTGCTACGACGAGGGCAAGCGCTGCGCGGAGACGCTGTTCTCCGACTATCACCGGCAGCATGGCGTGCCGGTGAAGATCGCGCGCATCTTCAATACCTACGGGCCGCGCATGGCGACCGACGACGGCCGCGTGGTCTCCAACTTCATCGTGCAGGCGCTGCGCGACGAACCGATCACGCTCTACGGCGACGGTACGCAGACACGCGCCTTCTGTTATGTGCAGGATCTCGTCGACGGGCTGCTGCGGCTGATGGGCACGCCGGACGATTTCACCGGCCCGGTGAACCTGGGCAACCCCGTCGAGCATTCCATGCGCGCACTGGCCGAGCGCATCATCGCGCTGACCGGTTCACAGTCCACCATCGAATATCGTCCCCTTCCCGCCGACGATCCCACGCAACGTTGCCCGGATATCGGCTTCGCGCGCGGATGTCTGCAGTGGGAACCGGTTGTTGCACTCGACGAAGGGCTGCGTCAGACCATCGGCTACTTCGCCGGCCTCCTCGATCTGCCCGCGCCGCCCGGTTGCGTCAGCCATTTGGCCGCAGCCGACCACAGGGATACGGCGACACGGCTACAGACGAGCAATCCTTGAGTCTTCATTCGCGGGTCTCTGGTCTCGACTCTCAGCTCTCGACTCGAATTACAACATCGGCCCGCTCATCATGCGCGCTTCGCCCGTGCTGACCGCGATGTCACGATCGCGATCATCGAGGTAATGCCGACGCACGCGCCGCTGCCCCATGGTGCCGGTGATGCCACCCAGGATGCCGGCGATGAGCGAAAGCAGTACGGCCAGCGTGAGTCCGCCGGTCGTCGCACCGACGCGATCAGCAGCGCTTTCGATATCCGCCTGCGCCTGCGGCGGCAATGAACCGCCCTGGGCGACGTTGCTCGTCTGCTCGACGATGCTTTGCACCTGTTCTTCCGGCAACCCGAGATTGCGCAGCGCCTGCGCGACTTGCTCGCGATCGATATTCTGCGGGGCCTGCTGGATGGCCTGCGGAATCGCCTGACCGACCATCGGCTGCAACTGGCGGAACAGGCCGGCGGTGGCTGCGCTCAACACGGTGCTGGCGAGGAAGGCATAGAGCAGTGTGGACGCCGCCCAGGCGACCGCACCGTGCAGCACGCCGTCGCCCTTGCGGCGCAATCCCGAGGAGCGCGCCGCGACATAACCGCCGATGAAGGCCGCGACGAGCATGCTGATGCCGCTCCATACCGCGGCGCTCGCGCTCATCTGTCCCGCACTGTCGCCGGTCGGTTCGAGAACCAGACCGCCGACGGCGACGCCGGCCAGCATGAGCATGAGTTGCAGGGCGATCCCCACGGCGAGACCGGCGAAAATCGCCTGCCAGGAAATCGGACGGAAATACATCCGTCGAGCGTTGTTCGCGAAATCGACGGCCATGACGGCTCCTTTCGAACAGGCGCGCGCGACAAATGCCGGCGAACGGCGCGCCGCGCGTCTGGATTCGAAGGAATTGCAACAGCCGTTCCCGCCAATGCCGGCGGGCGGGCAGCGCCGGGGGCGGTCAACGTCCCGCGTCGATGTCGGTGCGGACCGTTTTGGCGCGCTCCAGCAGTTCGCGCAATACCGGGATACGGCGTTCGGCGAAGCGCTTCAGTTCGCCGTCCTTCCCTTCGCGGACCTCGCGCTCGTACAAGGCCAGCGTCTGCTCATGGGCCGCAATGCCGAAGCGGTCCATGTAGAAGCGGTCGTGCTGCGGCCCGGTGACCATGGTGAGCCGCTGCAGGTCTTCCTTGTAAACGGCGAGCGGCGCGGTGGGCAGATCGAATTTCATCGTCTGCGCCATTTTCATGAGTTCCTCACTGGCGGCCGTGTGGCTCTTCTGCGCGTCCTGCGCGAAGTCGCGCACATCGTCGCTGAGCGTTTTCTCCGCCGCCAGCCGCGCCGCCTGCACATGCGCGATGTTCGAGCCGAAGGCGCTGCTGGCGAATTCGCGATCCACCTCGTTGAGCTGGGGCGCCGCTTCGGTTTCCTGCTCCGCCTGCGCAGCGACCTGTTCGTTCTGCTGCTTCGACGTCGACGCTTCGGGCGCGGCGGCAGGTCGCTCCTCTTCCGCACCGCAACCGGCCAAGGCAAGCGCCGCTGCCAGCGCCATCAGTTCCTTCTTGTAGATCATCCACCCTCCCGCAAAACTTCAATCATCGTCGCGCGACCAGCACGCCGGCGACGAATCCGACCGCCAGCGCCAGCGCGACGGTCGAAAAGGGGTAATGATGAATGTATTCGCCGGTGGCGTCACGCATCTGGCGCGCGCGCTCTGTGGTATGCGCGCTCATTTCGGACGCACGCTGCCGCGCGTCGCTCAGCCAGTCGAGCAGCCGGGTGCGCTGCGCATCGTCGTCCCAGGGATAGCGCCCGCTTTCGCGCGAGGCCTGTTCCTTCGCTCCGAATTCCATGGTCTTGTTCCGTTCCCGTTTCGTTCGTCCGTCAGGCGAGCACAACGCGGACCTCGCGCTCGGGCGCGGGCCGCGGCTGCTTCGCCGCCACATCGCTGGCATGCTGTGCCAGCATCGCGTCGAACTGGCGCTGCAGCAGTCTGCGCACCGGTTCGGGCAATTCGAAATCCAGCGCATCGCGATAACGCATCAGCGCGATCGCGCCCAGGCGTTCGCACATGCCGAGCGCGGAGGCCTCGTCGCTCATGGCGCCGAAAGCGCGCGTCGAATCCGACATGATTGCGGTTTGCGCCAACTCGGAACCCTTGCACGTCCGGTCGCCCATCGCTTCGCGCAGCTTGATCAGTTGACGACACGCCCGCGCCGCATGATGCGCACGGCGCTTCAGCGCGCGATGCCTCGGCCGCTGGTGCAACAACTGCGCACAGGCCTTGTAACAGGCCTCCTGCTCCCGGCACACCTCGATCAGGTCGTCGAGCACGTCCGACACCTGTGCCTGCTTCATCGTCTAAGTCCTCCTAGTGATCGTGACAACGCGCGCTGCGGTGCAGGCCGCATGCCCGCCTCGCGGACGCATGAACGCCGGCGGCCGCAGCTTGCGTCACGGGCACATCGCTTGCGGAATTTTTGCAGGCGTCAACGAATGCGACGCCTGTCGTTCATGCACGACGCGCGCCTGGCGCTGCAATCAACCCATGTCTGCGGCCGGAACGACGCGACGCATGGCGGCACGACATTCATCCACGGAGAGAAATCGATGACACGTATCCATCCCCTGATCAAGGCAACGGTGCTCGGCGCGGGGCTGTCGCTCGGCATGGCGGTTCACGCCGCCGGCGACTACGGCAGCAGCAGCGGCAGCACCGGCGCGTCCGGCGCCGCGGCCACGAGTGCCGAGCGCGCGCAAAGCCGCGACTCGGAATCCGGCGTCGGACAAACCACCGGACCGCAAGCCGGCCCGAGCGCCGGCGGTGCACGCGGCGGTGGCGGCGGCAGCTACGACTCGGCGACCGGCGCGAGCGGCCGCACGGGTGCCACCGGCAGCACCGGCTCGACGAGCCGCAGCGGCAGCATGCCGGGCGAAAGCGGCGCGGAAGCCTCGCAGCGTCGCGATTCGCAAAGCGGCACCGGCCAGACCACCGGCCCCGCTTCCGGCAGCGGTTCCTACTCCACCATGCCGAGCCGCTAGCACGCATGACCCTCATGGCGTATGGCGCGAGCCATACGCCTGCGCCGGACAATCCGAAGGAGCAACACCATGGCTAGCGTCAACGATCCAAACGACCCCACCGCGCCGCTCGGCGCCAACATCGAAGGCTCGCCCGAGCCGAGTGCCGGTCCCGGACCGCGCATCATGTCCGCGAGCACGCTCGAAGGCGACGAGGTGGTGAATCGCGACGGCGAGAAGCTCGGCACGCTTGAAGAAATCATGCTCGATGTGAGTACCGGGCGCGTGGCCTATGCCGTGTTGTCCACCGGCGGTTTTCTGGGAATCGGCGACAAGCTGTTCGCGGTGCCCTGGCAGGCGCTGACGCTCGACACCGACAACGAGTGCTTCATTCTCGACGTCGACAAGGACCGGCTGCAGAACGCGCCGGGTTTCGACAAAGACCACTGGCCCGCCATGGCCGATCAGCGCTGGGCCAGCGATCTGCACACCTACTACGGCACGCGGCCGTACTGGAGCTAGCCGCACCCGCAAGCCCGGCGCGGGCGCGTTTCATGCAGGTTCAACCGGCGGCTTCCGCCGCGACATCCCCGGCTCGAGGATGGACTGCACGATGAACCGCCCGCAACCCGGCCGCTCCGATCCGCTCGGCTCTCCCGCGCGCGAAGCCTTGCGCATCGCGCTGGTGACCGATACTTACCCGCCCGATTCGAACTGCGCAGCCATGACGCTGCAGCGCAGCGTCGCGTATCTGCGCCTGCGCGGCCACCCGGTGGAGCTGGTGCGACCGCGCCATCCGTGCGATGCGCCCAACGAAGCGGAGGACGAAATGCTGCTTCCGGGATTGCGGCTGCATCGCGACCTGCAGATCGGCCTGCCCGCGACGCGCATGCTGCGTAAAGCCTGGCGGGCACAACGGCCCGACGTCGTGCACATCGCCACCGCGGGGCCGCTCGGCTGGTCCGCGTTGCAGACCGCTCGCACGCTCGACATTCCGGCGAGCACCGAGTATCACCCACCCCGACACGAGAGCTGGCTCGAGCGGCCGCTCGACTGCTGGCTGCGCCATTTCCACAATGCCGCCGCATGCACCTTCGTCCCCACCAGTGCACTGCGTACGCAGTTGAGCCGGCGCGGCTATCGCAATCTGGCGGTGATGGGATGCGGCGTGGATTCGCAGCGGTACAACCCCGCGCGACGCAGTCGTGCGCTACGGCGACGCTGGGCGTTGCGCGACGACGATCTGGCGGTGCTTCACGTCGGCCGTTTCGTGGCGGAATCCGGCCTGAAGCTGGCGGCGCGTGCATTCGAGGCGATTCGCCGCACCCAGCCCACTGCGCGCATGGTGTGGATCGGCGACGGCCCCTTGCGTGCGAAATATCAGCAGACGCATCCCGATCACGTGTTCCTGGGTGCGCGCTCGGGAGAAGTGCTCGCGGCCTGTTATGCATCGGCCGATATCTGTCTGTATCCCCGCCTCGGCGAGCGCTTCGGCAATATCCCCCTGGAAGCGATGGCCAGCGGGCTCGCACTCGTCGCGTTCGACTGTGGCGCAGCGGGCGAACACGCGCTCGACGGTATGGATGCCTGCCTGGTGCCCTATGGCGACGAATTGTGCTTCATTCAGCGCGCGGTGGATCTCGCGCGCTTTCCCGCGCTGCGTCATCGCCTCCGCCATGCGGCGCGCAGCGCGGTGCGCAGCCTGCACTGGTCGGCGGTGCTCGGAGAATTCGAACAGCAGTTACGCGTAATCGCGCAACGCGACGCGGCCGCAGCCGGTTGAATCGGCTCAGGCGCGCAGCGCCTCGTTGTTTTCCCGGTCGGTCACATAACGACGCGCGTCCGCCAGCAGTTCCATCAGCGTATTCACTTCCACCGGCTTGATCAGATGATGACGAAAGCCGGCTTCGCGGACGCGACGCATGTCCTCATCCTGCGCATAGCCGGTGATCGCCACCAGCACGGTATCGCGCAAGGCCGGACTCGCAACGAACCGACGCGCGACTTCATAGCCATCCATGCGCGGCAGCCCGATATCGAGCAGCGCGACATGCGGCAGGAACGATTCGGCGCGTTCGATGGCGGCGACGCCGTCGTAGCACACCTGCACGTTGTTGCCCCAGATCCGCAGCAGGTCGGCAATGCTGTCCGCTGCGTCGCGGTTGTCGTCCACCACGAGAATGCGCGAGGCGGCCATGGCTGTCGTCTGCTTGTGCACGTCCTGCTCCTTGTCGTCGGGCTGCTGCGCCGCGCGGCGCAGCGGCAAATGCACATTGAACTCCGAACCGCGATCGCGGCCGGCGCTGTGCACCGTCACGCGTCCGCCGTGCTGACGCACCAGCCGCTCGACCAGCGCAAGACCGATGCCGAGCCCGCCCTCGGATCGATCCAGCGAACGCTCGCCCTGCGTAAAGAGCTCGAAGACATGCGCCTGCAGATCCGGCGGAATGCCCATGCCGGTATCGCGCACGCACAGCACCGCCTCGTCGCCGACACGCCGTACCTCGCAACGGATCGCGCCGCCCTCGGGCGTGTACTTGATGGCGTTGTTGAGCAGATTCACCGCCACCTGATAGAGCCGCACGCTGTCGCCTTCGATCATCAGCGGATCGGCGGGCACCGAGGAAGATAACTGCTGGGCACGGGCTTCGGCCGAGAAGCTCACGGCATCGACTGCGCGTTGCGCCACCGCACACAAATCGACCGGCTCCTTCTGGATGGCGATCTTGCCGCTGGTGACGCGACTGACGTCGAGCAGGTCGTCCACCAGCCGCGTGAGTTGCGCGACCTGCCGTTCGAGCATGCCCACTGCCCATTGCACACTGGTGAGGTCTTCGGGGCGGGCGCGCAGGATTTCGGTTGCATTGCGCAGCGGCGCGAGCGGGTTGCGCAATTCGTGCGCCACCATGGCGAGGAACTCGGTCATCCGGCGCGTCGTGCTTTCCAGTGCCTCGATGCGGCGCCGTTCGGTCAGATCGCGGGTGATCTTGGCAAAGCCGCGCAGCTTCCGTTCCTCGTCGTACAGCGGCGTGATGATTACATTGGCCCAGAACTCGCTGCCGCCTTTGCGCACGCGCCAGCCTTCGTCTTCGAAGCGGCCCTGACGCACCGCTTCCTCCAGTTCGTAATCGGGCCACCCGCGCGCAACGGCGTCGTGCGTATAGAACATGGAGAAGTGCTTGCCGATGACCTCTTCGGCGCTGTAGCCCTTGATGCGCGCCGCGCCCGTATTCCAGGTCTGTACGCGGCCGTCGGGATCGAGCATGAAGATGGCGTAGTCG
>Ga0079224_100013901_pt1 | contig 11227 bp, 12 predicted proteins | sample Stecom2015_FD_80414 | JGI IMG/M metagenome (GOLD analysis project Ga0079224, IMG submission 80414) | Agricultural soil microbial communities from Utah to study Nitrogen management - Steer compost 2015 | ecosystem: Environmental > Terrestrial > Soil > Agricultural land | place: USA: Utah...
CCATCGGCAGCGTCGATGATGTCATCGCGCTGCGACACCGATCCCGCCTTCAGCGTCGCCGTGCAGGCGAGGCAATTGCCATTGCGGCAGCCGTAACGGATCAGCCAGTGCGCGCGCTGCGCGGCCACCAACAAATTTTCATCGGCGCGCGCCGCGAAACTTTTTCCATCCGGCAGGCTGATGCGAAATGACTGACTCATCGGCATGCAAACTCAGCCGGTCGATTGCTGCGCGTAATTCTCGCGCAGGGCCGCGAGCAGCAGCGCCATCGCCCTGCCGCGATGACTGATGCGGTTTTTTAATTCGGCGGGCAATTCCGCAGCGGTGACATTGTGCTCGGGCACGAAAAACAGCGGGTCGTAACCAAAACCGTTGCTGCCGCGCGGATCGGTGACGATGCGCCCCTCCCATGCCGCCTGACAGATCAGCGGCGACGGGTCGGTCGCGTGACGCATAAATACCAGCACGCAGCGATAACGCGCACTGCGCTGCTCCAGTGCTATATCGCGCAGCGCTTCCATCAACTTCTGATTATTTTTTTCATCGTCGGCGCCAACACCTGCAAACCGCGCCGAGTAAATGCCCGGCGCGCCCTGCAGCGCATCGACTTCGAGACCGGAGTCGTCGGCGATGGCCGGCAGACCGGTGTGCCGTGCCGCATTGCGCGCCTTGAGAATCGCGTTTTCGACAAAACTCAATCCCGTCTCTTCGATATCCGGAACCTGCCGCGCGGTTTGCGGCACCACCTCAAAACCGGCGCCCGACAACAATTGCTGAAACTCCGCCAGCTTGCCGCGATTGCCGCTGGCCAGAACAATGGTTTGCAGTAACTGCTGACTCATCGGCGTGCATTCACTCATCGACAAACAATTTTCGCGTGAACGTAATCGTCTGTGCCGGTATTTGCGGATCGACCTGCACGCTCAGATCAAAACGCAGCAATTCCTTGTCGCCGTGTCGAAACGCGGCGATGTAATAAATTGCATCCTTCTCGCGCACTTCGCGAAAGTTCAGCACCCTGCTTTGCATCAGATCGGAGTAGGTGCCTTTTACCACCACGGCGTGCGCAACATCGCCGTCCTCAACTTTTTTGCGCACCGAGACATTGACCATGGCCTGATCCTTGGCGCGCACGATCTGGTACGACGCCGCTGCGGTTTCGCCGATAAAGGTGGTGGGCACAACCGAGTAGAGGATTTCGTAAGGGCCGACGGTTTTGCTGGATTCGACGTTGGGTTGCAGCGGGTCTTGCGCGAAGGCAACGGGTACGGACAGGAACGACGCGGTGACGAGACCGGCAGATAACGCAAGCGCAGCGAAGGTTCGCATGGTGGCTTCTCCCGTGATGAGTGTGGGGAACCTTTATACCACCATCGCAATGACTGCGCAGGGTTCGTGGAACCGGCTAGCGCGTAATGTGGTAGACCGCAGTGACCCCGAACAAATTCGGCAGCAGGCGTGCGCCAATCCCGCGGCCGTTGCCACCGCCGACGATGGCGCGATGTTTGATGCGCAGGCCGCGCTCGGCACACAGCGCCTCGAAATCATCGACGGTGCAGAGGTGGATATTCGGCGTGTCGTACCACTGGTACGGCAGTGTTTCCGACACCGGCATGCGTCCGCGCGTGCTCAGGTACCAGCGGCAGCGCCAGTTGCCGAAATTCGGAAACGCGACGATGCCCTCGCGGCCTATGCGCAGCATTTCTTCCAGCACGCGATCGGGATGATCGAGCGCCTGCAGCGCCAGCGTCATCACGACGACATCGAAACTGCCGGTATCGAAATTGGCGAGGCTCTGGTTGAGATCCTGCTCGATGACATTGATGCCGCGCGCAACGCAGCGCGTGATGTCATCGGCATCGATTTCGACGCCGAGTCCATCCACCTGCTTGTTGTCGCGCAGCATTTCCAGCAGCGTGCCGTCGCCGCAGCCGAGATCGAGCACGCGGGCCTTCGGTTTGATCCAGTCGTGAATCAGCGTCAGATCGAGGCGCATTATTCGAACTCCCCCGCGACGCGCTGCATATACGCTCCAAACACCGCTTCGTAACGCGGAATCGGCACCAGAAACGCATCGTGTCCGTGCGGCGCCTCGATTTCGGCGTAGCTGACGGGTTTGCGCGCGCTGATCAACGCGTTGACGATTTCGCGCGAACGCAGCGGTGAAAAACGCCAGTCGCTGGTAAACGAAATCACCAGAAATTTGCACTGCGCGCGCGCGAAGGCCTGCACCGCATCGTCGCTGTACTCGCGCGCCAGATCGAAATAATCCAGCGCGCGCGTCATCAGGATGTAGGTGTTGGCGTCGAAGGCTTTCGAGAAGGTATCGCCCTGATAGCGCAGGTAACTCTGCACCTGGAATTCCACTTCCCCGTCATTGCCGATGGCGAAATCGCCCGCTTTCAGATCGCGGCCGAATTTTTCCATCATGCCGTCGGCCGACAGATAGGTGATATGACCGACCATGCGCGCCAATGCCAGGCCGCGATCCGGAATCACGTCGTGTTCGAGGTAGCGGCCGCCGTGAAAATTCGGATCGGTGGTGATCGCCTGGCGTGCGATTTCGTTGAACGCGATGTTCTGCGCCGACAGTTTCATCGCCGAGGCGATGACCACGCAGTGGCGCACGCGCTCCGGATATTCCAGCGCCCAGCGCATCGCCTGCATGCCGCCGAGGCTGCCGCCGATCACCGCCGCCCAGTGCGGAATGCCGAGCACATCCATCAGGCAGCGTTGCGTGTGCACCCAGTCGCGCGCGCGCAGCGACGGGAAATCCGGCCCCCACGGTTTGCCGGTGGCCGGGTTGATCGAGACCGGACCGGTGGAGCCGTGGCAGCCGCCGATATTGTTGAGACTGACGATAAAAAACCGGTTGCTGTCGATCGGTTTGCCGGGGCCGATGTAGTCGTCCCACCAGCCCGGCTTTTTGTCGTCTGCGCTGTGATAACCCGCCGCGTGGTGGTGGCCGCTGAGCGCGTGGCAGATCAGCACGGCGTTCGAGCGATCCGCGTTCAACGTGCCGTAGGTTTCGTAAACGATGTCGTAATCCGCCAGTTCGCGGCCGCATGCCAGCATGACCGGCTGCGTAAAATGGTGTGTTTGCGGCGCGACTAATCCAACAGAATTTGCGGGCAGTCCGACGGAATTGACGGGAAATGGGTTTGGCATTGCGACGTTGTTATCAGCCCGGATAAAGAGGCGCGAAGTCTATCAAATTATTTTGATGAAGATGGCCGGCTGATCGCCAGCTCGGCTGGCAGCGTGACGGGACTCTGGATAGACACCGTCTTCTGCCGCCCGCTGTCGCCGCGTTCGATAGTGACGGACTGCTTCGGCACGCCAAAGGCCTTCGCCAGAAAGCCGATCAGATGCGCGTTGGCCTTGCCATCCACCGGCGGCGCAGTGATGCGGATTTTCAGGCGCTCGCCATGCAGGCCGGCGAACTCATCCTTGCTGGCATTCGGCTGCAGATGGCAGGACAACCACAGCGTGTCGTCCTGCCAGCGATAGAACCCGGTCACAGTCCCAGAATGAAACGCGACGGCAGGCCGAACATGCCGGCGACATGCCGCAGCATGATCTGCACAACATTGATGGCCAGAAAAACCAGGATCGGCGAGAGGTCGAGACCACCGATCGGTGGCAGCAGTTTGCGGAACGGCGCCAGCACCGGCTCAGCCAGCTGATTGACCAGCACGATGGTCGGGTTGTAACTGCCCATCGCCACCCAGCTGAGAATGATGCTGGCGAGAATCGCGATGTAATAGATGTTCACCACCATCGCGACGCAGCCGATGAACGACCACACCAGAAGCAGCAACGGATTCGGCAGACCGACACCGAACACCATGAAAATCAGCGCAATGGTCAGCATCTCCACCACCAGCGCCAGCACCAGCGAGGCCAGATCGACCCCCAACACCCCGGGAATGATGCGGCGCAGCGGCTTCAGCACCGGATTGGTCACGCGCACCAGAAATTGTGAAATCGGATTGTAAAAATCCGCGCGTGCGATCTGCAGCAGAAACCGCAGCAACACCGCCACCAAAAACAGATTGCAGAACGTCTGGATAATCAGGTTGCCGATTTCACTGAACATCGTGGTCTCTCAGTCAGATTTTTTAGCGGTCGCCCAATTCGCGCGCGAGTTCAATCGAGCGATCGCGGCAATCGGTCATGCCCTTGTCGAACAGCTCGCGCAAACCGCCCGCCTCGAAGGCGGCGATCGCGCGCTCGGTGGTGCCATTCGGCGAGGTCACGCGGCGGCGTAGTTCGGCGGTATCGACATCGCTGGCAATCGCCATCTGCGCGGCGCCGAGCGCGGTTTGCAGCGTCAACTGCTTGGCCACATCCGGCGTCAGGCCGAGTTTTTCGCCGGCAGCCTGCATCGCCTCCATCACCATAAAGAAATAGGCCGGGCCGGAGCCGGACACGGCAGTAACCGCGTCGATTTCCGCTTCGCTGCCAACCCACAGCGCAATGCCGACCGCGCGCAGGATATTGTCGGCCAGCGCGCGCTGCTCGGCGCTGACGGCGGCATTGGCGAACAGTCCGGTCGCACCCGTTTGCACCAATGCCGGCGTATTCGGCATGCAGCGCACGATCGGCAATTGCGCGCCGAGCCATTTTTCGATGCTGCCGATTTCGATGCCGGCGGCGATAGAAATGATCAGCGGGCGCTTTTCGCGCAGGCTCGCCGCGATCGGCACCAGCACATCCTTCATCACCTGCGGCTTCACCGCGAGAATGACGACATCAGCATCGGCAATGGCTTTTTGGTTGTCGGACGTCGTGCGCACCGGCGCGATGGCCTTGAGTCGCTCCAGCGTGCCCTCATGCGGATCGCTGGCGATGATCGAGCGCGCCGAATAACCCTTGTTGACGAGTCCACCGATGATGCTGGACGCCATGTTGCCCGCGCCGATAAATGCCAGTTTGGTTGTCGCCACGAATCAGATCCCGAAATGAATGCCGTGAGGCTGAAAAACGGCCGGCAGTATAACGCGAGGCCCGTTATCCGTTGCGGCGATTCTGGTGCAGATGCGCGGTGCCCGACCTGGACTCCTCGGCAATCAGGTCCGCGCACCAAAAATATCGGTGCCGACCCGGACAATCGTTGCACCTTCTGCGATAGCCGCCTCCAGATCCGCACTCATCCCCATCGAAAGCGTATCCAGCTGCGGCAGCGAACGCTGCAACCGCTCGAACGCTGCTCGCACGGCAGCGAAAGCACGGCGCTGCTCGGCCACGTCGGGCGTCGGCGCCGGGATCGCCATCAGGCCGCGCAGCTGGATTCGCGGTAGATCGACAATGCCTGCCGCCAGCTCGGGTAGTTCCGCCACGCTGACACCGCCCTTGCTGTCCTCGTCGCTGATATTGACCTGGATGCAGACCTGCAGCGGCTCGGCGTCGTCATCGCGCTGCTGCGACAGGCGCTGGGCAATTTTCAGGCGATCGACGCTGTGTATCCAGTCGAAATGTTCGGCGATGACGCGCGTTTTGTTGGACTGGATCGGCCCGATGAAATGCCAGCGCGCCTTCAAACGCGGCAGCGTCAGGATTTTCAGCTCGCCCTCCTGCACATAGTTTTCGCCGAAATCGGTGCAACCGGCGGCGAAGGCAATTTTCACATCCTCGGCCGGACGGGTCTTGCTGACGGCGACCAGGCGGATCTGATCGGGATTGCGGCCGCAGGCGCGGGCGGCGGCGGCGATGCGCTGGCGCACGCGGGCGAGATTGTCTTCGATCATGGCCGTCTGGCTGGATGAATCCATGGGCTTGCGAGTCCTGATTGCGATCTGAAGGGTTGCCGGTCTGGAGGGCGGTGCGTGCCGCGCGCGGAGTGTGATGTTTCTCTCATCTACGCGGCGGGCAATTCCGCATTGCCCCGTCTATGCTTGCTGAAACCTGAATTTGGTGCGGCGCGTACCGCTGGCCGCCGCCATCCCCGATTCACTCTGGAAGCACCCGATGGATATTACCGAACTCCTCGCCTTCAGCGCCAAACAGGGCGCATCCGACCTGCACCTGTCGGCCGGCCTGCCGCCGATGATCCGCGTCGACGGCGACGTGCGCCGCATCAACCTGCCGCCGATGGAACACAAGGCCGTACACGCGCTGATCTACGAGATCATGAATGACAAGCAGCGCAAGGATTACGAGGAGTTCCTCGAAACCGACTTTTCGTTCGAAGTGCCGGGCGTGGCTCGCTTCCGCGTCAACGCCTTCAACCAGAACCGCGGCGCCGGCGCCGTGTTCCGGACCATTCCATCGAAGGTGCTGACGATGGAAGACCTCGGCATGGGCCAGGTTTTCCGCGACATCTGCCACAACCCGCGCGGCCTCGTGCTGGTCACCGGCCCCACCGGCTCCGGCAAGTCGACGACGCTGGCGGCGATGATGGACTACGTCAACGACACACGTTACGAACACATCCTCACCATCGAGGACCCGATCGAATTCGTTCACGAATCGAAAAAGTGCCTGATCAACCAAAGGGAAGTCCATCGCGATACACATGGCTTCAACGAAGCCTTGCGCTCGGCGCTGCGGGAAGACCCGGACATCATCCTGGTCGGCGAGATGCGCGACCTCGAAACCATGCGCCTCGCGCTGACCGCCGCTGAAACCGGCCACCTCGTGTTCGGCACGCTGCACACCACCTCCGCCGCAAAAACCATGGACCGTATCATCGACGTGTTCCCGGCTGCGGAAAAAGACATGGTGCGATCGATGCTGTCGGAATCGCTGCAGGCGGTCATTTCGCAGACGCTGATGAAAAAAGTCGGCGGCGGCCGTATCGCCGCCCACGAAATCATGATCGGCACATCGGCGATCCGAAACCTGATTCGCGAAGACAAAGTCGCGCAGATGTATTCGTCGATCCAGACCGGCGGCGCGCTCGGCATGCAGACGATGGATCAATGCCTGCAGGAAATGGTCAACAAACGCCTGGTCACGCGCGATCAGGCACGCACCAAGGCACGTTTCCCCGAGAAGTTCTGATCGTATTCCGTATCGGAAAAATATTTTCGCAAGAAATTTGCGGCTGAGAGTCCCGCAAGGAGTGGCAAGTGGATATCGAAAAACTGTTGGGCCTGATGGTTGAAAAAGGCGCTTCGGATCTGTTCATCACCGCCGGCGTACCGCCGTCGGTGAAAATCAACGGCAAGGTCATGCCCGTGACGACGACACCGCTGTCGCCGGAAAAAACCCGCGAGACCGTGCTCGGCGTGATGAACGAAGTGCAGCGCCGCGATTTTTTGCAGAACAAGGAATTGAATTTCGCGATCAGCGCGCGCGGTATCGGCCGCTTCCGGGTCAGCGCGTTTTATCAGCGCAACCTCGCCGGCATGGTGCTGCGCCGCATCGAAACGCGGATTCCGCGCATCGAGGATCTGGGGCTGCCGGATGTCATCAAGGATCTGGCGATGACCAAACGCGGCCTCGTCGTTTTCGTCGGCGCCACCGGTGCCGGTAAATCGACTTCGCTGGCGTCGATGATCGGCCACCGCAATCGCAACTCGAAAGGCCACATCATTTCGGTCGAAGATCCGATCGAATATATCCACCAGCACGAAGGCTGCATCGTCACCCAGCGCGAAGTCGGCATCGACACCGAATCGTTCGAAGTCGCGCTGAAAAACATGCTGCGGCAGGCACCCGACGTCATCATGATCGGCGAGGTGCGCTCGCGCGAAACCATGGAACACGCCATCACCTTCGCCGAAACCGGCCACCTGTGCCTGTGCACGCTGCACGCGAACAACGCCAACCAGGCGCTCGACCGCATCATGCACTTCTTCCCGCACGAGCGGCATCCGCAACTGTGGATGGACTTGTCGCTGAACTTAAAGGCAATGGTCGCGCAGCAATTGATTCCGACACCGGATGGCAAAGGCCGCCGCGCCTGCGTCGAAGTGTTGATCAACACCCCGCTCGCCGCCGACACCATCCGCAAGGGCGATGTGCATATGCTGAAGGAGTTGATGGCGCGCTCGAACGAACACGGCATGCAGACCTTCGATCAGCATTTGTATGAAATGTACGCCGCCGGCGAAATCACTTACGAAGACGCGATCGCGCACGCCGACTCGGCCAACGATCTGCGCCTGATGATCAAGCTCGGCGCCGACTCCGATCCGGATTCGCTGACGCGTGGTCTGGAGGGATTAAAAATCGAGGAAGACAAAGAGAACGATCAGGGCCGCATGATGCGCCGCTGACGCGCATTACCAACCTCTGGGCAGGGGCTTGCGCAGAATCAGCGCACCCGCTGCCTGTTCGATATAACCACCGACAGTCAGTTCACGCATGATGCGGCTGACCATTTCGCGCGACGCACCGACCATGTCGGCAATTTCCTGATGGGTGAGTTTCGGTTCGATGCGGCCGCTCTCGGCCGACGCGCGCTGCTGTAACACGCTGGCGACACGGCCATACACATCCAGCAATGCCATATCGCGCACGCTGCCGGTCAGCGCGCGCACGCGGCGGGCCAGCGCCTTCATCAACGCCAGCGACACGCCCGGTTCATTGGCGAGAAATTCGTGAAAATCATGCTGTGATATCACGCGCAATTCGGTGGGCGTCAGTGTCATCACCGAGGCTGAACGCGGCTCACCATCGATCAGCGCCAGCTCGCCGAAATAATCGCCGGCCTCCAGCCAGTTCAGCGTCACCTGTCGGCCATCCTCGCCATCGACATACACTTTCAGATTGCCGGCTTCGACAATGTAAAAATTATTCTGGCTGTCGCCTTCGGTGACGATGACGGAATTCTTGGGGTATTTATGCAGTTTCGCGTAACGCAGCAGCTTGTCGGCGGCGCTGTCGGAAAGATCGGCAAACAGATCGATGGTTTTTAACATTGTCAGTCCTCTTGCGGGCGGATTGTACGCCAGCCCGTGTTTAACCCCTAAGCCCCTCCCTGTTGGCGAAACCAATCCCGGCATGCAGGTTGTTGCACTGTCAGCGTTGCGTCAAGATGCGCGCTCGGCACGCCATCACGGAGCGATACATTGGCCGCTCGCACTCCCCCAAACACGACCCCCGCACCATGCCAGCGCGCAGCGGTGTAATCCCGGCCGGTCGCGTCGCGCTGGTGCTACTCGCCGCCAGCGCGCTGCTGCTGTCTGCGCTGGGCCTGCGCATCGAAGAAAGTATCGGTCTGCCACTGCTGTTTGGCTGGCGCGGCGAAAAACAGCCGCCCGCTGCGGTGGCATTGATCGCGCTCGACGAGGAGAGTGTCGCCGCGCTCAACCTGCCCGACCTGGATCAGATCGATCGCTGGCCTCGCAGCATTCATGCGCAATTGATTCGCACACTGCAAGACAAAGGTGCCGCAGTCATCGCATTGGATATCGCCTTCCTCGCCGCGGGTGATCCCGTTGTCGATGGCGATCTCGCCGCAGCGATGCGCGAGGCCGGCAATGTCACGCTGCTGAAATTGCTCGACGGACTCAGCCTCGACGCCGGCACAACCCGCAACAGCACAGCTGTGCAATGGCAATCGGAGCCGCTGCCGCTGTTTCGCGACAATGCCGCCGCGATCAATGCCTTCACACTGCCCGATCACGCCCTGAAAAAATACACAGTGCTGTTTCCGCGCACGCCGGAAGGTATCGAGGCATCGATGCCGCTGGTGGCACTGCAGCTTTATCAGCGCGATGCCCGCGCGACGCTGCTGACGCTGCTCGATCAGCTGGGTGAAACCGCGCTCAGTGAAAATCTGCGCACGGAATCGCGCCCCGCATTTTTTGCCGCGCATATCCGCAGCGCACTGCTTACGCGACCCGCATTGGCCAGCGCCATCGACGCTGCACTGTCGACCTGGCCCGATCGAGCCGCCGCCGTACAACTGCGCCCATTGCTGTATGCGTATCAATTGCCCGATCCGGTCTATATCAACTTTTACGGGCCGCAACGCACGATCCCCACATTTTCGCTGCACACACTGCTCACCACTCCCGAGGCACCCGCACTGGACGCCTTGCGCGGCAAGGCCGTGTTTGTCGGATTATCCGAACGTTATCAAAAACAACGCGATTATTTTTTTACCGTGTATCCCGCCAGCGGCGACAGCCGTATCAGCGGAGTTGAAGTGGCGGCGACGCTGTTTGCAAATCTGCTGGAACAGAAACCCCTGCGCGCACCGATCGTCTGGCAGCAGCTAGCCGGATTATGGCTGTGGGGCGGCCTGCTGATTGTGGCCGCCCGCTACCTGCGCGCATCGCGCTGGTTATTACTCGCATTGTTGCTGGCAGTGTCTTACGCCGCCGTTGCCGCAGCGGTGTTCACATTTTTTGCGTGGTGGCTGCCGGTGGTGGTGCCGCTGCTGGTGGCGACACCGGCGCTCGCGCTGCTGGCGATATGGCATTACTACCGACGCAGCGACGCCGCCGAACGCGCCGCCACCGCCGCGCTCAGTCTGTATGTGCCGGCCGATGTCGCCGCATCGATCGGACACAATCAGCAGTTGCTCACGCAGCGCCGCCAGATCGAAGCGGTGTGCCTGCTCACCGATATCGTCGGCTTCACGACATTGTCCGAGCAGCGCGAAGCCGATTACATGCACGGGCTGATGAACAGCTATTACCGCGACGTGGTTGCCGAGGTCGAACGCCACGGCGGCGTGGTCGCCAATATCGTCGGCGACGGCCTGCTGGCGCTGTGGCCGATCACAGATGGCGCACATAACAACGCGGCGCAACAGGCCTGCCGCGCCGCGCTCGCCATCGTCGCCACCAGCGATCGCCTGAGCCAGACCCTCGGTGAACCGCTGACTACCTGCGTCGGCCTGCACTATGGTCCGCTGTCGCTCGGGCATTTAGGCGCAGGGAAACATTTCGAATATGCCCCGGTAGGGGATACCATTAACACCACATCGCGCATCGAAGCCTGCACCCGCCAACTTCACTGCCGCATTCTGCTCAGCGAATCAGTGCGGCAATGGCTGCAGGGTTTCACCACGCGCAGCCGCGGCGAGGTCGGCCTCAAGGGCAAACACGCATCGCTGCTGCTGCACGAATTGCTGATCGAAACGGTCAGCGATTCGTGTTGCGATTGAAGACGGAACGAACATCGAGGAACACAGCATGGCAAGGCAAACCGGACCAGCCTTCCACCGCCGCAGCCTGACGCTCGCAATGCGTCAAGTTGTGGGGAGCCAGGGTCGTACTCCCGCACGGTGGATTTCACTTCTGCTGCTCTGCACGAGCAGTCTCGC
>Ga0079224_100013902_pt1 | contig 11227 bp, 9 predicted proteins | sample Stecom2015_FD_80414 | JGI IMG/M metagenome (GOLD analysis project Ga0079224, IMG submission 80414) | Agricultural soil microbial communities from Utah to study Nitrogen management - Steer compost 2015 | ecosystem: Environmental > Terrestrial > Soil > Agricultural land | place: USA: Utah...
CTGCCCGGTCTGGTGACCGGCGCGAGCGTGGGCGGCATCATCGGCACCCTCGTGGTCGGCGGCCCCACCCTGGTGGTGGCGGGCATCGATCTCATCCAGACGCTGGCCGCCGAGCCGGGCAGCACCAAGTGGATGGACCAGACCGGCCGCCCGGCCAACTGATCGCCTCCGAACAACGACGCGGCGCGCACCGGATGCCCCGGTGCGCGCCGTCTCTCGTCTCCGGGGCGGCTCAGAGCCAGATGGGATGCCACAGCCGCCCGGTCTCGGTGTATCTCATGAAACGCACCCGGCCGGTGACCACCGGATCGACCCACACCGCGTCCTTGCGTTCCGCGGCGGTCAGCTCGGTGGTGAACGGACACGACGAACGCCGCGCCGCCGCCAGCCGCTGCCCGAGTTCGCGCAGATCGGCGTCGGAGAAGCCGGTGCCGACCCGGCCCGCGTAGACCAGTCCGTCGTCGACCGGGATGCCGACCAGCAGGGAGGCGAACTCGCGCGCGGCGCTGCGCCGGTAACCGCCGACGACCACCTCGCGGATGCGCCAGTTGCGGTGCTTGAGCCAGGATCGGCCGCGCTTGCCCGGCAGATAGACCGAGTCGTAGCGCTTGGCCAGCACGCCCTCGAGACCGCGTTCTTCGCTGCGGCGCAGCGCCTCGGCGCCCTCCTCGGCCAGCGGCGGCGGCACCCGCAGCGAGGGCGCCAGCCGGCCGAGCATCTCCAGCACCCGGCGGCGATCGGCGAACCGCTTGCGCACCAGCGAAACCCCGTCCAGATAGAGCAGATCGAAGGCCATGAACTCCGCGCGCGCCGGATCCGCTTGCAGCAGGCCGATATCGGGCACCTCGTGCTCGTCGAGCACCACCATCTCGCCGTCGAGGACCACCCGGTGCGCGGACAGCTCGGCGGCCACAGCCGCGAAGCGCGGGTAGCGGGCGGTGACGTCGGCGCCGGTGCGGCTGCGCAGCACCAGCTCGTCGCCGTCGATGTGGGCCAGCACCCGGAAGCCGTCCCATTTGGTCTCGAAGCACCAGTGCGCCGGGTCGAGGCCGGCGACCTCGCCGGGGGTGGCCAGCATCGGTTCGAGATCGCGCGGGAAGGGCGCGCCGCCACGGGCAGGCCCGTCGTCGGCCGCACCGGCACCGGAAGGGAGCCGCTCGCGCGCCTGCGCCGCCGACGCGGCGTCCGGGGGCTGGTCGCGCATGAGGTGCATGAGCCACTGGTCGGCCCTGGTGCGGATCAACGCGTAGCGGCCGGTGAGCACCCCGCCGTGAAAGCGCACGATGACCTCGTCCTCACGCCATTTCTCGGTCTCGTAGGTGCCCGAATCCCAGATGGTCATCTCGCCGCCGCCGTACTCGCCCTTGGGAATCGTGCCGTGGAAGTGCAGGTACTCGAGCGGGTGGTCCTCGGTGCGCACGGCCAGCCGGTTCTGCGTCGGCGAGGTGGGCGGTCCCTTGGGCACGGCCCAGGAGGCGAGCACGCCCTCGCGTTCCAGGCGCACGTCCCAGTGCAGGCGGCGGGCGTGGTGTTCCTGGACGACGAACCGGTCGCCGGGGCCGGGCTCGGGCGCGGTGTCAGGGACCGGCTCGGGGGTGCGGGCGGGATCGCGCATGGCGCGGTACTTCGCCAGCGCGTCGTCGTCGTGCGGGGCGGCCGCGACGGTCAGCGGCGGGTCGAGTCCCGCGAGCAGATCACCGGAGTCACGCCAGCGCGCCAGCACCTCGTCGAAGCGCAGGTGGCGCAGGTTCGCCGAATCCTCGATCTCGGCCCAGGTGCGCGGCGCGGCCACGTGCGGATGGGCCCGGCCGCGCAGCGAATACGGCGAGATGGTGGTCTTGGCCGGGTTGTTCTGGCTCCAGTCCAGTAGCACCTTGCCTTTGCGCACCGCCTTGGCCATGGTGGCCGTGACCAGGTCTGGGTGGCGTTTCTCCAGGTCGGTGGCCAGCTGCTTGGCCACGGTGGACGCGCCGCCGGAGCCGATCTCGCGGTCGAGCGGGACGTAGAGGTGGATGCCCTTGCTACCGCTGGTCACCGGGAAGGCGCGCAGGCCCGCGCCTTCGATGATCTCCTTGACCGCCAGCGCCACCTCGGCGCACTCCGGCAGGCCCGCGCCGGGACCGGGATCGAGATCGAACACCAGCCTGGTCGCCGGCCCCGGCCGGTTCCCGGCGATACGCCACTGCGGCACATGGATTTCCAGCGCCGCCTGCTGGCCGAGCCAGGCCAGGCCAGCCTCCGAGTCCACCAGCGGGTAGGTGACGCGCCGGTCGCTGTGCTGGATCGTGTGCCTGCGCAACCACTTCGGCGCGTGCTCGGGCAGATTCTTCTCGAAGAACGACGACTCCGCCACCCCGTTCGGCCAGCGTTTCCTGGTGACCGGGCGGCCTGCCAGATGCGGCAGGATCGCGGGCGCGATGGCGGTGTAGTAGGCGATGACCTCGCCCTTGGTGGTCCCGGTCTCCGGGTACAGCACCTTGTCGAGGTTGGTCAGCGCCACCTCGATCCCGGTCCCGGCCGGACCGCCGTCGAAACTCGCGCGCACCACCGGTTTCCGGCCCCGGTCAGCCGATGCTCTCCCACCAGGGATCGACCGGAGGCGGACTCGCCGGATCGACCCGTTCGCCCGGCTTCGGCACCGCGATCGGGGTGCCCGCCGCGGCCGCCGCCTCGACCAGCCGCCGCACCGGCTCCGACCAGCCGTGCATGGCCAGATTGAAGGTGGCCCAGTGGATCGGCACCAGCAGCCCGTGCCCGGCGTCGCCGAGGCACAGATCACCGTGGGCGCGCACCGCCTCCTCGGGATTCATGTGGATGTCGGGCCACTGGTCGCCGTAGGCGCCGATGGGCAGCAGGGTCAGGTCGAACGGCCCGTGTGCCGCGCCCGCCTCGGCGAAGGCCTTGGTGTAGCCGGTGTCGCCGCCGAAGTAGACCCGCTTGGTCGGGCCCGCGATGGTCCACGCCGCCCACAGCGTGGTGTTGCGCACCAGGCCCCGGCCGGAGAAGTGCCTGGCCTCGGTGCAGGTGAGGGTGAGGTCGGCGCCGTCACGTTCACGGCCGAGCGCCGACAGCGACACCGATTCGCCCCAGGCCAGTTCGACGATGCGGTGCTCGGGCACGCCCCAGTGCCGAAGGTGCGCGCCGATGCCGAGCGGCACCACGAACGGCGCGGACTGCCGATCGACCAGGGCCGCGACGGTGGCCTTGTCGAGATGGTCGTAGTGGTCGTGCGAGATGACCACCACGTCCACCTCGGGCAACTCGTCGACCGGCAGCGGCATCGGGTGCAGCCGGGCCGGGCCGACCACGGACGAGGGCGAGACCCGCTTGCTCCACACCGGATCGGTCAGCACCAGGAAGCCGTCGACCTCCACCAGCGCCGAGGCGTGGCCGTACCAGGTGACGGCCAGCTCGGCCACGGTGTCCGGCCGCCGAGGACGCACCACCGGCACCGGCCGCGCGGGGTGGCCTTCCTTGCGCTTGCTCCACGCGGTGAGCAGCAGGGCCGCCACCGACCCGGTCTCCAGCTGCGTGCTCGGTTCGGTGTTGTGGAAGCGGTCGCCCCGGTAGTTGGCCGTGCCGCCCGCGTAGGGCTTGATCGCCGAGACCGAGGCGCCCATCGCCGAGGGAATGTCCCAGGCCGCGCGGGCCGCCCACGCCGCGGCGGCCGCACCGGCTGCCAGCAGAAGAGGTTTCATCGTTCCATCATGCTCCTGCGTTCCATCATGCTCCTGCCCTCGGCCCGCGACACGGCGGCGCGGCCGGGAAGGAAGTTCTCAGCGGCCGGTGAAACGCGCGGGCCGCTTCTCGGCGCGGGCCAGCCTGGCCTCCTTGGCGTCCTCGCTGGCCCATGCCGCCGCCAGCGCCTCGCGCTGCACCGCCGAATCCGGCGCGCGGGTGCCGTCGTCGTTGAGCACCAGCTTCATGTGCCGCAGCGACAGCGGGGCCAGCTCGGCGATCGACTTGGCCCAGGCCTGCGCGTCGGCGAGGGTGCCGAGGCGGTTGGCGAAGCCGTAGGTGTAGCAGTCGCGGGCCGAGATCTGCTCCGCGCCGAGCAGGATGCTGCGGGCCGGGCCGCCGCCGATCAGCGACACCAGCCGGTGCATGGTCCAACGGTCCACCGAGACGCCGATACGGGCGGCGGGGATGCCGATGTAGGCGTCCGGCTCCATCACCCGCAGATCCGAGGCCAGGGTCAGCTGCACGCCGCCGCCGATGGCCGCGCCGTTGATCGCCGAGATCACCGGCACCGGGGCCGATTCGATGGTGTGCAGCATGTCCATCAGCAGCTCGAGGAACTCGTCGGAGTACACCCCGTTCAGGTCGGCGCCCGCGCTGAAGATCGGGCCGCGTCCGGTGAGCACGATGGCCCGCGCACCGTCGGCGACGGCGGCGAGCACGCCCTCGCGCAGCGCTGTCACCAGTTCGGTGTTGAGCGCGTTGCGGCGCTGTTCGCGCTGCATCTCGATGGTGACGACATCACCGTCGCGGCTGACTCCGAGCATCTTTCCTCCCCGCACCGGCAGTGGCTGTGGGTCCTCACAGGAGCCCTCGGATGAAGGCCCTCGCGTGGGACATGTGTGTGAGCGTTCCCGGTGGACACGCCCACAAGGGACATTTCCACTCGGATGTCCCAACTCTGCCACAGCACCGGCGGCACCCCCGACAGGCGCTACCATCGGCCCGGTGCCGGACGAATACGACATCCTGGTGATCGGGGCCGGTCAGGCCGGCCTGTCGGCGGCCTACCACCTGCGCAGACTCGGCCTGGTCCCGGAACGGCACTTCCTCGTCGTCGACCACGCCGACGGCCCCGGCGGCGCCTGGCAGCACCGCTGGCCCTCGCTGACCCTGAGCACCGTCAACCGGGTCCACGACCTGCCCGGCATGAGCTTCCAGGAGACCCTGCCGCCCGGCTCGGAGCAGGCGCAGGCCGCCACGGCGGTGCCGCACTACTACGGGCTCTACGAGAAACGGTTCGACCTGCGTGTGCATCGGCCGGTGTCGGTGCGGGTGGTCTGCGACCGCACCGGCGACGGGCAGCGCTGCGACGGCCGTGGCGAGGTGCTGCACGCCGAGACCGACACCGAGGGCACGCTGCGGACGCGCGGGCTCATCAACTGCACCGGCACCTGGGAGCGCCCGTTCATCCCCCGCTATCCCGGTCAGGAGGACTTCGCGGGCAGACAGCTGCACACCCGCGACTACCACGACGCCGCCGAGTTCGCCGGACAGCATGTGATCGTGGTCGGCGGCGGGATCTCGGCGGTGCAACTGCTCGACGAGATCTCGCAGGTCACCTCGACCACCTGGGTGACCCGCCGCGAGCCGGTGTTCCGGGACGAGCCGTTCACCGCCGAGGACGGCCGCGCCGCCGTGGCCAGGGTGGAGGACCGGGTGCGGCGCGGGCTGCCGCCCGGCTCGGTGGTCTCGGTGACCGGGCTGCCCTTGACCCCGGCCCTGCGCGCGGCGAAGGCGCGTGGCGCGCTCGAGCGCAGACCGATGTTCGACCACATCGAACCCGGCGGGGTGCGCTGGGCCGACGGCAGCTTCCAGGCCGCCGACGTGATCCTGTGGGCGACCGGTTTCCGCAGCTCGCTGGACCACCTCGCGCCGCTGCGGCTGCGCGGGCCAGGCGGCGGCATCACCATGACCGGGCGGCTGGCCACCCGGGTGGCGGCGGATCCGCGCATCCACCTGATCGGCTACGGGCCGTCGGCGAGCACCATCGGCGCGAACCGGGCGGGCCGGGCAGCCGCCGTGGAGCTGACCGCCGAGCTGGGGCTCACCGGGCTCCGCGACTGATCACGCCGGAGCCGATCGGCGTCAGAGACCGAGGCCGAAGGTCTCCGGGTCGCCGCCGATGCGCTGCCCGCGGTCGAGGCCGTCGATCGCCGTCATCTGCTCCTCGTCGAGCTCGAAACCGAAGACGTCGAAGTTGGACTCGATGCGCGCGGGCGTCACCGACTTGGGGATGACGATGGTGCCCGACTGCAGGTGCCAGCGGATGATCACCTGCGCCGGGGTGCGGCCGAGCTGCTCGGCGATCCGCACGATCACCGGGTCGTCGAGCGCCGTGCCCTGCCCCAGCGGCGCCCAGGCCTGGGTGGCGATGGCGTTGTCGGCGTGGAACCGGCGCAGCTCGCGCTGGGCGAAGGCCGGGTGCAGCTCGATCTGGTTGACCGCGGGAATGGTGCCGGTCTCGGCGATCAGGGTGCGCAGGTTGTCGACGGTGAAATTGGAGACGCCGATGGAACCGACCCGGCCCTGACGCTGGAGTTCCTGGAAGGCGCGGAAGGTGTCGACGAAGCGGCCCGCCCTGGCCACCGGCCAGTGGATCAGATACAGATCGACATGGTCGAGACCCAATCTGGCGAGACTGGCGTCGAAGGCCTTCAGCGTGGAGTCGTAGCCCTGCTCGGAGTTCCACAGCTTGGTGGTGACGTGCACTTCGTCACGCGGTAGCCCGAACGCGCGGATGGCGCGGCCGACGCCCTCCTCGTTGCCGTAGATCGCCGCGGTGTCGATGGCCCGGTAGCCCGATTTCAGGGCCGCGGTGACCACCTCGACGGTGTTCTCGGGCGGGACCTGGAACACCCCGAAGCCGAGCTGAGGAATCAGGTTGCCATCGTTGAGCACGATCGACGGCACGGCGGAGGTATCGCTGCGGAAGGTCACCTTGCGACCGTAGAAGTGCGCGGGCGAGCCGTCAACGACGGTGGCAGGTGTGTTCGCCGGGCTCCTTCACAGCCCGGCGCCCGGCATCCCGAGGCGGCGATAGCGCAGGTGACGGCTCTCACGCAGCTTCTCCACCGGCAGGTCGCGCAGCGCCGCCAGCTCCTCGGCCACCGAGGCGACCACCCGGCGCGCGAACTCCACCGGCTCGTCGGCGGCGTCCGGGCGCTCGGGCACGATCCGGTCCACCACGCCGTCGGCGCGCAGCTCCGCCGCGCCGATGCGCTGCGCGACGGCCAGCTCCGGGGCGTGCTCGACATCGCGGTACACGATCGCGCTCGCGCCCTCCGGCGGCAACGGGGCCAGCCAGGCGTGGGTGGCGGCCAGCACCCGGTCGGCGGGCAGCAACGCCAGCGCGCCGCCGCCGGTGCCCTGGCCGAGCAGGATCGAGACGGTCGGGATGTCCAGGGTGACCAGGTCGGAGATGCAGCGCGCGATCTCCGGGGCGAGGCCGCGCTCCTCGGCCTCCTTCGACAACGCCGCGCCCGCGGTGTCGATCACCAGCACCAGCGGCAACCGCAGCTCGTTCGCCAGCGCCATACCGCGGCGCGCCTCCCGCAACGCCGCCGGTCCCATGTGCTCGCCGTGGCGGCCCGCGCGGTCGTGCCCGAACACCACGCACGGCTGACCGCGGAAGCGGGCCAGCGCGAGCAGGGTGGTGCGATCGGCCTCACCCTGGCCGGTACCGCTGAGCGGCACGCGCTGGGTCGCGTGGCGCAGCAGCTCGCGCACACCGGGACGGTCGGGGCGGCGGGAGATCAGCACCGAACGCCAGGTCGGCGAATCCGCCCGCGGCACATCGGTTCCTGCGACGTGCTCCCCGCCGCGCCGGGTCCGGCCCGCCGCCGGCGCCGCGGCGTGCGCTGGCGCGTGGTCGGGCAGCACCACCCCGCTGCACACGCTCAGCGCGCGATGAGCGATACGGCGGAAGACCGAGACCGGCAGCACGCCGTCGATCACGCCGTGGCGGTAGAGGTTCTCGGCGGTCTGCACGCCCTCGGGGAACTTCTCCCCGTAGAGCGCCTGATAGACGCGCGGGCCGAGGAAGCCGACCATGGCGCCCGGCTCGGCGAAGGTCATGTGCCCCAGCGACCCCCAGGAGGCGAACACACCGCCCATGGTGGGATTGCGCAGGTAGACCAGATAGGGATGGCCCGCCGCCTTGTGCGCGGTCACCGCGCCGGCGATCTTGATCATCTGCACGAAGGCGACCGTGCCCTCCTGCATCCTGGTCCCGCCCGAGGTGGGCGAGGCGATCAGCGGCAGACCGAGCTCGGTGGCCCGTTCCACCGCCGAGACGATGCGCTCCGCGGCGGCCACGCCGATCGACCCGGCCAGGAAACCGAATTCGCAGGCGATCACGGCCACCCGCCTGCCGCGCAACAGGCCCTCGCCGGTCAGCACCGCCTCGTCGGTGCCCGCGGCCTCGCGCGCCGCGCGCAGCTCACCGCGATAGCGCTCGGAAGCGCCGACCGTCACCGGCGGGCCGTCCCAGCTCACGAAGGAGTCCGCATCGAGCAACTGCCCGAGTAGTTCTCGCGCCGATATCCGCATCGCGCGAGCGTATCGCGCCCTATGCGAGAGCAGGACGACCGTGTGCGCTGTGCTCACCGCGGCAGCGGCGGTTCGTGATCGAGCACGACGGCCATGGCGCACGACCGGCGCGACGCGACCGCGGCCGCCCTTCCCGGACAGCACAAGATCGCGGCACCACCCCGGGCGGTGCCGCGATATCGTCGTGTGCTCGGTGCGACGGCCCTCGGACCGCGCGGACGGACTCGGTGCTGCTACCCCACAGCACCCCCGGCTCCGCGCCGAACGAACTCCGGCACCAGGCGGCCGAACCCCTGGCGACCGCAGCGCCGGACGGCACCGCGGCGGCTCGGCGGCTCAGTAGCCCTGCATCACCTTGCGCAGCGCGTACTCGGTCAGCGCGACCAGCGCCTGCTTGGCCGGCTCGCGGCGGCGGGCGTCGATGGACAGGATCGGCACGTCGGCGGAGACCGCCAGCGCCTGCCTGATGTCCTCGATCGGGTACCGCGGCGCGTCGTCGAACTCGTTCAACGCCACCAGGAACGGCAGATTGCGCGCCTCGAAGTAGTCGACGGCGGCGAAGCTGTCCTCGAGCCTGCGGGTGTCGACCAGCACGACCGCGCCGATGGCGCCGCGGATCAGGTCGTCCCACATGAACCAGAAGCGGTACTGGCCCGGCGTGCCGAACAAGTACAGCACCAGGTCGTCGGCGAGACTGATCCGGCCGAAGTCCATCGCCACCGTGGTGGTCGACTTCATCGGAATGCCGGTCAGGTTGTCGATGCCGGCACTGGCGTTGGTGACCAATGCTTCGGTGCGCAGCGGAACGATCTCCGAGACAGCACCGACCAACGTGGTCTTGCCGACACCGAAGCCGCCCGCGACCACGATCTTGGCCGAGGTCGGTTTGCTGGTGCGGGTATCGACCTGCGCCGTCGAATCAAATACGCCGGAGTCCACTGAGAACCCTTTCGATCAACTCGCGACGTTCATCGTCGCTGGAATCCTCTTTCAATGTCGCCGAAACGCGCACGTGCCCGGCTTCGATCAAGTCCGCTACGAGTACCCGCGCGACTCCGATCGGAATCCCGAGCCGCGCCGCCACTTCGGCGACGGACGGCGATTCTCTGCACAACTCCACGATCGACGTCTCGATGTTGGTCAGCTCGAACTGCCGTTCCAAAGCGACCGGCTGTGAGGCGACGAGCGCCTCGAGCGCCAGCTCGACCTTGGGCCGCGTGCGGCCCGCGGTCAGCGAGTACGGCCTGACGAGGCTCGGCTCGGCGCTCTCCACGTGGTGATCTTCTATGTCCATCCCACCATCAGGAACCCATCGTGACACGCGGCGTGGCCTGTACGGTCTGGCCCACCCGTTCGACCAGCAGCGCCATCTCGTAGCCGACCTGGCCGATATCGCAGGACGTGTTGGTCAGCACCGCGAGGTAGGAGCCGTCGCCCACTGCCATCAGCAGCAGGTAGCCGTGCTCCATCTCCACGACGGACTGCAGCACCGTGCCGCCTTCGAACAGGTTGGACACACCCACCGAAAGGCTGGCCAGGCCGGCGGTCACCGCCGAGAGTTGTTCTGCGCGATCGACGGGCAGCTGGGCGCTCGCGGCCATCAGCAGGCCGTCAGCCGAGACCAGGACGGCATGAGCTACGCCAGGAACCTCGTTGGCGAAGTTCGAAACCAGCCAATCCAGCTGACGGTTCGTACCACCTAGATCGGGGTTCATCGGTCTCCTTTATCTCCGGTTAGGTTCATTGCTCTCATTGCGCGGCCATCCCGGACGCCCTTCTGGTGACGACTCAAGCTGGACCTGATCGACTCCGGATCGCGCCTCGGCGGGCGATCCGCGGCGCCGCTTACGGCGCCGGGGACTAGCCTTCCGCCCGGATCGCGTTGCGGCAAGCCCGCAGCGGTCTTTTTCTCCGGTTTGGCCTCACTCGCGCGCTGCGCGGCGCGCCAACCCTCGTCCGCGGGCGAGTCGAACGCCTGCACGACCTCGGAGCGATCCGGGTTCGGATCGGCCAGCCACGCCGACATCATCTCCGCGAAGATCGGGCTGTCCATCGAGCTGTCCGACTCGGCCGCGGGCTGCAGCCGGGACTGGAAGAACGAGGCGGTCTTGGCCGGATTGGACTTGTAGCTGTGCTTGCCCGGGTCGCGGGCGGGCGCACCCGCCTCCGCGCCCTCCTGGCCCGGTGCGCTCTGCGCGAGGCCGACGCCGGGGGGAACCTCGCCCAGCGGCTGCAACCGGGCGCCGGGATCGCGCCTGGGCAGACCACCGGGAATCCTCGGCTGTACCCCCGCGCCGTCGCGCTGGGGCAGACCGGGGGTGGCGCCGGGCTGCCGCTGCGGCAGACCACCGGCGGTCGGACGGGGCGCGCCCGCACCGGGGGCCTCGCGCTGCGGCAGACCACCGGACGCCGCGCCGCGGGAGACCTCGGGGCGGGGCGCGCCGCTGGCGCCGGGTTCACGCTGGGGCAGACCACCGGCGAGCGGCTGCGGGCTGCCGTTGGCGCCCGGCTGACGCTGCGGGAGACCGTTGGGGCCTGCCGGGGCGGGACTGCCGTTGGCGCCGGGCTGACGCTGCGGCAGGCCACCGGGGCCGGCAGCGCCGGGACCACTCGCACCCGGACCGCTCACACCGGGACCGACGCGACGGGGACCGCCCGGCGCCTGCGGGCCGTTCTCGGCCACCGGAGCACCGTTGGCACCCGGTTGACGCTGCGGCAGGCCACCGGGACCGGAGCGCGGCGGCGCACCGGCCGCGGCGCCGTTGGCGCCGGGACCGTGGACACCGGGCTGCCGCTGCGGCAGTCCGTTGGGACCGGCCGGGGCGGGGCCGCCGTTGGCGCCCGGCGCCCGCTGGGGCAGACCGCCCCCGTTGGCACCCGGGTCACGCTGGGGCAGGCCACCGGCGTTGGCGCCGGGTTCGCGCTGCGGCAGACCGCC
>Ga0079224_100013903_pt1 | contig 11227 bp, 11 predicted proteins | sample Stecom2015_FD_80414 | JGI IMG/M metagenome (GOLD analysis project Ga0079224, IMG submission 80414) | Agricultural soil microbial communities from Utah to study Nitrogen management - Steer compost 2015 | ecosystem: Environmental > Terrestrial > Soil > Agricultural land | place: USA: Utah...
CCCTCGAGATCCGGCAGCACGCTGCGGACCAGGGGCACACCGCCCAACAGGGACCGCAAGTGGGGCATGGCCGTGGCGACCAGGGGGTTTTGGGCCGGATCGTCTTGGCCCAACCCCAAGCCGTCTATGAAAATCATCAACACCGACACGAAGGTTCCCCCTCAGCGACGCCGGCGGCCATCCTTGAGGTGTGCCTTGAGTTCCGGCCACGGCAAGCTGTTGAGCACATCGCCCGCGCCCAGCCAGGCGCGGCGGGCCACGGTGACGCCGTAGGCCATCTGTTCCAAGCCCTCCACGCTGTGGGCGTCGGTGTTGACCACCAGCATCACGCCCCGTTCCCGGGCCCAGCGGGCGTGGACGTCCTTGAGGTCCAGCCGCTCGGGGCTGGCGTTGATCTCCAGGGCCGTGCCCGTCTCCGCGGCCACCGCGATGATCCGTTCCATATCCACCGCGTAGGGCTCCCGGCGGCCCAACAGGCGCCCTGTGGGATGGCCGATGATGTCCACGTGGGGGTGGCGCATGGCCGCGACGAGGCGTTCGGTCATTTCCGCTTCGTCCTGCTGCATGGCGCTGTGCACCGACGCGACCACCACGTCCAGCCGGGCCAGGAGCTCGTCGGGGAGATCGAGGGTGCCGTCGGGCAAAATGTCCACCTCGCAGCCGCTCAATACCCGGAAACCGTCCAGGCGGCGGTTGAGGGCTTCGATCTCGGCCAGCTGCGCCTCCAGCCGCTCCGGATCCAAGCCCCGGGCCACCCCCAGCGAGCGGGAGTGGTCGGTGATGGCAATGTACTGATATCCCCGGGCCTGGGCGGCCCGGGCCATCTCCTCGATGCTGTTGACCCCATCGCTCCAGTGACTGTGGACGTGCAGGTCGCCTTTGATGTCGGCCAAGGTGACCAGCGCGGGCAAGCGGCCCTCCCGGGCCGCGGTAATCTCGGATCCGTCCTCCCGCAGTTCCGGCGGGATGTAGGGCAGGCCCACCGCGGCAAACACGTCCGCTTCCGTCGCGATGGCCAGAGGCTGGCCGTCGATGATGCGGACGATGCTGTACTCGCTGATCTTCAGCCCCTGGCTGTGCGCCAGCTCCCGCAGGGCCACATTGTGCTCCTTGGAGCCCGTGAAATGGTGCAAGGCCGCGGCAAACTGGCCGTCGGCCACCACCCGGAGATCCGCCTGCATACCCAGTTTCAGGACGACCGACGCCTTGGTTTCGCCCCGGGCCAGCACCTGTTCCACGCCGGGCAGCGCCACAAAGGCGTCCATGACCGCCGCTGGGTCAGAGCTGCTTGCGACGATGTCCAGGTCGCCCACGGTCTCCCGGCCCCGCCGCAGGCTGCCCGCCACCGCGATGCGCTGCACCGCGGGCAGCGCGGCCAGGGCCTTGACCAACTGCTGGGCGATGGGCAGCGCCACGCCCAGGGGCACCCGCGCCGACTGGCGCCGCAGCCGTTCAATGCCCCGCAGGATGTTGAGCTCCGAACGCGGCCCCAACCCTTTGACGTGGCGCACCCGCTGGGCTCGGCAAGCGGCTTCCAGCTCGTCGAGGCTGGTGACTCCCAGTTCCCGGTACAGGGTTTGGGCCAGCTTGGGACCGACGCCGGGCACCCGGGTCAGCTCCCGCAATCCCGGGGGCATCTGCTGCTTGAGCTCCTCATAAAAGGCCATGGTGCCGGTGGACAAGTATTCGGCGATTTTGGCCTCGATGGCCTTGCCCACGCCCTCCACCTGGCCCAGCTCGCCCCGTTGCCATACCGTCTCGATGTCTTCCGGCAACAGTTCCACGCTGCGGGCTGCCCGGCGGTACGCCCGCACTTTGAAGGGATTTTCTCCTTGCAGCTCCAACAGATCGGCAATTTCATCCAGGATCCACGCGAGCTCCAAGTTTTTCACACCGGCAGCACCTCGGCCAACCACTGGTACAGGGCGGGCGCCAGCCGCAAGAGCCACCCGGCCAGGAAGGAATCCACCAGGGCCGGCGCGTACAGCGACCCGCCCCACTGGACCCAGGCCACCATGGCGATTCCCGCGATGGCAACCGCTTCCCCCAGGCCCAGCAACGCCCCGGCCACCCGGTTCCAGCGGCCCCCGTCCCTGGCCCGCGCGGCCGCGGCTTGCCCAGCCCAATGGCCGAGGACCGCCGGCGGCAGCGCCAGCACCACAAACATGGCGGGGCGTCCCAACCCCGTGGGAACGCCCCCCACTGCCTCAAGCCACGCTGCCAACGCACCGGCCCAGCCCAGGGCCATTCCCAGCCCCAAGGCCGCGCCGCCCAGCTCCAGGGCCGCGCTCACGAAACCCCGCCGCCAGCGCCGCAGCATCCACCATACCGTCCCGGCGCCCAGGACGGCATCCAGCCAGTTCACCCGCTTATTTGGCCTCCTCCAGCAAGGCCAGGAGCTCCCGGTTCTCGGCCCGCAGCCGCTCCAGCTCGTCGGCCAGGTGAAGGGCGGTCAAGATCGCGATGCGATGCCGGGGCACGTGCCGGTACGTGGCCTGCAGCTGACTGAACTTCGCGTCCACCACGGCCGCCACCTGCCGCATGTACTCGGGCGCGGCCTCGCCCCGCAGCACAAATTCTTCGTCGCCGATGCGCACCTGGACCCGGTGTTTGACGGGCTCGGTTCCGTGGGCCGCGGACATGGGCGTGCCTCCTTGCCGGTGGTCGAGGCTGGATTTCGTGTCGCTGCAGGGCAACTCCTCCCCGACAGCGCCTGGGCGGCCGGCCCTGAAGGCTGCCGCCCTGGCCTCAGCGGCGCAGGCGGACGCCCAATTCCTGGGCGAGGGCTGTTTCGATGCGGTCCACCACCGCGTTGGCTTCCCCGTCGGTGAGGGTGCGGTCCGGCGCCCGCAACGTCAGGGCGTAGGCCAGACTCCGGTGGCCCGCGGCCACCTGCGGCCCCTCATAGACGTCAAACAGCACCAGCTCCTCGAGGAGCGGGCCCGCCGCCCGGCGGATGCACTCGGTCACCCGGTCGGCGGCCAGATCCTTGGGCACCAGCAGGGCCATATCCCGCTCTACCGCGGGGTACCGGGGCAGAGGCCGGTAACGGATGTCCTCGCGGGCGGCCGCGGCCAACACGGCCACGTCCAGTTCGGCAAATTGCACCCGCGCCTCCCCTAGGTCATAGGCGGCGGCCACCAGCGGATGCACTTCGCCCAGCACCCCCGCGGCCTGGCCGCCCACGGTCACCACCGCCTGGCGGCCGGGGTGCAGGCTCGGGTCCGCGCCGGCGCTGAAGGTCCCCGTCAGGCCCAGGGCGCTCAGCAGCCGTTCCACCGCACCTTTGAGGTGGTAAAACCCAGCCTCGCCCACCCGGGCGCCCCACTGCTCCTGGGGCAAGGGGCCCATCATGAGGATGCCCACCTTGCGCCGCTCATGGGGCAGCTCTGTCACGGGCAGCGCCTTAGGGTGGTAGACGGTCCCGATCTCAAAGAGATGGATCCCACGGGCGCCCCGGGAACGGTTGCGGGCCGCGGTTTCCAGGAGCCCCCCCAGGAGCGACGTGCGCATGACCGCGTACTCTTCGCTTAAAGGATTGCGCAGGGCGATGGCTTGCCGGCGCGGATCGTCCGCAGGCCAGCGCAGGCGATCCGCGGTCGCGGCCGACTGGAAACTGTAGGTCATGCACTCCAGCAGGCCGTGCGCGACCAGCACGTCCCGCACCCGATCCAACAGGGGTAGGGGCGGGCGCTGGCCCCCCACCTGGTGGGACGCGCCGGGCAGCGCCTCCGGCAGCCGGTCGTAGCCGTGCAGCCGGGCCACCTCTTCTACCAAGTCCGCCTCCTGCTGCACGTCTTGGCGAAAGGTGGGCACCGTGACCAGCAGGCGCTCCCCTTGCCGCTCCACCTGGAACTCCAAGGCCTCCAGGTACCGTGCGATCTCGCCGTCGGCGACGTCGGTTCCCAACAGGCGGCGCACCCGCTGGGGCCGGCAGGTCACCGTGTGGGGCGCCACCGGCCGGGGATAGACGTCGACCAGGCCGGCCAGGACCTGGGCCCCCGCCAAGGCCTGCATCAGCTGGGCCGCCCGCAGGGACGCTGCGGCCGCGGCGTTGGGGTCCAGCCCCTTCTCGAAGCGGTGGGACGCCTCGGTGCGCAGGCCCAGCCGACGGGCGGTCCGGCGCACGGACACCGGGTGGAAGTTGGCCGACTCCAACAGCACCCTTCGCGTCGCAGCCGTCACCTCGCTGCTCTCGCCGCCCATCACGCCAGCCACGCCCACGGCCCGCTCCACGTCCGCGATGACCAGCATGTCCGTTTCCAAGACTCGCTCGACGCCGTCCAAGGTCACCAGCCGCTCCCCGGCCCGCGCCCGGCGCACCACGATGCGGCCGCCGGCCAGCCGGTCGTAGTCAAAGGCGTGCAGAGGCTGGCCCCACTCCCACATGACAAAGTTGGTAATGTCCACCACGTTGTTGATGGACCGCATGCCGGCCACCCGCAGCCGCTGCATGAGCCACGCGGGCGACGGACCGACGGCCACGTGGCGCAGGACCCGGGCGGTGTAACGGGGGCAAAGGTCGGGATCGGCCACCTCGACCGTCGTGGCCGCCTCCACCCGCTCGGACAGCTCCTCCACATGCAGCTGCGGCAGGCGGACGCGGCTGCCCGCCAAGGCCGCCACTTCCCGGGCCACGCCGATGACCGACAGGCAGTCGGGCCGGTTGGGGTACACTTCCAGATGCAGGACGATGTCATCCAGCCCCAGCGCGTCCAGCACCGAACGGCCCAGGGTCGCGTCGGGGGGCAGCACCCAGATGCCGTCAGCGTCGTCCCCCACTCCCAGCTCCGCTTCGGAGCACAGCATGCCCTCCGACGGGACGCCGCGAAACGCAGCGGCCTCAATGCGCCGTCCGCCGGGCAGCGTCGTGCCCGGCAAAGCCACCGGCACCCGGTCGCCGACCTGGAGGTTGCGGGCACCGGTGACGATGGTGTGCACGCCGCGGCCCACGTCCACTCGGCAAACCAGAAGCTGGTCGGCGTTGGGGTGAGGCTCCAGCTGCCTGACCTGGCCCACCACGATGCCGTCCAACTCCCGAGGCGCGAGGGGCTCCAGCACCTCCACCGTCAGGCCCGCCATGGTGAGGCGGTCGGCCAGCTCCTCCACGGGCCAGGGGATGTCCACGTAATCCATCAACCAGCGATAGGAAACCCGCACGAACCCGTCACCACCCTAAAACTGCCGCAGGAAGCGGATGTCGTTTTCAAAGAAGAGGCGGATGTCGTCGATGCCGTACTTGAGCATGGCAATGCGCTCCACGCCCATGCCAAAGGCAAATCCCGACCACTTTTCGGGGTCGTAGCCCACGTTGCGCAGCACCTGGGGATGGACCATGCCCGAGCCCAAGATCTCCAGCCAGCCTTCGTGCTTGCACAGCCGGCAGCCGGCGCCGTCGCAGATGATGCACTGGATGTCCATCTCCGCGCTGGGCTCTGTAAAGGGGAAGTAGCTGGGGCGGAACCGGACCGGCCGGCGGCCGAACAGCTCCCGGGCCATAAGGGTCAGGGTGCCCTTGAGCTCGGCCAAGGTGACGTGCTCGTCCACGTACAGCCCCTCCACTTGATGAAACATGGGCGAATGGGTGACGTCCGCATCCACCCGGAACACCTTGCCCGGCGCGATAATGCGCACCGGCGGCTCCTGGGCCTCCATGACCCGGATCTGCACCAGCGAGGTCTGGGTTCGCAGGACGATGTCGTCGGTGATGAAGAAGGTGTCCTGCATGTCCCGGGCCGGGTGATCCCGCGGGATGTTGAGGGCTTCGAAGTTGTACCAGTCGGTCTCGATTTCAGGCCCTTCCACCACTTCGAAACCGAGGCCGGTGAAGACCCGCTTGATCTCGTCCAGCACCTGGGTCAGGGGATGGCGCCGCCCCAGCACCGGGCCCCAGCCGGGCAAGGTCACGTCCAGGGTTTCCGCCGCCAGCCGCGCCTCCAGAGCGGCCGCGGCCAGTTCCTGCCGGCGCGCGGTCAGCTCCGCCTCCACCGCATCCCGGGCCGCGTTGACCAGCCGCCCGATGGCGGGCCGCTCTTCGGGCGGCACCTGCCCCATGCCCCGCAACAGCTGGGTCAGCTCGCCCTTCTTCCCGATGTAGCGGACGCGGACCTGGTCCAGCTCCTCCGGGCTGCGCGCGGCCCGGACCGCGGCAATGGCTTGCTCGCGCACTTGGGCAATCCGTTCCTGCAAGGGCCGTCATCCTTTCCGTGACAATGGACAAAACTTGCCGGCAATGAAAAAAGCCGCCGTTCCGTCTAAGGGACGGAAGGCGACTCTCCCGCGGTACCACCCTCATTAGCCCGCCCGCGCCCTGCGCGCGCGGACTCCCTCGTTGCTCCCCGATAACGGAGGGACCCGGCCCAGCCTACTGGGCCCGCCGGCGCGGGCCGTTCAGCCGGCGGCTTGGGAGCGAACTTCAACCGCCCGCGTGCCGAGGAATGCTTCCAGTCCCAGGCATTCCCTCCCTGACGGTGCCTGGCGGTCTACTCCTCTCCCGCATTGCCTTTGCCGTTTAGTCGTACTGACGGACGAGCGGTAGGACTGCCAACCCTAGTTTGCAAACGCCTTAAACTGGCGGTAGAGCAAGTACGCGGTCACCGAACCCGTGGACTCGAACAGCCTCCAGAAGAAGTCGGCGGTGAGCATGGGTTGCACTCCCACCTTCCCATCGGTCTACGTCCATCGGTGGGTCCCATTATACCATAGCCCGCGAAGGGGTTACAACCGACCGGCAGCCGCCGCGCGCCGCTGCCGCACCGCCTCAAACAGCAGCACGGCGGCGGTGACGGCGGCGTTCAGGGACTCCACCCCCGGCCCCATGGGAAGATGCACCACCAGTTCCGCGGCGGCCAACAGCGGCGGGCTGACGCCGAGGGCCTCGCTGCCCACCACCAGGGCAAAGGGCCGGCGCCAGTCCGCTTCCCAGTACGCGATGGACCCCCGGGCGTCCGCAGCTACCAAAGCCAGCCCCAGCCCGCGGGCGTGGCGGACAATCTCTTCGGGGGCCAGCCGCTGCCGGTGAGGCACGACAAACAGCGTGCCCATGGACGCCCGCAGCGCCTTGGGTTCGTACAGGTCCGCACTGCCGGCGCGGGTCCAGAGGGCGGCCCCGGTCGCGGCCGCGGTGCGCACCAAGGTCCCCAAGTTGCCCGGGTCCGCGAGGCCGTCCGCGATGACCAGCGCCGTGCAGCCGGCGAAGGCAGCCATGGACGCCTCCTGGATGCGGGCCACGGCCACGATGCCCTGGGGGGTCTCCGTGTCGCTCATGTGGGCCAGCACCCGCGGGGTGACGGGCCTGACGGGCACCCCCTGCGCGGCCAAGTCCTGCAACAATCGCCGGCCGCGACCGCTGTCGGCCAGGGCAGGCACCGCGAAGGCCTCCTCGATCCGGGCCCCGGCCGCGAGGGCCGTTTCCAGCAGGCGGACGCCTTCCAGCAGGCACAAGCCCCGGGCCCGGCGCTCCGGCGCGCGCTGGAGCGCCCGGACCGCCTTTACCCGGGGATTGGCGGTGCTGCTCAGCGTCGGCCCGGCCCACACCGGCAAGGCTGCCACCTCGCTTCTGCCCGCACCGGACCCGGCCCCGCTGCCCGGCTAGGTCTGCGGCGCCGCGGCAAAAAGAAAGCACCCGGACGCCCGAGTGCTTCAACGCCGGCGGTGCGCAACGGTACCTTACAACCCCAGCTGCTGCCGGGCCACGTTGACCAGTTCGCCAAAGGCCTGCTGATCGTGGACGGCCAAGTCCGCCAGCATCTTGCGGTCCACCGCCACACCGGCCTTGTGCAGGCCGTTGATGAGGCGGCTGTAGGACAGCCCCTGGCTGCGGGCCGCCGCGTTGATGCGGGTGATCCACAGGCGCCGGAACTCCCGCTTGCGGTTGCGCCGGTCCCGGTAGGCGTAGGCCAGCGACTTGAGCACCTGCTGGTTGGCCGCCCGAAACGTCTTGCTCTTGCGGCCCCAGTAGCCTTTGGCCAGCTTCAGGATCTTCTTGTGGCGGCGCCGGGTCACGACGCCCCCCTTGACTCGAGGCACTTCTGACTACCTCCCCAAAACGCGCGGCAATCGCATGGTACAGCGCGGCCTGTCGCGCCGGTCCACCCGCAGGGACCTGCGCCCCCCTACGCGGAGTTGCGCCCTCTACGCGTAGGGCAACAAGAGCCGCACCCGGCGCTGCTCGCTCTCGTGCAGCAGTTGGGGCGCCCGCAGGCGGCGCTTGCGCCGGGACGACTTATGCTCCAGCAAGTGGCTGCGAAAGGCGCGGTTCTTCACAAACTTGCCCGTACCGGTCTTCTTGAAGCGCTTGGCCGCGCCCCGGTGGGTCTTGAGCTTAGGCACACGATTTCCTCCTCACCATGGCTGCTGGGCAACCTGCGTCTGCGTCACGATGTGGACGGCTGCGGGGCAGCTTGCGACTTGACCTCCTGGGGCTTAGGCGCCAAGATCATGATCATCTGCCGCCCTTCCAGCCGGGGCGGCCGCTCCACCGCCGACAAGCCTTGCAGCTGCGTCGCCAGCTCCATCAGCTTCGTACGGGCCAGGTCCGCGTGGACGATCTCCCGGCCCCGGAAACGCACCGAAATCTTGACTTTGTCCCCGTCCCGCAAAAACCGCTCCGCGTTGCGCAGCTTGATCTGGAAGTCGTGCTGGTCGATCTTCGGGGTCATGCGCAGTTCCTTTACGGTGGTGGCCTTCTGCTTCTTGCGTACGTCCCGCTCCCGCTTGCTCTGCTCGTAGCGGAACTTGCCGTAGTCCATGATGCGGCAGACGGGCGGCTGGGCGTTGGGGGCCACCTCCACCAGGTCGAGATTGCGCTCCTGCGCGAGCAACAGGGCTTCCCGGGTGGGCATAATCCCCAGCTGTTCCCCCTCAGGGCTGATGACGCGCACTTCCCGCACCCGGATCTCCCCGTTGACCCTCAAGTCTCTGCTAATGTCTTACCACCTCCACATTCTTTCCCGGCGCTCCCCGGTTTCCGTCCTGGCGGCCATAACAAAAGCGGGTGCGAAGGTGCACCCGCTCACAGGACCGATCCTTCCCCACTCGCGCCAGACGGCGGATGGGGCTGGGTGAGGACGGCCTCCATGGAACCCTGGGAACAGCCCGTCGGGCGTTCCAGGGTGAGAAGCGGGGCGCGCTTCTGCTTGCTCCGGCTCCAGTCCCTAGTGCTTATGCCTTCCGGCGCCGCCGGCGCCGGGTCCCGGCCGGCGGGGGATCATGCGTTCCCCCGTCGGATCAAGCGTCGTTAGTATAACACAGCATTTCCTGGACCGTCAATCCAAACTGCGGCTGTCGATCTCGCGGCGGAGGCGCTCGATAACCGCGGCCACCGGCATGCTGCCCTGATCCCCCAGGCGGCGGTGGCGCACCGCCACCGTGCCGGCCTCCACCTCCTTGCCCCCCACCACCAGCATGTAAGGGATCTTCTGCACTTGGGCCTCACGGATCTTGTAGCCGATCTTCTCGTTGCGGTCGTCCAGCTCCACCCGGATGCCCGCCGCAGCCAGGGCCTGGCGCACCCCTGCGGCGTACTCCACGTGATCCATCCCGATGGGCAGCACCCGGGCCTGCACCGGCGCAAGCCATACGGGAAAGGCACCGGCGAAGTGCTCCACCAGGATGCCGATGAATCGCTCCAAGCTGCCCATGATGGCCCGGTGAATCATGACCGGCCGCTTGTGGGTGCCGTCCCGATCCACGTAGGTCAGGTCAAAGCGCTCGGGGAACTGGAAGTCCAGCTGCACCGTGGCGCACTGCCACTTGCGGCCCAGGGCGTCGGTCACGTCAAAATCCAGCTTCGGTCCGTAAAAGGCGCCGTCTTTGGGGTTGACGATGTACTCGCGCCCCGCGGCCTCCAGCGCCCGCACCAGGGCTGCCTCAGCCCGCTCCCACGTTTCCAGCTCGCCCAGATAGTCGTCGGGCCGGGTGGACAACTTGATGGTGTACTTCATGCCAAAGGCCCGGTAGATCTCGTCCACCAGCTCCAGTACTTCCAGGATCTGTTCCTCGATCTGGTCTTCCCGCAAGAAAATGTGGGCGTCGTCCTGGTGCAGGCCCCGCACCCGCAAGGCCCCGTGCAGGGTGCCCGACGGCTCGTAGCGGGACAGGGGGCCATACTCGGCAAACTTGATGGGGAGATCTCTATACGACCGCACCGTCTGGCCGTACAGCAGACAGTGGCCGGGACAGTTCATGGGCTTGACGCCCAGCTTTTCGCCGCCCGCGTCGATGAGAAACATGTTGTCCTTATAGTGGGTCCAGTGGCCCGACGTTTCCCACAGCGTGGTCCTGTAGATCCAGGGCGTGCTGACCTCCAAGTATCCGCGGGGCTCCTGCAGCTCCCGGGAGAAGTCCACCAGCGTCCGGTACAGCTGATACCCCTTGGGGTGCCAAAACACGAAGCCCGGCGCTTCTTCCCTGAAGCTGAACAGGTCCAGCTCCCGCCCCAGCCGCCGGTGATCCCGCTTCTCCGCCTCGGCCAGCATCTCCAGGTACTTGTCCAGCTCGGCCTTGCTGGGAAACGCGGTGCCGTAGATGCGCTGCAGCATCGGGCGGCGGCTGTCGCCCCGCCAGTACGCGCCGGCCACGCTGCGCAGGGCAAAAGCCTTGATGCGCCCGGTAGACGGGATGTGGGGCCCGCGGCACAGGTCAATGAACTCCCCCTGCTGGTAGAAACTGGGCCGAGGGTCGTCCAGCTCTTCCAGGATCTCGACCTTGTATTCTTCGCCCCTTTCCTTGTAAAACCGAATGGCCGCCTCCCGGTCCATCTCATCCCGGGAAAAGGGGTAATCCTCCTTTATGATGCGGCGCATCTCTTCCTCGATCTGCTTCAAGTCATCGGGCGTCAAAGGCCGGGGCAGATCGAAATCGTAGTAGAAACCGTTTTCGATAGGGGGCCCGATGGCCAGTTTGGCCTCGGGGATAAGCCGCTTTACCGCCTGGGCCATGACGTGGGCGGTGCTGTGGCGCAGCACTTCCAGCCCCTCTTCGCTCTCCGCCGTCAACAGCTCCAGCTCCGCGTCGCTTTCCAGCCGGCAGGACAGGTCCACCAGCCGGCCGTTGACCCGGGCCACCAGCGCCTCCCGGGCGATGCGGCCGCCCAGATCCTTGGCCACCTCAGCCACCGTGGTGCCCCGGGGGTACTCCCGCACCGCCCCGTCGGGCAGCCGGACGGCGACCCGCTGGGCCACAGCCTGTTCTTCCGCCATGGCCATCACCCTCCTCGCCAAAGGTC
>Ga0079224_100013904_pt1 | contig 11227 bp, 10 predicted proteins | sample Stecom2015_FD_80414 | JGI IMG/M metagenome (GOLD analysis project Ga0079224, IMG submission 80414) | Agricultural soil microbial communities from Utah to study Nitrogen management - Steer compost 2015 | ecosystem: Environmental > Terrestrial > Soil > Agricultural land | place: USA: Utah...
CCGCCCCTACGAAACGAGGCTAGAACGCCGATCGGTCAAACCGATCGGCGTTCTAGAGGGGCGGGATGGGATGGCGGCCCGCGAGGCTCCGAGCGAGGAGCTGTACCGGCTCGCCGCGAGCGCGCAGCACGACGCGACCCGGCGCCGGGAGCGTCACGAAGTTGTCGTCGAGCGCGAGCCGGCCTCCGGCGTCCCACAGGTAGAGATCGAGCACCGGCACGTCGCTTTCCACGACGAGCCCGGCGTCCTCGACGCGCGCGCGGAGCGCCGGCACGGGCACGCGCGCGTGCTTCGGCTCACAGAGCAGTCGCGTGGTTCGAGAGCCCGCGAAGCTGCCGACGACGAGCACCGTCGTGGGGTCGAAAGCGCCGACCGCGAGCTCCGTCGCGATCCGACGCTCCCCGGGCGCGAGCGTCACGTCCACGGCGCTTCGCGCGAGGACGCGCCCGTCGGCGAGCGCGCGCACCTCGATCGCCGCTTCGCCGCGGAGCGCCGCGGTCGCGTTGTCGAGCACCACCCAGAGCCGCACGGTCTCTCCGACGGGCTCCACGCTCGCGAGCGCCGACGCGTACAGGCGCCGGAGCTCGTACGCGGCGGCCTTGTACTCGCCCTCGGAGTCGATCACCGCCCAGCTCTGCACCGGCCAGCAGTCGTTGAGCTGCCAGATCAAGCTGCCCTTGCAGAACTCCGAGCGCCGGTAGTGCTCGATCCCGAAGCGCAGCGCATCGCGTTGATTGAGCTGCGACGTGTACATCCACTCCTCGAGGCTCCGGGCGGGCGGGTAGTGCAGCTCGACGTAGCCCACGAACGTGTCGTACCCCTTCGCCGTCTTGTCGTGGAAGCGGGCGATCGGGTGCCGCACGTCGAGAGAGAGCGGCTCCGGAGTGTCCGGTACCATGCGCGCGAACGCGCGCGGCCCCGGCGCCGCGGCGAAGCCGAACTCGGACGAGAAGCGCGCCGTCGAATCGGCGTAGTACGGGTAGTCGCCGCGCCCGTGCCACACGTCCCAGTAGTGCTGATCGCCGGTCCCTCCCGAGTTCGCGCGCTCGCCGCCGGCCGGCGATGACGGGACGTAGGGTCGTTCCGGATCGAGCTCCTTCAACACCTCGGGCAGCACGCGCTCGTAGAGCGCCTCGCCGTAGTAACGCGGCGGGTGATCCGCCGGGACGCCCCACTTGTCTTGCCACATCGTGAGGTTCTCGTTGTTCCCACAGTAGAGCGCGAGGCTCGCGTGATGTTGGATCCGCGCGACTTCCGCGCGCGCCTCGGCGCGGAGGACGCGCTCCGCGGCGGCGTCGTCGGGGTAGTAGCTGCACGCAAACGGAAAATCCTGCCAGACGAGCAGCCCGAGCTCGTCTGCGGCGTCGTAGAAGGCGTCGCTCTCGTAGACACCGCCGCCCCAGACGCGCAGCATGTTCATGCCGAGATCGCGGGCGCGCTCGAGCGCTCGTCGCACCCGAGCCTCGGACACGACCGATGGGAAAGAGTGGTCGGGGATCCAGTTCGCGCCGAGCGCGTAGAGACGCCGGCCGTTCACCTCGAGCTCGAACGACTCGCCGAAGCGATCGGGCTCGCGGACGAGCCGCACGGTGCGCAGGCCGATGCGCATCGCGCGCCCGTCGAGGGCGACGTGCTCGACCTCGCTCGTGGCCCGCGTCCCCTCGGGGACGAGCACGCTCTCGACGGTGTAGAGGTGCTGCGCGCCGTGACCCGCGGGCCACCAGAGCTCGGGGCGCTCGACGCGCAGGGGCGCCCCGTCCTCGACGAAGCCCGCGTGCCCCTCGAGCGCATGGAGCACGGTCCCTTCGCCGTCGATGTCGGAGAAGAAGCAGAGCTCGACGCTGCCGTCCGAGAGGTGGCGCTGCAGGACGCGCACGGTGCGGATGCGCCCGCGGTGCTCGATCAACGTCACCGGTTTCCAAATGCCGGCGGAGACCAGCCGCGGGCCCCAGTCCCAGCCGAACATGTACTGCGCCTTGCGCACGAACGCGCGCTCCGGAAAGCGCTCCACCGTCTCGGGCAGGCCCTCTTGCTCGAGATAGCGAGCGCGGCGCTCGCGCCCCACGCGCGCCGCGGACGCGAAGTCCACGCGGAGCTCGTTCTCGCCGGTGCGGAGCCGCGTGCTCACGTCGACTTCGAGCGGCACGAACATGTCGTCGTGCTCCGCGACGACCTCACCGTTCAGGCTCACCGTCGCCACCGTATCGAGCCCCTCGAAGCGCAGCACCCGCCGAGGCAGCTCCGGATCCGGGACGAACGAGAACGAGGTTCGGTAGCTCCAGTCCTCCTCGTCCACCCATTGGCAGCCGAGCTCGTGTGCGTGCGCGAACGGATCGGCGATCACACCCGCGCGGACGAGATCGAGATGCACGTGACCGGGCACGCGCGCGGGCAGCCACTCCAGCGTCGAAAACCCGAGCGTGCCGGGAGGGCGCAGCCAACTCTTCGCGGCAAAGGAGAAGCCCGTGTGCAGCGGCGTTCGTCTCGACACCGGCGCACGCTACTCAAACCCGCCTCGAGCAACAATCGCTCCCGAGCGCCCCGCGTCCCATGCTGCCTCGGCCTCCCACCGCGCGCGAAGCGCTTGGCCAGCGGCGGGCTATCGTGGACCCAATCCTAAAGTCAGGAGTCTTGACGTCGAAGGTGGTGAGGCGCGGGGCATCGGCCGCTAGGGTCCGGGAAGCACGCGCACGGGCTCCGGCGGTCGTGCCGGCGCGGGCTCGCCCGAGAGCGGATGCAGGAGCGCGTAGATCAGTCCCATCGCGACCAACATCAGCACGCTCGTCACGAGGTACGTGGTCACCGGCGGGTGCTTGGTCGTGCTCCAGCCGTCGGCGTAGAACTTGCCGCGGCTCCGGACGCGGATCTTCTCCTGCACGCCGCGCGTGAGATCCGGCGGATCCTCGGCCGTCCCGAGCGCGCCGCGCACGAGCGTCCGGATCGCGTCGTCCGTCACGCGCTCGCCCTCGGAGTCGTTCGGAAGGTCGTTGGAGTCGGTCATGCGATCGTCTCTCCCAGCTTGCGCTCGACGGCCGCCTTGAGCATGGCGCGAGCGCGATGCAGCCGGCTCTTCACCGTGCCCTCGGGAAGACCCGTGATCTCGCAAATTTCGTCGTAGCTCAGATCCTCGACGTCGCGGAGCACGAGGACCTCCCGGAAGTCCGCGTCCATTTCCGCGATGCTGATCTGCACGATGCGCTCGAGCTGCAGCCCTTCCACCAGGTGGTCGGGGCGCGACAGCTCGGAGCTCGTCGCGAACCGGGCAGCCGCGGGGGCCTCGCGCTCCTCGTACGGCTCCTGCGCGTCCGCGCGCCGGCGGCCGAGATACTTGATGCGATTTTTGCAGGCGTTCACCGCGATTCGGTACACCCAGGTGCCGAGCCGCGAGTCGCCGCGGAAGCTGTCGACCGCTCTGAAGATCTGGACGAACACCTCCTGCGCCATGTCCTCGGCCTCGTGCTTCTCACCGAGCATTCGAAAGACGAGCTTGTAGACGCGGGCCTGATACAGCGCGACGAGCTCGAGGAACGCGCGCTCGTCGCGCTCCTTCAGCCGCTCGATGAAGCGGCGTTCGCTCTCGTCCGAATCCTTCACGGCGTGAAGGCTCCATCTTAACAGCCCCCGCGCGCGCCGACTCCGTGCAGGCGCCCCTCCGCGGGCGGTGCGGCCGAAGCAGGGCCGTCGCTCGCGGCTCGCGCCGGCTGCGCCCGCGCTCCGAACGGAGCGCCCCGCCGCTCATCGGCGGGGCGACAGCGGAGCTCGCGGTGATCGGTTCCGGCGCATGGATTCGAACCACGATTCAGGGATTCAAAGTCCCTTGTCCTACCCTTAGACGACGCCGGAGGAGGGCCTTGAATCTAGCAGAGCTCGTCGCGTGTCAACCTTGGCGTGAAAGGAGCGCCGAGACCCGCTCGGCGGCCGCGCGGCCCTGGCGCACGCAGTCGGGAATCCCCGAGCCCTCGTACCCCGCCCCGGCAAGAAAGAGCCCAGGGAGGCTCGCGAGCTCGGTGCCGACCCGGGCGAGCCGCTCGCGATGTCCGACGGTCGGCTGGGGCCGGTTGCCTTGGTGCCGGTACACCCGTGCGAGGAGCGGCGTGCCGAGCGCACCCATGAACCGTTCGAGCTCGCGGCGCGCGGTCTCCACGAGCTCGCCGTCGCTCTCCGCGAGCACCGCGGCGCTGCCCGGACCGCCGAAGTAGGCGCGCACGAGCACGTGGCGATCGGGCGCGCGGCCCTCCCACTTGCTCGTCACCCACGTCGCGGCGAGCACGGGGCTCTCGCCGGGCATGCTCAGGAACCCCGAGCCGCCGAGCGGACGTGCCTCGGCGGAGCGCTCGAACCCGAGGGCGACCGCGGCGGTCGAGCCGTACCGGATCGTCCCGAGCTCGTGGGAGAGCCCGCCGTTCGGGACGAGCCGCGCGGCGACGGGCGCCGGAACGGTCGCGATCACGGCGCGCGCGGAGAGCGTGCCGCTCGCCGTGCGCACGAGCCAACGATCCCCGTCCCGCTCGAGCGCCACGACGGGCTCGTTGATCCGAACGCGCTCTTCCGGAAGGCGCGCGACCAAACGCTCGACGAGCCCCTCCATGCCGCCGCGCAGGGAGAGAAAAGGGCTCTCCCGCGGCTCGCTCCGACGGCGCAAGAGCCAGCCCAAAAGCGCGCGCAGCTTGAGGAAGCGTCGCGAGCGGCTCGACGTCCGCGCACGCCGCTGGGCCTCGAGCGCGAGCAAACCGAGGATCACGCTGCCCCAACGCTTCTCGAGCTCGGCGAGCTGCGGGAAGGTCGCGGCGAGGCTCAGCTCGCCGATGTCAGCGGCGTGGATGCTGCCGAGCAACGGCCCCCCGATTCGCTCCGCCACCTCCCTGCCGAAGCGTCGCGAGAGAAAGCTCGCGATCGACTCGTCGTCACCGGGCGAGCCCGACGGCAGCACCAGATCACACGCCGCACGCAGCTTGCCGCCGAGGCTGAGCAACGGGGTGCGGAGGAGCGGCCAGAGCCGCGTCGGCGCCGCGAGCACCATGCCGGCGGGCATGCGCTCGAGTCGGCCCGCGCGGGCGAGAAATACCGTGTGCGCCTCCGGGCGCGTGCCGATCAGCTCCCCCTCGAGCCCGAGCTCCCGGCAGAGCTCGAGCGCCTCCGGTTTGGTGCGGAGAAACGAGTCCGGTCCTGCCTCGATCACGAACCCGTCCGTGCGGTCCGTGCGGATGCATCCGCCGAGGCGCGGCCCGGCCTCGAGCACACGCACGTCGAGCTCGGGGCGCCGCACGCCGAGCGTGAAGGCCGCCGTGAGCCCGCTGACCCCTCCCCCGAGCACGGCGACATCGATGGGGGTGGTCATCGCCGGGTCCGCTCGTGCACGTACTCGACGACGAACTTGGCCGCGTCCGGAGACGTCTCCGGCAAGATCCCGTGACCGAGATTGAACACGTGCCCCGTGGCGCCCGCGGCGCGCGCCAGCACGTCGTCGATGCGACGCGTGAGCAGCGCGCGGGGCGCATCGAGCAGCAGCGGATCGAGATTGCCCTGAACGGCGACGTCGGGCCCGAGCCGGCGGATGGCGTCGTCGAGCGGCGTCCTGAAGTCGATGCCGATCACGGTGCCGCCCGCCTCGCGCTGGAGCTCGAGCAGGCTGCCCGTTCCGGTTCCGAAGTGGATCACGGGGACCCCCGTCGCCTCGAGATCGCTCAGGATGTGCTTGACGTGCGGCAGGATGAACTCGGCGTAATCGACGGGCGACAGCGCGCCGACCCACGAATCGAAGAGCTGGATGGCCTGCGCGCCGGCAGCGACCTGCGCGCGAAGGTAGCGCCGCACCACCTCGGAGAGCGTGCGCATGAACGCGTTCCAGAGCTCCGGCTCGCCGTACATCAGGCGCTTCGTGCGCGCGTAGTGCGCGCTCTTGCCGCCCTCGACGAGGTAGCTCGCCAGCGTGAACGGCGCTCCGGCGAAGCCGATGAGCGGCGTCTTCCCGTCGAGCTCCCGGCGCAGGAGGCGGATCGCCTCGAGCACGTGCCCGAGCGCCTCTTCCGGCTCGAAGAGGCGCAGCCGCTCGACGTCCGCGCGCGTGCGGACCGGCGCGTGGATCACGGGACCTTCACCCGCGGCGAACTCGAAGGGAACCCCCATCGGCGGCAGCGGCAGGAGGATGTCGGCGAACAGGATGGCCGCGTCCACGCCGAGCGCGCGCACGGGCTGGAGCGTGACCTCGGTGGCGAGCTCGGGCTGCTGGCAGATCTCGAGCAGCGTGTGCTTCGCGCGGATGGCCCGGTACTCCGCCATGTAGCGGCCGGCCTGGCGCATGAACCAAACGGGCGTCGCGTCTACCGGCTCACGCCGGCACGCGCGCAAGAACCTGTCCCACATCGCGCAGTCAGCGAACGGGCAGCGCCGCGTGAGGGGCGGCTTCGCCGCGCTTCGCGCGTTCGCGCATTTCGTACTTGGAGGGGCACTTGGCCATGATGTGGGAGGCTTCGAAGTACCCGGCCTCGTTCAGCTTGCCTTCCGCGGTCACCGTCACGTCCATGCCGGGCACGTCGCGGAAGGTATCAGGGACGATGCACTGCGCATAGCGCACCGGGAGGGTGGCCCCCTGCTTCTCGATCGTGAACCGATACTCGCACGGCTCGTCCCGCCGGAGGAGCGTGCCTTTCACCAGCGTTCCCTCGACGCGCACGTTCCGATCGCGCAGCTTGTCCTTTTCGCGCATGAGCTGGTCCACGCCGCGCGAATACACGGCGGCGTCCTCGAAGCTCGTGAACACCAACGCCAGGATGCCGCCGCCCATCACGAGGAGGCCGATCAAGAGCCCGACGCTTCCCTTGGGGCCGCGCCGGGTCGCTCCCTCGGTGCGAGGCCCCGGGGGCGGATCGAGGGGCTGCGCCTCGGCCGCGTCTTCCGACTGCGCGAGGGCTTCCTTCAGCTCTTCATCGACCCGGCTCATGCCGGGAGGGTAGCTGCGGGCTGCGGGTGCGTCTAGGCGCCCCGGACGCTCCAACTGCGCGAACCCCCGGATCATAAACGAAATTTGCGCACGGCGGCGCGTAGACGCCTGTCTCAGGCACGGCGCCGAGTGCCGAAGCGCGCACCGAGGCCGCCGAAGAGAGCCCCCGCGGCGAGGAGGACCAGGGCGGCCGACGCCGCGAGGGAAGCGGGACGGAGCGCGCCGCCGAGACCCGCCAGGAGGAGCAGCAGGCTCCCGCCAAGCACGCCGCCGAGCGCGCCGTCGCGTCCCGTCGTACGCCCGCCGAAGCGACCGACGAGGACCCCTGCCGACCACGCGGCCACCGCGAACGCGAGCAGGATCGGTGCCGCACCGAGCAGGTGCGCGAGGCCCGGGCTCGCGTCGAAGCGCCCTCGCAGGCGCGCTCCCACCCAGAGCCCGATCATACAGAGGGGCAAGAACGTGGTGAGCGCCAGCGCGCCGCCCAACACGACCCACTGCCACCGCGGGCGGGCCGAAGCCTCCGCGTCGGCGGAAGCCGGCGTGTTGATCACCTTCAGCCGGCGGACCACGCGAAAAACCCTGCACGAGCTTTTCTTCACCGGCAACTCGTGCCCGGGGCGACCGAAAAGAGCGCCATGCGCTCGCTCCTGCTCGCTCTCGTTTGCCTCTTGCTTCCCGCCGTTGCTCGAGCGAGCGTGAGCGAAGGGCGCGGCGCGGCCCGATATGCGGCTTGGGAGGGGACGCGCCATCCGGGGCCGCCCCCCGCGTGGTTCGACGAGGCGCCGGCTCCCCTTCCCGAAAGCCCCGAGGTGCCCCGGCGGGTGTTCGAGCTCGGGGTCGAGGGCGCTGGCGCCGTGCCCGCGTGCCGGAGCAGCGTCGCGCTCGGGTGCGCGGGGCTCGCGGGCGGGATGGAGCTCGGGCTCTCAGCGCTCTACAGAGCGACGCCGGCGTTCGCCGTCGGCGGCACGTTCCGGCTCGACGCGCTCTCCATTCCGCGCGCCGGCTCGTCCGACTCGGTGAGCGCGAGCGTGTGGCTCGCGGGCGTCGTCGCGCGCCTTTCCTTCGTCGAGCGCGGGCTCCTCGATCCTTATGCCGAGCTCGCTCTCGGGCTCGGCTCCCTCCGCGCCGTCACGCACGCGCGCGGCGGCGTGGTGCGCGACACGGTCGATGTCGCTGCCGCCGCGCGCGTGGCCATCGGGCTCGATGTCGCCCTGAGCTCGTGGGTGCGGGTCGGGCCGTCGCTCGGCCACGCGCACTTCGCCCACGGCACGTTCACGCGCTGCGCGGGCTTCGCATGCCAGACCTTCTCACCCGAATGGGCGAGCGTGCCCAACGCGCTCACGAGTCTCGGGGTGCGCGTTACCGTCGCGGCCGGCGAGGCGTTGTAAAATGAGCGCATCGAACCATGCTCGCCGTCGATCCGTTCGCGCTCGACCGTTCGCTCGCTCGCTTCGCGTCCCAGCACCGGCGCTTCGTCACTGCCCTCGAGTTCGGCGACGCTCGGGACCACGCCTTCGAGCTGCTCCCGGCCGGAATCGACGGCGAGCTCCTCGCGGAGCTCTCCCGGGCCGCGCCGACCGATCCCTTCGCCGCGGCCGCGGCGCGTTGGACGGCGTTCTTGCTCACCGAGCACGCGGCGATCGCCGAACGGCGCGCCGCCGCCCGCGCCCTTTACCGCGAGCCGTGCGTCGTGAACCGTCCCGAGCAGGCGCGCCTCACGCGCGTCGACCTCCGCGCGCGTGCCCTCGCGGACGCCGCGCGCCGTGACGCCTGGCTCGACGCGTTCACGAGGGTGGCGGAGCCGCTCTCGGCGCGTCGCTTCGCGCTGTTCGAGCGGCTCTCCGAAGCGCGGAGCGTGCTCTCCGTGCCGAGCTCGCCCTCCGCCGAGCACACGCGGGCGGTGCTCGAGGCGGGCGAGCGCTTCGTCACCCAAACGCGCGATGCCCTGCACGAGCTCCGCGTGACGACCCTCGCGTCGTTCATCGATCGCGGGCTCGGCCGCGATGTGTCCGCGGAGTGGCCCGTGCGCCTCACGCCGCGGCGCTTTGCGGATTGGTTCCACGAGGGAGGCTGGCTGCGCGGGCTCTCTCCGGAGGTGGAGTCGCTCCCCGGCGTGCTCGGCGCCTCGAGCGTCCTCCGCGGCCTGTTCCGGTTCGGGAAGGCGCTGCACGACGCGGGCTCGCGCCATGGCGTTCCGTTCGTGCTCGCGCGCGATCCGGAGGAGCGCCGGGCGCGCCTGTTCGGCGCACTGTTCGCGCTGCTGCCGCTCGAGCGTCCGTTCGCCGAACGGCGCCTCGCCGTGAGCCGCACGCGCTACCCCGAGTACGCGCGCGGTCTCCTGCGCGTGGTGTCGTTGGCGGCGCGCTGCGCGGTCCTCCGAGCGCACCTCGCCGCCACGGCGGAGCGGGGAGCGGGCGCGTACCGCTCGGTGTTCGAAGAGAGTATCCCGGCAATGCTCGGCTTCGAGCTTCCGCCGGTCCTCGCCGGGGCGCTGTTCGTGGACGAGCACGGCGTCGCTTCGCTCGAAGCGCTCTTTCGCGCGATGGGCAAGGCAGCCGCGCTGATCGAAACCTACGACGAGGACTGGTTCCGAAATCCCCGCGCCGTCGAGGAGCTGAGGAGCGAGATCGCTTCTCGCCCCGAGCTGCCGGGCGACGCCGAGGCGCTCGCCGCCGGCGCCGACCGTCTCGCGCGCACCGTGCTCGCGCTCGGCTGACTCCGTCGCCGAGGCGAAGGCGCCTTCCCCCGACACAGGGCGCGAGTCGGGCTCAGCCTGGATTTCGGGCTGACGCCAGAGGGGAGCGCTGAGCCGCGAAACGACGCGAAAAATCGGTTTCAGAACGTGTCGCCAGGGGACGGCGTGAGCGCCGTTGCTTCGAGGTGATACGTGAAGCCGAGCACGATCGTGGTGAGCGTGTCGGGCGAAAACAAGCGTCGCACGGCGAGATCGAGCACGAGCTCGCGATGGATGTACGCGATGCCCGCCGAGGCCGCGTGCCCCTCGGCCCCGCCGTCGTAGCGGTATCCCGCGCGCAGGCCGAGATGCTCGCCGACCAGAGCTTCCACGCCGACCATGGTGCGGAGCTCCGTGCGATCCCAGGTCGTGAAGTCGAGCACGAGATCCGCCTCGACACCGAGCTGGCGTTGCCCGTACCCGATGCCGGCGCCGAGCGTCGTCGGCAGAAACCCGTGGCCCGGCTCCGACAGGTTCGTCCCCACGAGCGCGATCGCGAACGTCTCCGAAGGACGGTACGTCGCGCCCGCGTCGACGGACAGCTCGCGCACGATCGGCTCACCCGGGAGACCCGAAGACGCGAAGCTCGCGCCGAGCGGCCCGACGCCTCCTTGCGAGAGCGTGAGGTAACGACCGCCGAGTCCGAGCGAGAACGATTCGGAGAACGGGTAGGCGAGCACGGCGCGCACGTCGGTCCACTCGCGATCGAGCCCGTCGGAGTCTTGCAGGTTGTAGGTCGCGACGACCCCGCCCGCGAGATCGGAGCTCGAGAGCAGCGAGTCGATCGCGCCGACGCCGTACGTCTGCCGATCGGCTTCCGGCCAGATCTGCGCGAAGGCTCCGACGTGGTACAGCTCGCCCGCCGCGACGTTCGCGGGGTTCGCGTACATCGCGCTCAACGACGTCGAGAGCGCGCGCTGCGCGCCGCTCGTGGCGAGCTGACGAGCAGTCCCGATCTCGGCGTAGTCGTACCCGAGTGTCGGATCCGGCTCCGACTGCGCCGATGCGCTCGGACTCGCGAGCACCGCGACGCAAACCGTCAGAGTCGCACACCGTGCGCAGCGTGGTTGCATGTAGAGCGATGCAAGATACGACACTCGAAAAGCGCTAGCCGAGCGCCCGTCTCAGCACAAGAATTCCACTCGCATCGCGCGCCGCCGAGTGGCCAACCGGTCAGCTCCGCTCGCGCGCGTCGTCTCTTGACGCGCGAAAGCGCGGAAGTTGCCGCCGAGGAAAGAGACCCCGCTCGTGCGCGAGACGGAATGTGCTTCGACTCTGCGAAGTTACTGGCCGCGTCACGAAGCCCGGCGCGACAAAAGGATGACGGCGGATCCGAGCACCGCCACGATTCGGCGTGTTTTGCGCGGACCGCTGCGCAAGCTCGATCTTTTGATTGAACTTCTGTTTGAGCCGGTGCTAGCTGCCCCTTCCCTGGTGGTCGTTCTTCTCGGTCCGACCACCCGGCCACGGCTGAAGAGGTAATGGGTCGATGAGTGAGCCTTCCTTGTAGTCCCGTGTCGTTTCAGCGCTGCCGAATTCGATGACGCCCA
>Ga0079224_100013906_pt1 | contig 11226 bp, 10 predicted proteins | sample Stecom2015_FD_80414 | JGI IMG/M metagenome (GOLD analysis project Ga0079224, IMG submission 80414) | Agricultural soil microbial communities from Utah to study Nitrogen management - Steer compost 2015 | ecosystem: Environmental > Terrestrial > Soil > Agricultural land | place: USA: Utah...
AACCAACCCCTGACCAGTGGACTGGCGCCGCCCGGCTGACTGATCCTCCGCCGGGAAGATGCTGGCTACCTTGCCGACGCCGTGCTCGATCGAGGCTCCCAAGGAGAAGACCTGGAAGCCCCCCGAGTCGGTGAGGATGGGGCCGTGGTGGTTCATGAAGCGATGGAGCCCGCCGTGGGCAGCCACGGTCGCCGCACCCGGTCGCAGGTACAGGTGGTAGGTGTTGGCGAAGAGCAGTTCGGTGCCGGTGGCGGCCACAGCCTCCGGTGGCACGCTCTTGACAGTCGCCTGCGTGCCCACCGCCACGAAGGCCGGTGTCGCCACCGTGCCGTGGGGCGTGGTGAGCCTGCCGGTACGCGCCGCTCCGTCGCGTGTGACGGTCTCGAACCCGAAGTCGGCGGCAGTGCCCGACACGCCTTCTCCCGCGCCGGCGATCCCGCTGGCGCGCCGGGCGCTGGTGGCTTCGGCGGCGGCCGCGGTGGAGTAGGTGGCTCTACGGAAGGGGTCCATGGGCTGCCGAGACGGCCAGCCATGCTATCAGACGAAGTCGAGTCCTCACGACGTCCACGGCGGTACTCTCATCCAACGGCACGATGATGACCCAGGGCTCGCGTCGGTGCGCGGTTCATCACGCAAGGTCCGGAAGCGGTCGGTTAGCATCAGGGACGCGAGGCATGATCCTCGCCCTTGGAAGCTGAGAAACCTGTTCTGCATTTGGGCGCTTGGGACAGGTGGAGCTAGTAGCGCAACCGGCCAATGGACGTTCACCGCTTGAGGCTCGACGGCCTCGTCCCGCGACGACGTTCTGCAGCAGCACCGGTCGAGTGCCCGGAAGGGCGCAGCGTATCGTGACCGGGTCAGGAACCACTGCTCGACCACAACCGCGAGTTGCTTACCAGGCACGCACCCGTGCCGGGCTGTGCGTTATCTACTGGCTGCTCCTGACGGTGGCCGGGGCAGCCACCGCACGCGGGATGTCGCTGGGCGTGCAGACTATGAACGTGTGCGCCATGGAGTCGACCGCCGCGACCGAGGTGACCCTCCACACCGAGCGGGCTCCCATCGCCCAACGGGCCATGTTGGGCGCGTTCACCTACGGCGGCATCTGGCGCGGCATCGAACCGGTGCTGCAACTCGAGGCGGACCTGGGGCGCAGGCTCGACGTGGTGCACTGGTTCACCAACTGGAACCAGCCCTATTTCCCCGAGATGGTGGCGCTGGCCTCGACGGCAGGCAGGAAGCCGCTGATCAGCTGGCAGCCTCACGAGCAGTCGATCGCCGACATCGCGGCCGGGGTCTACGACCAGTACATCTTGTCGTGGGCCGAGGGCGTGCGCACCGCGGGAGTCGTCGTCTATCTGCGGCCGTTCCCCGAGATGAACGGCGACTGGGTGTCTTGGAACGGGCAGCCAGCATTGTTCAGGGCCGCCTGGCGGCGCATGGCCGGGATCTTCGAACTGGCTGGCGCCGACAACGTCAAGTGGGTGTTCAGCCCCAACGTGACGGACACGCCCCGCACCGAGGAGAACCGCTTCGAGCACTACTACCCCGGACCCGACGTCGTCGACGTGCTGGCGCTCGACGGGTACAACTGGGGCACCACCAGGGAATGGACCGAGTGGCGCAGCTTCGAGGCCGTCTTCAGGACGGGCTACGACCGCATCGCGGCGCTGGGCGACCAGGGCATCTGGTTCGCCGAGATGGCCAGTTCGGCCGAAGGCGGGGACAAGGCGGCGTGGGTCAGCGACATGCTAGCCAGCACGGCGTTCCCCCGCGTCGAGGCGCTCATCTGGTTCGACGAGCACAAGGAGGCCGACTGGCGCATGGTCGCTGACGACGCGGTCGCGTTGGCCTTCCGCGACGGCTCCCGGACGGCCGACCTGGCCGAACGCTGAAGCGCAGGGCGCCGCCGTGCCCAGCAGCCGATGGCAGCCCGGGACCCGCCCGAGTCGCGCCCTCACGGCCATCAGGTCGCCCGCCGCCCGTCGCTGACGCATATGCTTGAGGGCATCGTGCCTCGGCCCCAGACCCCTGAACCCCCCACACGGGCGACCACGGCCCGGCTCGGACCGGTGACCAGGCTTCTCGCAGCCGCGCTCGTCGGGCTCTCGCTCGCGCCGGTCGCGATCACCCTGGCCCAACCGGCGGAGGCCGCGGCGCCACCGCCGAACGAGCTCACCGGCGCCTACGCGATTCAGCCGCTGCCGCTGGCGTTCGACAAGCCCGTCGCGCTCGTGAGCCTGCCGGACGAGTCGCGGCTACTGGTCGTGGGGCTCGATGGGTTAGTGGTCGCCGTCACCGACGGGCGCCAGGAAGCGGCACCCTTCCTCAACCTGGTGGCGCGAGTCACCGCCCTGGAGGGTGAGCAGGGGTTCTTCTCCCTCGCGATCGAACCTCGCGTGGCCGCCGAGCGCCACGGACGCGGGCGCTTCGTCTTCGCCGCCTACACCGAGCGCGACAGCGGCGACCTCGTCGTGGGCCGCTACCCACTGGACGAGACCGCCGGAACCGCCAAGGCCCTCGAGGAACTGGTGATCGTCAGGGTGGACGTTCCCGAGCCGTTCCACCACGGTGGGCAGGTGGCGTTCGGACCCGACGGGATGCTGTACGTGGGGGTCGGCAACGGAGAGTCCTCGAACCGGTTCCTGCATGAACGACCCTGGTCGTCACCCTCGCTGGACACGCTGAGGGGCAAGGTGCTGCGCCTGGACGTCAGCGGCGGCTGGAACTCGCCGGCCGGCTACGTCGTGCCGGAAGACAACCCCTTCGTGGACACGCCCGGGGCCCTGCCCGAGATCTTCGCCAGCGGGTTCAGGAACCCATGGAAGTTCTCGTTCGACGACGCTACGGGCGCGCTCTACCTCGCCGACGTCGGCAACGACCGCTACGAGGAGATCAACCTCGTCACCGCCGGCGGCGACTACGGCTGGCCGTCACGCGAGGGACACGAGTGCCAGTGGTTCCCGGACGTCGAGGGCCAGGTCGACCCCGACTGCCAGGACCGCGCCTTCGAGGCCCCGCTCATCGCCTACGGCCACCTGGCGCTCGATCCCGAAGGCGGCCAGGCCGTCACGGGAGGGGTGGTCAGCACCGATCCCGGGTTGCCTGAGCTGTTGGGTGCGTACGTGTACGGAGACTTCGTGGTCGGCCGCATGTGGGCCCTGCTGCCTGGTGCCGCGATGCCGGTTCAGTTGTTGCTGGCGGGTCCCGGTCTGACGTCGATAGCTCACGGCCCCGCGGGGGAGTTGATGGTGTCGTTCATCTCGGGCACCGTCGCGAGGATCGTCCCGGCGTCCAGCGGCGGGTCCGACCGGGCGCCGTAGAGGCGGCCGAGGACCCTGTCGTACAGGTCGACGTCGAGGATCTGCATCTCCGTGACGAGCTCGGCGGTCGCCCGGTATGCCTGGGCCATATCGATCGTGCCGCGCCCGACCTCAGAAGCCACGTCCAGCAGACGCCGCTCCTCCTCCGTGACGCTCGCCGGGTCGGCGCGGTAAGCGGAGACGGTGGAGCCGAGCAGGTCGGTCAACGGCACCAGTGCCGTCATGGCCGCCACGGCGTCGAGGTGAGTCTCGGCTACCTTGCCGCGCGTGACCCCGACGAGCGGGTTGACGTACCGGGCGTAGGCCACCTCCGGTGACTCCCCGCCCGGCTCGGCGCTGGCCCATGCCAGCTTCGCGGCGCCCGCACACAACGAGAACGCCGGATCGAAGACGCTGAAACCGCTGGCGACCAACGCCGGGTTGTGGAAAGGTTAGCGGCTATCCAGGGCCACGGTCCGTAGCAGGGTGAGCGCGTTCGACGTCACCTGCGCCAGCCCCAGGTCGTCGGTGGGTCCGACCGCCAGCGGATCGAGGTACGACTCGTTGAGGATGACCCTGAGGAGCAGGTCGGCGTCGAGACCGTAGGCGCCGGCGGCCTCCTCGAGATGCGACAGCAGCGGCACGAGCCGCGCCAGCACCAGGATGCCCCACGGCGACAGCGGCTGGTAGTTCTCGCTCCCGGCGCCATGCAACTCGCGGTCGCCTGCCCACGCCCCGGGAACCAGTCGTGCGCTGCAGTAAGGCGACAGGCCGCCCGCCGGTTCGGCGGGAGCCGGCTCTCGGGGGCCCGCCGCCGTCCGAACGGCCGGCGGCGGAGCGGGGCGCGCGGTCACCGGGCCGCCGACCGGCGCCGCTGCCGGTAGGGTCGCCGACGGGCTGGCGACGGTCACCGTGTCGACGACTGGCAGCCGGGTGTGAGCCTGCATGTCTACCCGCTGCGAGTCGTAGGTCAGCCGCCACGCCACCCGGTTGGGCCCGACGGCCGACGAGGCCACCAACGCCGTGCTCGAGAAGACCGTCATGACGACCAGCGCCAGTACCAGCGCGGTACCCGCCGTGCGCGCGTAGGCCGCGGGGGTGACGGCGGCGGCGGGGCGTTCCCAGGTGACGCTGGGGCGCTTGGCGCTCGCCAGTGAAGCCGCGTCCGTGGGTGGTGGGGTGGTCTCGAGTGCGGAGCCGCGAGCGCGCCCCAGTGCGGGTAACGTGCGGGTGGCCGCCGCCACGTAGGAAACGGCGTTGACCAGCCTCAACAGCTGCAGCGGGAGGGCGACCAGGAGCGCCCGCGCCAACGTCGCCCACAGCGGAACGGGGGTAGTGCCCGCAGAGGGCGCCGAACCGCCGGTCGCTGCGCGGCCGTCGCCCCAGCGTGCGGCCCTGCGCAGCCCCAGCACGGTCAGCGCGGTGCAGCCCGCCAGGTCGAGCGCCAGCCAGGCGCCCAGCCCGGTGAGCAACTGGTCGGTCCACTCGAAACCGTGCCGCAGGCCGAGGAGCGCAGGCAGCACCAACACCAGCGACAGCCCCAACGCGTTCTCGAGTACCGCGGTCGTCACGGCGAAGTGCACGTTGGGCCGCAGCCGACCGCGGTCACGGGCTCGCGCCAGGCGCTTGTGAGCGTTCTCGACCGCTCCTCCGTTCCAGCGTTCCAGTTGCCTGACCAGGCCACCGGGATGTTGCGGATCCTCGGTGTACATGACCGACGCGTCGACGAACCGCGCCGAGGCGCCGGTGCGGACGGTGACCTCGGTGTCGTGGCCAAGGTGCGTGGAGAACGTCGTCTCCCTGCCCTCGATCACGAGGCGGAAGCCCCGCTCGTCGAGTGCGCTGGCGCTCGACTGGCTGAAGACCTCGTCGCGGTTCTGGGCCATGAGCGTGAAGTCGTGATCTTCGGTGCGCGTATCGCCCGGCATCGGGAACGTGTCGCGCCTGGCCACGAAGCCGCAGCCGACGACGGTGAACAGCCGCGACCTGGCGAACGGGCCGCTGTTGCCGAACCGCTTGGTCTGCCCGCTGCGCAGCAGGCTGGAGACGGCGTACTCGCCCGTGCGCGCCAACCACACCAGGTGAGCGATCCTGCCGGCACCACGCGGTCGTTGGGACCTTACCGAGCCGGACTGGAGCGCGTGGTCCTCGACCACGTAGCGCTTGCTGACCCGACGGCTGCCCGGCACTCGTTCGGTGACGACGCTCAACCGGTAGAAGTTGTCCTTGATGTGCGACACGAAGCCGGCGTCGAGGACGGTGTCGCCGTCGACGACCAGGACCCTCCTGGCGGTCGCGAGCTTCGACAACACGGCGATGTTGACGCTGTCGGCCTTGGAGATCGGTTCGTGATGGTCGATGACGACGATCCTGGTGCGTACGCCCCCCGCCCGCTCGTCGGGAGCTTGCCAGCGCTGGACGTTGGCCGCGAAGGCAGGCAGTCGTTCGCTGCTGCCGCCCTCGTAGCCGTGCGCCGACAGCGTCCTGCGCACCTCGCCAGCGGTGTCGTCGGTACCCCCGTTGATGCTGATGACGATCTCGTCGAGTGGCTCGACCTGGGCCAGTAGCGAGGTGAGCGCCTTGGCCGCTCCGGCCTCCTCGTTGAACATCGGAGACACCACGGCGAGCGAGTCGGGTCCCCTCACCGCCAGACTCCGGTCGGGCAGGAAGCTTAACGCCGTATTAAGGAGCACCGTTGGCGAAGCCAACATGCCGAAGAACGGTGGCAACTCGTCTGGTCCCATCTGGCCCAAGCGTCACGAGGATGCCGCAGGCCGCCGAACGGTACCATCCCCACGCTGTTATCGCTGGTCGAGCATCACGTTTGAAGGCCTCCATGCGACCCGTGAAATCGTTCGCGCAGCGGCGGTTGGGACCCTGCCGTGGGCGCACCACGCGAGTTCCGAGTAGTCCCGCGGTTGGGCGTTCTCATGTGAAAGTGCTAACATTCTGCGACTTGGGAGGGGTACATGGCCCTGCACGTCAGCGGTAAGCTCATGGCCCTCGGCCTGGTGGTTACTGCCCTCATCACCGCCTTCACGGCGCCCCGACAGGAACCGGTGGCACAAGTGCCACTGACGCTGTCGCCCTCGGCAGTGGTACTCGACAACCCCATCGAACACGGCCTGTTCTCCGTCACGCTGGGCCCGTCGGCCAACCCGACGGCCACCTTGCGCGCCACCGGTTACAACTCACACGCCAGCCAGACGGACTCGACTCCGTTCATCACCGCGACGGGCGCCAGGACCCGGTTCGGGATCGTCGCGGTCAGCCGCGACCTCCTCGGCGCCGACCTGCCGTACGGTTCGCTGGTGCGTCTGCGGGACCTGGGCAGCTTCTACACGGGCAGAGGCGCCGGCGCCTTCCAGTCCTTGCTCGATCAGCAAGGGCTGTTCATCGTCGAGGACACGATGCACGCTCGCAAGACCCAGCAACTCGACGTATGGTTCCCCGACTACGGCACCGCCATCAACTGGGGCGTACGCCGCATCGAGGTCGAGCTGGTGCGTTACGGGCGCCTTGGCCCCGAACTCGAACCGGTGAGAGCATCGGACTTCGAAGCGACCCCTCGTCTGCTGGCCCTGCACTGAGTCAGTAGCATGCGTCCCCTGGTGCCGTATCTCGCCTGGCGGCACATGCGCCGGCGGGCGCTGCAGACCGGCTTGACCGTGGTCGGCGTGGCGGTAGGCGTGATGGTGCTGATAGTCGCTCTTTCGCTGACCAACGGCTTCATCGACGAACTCGTGCGCAGCACGCTGCGCGCCACCCCCATGCTGACGCTGCAGAGCTTCATCGCCGGCGACACGCTCTCCGACGACCCCACGGTCATCGCGGCCCTCGAGGCGAGTCCTGGCGTGACGGCCGCCGCGCCGTTCATCAGCACGCAGGCCCTCATCGCCCGCCGCGCCAGCAGCTCCCTGGGCATCACCGCCCGTCAGGGCTACACGCAAGTGGTGGGCATAGACCCGGCGAAGGAGACGGCCGTCCTCGATCTCGAGGTTCTCGCCGCGCAAGCCGACGCCATCACCCAGCGGGGCGGCATCGTGCTGGGCTCCTCGCTGGCGCAACAGCTCGGGGTGATGGTCGGTGACCAGGTCATCATGCGGGACATCACCGGCGCGACGGCAACCTTGACAGTGGCGGGCACCTTCCGGGTGGGCAACGAACTCATCGACGCAGTGGCCTCCTACATGTCGATCGAGGGTCTGCAGGAGTACCTGGGAGTCCCGGGCCGCATCTCCGGCTATCACGTCAGGCTCGACGAACCGACCAAGGCTCGAGCCACCGGTCTCGCACTCGCCGACCGCTTCGGTCTCAGACCCGTGTCGTGGGAGAGCCTCTTCGCGAGCCTCATCAGCCAACTCGAGCTTCAGAAGGCCGTCATCGGTGTGGTGGTGTTCCTCATCGTGCTGGTGGCCGCCTTCGGTATCGCCAACGTGCTGGTGCTGACCGTGTCCGAGAAGACCGAAGAGATCGCCATCCTCAGGGCGCTGGGAGCCTCCGAGCGCCAGGTCGTGTCGGTGTTCATGCTCGAGGGCTTCCTGCTCGGAGCCGTCGGCACACTGGTCGGCGCGGCTCTGGGCGTGGCGGTGGCCGCTTTCTTCAAGTTCCAGCCGTTCCCGCTGCCGGGCGACCTCTACTTCATCACCCAACTGCCCGTCGAGGTTCAGGCCGTCGACGTCGTGTGGGTGTGCGCGGTGTCGCTGGCCACCAGCGTGCTCGCCGGCGTGTTCCCCGCCAGACGGGCGGCACGACTCGACCCCGTCGAGGTCCTCAGGTGACCGGGTCCGAGGCGCCGGGTCGCCGGGCCCCGCGGCGCCCTGTGACGCGTGAGGGTGCCTGGGAGTACCTGCTGCGCGTCTTGGCGCGGCAGTCGTACACCGTCGCCGAGCTGCGCCGCAAGCTGAGACTGCGCGAGGTGCCGGACGAGACCGCCGAGGAACCGCTGCACCGCCTCGAGGAACTGCGCCTGGTGGACGACGCCACCTACGCCGAGCAGTACGTGGCGTCGCGGCGGGGGTCACGTGGCAGGCTGGCTCTGAGCCAGGACCTGCGACGCAAGGGGATCGCCGACGACCTGGCGGCGCGCAACCTGAGCACACTGACCACCGCGCAACAGCTGGAAGCTGCGAAGGTTCTGCTCGCGAAGAACGCGTGGCGCTACCGGCCGCCGGCCGCCGCAGGCGACACCTCAGCCGCGCCCGCTGCTGAGGACGGCGCCCAGTCCGCGTTCGAGGCGCGGGCCACGCTGCTCAAGGCGCGCGCGAAGGCCATGGCGTTCCTGGCGCGCCGCGGCTTCAGCGCCGACGTGGCCGTGGCGACCATCGACGCCAGCGGTTGGTTCGACGCCGACTAGACCACTCTCCGTGCAACTCGGTTGCCATCGGCACCCAGCAACCAGTAAACTAGCTATTTGCGTCGGGGCGTAGCGCAGCCTGGTAGCGCACATCGTTCGGGACGATGGGGTCGGAGGTTCAAATCCTCTCGCCCCGACCACAGAGGGCGAGGCCGTCACGCACGGTCTCGCCCTCACTATTGGGACGCTGGCCGGGGGCTCTCACTCCGCCACCACGGCCAGGGTGCACCGGGAGGCACACACGAGCTTGCCTTCCTCGGTCCTGATCTCGACGCTCCACACGTGAGTGCGTCTGCCCGCATGCAGGGGGACCGCGGTGGCGACCAACGTTCCTGACGACACCGAACGGACGTGGTTGGCGTTGATCTCGAGCCCGACCGCGCGTTGCGAGTCGGCCAGCCCCACGCTGGCCCCGATGCTGGCGACGGTCTCCGCCAGCGCCACCGAGGCGCCACCGTGCAGGATGCCATGCGGCTGCAGATGCGCCGCGGTGACCGGCATCCTGGCCACGACCCGCTCGGGTGTCGCCTCCAACACCTCGATGGCGAGCGTGGCCATCAGACCAGTGGCACGAGTACCGAGGTACGAGGTCCCGTCGGGCCTGATCGGCTTGCCAGTACGCGCGTCCATGGTTCACGATACCTCTGAGCCTCTCGATGCCAGATACCCCACCGACCGTCCAGCTACGCACCAGGCCACCTGGCAGAGGGCCGGTGACGGCGTGGCTGGCGGTTACCGCGGCCTTCGCGGCGCTCGGTCCCGTGGCGCTGCTGTGGCTGGCCGGCTTCGGTCAGGCGCCCCCGGACCGGCTGCCGTCGCTGGCCATCGCGCTCCTCGGGGCGGTGTTCGTCGGACCGCTCAGCGACCTGGCCACCGGTCTGGCTGGTCGTGCGCGGAGCGCGGCGTTGCTGGTGGCGGCCGCCGCGGGCGCGGCGACGTGGCTGACGCTGGTGCTCACGGGCGCGGGCCAGGTGTCGTACCTGCTCTCCCCAGCCGTGGCGGTCATGGGAACCTGGCTCCTCGCAGGCGTCGCAGAGCGTCCGGGCCTGTACCCGGCCATCGCGGTCTACGTCGCCTGCACGCTGCTCGCCAACTACACCCTCGACAGTTTCCTGCCGTTGGGTGGGTTCTTCCTGCTCAACGTCGGCACGTTGTTCTTCGGTATCACGTTCACGCAGCGCGACCGGGTGCACCGCTTCGGGAGACGGACGGTGTACCAGATGATCCTGCTGGCGGCAGTGGCCAACGTGGTGCTCGGCGCGGCGCTCGGCACGCCGCTGCGCTACGTGGCGGTCAGCTTCCTCAGCATCGTGGTGGCAGAGACGGCCGACACCGAGGTGTTCCAGCGGCTCAAGGACCGGCGCTGGCTCACGAGGGTGGCGACGTCCAACGCGGTCAGCGCGCCCCTCGACACGATCATCTTCACACTGTTGGCCTTCTGGGGCGAGGGTTTCGCGACCCCGTCATGGATGACCCAAGTGATCGTCACTGACGTGCTCGTCAAGTACGGCAGCGGTCTGGTTGCCGCGCTCGGCATGGTGGCCCTGTTACGCTCGGCCTTGACGCCACCGACGCCGTCCCGCGATGGACAGCGCGGCGACGAGGCACACGCACGGAGAGGCACATCATGACCGACACGCTCGTAGGCAGGCTCTCGACCCTCTCCGGACAGGTGCTGGGTCCGACGGCGCCCCTGCTGGTCGACCAGGCGCGCATCGACGCCTTCGCCGACGCCACCCTCGACCACCAGTGGATCCACGTCGACCGCGCCCGGGCCGCTGCGGGGCCGTTCGGCACGACCATCGTGCACGGCTACCTGACGCTGTCGCTGCTGGTGACGATGGTCGAGAGCCTCGGCATCTTCCCCGCCGGCGTCACCGTCATCAACTACGGCATCGACAAGCTGCGCTACCCCGCACCGGTGCCGTCGGGTTCCGAGCTGTCGCTGAGCGCCAGCGTCAAGGGCGTCGAACCGCGAGGCGAGGGCCGCGCTCTGATGACCCTGGCGTGCATCGTGGCGGTACCGGGTTCGGCCGCGCCGGCGCTGGTAGCCGACGTGCTCTACCTGTTCATCGAAGCCTGAGCCACGGCCGTCTCCAGCTGTTTGCCGATGCGCAGCGCGAGTTCGTCCTCGCCGGGGCGGGTGACGATCATCAGCCCGACCGACAACCCCTCCGGGGTCAGCGCGCACGGCACCGAAGCAGCCGGGCAGCCCAGCACGTTGAAGGGCGCCGTGTTGCGCAGCACCAGCCCGTTGGCGGTGAAGTAGGCGTCGTCGTCCTCCAGGTCGGCGATGCGCGGCGGCAGGATCGGCAACGTCGGCGCGAGGATGGCGTCCACGCCTGGCAGTTCGGGCCAGAACCGCCGCCTGAGGTCGCGCATGCCGTAGTGCAGGCGGATGTAGCTGGAGGAGGGACTGCCGGCGTACTCGGTCATGCGGCGCGTGACGCGGTGGTCCATCTCATGCGGTCGCTCGGTCAGCTCGTGCTCGTAGATGGTCCACGCCTCGTGCCCCGCGAAACTGCCGCAGCGCTCGTACAACGCCGGCGCCTCCGCCAGCAGCGGCAG
>Ga0079224_100013907_pt1 | contig 11226 bp, 7 predicted proteins | sample Stecom2015_FD_80414 | JGI IMG/M metagenome (GOLD analysis project Ga0079224, IMG submission 80414) | Agricultural soil microbial communities from Utah to study Nitrogen management - Steer compost 2015 | ecosystem: Environmental > Terrestrial > Soil > Agricultural land | place: USA: Utah...
CAGGCGCGCCGCCTCCTCATCGGCCGACAGGGGTCGCGGATGCCGGTAGCGGTCGACGCCGTAGTCCTGCAGCGCATGGCAGGCGTCGAGCAGCGATTCGACCGCCTCCACGCCGTGCCGCTCCTCGCACTGCATGATGAAGTTCTTGGCGAACACCAGGTAATCGACGATGGCGTCCGGACTGGTCCACTGGCGGAACAGGTAGTTGCCCTTGAAGAAGGAGTTGTGACCGTAGCAGGCGTGGGCGATGACCAGCGCCTGCAAGGTCATGGTGTTGTCCTCCATGAGATAGGCGATGCAGGGGTTCGAGTTGATGACCAGCTCGTAGGCCAGTCCGCGCATCCCCTTGCGGTACGCCTGCTCATGGCGCAGGTATTCCTTGCCGAAGCTCCAGTGGTGATAGCCGATCGGCATGCCGGTGGAGGCGTAGGCGTCGAGCATCTGTTCGGAGCTGATCACCTCGATCTGGTTCGGAAAGACGTCGAGTTTGTACTCGTTGATGGCGATGTCGGCGATCGCCTCGTCGTATTCCTGCAGCAGTTCGAAGTTCCAGTCGCAGCCGGTCGAGATGGGTTTTTTCATTGTCGTTCTCCTGCGCGCGGACCTCAGCTCTTGACCGTTTCCTTGCGGAACAATTCGCGGAACACCGGGTAGATATCCGTCCGGTTCGCCACGCGCTTCATGGCGAAGTGCGGCTGATCGATGCGCTGATAGGCCTGCCACAGCGTGCTCGTCTGCTCCAGCCCTTCGGTCGGGATGTCGATGTAGGCGAAGTAGCGGGAGGCCGGCAGCAGTTCCTTCTCCAGGAACCCGCGGCTTTTTTCCGGGTCCGCGCCGAAGGCGTCGCCGTCGGACGCCTGCGCGCCGTAGATGTTCCACAGCGCCGGCGGATAACGCGCGTCGACGATCTCCTTCATCAACTCGAGCGCCGAGAGCACTACCGTGCCGCCGCTGTAATTGCCGTGGAAGAACTCTTCCTCGTTGACTTCGGAGGCGTCGTCGGTGTGCCGCACGAAAACGAGATCGACTTTTTCGTACTTGCGCGTCAGGAACAGGTAGAGCAGCGCGAAGAAGCGCTTGGCCAGATCCTTCTTGTCCTCGGTCATCGAGCCGGAGACGTCCATGAGACAGAACATCACGGCCTGACTCACCGGCTTGGGCACGGTGACGCGATGCCGGTAGCGCAAATCCACTTCGTCGAGGAAAGGCACGCGCCGGCCGCCGCCGACTGGCCTCTCGAGGGCGCCCACCGTGCCGCGCGCAGCCATGCGGCGCGCCAGCGACTGCTTGAGCGAGCGCACGATATGGAGGTTGCGCGGCGAGCCCGTGCGGGTGAACCCCGCCGGCTGGCTGCGCTTGTCCTTGATGCTGCCCAGTACCGTACGCGCCAGGCGCGGCAGCTCCAGATCGTCGAGAAAGAGCTGGAGAAATTCCTCGCGCGACAGCGTGAACGCGAAGCTGTCGAGCATCTCGCCTTCGCCGGCGGCGCCGCCCTGGCCGTCGCCTTCGCCGTCGTCGGGACGGGGCAGGCGGTCGCCCGGCGCAAACGTACGGTTGCCCGGGTGCACGATTTCGCGGTCGCCGCCCGGTCCGTGGCGGAAGGCGGGTTCGGTGATGTCCTTGACAGGGATCTGCACCTGTCCGCCCGATTCCAGTTCCTTGATGGAGCGTTTGGCGACGATGTCGCTCACCGCGCGCCGCAAGTGGTCCTTGTAGCGCTCGATGAAGCGCTGCCGGTTCACGGCGCTCTTGCGCCGGTCGTTCAGTCTGCGATCAATGAAGGTCGACATGGCACAGCCTCTCAACACGAAGAGCACGGAGGGCCGCGGAGAGCACGGAGCGAAACAACTCCCAGGCGGTTCCCATCGTTCTGGAAGTTCTCGGTGTTCTCCGTGTCCTCCGTGTTTCCAGCTTTCCCAAGCCGCCTCAGGCCGACTTGCGTACCCGCAGATACCACTCGCACAGCAACCGGACCTGCTTTTCGGTATAGCCCTTCTGCACCATGCGCGCGACGAAGTTCTCGTGCTTGCTCCGATCCTCTGCCGAGGCTTTGGCGTTGAAAGAAATCACCGGCAGCAGTTCCTCGGTATTGGAGAACATCTTGCGTTCGATCACTTCGCGCAGCTTCTCGTAGCTGGTCCAAGCCGGATTCTTGCCGCCCCCTTGCGCGCGGGCGCGCAGCACGAAGTTGACGATCTCGTTGCGGAAGTCCTTCGGGTTGGCGATGCCGGCCGGCTTCTCGATCTTCTCCAGTTCCGCGTTCAGCGAAGCGCGGTCGAAGGATTCGCCCGTCTCCGGATCGCGGTAGTCCTCGTCCTGAATCCAGTAGTCGGCGAATGTGACGTAGCGGTCGAAGATGTTCTGGCCGTACTCCGAGTAGGACTCCAGATAGGCCGTCTGGATCTCCTTGCCGATGAACTCGGCATAGCGCGGTGCCAGATGCTCCTTGATGAAGGCCAGATACTGCCGCTTCGTTTCCTCCGGCAGGTCCTCGCGCATGATGCGCTGTTCGAGCACGTACATCAGATGCACCGGGTTGGCCGCGATCTCCGTCTGGTCGTAGTTGAACACGGACGACAGCACCTTGTAGGCGAAGCGGGTGGACATGCCCGTCATGCCTTCGTCGATGCCGGCGTAGTCGCGGTACTCCTGGAAGGTCTTCGCGTTCGGGTCGATGTCCTTGAGGTTCTCGCCGTCGTAGATGCGCATCTTGGAGTAGATGTTGGAGTTCTCCGGCTCCTTCAGGCGCGTAAGCACCGAGAACTGCGCCATCATTTCCAGCGTATGCGGCGCGCACGGCGCGCTGGCCAGGGAGGAGGAGCGCAGCAGCTTCTGATAGATCTGCACCTCCTCGGTGACCTGCAGGCAGTAGGGCACCTTGACGATGTATACCCGGTCCAGGAAGGCTTCGTTGTGCTTGTTGTTGCGGAAGCTCTGCCACTCCGACTCGTTCGAGTGCGCCAGGATGATGCCCTGGAACGGAATCGCGCCGAAGCCTTCCGTGCCCTTGAAGTTGCCTTCCTGCGTCGCCGTCAGCAGCGGATGCAGCATCTTGATCGGCGCCTTGAACATCTCGACGAACTCCAGCAGACCCTGGTTCGCCAGGCACAGGCCCCCGGAGAAGCTGTAGGCGTCCGGATCGTCCTGCGCGTAATGCTCGAGCTTGCGGATATCCACCTTGCCGACCAGCGAAGAGATGTCCTGATTGTTCTCGTCGCCCGGTTCGGTCTTGCTGATCGCCACCTGGCGCAGCACCGAAGGCATCAGCCGCACCACTTTGAACTGCGAGATGTCGCCCTGGTATTCCTCCAGGCGCTTCACCGCCCACGGCGACATGATGCCGTGCAGATAGCGGCGCGGGATGCCGTACTCGGCCTCCAGCGTGTCGGCGTCGCGCTCGGGGTTGAACAGGCCCAGCGGCGATTCATTGACCGGTGAACCCTTGAGCGCATAGATGGGGTTGACCTCCATCAACGCCTTGAGCCGTTCGGCCAGCGAGGACTTGCCGCCGCCCACCGGGCCGAGCAGATAGAGCACCTGCTTGCGCTCTTCCAGCCCCTGTGCCGCGTGACGAAAGAAAGCGACGATCTGCGCCACCACGTCTTCCAGTCCGTAGAACTCCTTGAACGCCGGGTAACGCCGGATCACGCGGTTGGAGAAGATGCGCGACAGGCGCGGATCGTTACGTGTGTCGATCACCTCCGGTTCGCCGATGGCGGCGAGCATACGCTCGGCCGCTGTGGCATAGGCCATGGGATCGCGCTTACACAGATCCAGATACTCGGCGAGCGTCATTTCCGCTTCGCGAGTCCGTGCGTAATTCGAGACGTATGATTCGATGACTCCCATTTGCCTACCTCCGTCGTTTGAGCGGGCGTCGTAATAACGGACCGCCTAAGCCTTCGATTCCTTCTCTGCCTCAACGTTCTTGCAATCCAGGGGAGGCGCGAGCGCTCGGGCGACGCATCGGGCGTGATCGCGTGTAGCCACGCGTGATGAATCGCCGCTTCTCTTGGTGCATTGAACGCTTATTCGTTGCGCGGCATGCTGCGAGAAAACAGCACTTTCCATGCCTATTGAATGAAATGATGCGTAAGCGAACCGACGAGTGCGCAAGGCGCGCGGGAGAGATAAAACGAGCCGGCTCGGCATGCTGACCGATGGTGTTACGTGTACAACTGCAACTGACGTATGAAAGCTCAATGCAACTCACGCTTCACTGCAACGAGTACACGTTGACACAAAAGCGCGCAAAGAAGAAGAACCAATTCACCGGTGCGGCGCAGCATAGTGAAATATTCACTGTCCTGTTGCGCGCACGCCGCACGCGCACAATGGCGCATGCGACGCGCATCGCGCGATCACTTCGCGTCTTTTCGCGCCTCGCGTGCTTCCTCCTTCAGCTCCTGTGCGCCTTCCCGTGTCGCATCGGCCGCGTCTTCGGCGGCCTCGCGCACCTCTGCCGCCGCATCGCGTGCGTCTTCGCGCATCTCCGCGCTCGATTCCCGCGCGTCTTCCATGGTCTGTTCCGACGGCTGTTGCTCGCAGCCGGCAAGGAGGAGTGCTAATAGAAATACGCCGATCAGGCTACGCATCGAACAATTCCTTTCCGTTATCCAGGGCGAGTGCGCCCTCGACGTCCAATGCAAACAACCCGCCCACGTTGCAAGTCGGGCGCCGGCGGTCGGGATGGGTCTGAGCGCTTGATCGGCCTGCGTACGCATGGCGGGCCGGAGGCGGCGGTCCGTATCAATAAGACCTTGCTTTGCGGCGTTTTTGCGTCTACCAGACACTAGATGCGCTCGTTCGGGCGCTGTCCCGCCAGCCAGGGAGGAATGCCGTGAGTCCACGCCGCGCCCCCACCCCGATCGCGCTCGCGGTCGGCGGCATACTCGTTTCCGGCACGCTGGCTTATGCCGCCGGCGATCGCGGCGCGATCGGCGCCGCGAGTTTCGATCCGCTGCTCGACGACCCGGTTCTTTGTCTGTCGGGCTCTTCTCGCCCCCAGGCGCTGCGCTACGGGGCTCGACTCGCTCAACTCGCGCAGTCGCCGCGCAGCCCGGAACTGCGCCCCGTCGATCGGCCGCAAATGGCGCCGACACCGGATGATGAGAGCGTCGATCCGCCGCTATGGGCCGGTCTGGGCGCGCTGCATTACAAGATCACTACGCGCTCGCCGGCCGCGCAGCAGTATTTCGATCAGGGCCTGCGTCTGTCGCACGCGTTCAACCACGGCGAAGCGCGTCGGGCTTTTCGCGCTGCACAGAAACGGGATCCGGATTGTGCGATGTGCTACTGGGGCGAGGCGTTGGTGCTCGGCCCGAATATCAATGCGCCGATGTCGCCCGATGCCGTCGCGCCGGCCATGGCCGCGTTGACGAAGGCGCAGCAACTTGCGCCGCAGGCGAGCGTGCGCGAACGCGCCTTGATCGAGGCGCTGGCGACGCGCTATACGGCGCAGCCCCCGACCGACCGTGCGGCGCTGGACGCCGCCTATGCCGAGGCCATGGCAAGTGCGCATCGGCGCTTTCCGCAGGACACCATCATCGCCACGCTTTATGCCGAAGCGATGATGGATACGCAGCCCTGGGATTACTGGCAGCCCGGCGGTGCGCAGCCCAAGGGCCACGGCGCCGAGATCGTGCAGGTGCTGGAACGGGTACTGAAGGCCCATCCCGATCACCCGGGCGCGATCCATCTCTATATCCACGCCGTCGAGGCTTCCAACCGGCCCGGGCGTGCCGAATCGCACGCCGAGCGGCTGGAGAAGCTCATGCCGGGTGCTGGACATATCGTCCATATGCCCTCGCACATCTATTACCGCGTGGGGCGCTATATCGATTCGCTGGCGGCCAACAAGCGCGCCGTCGCGACGGACGAAGCCTATTTGTCGAAGTCGAAAGCGGAAGGCATTTACGCCTGGGGCTATTACCCGCACAACGTGCACTTCCTCATGGCTTCGGCGCAGATGGCGGGCGACGGACCGACGGCGGTCGCCGCCGCGGAGAAATTGTCCGCCGTCATTCCCGACGAGGCCTTGCGCGACGTGCCGTTGGTTCATCCGGTGAAGGTGGCGGCTTATTTCGCCCATGCGCAGTTCAGCGATCCGGCCACCGTGCTGGCCCTGCCCGATCCGGGCGACGACTACCCCTACATCAAGGCGATTTGGCATTACGCCCGTGGGACCGCCCATGCGGCGGCCGGTGACATTCCGGCGGCGCGTGCGGAAGCCGATGCCATCGCCAGACTGAATCGCGAAAGCGATTTCAAGGCGTTGGAGGAGGCGTTGATTCCGGTGCCGCAGGTGCTGCGCATCGCCGAACAGACGGTACGCGCGCGCGCCGCGCAGGCAGCCGGCGACTTGCCGCAAGCGACGCGGCACTTTCGCGCGGCCATCGCGGCGCAGGAGCACCTGGCCTATATGGAACCGCCTTATTGGTATTACCCGCTGCATCAATCGCTGGGCGCGGTGTTGCTGGCACAGGGCGATCTGGACGGCGCGGAACAGGCATTTCGCACCAGCCTGGTGCGCGCACCGAACAACGGTTGGGCGCTATACGGTCTGACGCAAGTGCTGGAAAAACGCGGCGATCGGAAACAGGCGGCGGCGATGCAACAGCGCTTCCAAAAAGCCTGGGCGGGAAAGGCGGAAGTGGATTTGGCGCGGCTTTGAGAAAGCAGTTGAGAGTCGAGAGTGGAAGAGTAAAAGGCGGATCATCACGCGACTACTGCTATCCGCAATGATGATAAATATGCCGTCATTCCGGCCAAGCCCGAAGGGCGCGAGCCGGAATCCAGAAAGTGTAAGTAACCCGGCTAAAGCGCATGCCGAAGGGGGCGACGAGAAAAACAAAACGGCCTCCCAATGGAGGCCGTTTCATAAACATGCTTTACGGGCGGCGCTTGCCGTGCCCCGTTACTTCTCCAGCAAGGTGCGCAACATCCAGGCCGTTTTTTCATGCACCTGCATACGCTGCGTCAGCAGGTCGGCGGTAGGCTGGTCGTTGGCCTTCTCCGCCACTTCAAACACTTCACGGGCCGTGCGCGTCACGGCTTCCTGACCTTCCACCAGGTCCTGAACCATTTCATTGGCCGAAGGCACGCCTTCCGTCTCCTTGACGGAGGACAGTCGCGCGTAGTCCTTGTAGGTGCCCGGCGCGGGCACGCCCAGCGCGCGGATGCGCTCGGCGATTTCGTCGACCGCGGTGGCCAGTTCGGTGTACTGCTCCTCGAACATGAGGTGCAGGGTGTTGAACATCGGACCGGTGACGTTCCAGTGGAAGTTGTGCGTCTTCAGATAAAGCGTGTAGGTATCGGCCAGCAGGCGGGACAGCCCCTCCGCAATCTTCATACGTTCCTTGTCGGACAGGCCGATATTGATGTTCGCTGCATAACCGCGCGTATTCTTCGCCATCACTCTTCTCCTATGTCGATCTCTCGCCTATACCATACCGTTTAAACCTTCACTTGGCCAATGAAAGCTTTGTAACATATTGATTGCCAAACGCTATCTCGACTTCGGCGCCGCACCGGGTCAGGACGGTTCCGGTGCCAGATCGAGCATTTCCACACAGGGCAGATCGCAGCTCAACACGGCTTCGCGCACGACTTCGATGGCTTCCGGCCGTGGGAAGGTCTTGCGATAGGCGAGCACCACGCGCCGGTCGGGAACGGGTTTGCTGAAAGGGATATAGGCGAGCAGCCGGTCGCGTTTGGCGCCGCGCGGCACCGCCGTGGCGGGAAGGACGGTCACGCCGGTGCCCGAAGCCACCATGTGGCGGATGGTTTCCAGCGACGAGCCTTCGAAGGATTTCTGGATGCCGTCGGCCGTGGCGCTGAAGCGATTGAGTTCGGGGCAGACTTCGAGCACCTGATCGCGCAGGCAGTGGCCGGTGCCGAGCAACAGCATGTGCTCGTCCTTCAATTCGCGGCTGGAAACCGTTTTGCGCGCGGCCCACGGATGCGCGCGCGGCACGGCGACCACGAAGGGTTCGTCGTAGAGCGGTTGCACCATCAGACCGTTGGCCTCCAACGGCAGGGCGAGTATGGCCACGTCGATCTCGCCCTGGCGCAGCAGTTCGATGAGCCGGTGGGTGTACTGCTCCTGCAGCATCAGCGGCATGCGCGGCGCACGCTTTTTCAGCAGCGGTACCAGTTCGGGCAGGAGATACGGGCCGATGGTGAAAATGACCCCCATGCGCAGGGCGCCGTTCAATTGATCCTTCCCCTGCTTGGCCACTTCCTTGACCATGGCGGCCTGTTCGAGCACGCGCTGCGCCTGTTCGATCACCCGTTCGCCGATGGGCGTGATGGCGACTTCGCCCGAACCGCGCTCGAACAGGGTGACCCCCAGTTCGTCTTCCAGCTTGCGCACCGCGACCGACAGGGTCGGCTGACTGACGAAACACGCCTCTGCGGCGCGACCGAAGTGGCGCTCGCGCGCGACCGCCACCACATAACGGAGTTCAGTGAGTGTCATGGGCGAATCATAGCGCAGCGTTGCGCTTCGTCCGTCGATCGGTGTACGCCGCTCAAGCTTCGCGGTGCCGCGCAATGATGGCGGCGCAATCGGTCGCCGCCGGCAGTGTGCCGAAAGCCAGTCCGCCCTGGCCGCCCAGGCGCGCGGCGATGAAGGCTTCGGCCACCGCGGGCGGTGCATGTTCGAGCAGCAGGGCCGCCTGCAGGCAAAGGGCCAGCCCCTCGGTGAGGCGGCGCGCCTCGCCCCCTGCGGGTTCTTCGTGCACGGCACGATGCAGCAGGCCGAGGTGCCTGGCGATGGCGGGGTGTCTTGCGGCCTGCGCCAGCTCGACGTCGAGCATGTCGAGCGCGCCGGGCGTCTTGGCCAGCGCGCGCAGCACATCGAGGCAAATGACATTGCCGCTGCCTTCCCACACGCCGTTGAGCGGCGCTTCGCGATAGAAGCGCGCCATCGGCCAATCCTCCACGTAGCCGTTGCCGCCCAAACATTCCAGCGCCTCGGCCGCCAGCATCGGCAGGCGCTTGCACAGCCAGTATTTGGCTGCGGGTGTCACGACGCGCGCGTAGATTCGTGCGCGCTCGTCCTGCGCGGCGCGGTCGAAAGCGCCGGCAAGACGGAAGGCGAGCAGCATCGCGGCTTCCGTCTCCAGCGCAAGATCGGCAAGCACGTTGCGCATCAGCGGCTGCTCGATCAGCGGCGCGCCGAAGGCGGCGCGATGGCGCGTGTGGTGCAGGACTTGCCGCAGCGCGGCGCGCATCATGCCGGCAACGGCGATCACGATATCGAAGCGCGTGAGATGCGCCATCTCGATGAGCGTGCCGATGCCGCGTCCCGGTTCGCCGACCAACCAGGCGTGCGTGCGCTCGTATTCGATTTCGGCGGAAGCATTCGAGCGATTGCCCAGCTTGTCCTTCAACCGCACGATTCGCAAGGAATTGCGCGTCCCGTCCGGCAGGATGCGCGGCACGAACAGACAGGTAGGTCCTTCGCTGCGCTGCGCGAGCGTAAGAAAACCGTCGCTCATGGGCGCAGAGCAGAACCACTTGTGGCCGAGCAGTACGTGCTCATCGCCGCTGACGGGAATCGCCACGGCGGCGTTGCTGCGCAGATCGGAGCCGCCCTGCTTTTCCGTCATCGCCATGCCGATGGTCGCGGCGCGCTTGTGCGCAAGGGGCAGGGAGCGCGGATCGTAATCGTCGGCGAGTATCTTCGCTTCCCACTGCGCTGCCAGATCCGGCGCGTTGCGCAACACCTGCACGCTCGCGAAAGTCATGGTCACCGGACAGGCGGTGCCCTGCTCGCCCTGATTCCACAAGTAATTGAGGGCGGCGCGGGCGACGTAGCGGCCTTCGCGCGTTTCCTTCCAGGCGAGCGAATGCAATCCCGCGCCGAACGCGGCCTGCATGAGTTGATGATAGGCCGGGTGATAGTCGACGACGTCGATGCGATCGCCGTTGCGATCGTAGGCTTGCAACACCGGCGGGTGCGTATTGGCCTGGGTCGCCCATTCCTGGAATGCGACGCTGCCGACGAGCCGGCCGAGCGGGACAGCGCGCGCTTCGATCCAGTGCGCGCCTTCGCGTGCGACCGCGGCCCGAAGCAGGGCGTCGCTTTGCCAAGCGTCGAAATCCGCCAACGGCGGCGGCAGGTTGTGCGAGACGACGTTGCCGGACGACATGCGCGACGATTCCATATCGGCCTCCCGTGACTCGCCCATGCTACACCGTCGCCGGAGGCTCTCCGCTAGAATCGGCGGCGCTTCCGCGCACAACGCTTGCTAGGACTCGCACCATGGTTTCCCCCACCGAATACTCGCTCGACGTCAATCCCAATATTCCGCACCGTCTGGCGCGGCTGGAGGAACTGGCGAACAACCTCTGGTATAGCTGGGATCGCGCCACGCGCTCGCTGTTCGCGCGTCTGCATCCGCCGCTATGGGATGCGGTGGGACACAGTCCCAAGGCGATGCTCAAACGCGTGGACGAGCAGCGTCTGTTCGAGGCGGCCGACGATCCGGCGTATTTGAGCGCCTTCAACCGGGTGCTGTCCGCATATGACAGCTACCACTCCGAACCGCTGCGCCGCAACGGTTCGGAGTGGTTGCGGCAAACGGATCTGGTCGCCTACTTCTGCGCCGAATTCGGTTTTCACGAAAGTTTTCCGATCTACTCGGGCGGACTCGGCATTCTGGCCGGCGACCATTGCAAGGCGGCGAGCGATATCCGATTGCCCTTCGTCGGCGTGGGGCTGCTTTACCGGCAGGGTTATTTCTCCCAGACCATCGACCGCGAGGGCAACCAGCAGCCGCATTATCAGGATTCGGATTTCGACGATCTGCCTGTCACGCCGGTGCTGCAGGACAACGGCGAGCCGCTGCGGGTGCAGGTGGAACTGCCCGGTCGCGTGATCGACGTGCAGGTGTGGCAGGCGCGCATCGGTCATGTGACGCTCTATCTGCTCGACACCGACCTGGAATCGAACAGCGAATCCGATCGCGACATCGCTCATCATCTGTACGGCGGCGATCGCACCACGCGCATCGAGCAGGAGATCGTGCTGGGCGTCGGCGGCGTGCGCGCGCTTGGCGCATTGGGTCTCAAGCCGACGGTCTGGCATATCAACGAGGGCCACGCGGCCTTTCTCGTCCTCGAACGTACGCGGGCTCACGTGAAGCAGGGCCTGGACTTCGCCACGGCGCTGGAGGCGGTCGCGGTCAACACCGTATTCACCACGCACACGCCCGTGGC
>Ga0079224_100013908_pt1 | contig 11226 bp, 7 predicted proteins | sample Stecom2015_FD_80414 | JGI IMG/M metagenome (GOLD analysis project Ga0079224, IMG submission 80414) | Agricultural soil microbial communities from Utah to study Nitrogen management - Steer compost 2015 | ecosystem: Environmental > Terrestrial > Soil > Agricultural land | place: USA: Utah...
AACGCGGCCGCCGAGACGCACAATGTAGCTTCGCGATGTCCGGTGGGATCCTCGTTGCGTCGCTCGTCCTCGGTGCGTTCGCGCCGGTCGAAGCGCCGTTCGAGTGGGACGTCCCCGCGGTGGGCTGCCCATCGGCGCAGCAGGTCCGCGACGACGTGGCGCGCATGCTCCCCGCGCTCGATGAAGCCGCTGCGGATCTCGTACGTGTGCATGCCGAAGTGACGCGCGCCGAGGATTCGACCTGGGCGCTCGATCTCTCGATCGTCACGTCGCGCGGGCGCACCGAGTCGCGGCTCCGTGCCTCGACCTGCGACACGCTGGCGGAAGCGACGGCGCTGTTCGTCGCGCTCGCGATCGATCCGCACGGTGCCGTCGAGCACGAACCGATCGCGACGACCCCCGAGGAGGGCGAGGAGGGCGAAGAGGTCGATGCGGGTGCGACGATCGTGGCCGCCGAGGCGCAGGAAGAAGGCGGAGGGATGCGGGTGCGCACGGGCACGCGCGAGCGGACGCCGGACAGCGGTCGCTCGCGAGCGACCGCCGATGATCGGCGAGCGGGTGCGCCCGCTCGCCGCGGCCCCAAGGTCCCCCTGCAATGGCGGCTCCGCGTCGCGGGTGCCGGTGGTTTGGGCATTTTGCCGTCGGTGCGTGGGGCGATGGGAGGCGGTGTCGCGTTGCTGACCCGCTACGTGCGCGTAGACGTCCAAGGCGCGTACTGGTTTCGTCGACGCACGCCGATCGAGGAGGCACCGGGGGCGAGCACCCGCACCACGGCCGGCGTCGCCGCGATCCGTGGTTGCCCATTCGGACGCGTGCGGATGTTCGAGCTCGGCGGGTGCGTCGGGGTCGAGATCGGTCGATTCACGGTCGGCAGCGAAGGGCTGCTCGATCCCACGCCCGCGCGCGTGCTCTGGGCGAGCGTCACGGGCGATTTGTTGGTGGGCTGGCATCCGATCGAGCGTCTGACGCTCGTGCTCGAGCCCGGCGTCGTCTTCGCGCTGCATCGACCGCGTTTCGCCGCGGTGGGGGTGGGCGATATCCTCCACACGGGGCCCGTGGGGGGCCGCCTCGGCCTGGCCCTCGAGATCGCACTTTGAGGCGTTTTGCGTGACGAAACGACCGCCGATCGGACGCTCATCGATGCACGGGGACGACAGGCATGGACCAGGCAACCTCTCGCTCGAGGCGATCTATCGCGAGCATTGGCGCTACGTGTGGCGATGCCTGCGGAGGATGGGCATCCCCGACGCTCGCCTGGAGGACGCCACGCAAGACGTGTTCATCGTGGCGGCGCGCAACCTGGCGACCTTCGAAGGGCGGTCGTCGATCGGCACGTGGCTCTACGCCATCGCCTTCCGCGTCGCGCAGGAGCACCATCGCAAGCACGTGCGCGAGCAACGGCCCGATCCGCACTTCGCCGCGGGGACGCAAACGCCCGAGGACCAGGTGCAGCGCCGCGAAGCCGCGGCCACGTTGCACGCGCTGCTCGGCGACTTGGACGACGAGCAGCGTGACGTGTTCGTGCAGATCGAGGTCGAAGGGGTGGCCCCCGCCGATCTCGCGCAAGCTTCGGGGATCAGCGTGAACACCGTCTATTCACGGCTTCGACTCGCCCGCCGCAAGCTCGAGCGGGCGCTGGCGCGGCACCGGGCGCGCCTCGTGGCCGAGCGAAAGGCGGCGACGGGATGACGCTCGGTCCCGAGCTGCAGCAACTCGTCGACGCGGCGCGCGAGCTCGATGCCGAGCCGCCCGACATCGAGGGGCGCATGTGGGCCGCGATCTCGGCTGCGGTGGGGCCCGGGGCCACGCCCTCGCCCGCGCCCGAGGCGGATGTTTCCGCGTCGCCGTCCGGCGCGGTGTCGACGTTGCCGACGGTGATCAAAGGGGCGGCGCTCGGGCTCGCGGGGATCGGGCTCGCCGTCGGGATCGCGCGGGTGATTCCTTCGGAGACGGCGTCCGGGCGTGCGCTCGCGGGTCCCGTCGCGGTCGCGCACGCGCGGCCGAGGATCGCCGCGGAAGCGCCGATGCAACGGTTCGTGCAGGGCCTGGCGACGCCGCTCGTCGATGAGGCCGAGGCGCGTCCACGACCGCCGGCGACCAACGAGCGTTCGTCCGAAGCCCCGCGGCGGCCGCGTGTTTCCACGGCGCGTCCGGAACCCGCCGTGGACGCGGATGGGTTGGCCGAGGAGACGCGTCTGCTGCGACGTGCGCGGGCTTCGGTCGCGGCGGGGGACCCCTCCCACGCCTTGACGACGTTGGCGGAACACGCCGAGCGGTTCCCTCGTGGAGCGCTCCGCGAGGCTCGCATGGCGCTCGAGGTCGAGGCGCTGTGTGGGGCGGGCCGAACCGACGATGCCGAACGAGCGTCGCAGCGGTTGCGGCGGGCGTTCCCTCGCTCGGCGCTGCGCAAGGAGACGTGGTGTACGCGATGAAACGAGCTCACGCCGCGCTCGTCGGCGTGCTCGGGGTCGGGTGCCTCGCGGAGACGTCCATTCCGATCGGGCGCTACGAGGGCGACTCCGCGGAGATGGTGGCGACGGGGACGGTGGACGAGCCCCCGCCGAGCGAGGACCCGTCCGTCGCGTCCGACGACGAAGGTGGCCAGGAGGGCCTCGGAACGAAGATGGCGCGCGACGGATCGACGTGCGAGACGGCGGCGATGTGTTCGGTCGCCGCCGCGTGCCAAACGGCGTCGTGCGCCCAGGATCGGCAGTGTGTCGTCGCTCTGGACGACGACGCGTGCCCGGAGGGGCAGGCCTGTCTGCTCGCAGGCTGTCGCGTGCCCACGCCGCCATGCGAAGAACGCTACGGCGATGCAGTGGTCTTCTGCGACGATTTCGAGCTCGGCATCGCCTGGGCCTGGTCGTCGGCGGACGGGGTGCTCCTCGAGCACGCAGCCGAACGAGATTCGGTGGTGGCCCGCGTGCGGGTCACCCCGGACGAGCCACGCGCGCAGCTCCAACTGCAACTGCCCACGCCGCTGACGGGAGGCATGGTCGCCGTGCGCAGCCACGTCTTCGTGCCCCTCGAGCACGAGGTGGACGACGCCGCGACGCTGTTCAGACTGAGCGCGCTGCCGGGCGACGATCCGCCGACCCTGGGATTCGAGCTCCGCCCGAATGCCGGGATCGCAGCGACGAATCGCTTGGGCGAGGAGACCTTCTCGTTCGCGCCCGTGCTCGTGCCGGGACGATGGAACTGCCTCGAATGGCAAATCGTCGTCGACGACAGCGAGGGTCGCATCGTCGTGCTCGTGGACGACTCCCCGGTCATTCGTGGCGATTTCCTCGCGAGGCTTCCGAGCGGCGGATTGTCGTCCTTGGCCGTCGGTCTCGCCCACGGGGCGCGCGAAACCATCGAGCTGCGGATCGACGACGTCGTCCTCTCCACGGCGCCGATCGGTTGCGGCTGATCGCTGCGGACAATCCCGTGAAGTCGGGAGGCGGTCGCGTCGTCGCGATCGAACGAAAAAATCGGTGACGAAGTCGATGGCGTCGCATCACCAACGTGCACCTGGAAGGCAGGAGCCATTCGATGAAACACGATCATGTAATCCCACGATTCGTGCGGGGCCGAGCTGATGTGCTGCGATTCTGCGTAAATCGTCGATCTTGGGCAGGAGCGCTGTTGCTGCTCGCAGGTTGCGATTCCGCAGAGCCACGGGTGACCGCCACTCCGCCGTCACCGCTGGCGACCGCGGCGAAAGACGATGCATCACCACCCAGTCGTGTGATCACGGCGAATGGACAACGGTTCAAGCGTGGCGAAGTGCTGATCAAGTTGCGCACCGAGGCCGCGATGGCCTCCGAGCCCGGGGCGCCGACCCGGACGGGGGAGGCCTCCGTCGATGCCGTGCTCGCGCGCCACGGCGTCACCGCGATCCGCCCGGTGTATCCGGGCGCGACGGGAGACATGGCGCGGGTGCTCCACGTCGTTTCCGAGGGCGATGCCGTGGCGCTGCGGGCCGAGCTCGAACGCCTGCAGGAGGTCGAATACGCCGAGGTGAACCTCGTCGCACAGACCGACGCGGTTCCCGACGATCCTTATTATTCGAGCAGCGGATCGTGGGGCCAGGACTTTCGCGATCAATGGGGGTTGCACACCATTCGCGCCGAGGAAGCCTGGGAGATTTCGCAGGGAGACGACGTCCTCGTCGCCGTGATCGATAGCGGGCTCGACTACGAGCATCCCGACATCGCCGACAACGTGTATCGCAATCCGGGGGAGCAGGGCCTCGACGACGCCGGACGCGACAAAGCGAGCAATGGCATCGATGACGACGGCAATGGCTTCGTCGATGACGTGTTCGGCTACGACTTCGCCGATCGGGATCCCGACCCCATGGATGAGAACGGCCACGGGACGCATTGCTCGGGCATCATCGCGGCGGTCACCGACAACGGCATCGGGATCGCGGGCGTGGCTCCGCGCGCGAAGATCCTCGCGGTCAAGAACATCGATCGTTCCGGCAACGGCGACCTCGATGCCGCCGCTGCCGCGATCGTCTATGCCGCCCAATCCGGCGCGCGCGTCATCAACCTGAGCCAGGGGTTCGACGGCTATTCGCAGACGTTGCACGACGCGGTGCGCCATGCCCACGCCGCAGGTGCAGTCGTCGTCGTGGCGGCAGGCAACTCCGCTGCGAACGTGGGGTCGTGGTACGACGAGCCCTTCGACATCGTGCGCTGGCCGGCGGCCGCGCGCGAGGTCATGACGGTCGCCGCGTTCGATCACACGGGCGCCCCGGCGTCGTTCTCGAACTTCGGCACGAAGATCGACGTGGGGGCTCCCGGCGGGGGTGGTCCCGACGATCCGAACGTCGTCGCACCGCAACGATCCATCCTTTCCCTGTATTCGCGCCAGACGGCGCGCGCGTTCGACTTCCCCGAGCAAGTCGTCGGTGAAGGCTACTATCGTGTGTCGGGGACGAGTCAGGCGGCGCCGGTGGTCGCCGGGATCGCGGCGCTGTTGCTCGCGCGGAACCCCGAGCTCAGCCCCGAACAGGTTCGCCAGATGATCCGTCGCGGCGCCCGCGACGTGGGTGATCCGGGATTCGATCTGCAATCGGGATACGGCCTCGCCGATGCGCGCGCTGCATTGGAGCAGCCGGTGCCGCTCGTGGTTCACCTCACCGGTCCGGTGGCGATCCTGGAGGGTCGATCCTCCGTCGAGATCACCGGCAGTGCCCATGGCCCTGGCTTCGTGTCGTACGCGCTCTCCTGGGGGCTCGGCGCCAACCCGACGGCGTGGCACGACATCGTCGAATCCTTCGAACCGATCGAGGCGGGGGCGCTGACACAGTGGCACCTCGGCGAGGTCGCCGAAGAGGACATCACGTTGCGCCTCGTCGCCACGCACGTCTCCGGCGAGACGTACGAAGACCGCCTGCTCGTCCACTTGGACAATGTCTCGTTCAGCGAGCCCAAGGCCGACTTCGCTCCGACGGCCCTGGTACGTGGTGGAATCGTTTCCATTCGCGGCACGGTGATGCCGGCGTTCTTCGACCACTACGACATCGCGATTCGCGGGGTGCGCACGGGCGAGCTCGTCGACCCCGCGCTCGAGCTCGTCGCCGGCGGTCGTACGCCCGTACAGGGGGGGGACTTGGCGACGTGGGACTTGGCCGGCCTTCCGCCGGACCGCTACGAGCTCACGCTCACCGTCACGTTGACGACCGGAGAGGTCCTCGAAGAGTCCACGGCGTTGGTGCTCGAGCCGCGCACGCACGAGGGCACGCCGATCTCGTTGAAGACGCCCACCGATTTCGTGCAGCGCGGCCTCACCGTGGCCGACATCGATGGGGACGGTGCCGCCGAGATGTTGGTCTACGCCGATTCGGGCTTCCACGTGTTGCGGGACGACGGCACCGACTTGCCCGGATTCCCGTTTCGGCTGGCGGAGGACGAGCTCGATCTGCAAGGCGGCATGGCAGCCGGCGACATCGACGGCGACGGTCGTCCGGAGGTCGTCGGAGCATCCCCTGGCGGGCCCCTGCACGCCTTCCGCGGCGATGGAACGCTCTTGCCCGGGTTTCCCGTGGAGGGGCCGATGTCCGGCGCGCCGGTCTCGCTCGCCGACCTCGACGGTGACGCGATCCTCGACATCGTCACGGTCGGTGACGATGGCGTCATCGTGGTGCGCGGCGACGGTCGCCGTCTCGACGGCTTCGCGTTCACGCCGGCCGACCCTGCGCTCGGCGCAGCGGTGATGACCCGCGCGGAGCAGACGAGCGCCGGTGATCTCGACGGTGACGGTCGAGACGAGGTCGTCGTCATGGTCCACCGTGCATTCGCAGAGGGCGAGCTCCACGAAGTCTATGCATTCGATGCGAACGGCGAGATTCGCCCCGGTTGGCCCGTGGACGGCTTCTCCGTCTCGCTGTGGCTCGCGGCTACGCCCGCCCTCGGCGATCTCGATGCCGATGGCGACCTCGAGGTGCTCGTCCCGAGCGGCAACCAGATCCACGCCTTCGACGACGACGGCACACCGTTGCCGGGTTGGCCGCGGACCGGCGCGCACTTGGTCGATCTCGGAGCCCCCGTCGTCGGTGACTTCGATGGGGTGCCCGGTGCCGAGGTCTTCGCGGGGTCGGACGTCGCCTACGACGACCTCGATCCCTCGATCCAGTTCGACCTGCTGAGCGGTTTCGCGGGAGACGGGAACGCGCTGCCGGGGTGGCCCGTCCTCAACCGCAGCGACACCTGGGCGGAATCCCCCGGCTTCTTCGGGTTCGGCATGCCGATGGTCGCCGACATCGACGGGGACGGCATGGTCGAGCTCGTCGTCCACGGCGACACCTCGGGCACGCATCCGTTCGGGCCCTTGGCGTATCACCTCGACGGAACTCCCGTCGAAGGATGGCCGCGGCCTTCCGCGGGCATCGCGGGGCAGCCCACGTCCATGCCGGCCGTGGCCGACCTCGATGGCGATGGCCTGCTCGAACTCGCCTATCTCGCCACCGACGCGCGGAGCGAGCGAGACGGTGTTCGGCAGGCGAGGATCTACGTGCTCGACCTCGACGCGCGCAGCGATGGGCCGCAGCCGTGGCCGATGATCCACGGCAACGCACGACGCACGGGGCACGTGGCGTCCGCGTCCGATCCCGGCACCGCCAACGGAATGCCTCCCGCGGAGCCACGCCCCGACGGCCCGATCGCGCCGAGTGACGAAATCGTCGCGGCAGAGGAAACCTCGGCGAGCGACGAATCGCCACGGACCCCTGCGTCGTCGGGCGGGGGGTGTTCCGTCGCCGGTCGCCACGGCGCTGGAATGCCGACGTTCTTTTCCTTGGTCTTTGCATTCGTTCACCTCATTCGGCGGCGCAGGCTGCCCAGAAAGAACCACCGATGACACACCTCGATCGGAAGAACTCATCCTTGTCTTTCACCGGAGCCTCGTGGCTCGGTCTCCTCCTGTTCGGAGCGGCGGCCTGCGACGACGCGGCGCAACCGGAACGGACCCCCGGCGGCGTGTTGCAGCCGGTCCACCACGACGTCGACGCGACCGATTCCGACGATGTCTCCCACGAATCCGGGACCGGTGATTCCGGCGTCGCGGAGCTCGAGCCGGACTCGCCGGAACCACCAAAAGGGGAGGAAGGGGACGCCGACACCGGCATGCTCGAGCCCGAGGTGGGCACGACGAACGTCTTCCTGGAACCGGATCCCACGCTGCCCAACGATCTCTCGTTCGGCGGCCTGGAGATCGCCGAAAACGGCGCGGCGCCCGACGAGATCACCCGCGCCCACCTCCTCGGCGCCCTCCTGCCGATCTTTTCGGCGTTCCAAGAGGATGCGCAGGCGGCAGGGGCCACGTTCCGGCTCGTCGTGCGCTGGGACAGTTCCGTATCGACGGCCCAAGCGGTCGTGCGTGAAGGCCGAATCTGGGAAGTCATCGCCGAAGGGGGGTTGGCGCAGGCACCCGCGTCTCGCATCACGCACGTCGGTTGCCACGAGCTCGGTCATCTGATCGGCGGATATCCCTTCCTCGTGGGTATCGTCGGTGCGGACGGGCGCCCGCGATCGGAAGCGGAGCATGCCGCGCGCGGCACCTCCGAGGCCGCCGAAGGCCAAGCCGATTACTTCTCGACCAAAGATTGCTTGTCGCGCGTCTGGGGGGACGACGACAATTCTGCGTACGAGACCGTCGTTCCTCCCGAACTCAAGGTCCGATGCGACGCCGTCTATACCGATGTCGCCGAGCGCCAACTCTGCTATCGGATCGTCGTCTCGTCGCTCGAGAAGATGCAGGCGACCCCCGCCAACTTCTTCTATTCGTGGGAGGAATGTGAATACTACGATCTGTGGGACGTCCAGCGTGAGTGCGAGGAGCTGTTGGAACCCACGGCGACCTCGGTGCCGCGATACGTCGAGCCGAAAATCCTGATCGGCGGTTATCCGTCGCGGATCTGCCGGCTCGAGACGAACATTCGCGGTGCCCTGTGCCCGGTCAAAATGCCTCGTGTCGGCGAGGTCGGCGGGGCGTTCGTCGTTCCCGGCGACGTCGACACGCCGTGGGGCTACGGCGTCGTCTCCGACGAAACGCGGGCCGCCGCCGCGCCCTACGCCTGCCATGGCGATCACCCGGGCGCACGTCCCCCGTGCTGGTACAACGAGGACGTGCCGCTCCCCGGGTGTGAAGCCACCGGCCTCGAGCCGCATGAATCCGTCTGCGAAGACGGTGCCCAACGCGATTGCGGCACACCTTTGAATGCCGACGAACGGGGCCCGAACGTCTGCCGGCGGGGATGCGATGCCGAAGGCATCGCCTGCGTACCGCCGCCCACGTCGGGTTGATTAGATGCGTAATTGAAGTTCGTAGAGTCTGGAAATTCCACCTCCGGGCCCTTCGTACCCGACGGCGACTTGGATGCGGTTCCCCACGCCATGCATCAATGGGAACGTGCGGCCGAAGGCAATGGCACTACCGCCGTCGTCGTCGGGAATGATGACGATTTGATCGGGTTCGTCCACGCCGAACCCCCTTCCACTTTCCTCGACACCCCCACCATGGATGATCTGCGTCGCCAACGTATCACCCGGGATCCGGATATAGAAGAGCGGGCTTCCGTCGTCGTTCCTGACGGTGATGCGTATGCGAGATGAGCGATTGGCGAATAGCCTGTCGAATCCGACCATGAGCTCCATAGGATCGCCGCGCCGATCCTCGGGAATGGGTGCGGAGGTGAAGACCGCGTCGCAGGTCGGTGCTTCGCACCGTTCGAATCCTCCGAACCACAACCTGGGTCCGGCCACGGCGGCGGGGACTCCTCCGCCCACGAGGCGAGGAATGAAGACCTCGTCGCCCACGGGGTCGCCCGGGATCGGCCCTTGGCGATAGTTGGCGGGCCATGAATCAAAGTTGTCCGCCAACAAAACCGTGTCGCATCCGCCGCACAGAAGCGCGAGCGGAAGGAACTTTCGCAACATGATGGGGAGGATGCTCTGCATTGCCGTACTCCTGAGTGGGTGATGTCAGGGCATCGCACCCGCGGTGCCCCAGAGAGGGACGCGTACGACGCTCGTCGTGCGTCCGGTGCCCGCCGTACCGGAGACCTGGGCGGCGAGATACGCCGTGGTCTCGCTCGGGTCGATCGCGAGACCGGTGACCTCGGCGATTTCGGGTTCGAGGATGCGGATGGACTGCACGACACCGGCACCATCGATGTGCGCGAGCCAGGGCCGCTCGATCCCCGATCCGCGCGGCTGGGGAACCCGTCCGGCGACGAAGAGCACGTCGCCGACGGCTTGGAGCGCGCTCGGGGGGCTGAACTGCGGTGACCCCTCGAGTGTGAACCTGTTCTCCCAGACGGAGGCCCCGGTGAGCGAGAATCGATTCAGTACGGGGACGCGTACGGGGCCGGTCGTGAACAGCTCCGCGAGCACGTCGATCGACGTGGGCGTTCGTACGACCCCCTTCACGCGCCAGTCTGCGACGGGGTCGTCCAGAACCTGCACCCATTCGATGAGCCCGGCCGGGGTCAATCGGGCGACGTAGGCGTCCCCTCCCGAGGAGTCGCCCGCCACGATGATCTCACCGCCGGGGCCCACATCGACCGCGCGCCCGAGGCTCGACGGGATCGGATCGATGTCGTACGAGAATCGGACGAGGCCATTCGAGCTCACGCGATTGACGAGCGTGGAGAACGAGTCGCCGGAAGCCAATGAAGAGCCGGTGAGCACGATGTCGTCGTTCGTCGGATCGATCGCCAGCGCGGTCGCCAAATCGTCGTAACCAGCCGTTCGCGGGCTCACCTGCCAGCGCAGGTCGCCGTCGGGAGAATATTTGCGCACGACGATGTCGGTGTCGGTCTCGGCGAACGGCCCCACACGGGTCGCGCCGCTGACCACGGGATCACCGTTCGCGCTCACGCCGACGGCGAAGATCGAATCCCAATAGCAATGATCGATCACGGTCTCCCATACGACCGAGGTCGCCGAAGGATCCATCCGGCGCAGGAACCCGTCGACGCCGTCCCGGGCGAACTCGTTGACGCCCGCGCGCGTGCCGGCGACATACACCTCTCCCGCCGGCCCGATCGCGATCGCCTCGACCCGCTCGTCGGGCTGCGTCGGCGACGATCCGGTGCACTCCGGGGCGCACGACACGACGGACAGCGGGAGCGCCACCACGTTGTTGGCTTCGTCGCTCTCGTCGACGGCATTCGTGTCGTCGACGACGACGAGCAGGTAGTGCGATCCGGGAGCGGTGTCCTCGGGCAGCTCGAGGGCGTGGAGCTCGACGGCGACTTCTTCGCCGGCGCCCAACCCCTCGACCTGGTCGCGACCGCCGACGAGCAGCGTGTCGCCCGCGTCGAGCACGTCGTCGCTCGAGAGATACCACGCGACGTGGATCGTGTCCGTGATGTCTTCCGATCCGCGATTGACGATGGTCACCGACGACGTCGGCGCGAGGTCTTCGCCGAGGCACGCGCTGGGAGGGGCGGATACGGCTTCGATCGCCAGATCGGCTTGGCAGCCTGCCGACGTCGCCACCATTGCAAAGAGAAGCGCTCGATTCATCATGCTCGTTCTCCTGGACGAAGAAACAAGCTATGGGCATAGCTCCGGCGCCGCAATGGCGGGAGAGTTTACGAGCCCGGCGTAAACACCCGAAATTCGGGCGCTACGCCTGCAGTCCCCAGAGTTGCGCGTATTGCTGGGGGACCTCGAACGGCCGCTGAATCTCGCTGCGCATCGCGATCAGATGTTGCGCGAACGACCGCGC
>Ga0079224_100013909_pt1 | contig 11226 bp, 10 predicted proteins | sample Stecom2015_FD_80414 | JGI IMG/M metagenome (GOLD analysis project Ga0079224, IMG submission 80414) | Agricultural soil microbial communities from Utah to study Nitrogen management - Steer compost 2015 | ecosystem: Environmental > Terrestrial > Soil > Agricultural land | place: USA: Utah...
CCCCGCCGACCGGCCCGAGTCGGCCCAGGAGTTCCTGATCGAGCTGGAGACCGCCGCCCGCGACGCGTACGGGGCGGACTGGGAGGAGCGCGGCAGGCGGCGGCTCGCCGCGCTGGCCGCTCTGCTCCTGACGCTCTGGCCGGTGCCGCCGGAGAACCCGCCGGCGGAGGCGCACACCACACTGGCCGAGACCCGTTTCGACGGTCCGGCGCGGCTGCTGGGCAAGGTGCCCGCCAAGGCCGTGATCACCACGGCCTGCGTCGGCGTGGCGATCACGCTGGCGGTCGTGGTGGTGAACCCGTGGAAGGGCGACCCCGAGCTGCGCGCCCAGGCCACCACCGGCAGCCCCACGCCGTCGCTCGCCATCCCGGAGCCGACGGAGATCGACGAGCTGGACCCGGTCGAGGCAGAGCCCTCCGAGGAGCCGGAGCCCACCCCGGAGGAGACGACGCCGCAGCCGTCCCAGACGGCCGCGCCCGTCACCCCGCCGACGACCGGCGCCCCCACGGCCCGCCCCTCCGCCCGTCCCACGGTCACCCCCTCCAGGACCAGGAAGCCCACGCCCCGGCCGACCAGGACCAGCGTGCGGACCCCGACGCGCACGCCCGCCGAGACGCCGCCGACCCGGCTGTCCGGCAAGGCCGGCACCGGGGACCGGGCCACCACCAGTACCACCCCGCGGCAGCCCTCGGCCACACCCACGCGGGAGGCCCCGACGCGGCGGCCGACGGCGCAGCCCACCCGGCCGCCGTCCACGCCGCCGTCCACCCCTTCGTCCACTCCGACCGAGACCCCGACCGACGACGAGACACCGCCCAGGCCTCCGACGACGCCGACGGTGATCATCGACTAGTGACGTCCGGCGCGGTTCCCGTCACACTGTCCGTGAGGCGACGCGTGTCGGGACGTCACCGCAGAGAGATCTGACGCTCCGGGGGGCAGGATGAACAGTCCGAGACACGGCATCGCCGGGTTCACGCTGACCGAGCACACCTGGATCACCGAGCTGGGCAACTGGATCGACGCGATCTCGCCCGACGGCCGCAGGGCCGGGGCACTGCTGTTCGACTCCACGGTCATCGGGCGGCCCGGGGTGCGCGACCGGGTGGTGGAGGCGGCGCTGACCGACCGGCGGCTCGTCATGGGCGGGCTGACCGGGCTCATCCCGGTCGCCGACGTGGTGGCCGCGGGCGACCAGGTGTGGCTGCTCACCGCGCAGGCGGTCACGCCCACCCTGTCGAGCCTGCTGGCGGCCGGCACGATCGAGGCGTCCGGCGCGGCGGCGGTTCTGGCCGACACCGCCCAGACCCTGCTGGCGCTGCACGCCGCGGGGGTGACGCACGGCTCGGTCCACCCGGGCACCGTGGTCGTCACCGCCGAGGGCGCCGCGCTGCTGTCGGAGCGGGGGCTGGGCGACGCCATCCGGGGCGAGAACGCGCAGCCCGTCCGCGACGTGTCCGGCTGGGCGGCGCTGGCGCGCGGGCTCGCCGCCGCCTGCCGCCGCGACACCCCGCAGGCCGCCGCGCTGTTCGAGCGGGCCGCCGCGGTGGCCACCACCCAGGGGCCGGCGGCGGCCAGGAGCGTCCTGCTCGCCGAGCCGCACGCGCTGCCGGGCGGGGCGTTCACCCGGGACCGGCTGGCCCAGGCCGCCCGGGGTCAGTCGGCGTTCGCGCAGGCTCCCTCGTACCGACAGGAAGAGGAGCGCGACGAGGGGGACATCGTCACGCTGCTCCACGTCCCGCGGCGCGAGGGCGGCACCGCGCCGCGCGGCCAGGCGACCACCCACCCCAGCCCCGGCGGCGCGGAGGCGGTGCGCTTCGGCCCGGGGGTCGGCGCGGCCGAGCCGCAGTCGGCGGCCGAGCGGATCTGGCGCGAGGGCGTCCCCTCGGCCAAGGCGGCGCGGGCGCGGCGGCGCCGGGCGATCGGGTCGGCGCTGGTGTTCGCCGTCGTCATGGCCGGGGCCGCGGTGGCCTGGTTCCGGCTGACTGGTGACGATCCGCCCGTGGCGGTGGAGCAGGTGAGCGTGAGCGCGGCGGAGAAGACGCTGGGCTGCGACAGCGACGCGTTCATCAGCGGCACGATCGACACCAACGGCGGGGCCGGCGAGATCCGCTACGAGTGGCGGATGAACCTCGCCAAGGACGTCGAGAAGGGCACGCTGCGCGCCGTCGCCGGCACCACCTCCTACGACGTGGACCTGACGTGGCGGCTCCAGGGCAAGCGCACCACCAAGGCCACCGCCACGCTGCGGGTGACGTCGCCCGGCCCGGCACGCACCGCGAAGGCGACCTTTACCTACAAGTGCTGAATGCGCACCAAACCGGTTGTTTACTACGCTGACGTGCATGATCTCGCAGACCCCCGCGGGCTGGTACCCCGACCCGTACGGCTCTCCGCAACTGCGGTGGTGGGACGGCAACCAGTGGACCGACGCCACCCACCCGATGGAGCAGGGCCCCACCGATCAGGGGCCGGCGCCCCAGCAACCCTCCGGGCCCCAGCAGCAGTTCGGTAACCAGCAACCCGGCTGGCCACCGGCGGGGGCCAACCCGACGCTCGCCTACGGCCAGCCGCCCGTCCAGACCCCGCCGCCCCCGGCCGGGCCGTCCGGTCCTTATGGGGCGTACGGGGCGTACGGTCAGAGCGGCCCGCAGGACCAGCCGGGCGGGTACGGGCACGACCAGCCGGGCGGGTACGGGCAGCCCGGGCCCTACGGTCAGCCGCAGTGGGGCGGCCCCGGCTACGGCGAGCCGCGGAAGCGGACCAACCCGGTGCCGTGGATCATCGGCGGTGCGGCGGCGGTGGTCGTAGTGGCGGTGCTCGTGATCGCCGCCGTCGTCTTCGTCAACAACACCGCCGACCGGACCGCCATGCCGACACCGCCGCAGAGCACCACCGAGGCGCCCCCGGAGACCAGGACACCGGACCCGGCCCCGTCGACCGCCCCGCCGCCGCAGAGCACCGGCGAGTTCCCCCAGCCGGTGGACGGGCGCATCACCGACACCCAGCTCGGGATCTCGTACGAGGTGCCGGAGGGCTGGGAGGTGTCGCGGGCGTCGGAGGTGAACAACCCCGAGCCGGGCGCGCAGGTGTGGACCAGCGGGGTGCAGAAGCTCTCGCAGGCGGAGTTCGACGGCCGGGGCAACTGGATCGGCAACGTCTTCACCGGGCCGCTCGGCGAGGGCTACCCGTACGCGGGGCCCACCGGGCTCGGGCTGACGGCGAAGGTCGTGTACGCGGACTTCAACAGCAGGTTCTACTCCCTCCAGCACACCAGCAGGGTCGTCAAGGACGAGGCCTTCAAGATCGGTGACCGGGACGCGTGGCTGGTCCAGTACGAGCTGGACTTCACCCGGGTCTCCGAGGCGAACGGCTACGCCTGGAAGAAGGAGAACGGCGCGGTCGTGCTCATGGACATGGGCGAGAACCAGCGGCCCGCGCTCCTCTTCGCCTCGGTGCCCGACAACCTCGGCACCGACGTGCTGGACGCGGTGCTGAAGTCGCTCAGGCCCGCGTGACGCGGGGCACTAGGCTGGTGACATGGTAAGCGGGCGGATCAACTTCCGAGCCGCTGCGGCGAGGAGAACGCATGAGTGATTCGCTGGTCTGGATCGACTGCGAGATGACGGGTCTCGACCTCGGGCGCGACGCGCTCGTGGAGGTGGCGTGCATCGTCACCGACAGCGAGCTGAACCAGCTCGACGACGGCGTCGACGTGATCATCAAACCGCCGCCGGAGTCGCTGGAGCAGATGTCCGAGGTGGTCCGCGAGATGCACACCGCGTCGGGCCTGCTGCCGGAGCTGGCGACCGGGGTCACGCTGGCCGAGGCCGAGTCCCTGGTGCTCGACTACATCCGCCGCCACGTGCCCGAGCCGAAGAAGGCGCCGCTCTGCGGCAACTCGATCGGCACCGACCGCACGTTCCTGGCCAGGGACATGCCCGGGGTCGACGCGTACCTCCACTACCGGATGGTCGACGTGTCCTCGATCAAGGAGCTGGCCCGGCGGTGGTATCCGCGGGTCTACTTCGCCGCGCCCGAGAAGCAGGGCGGACACCGGGCCCTGGCCGACATCCTGGAGAGCATCCGCGAGCTGCGTTACTATCGAGCAGCGGTGTTCGTCAGCCATCCCGGCCCGGACTCCGCGACGGCGCGCGCCCTCGCGGAACGCGTCAGCGGTTAATGGATGGCGTGACGACTCCAGAACACCGCTACAATTCTCATGTGCCGCCTGATCGGGCGGCGCGATGGTGGGTGTAGCTCAGTTGGCAGAGCGCCAGGTTGTGGTCCTGGATGTCGAGGGTTCAAGTCCCTTCACTCACCCCAGGTGCGATGGCCGGTCCTTCGGGGCCGGCCATCGGCGTTTTCTTCCGACAAGTCCCCAAAAACCTGTCAATGCGAGTTATGCTCGCTGTCTACCGCCAACGCCGGTTGCTCGGGGGGACTCGGCGATCTGACCGTCTGCCGCCCGGAGGCCGGATGAGAGTCGACGACGCAGCGTTCAACGGCGCTTTCACGTCTCTGAGCAAGCGTGAAGCCGAGGTCATGGATCTGATCGCGACAGGACAGTCCAACAGCCAGATCGCCCAGCGGCTGTTCCTCAGCGAGAAAACCGTCAAGAACCATGTGAACCGCATCTACGCCAAGCTGGGCGTGGACTCCCGCGTCCGCGCCATCGGCCTCTGGCGTTCCCGCTCAACCGAGTGACCTGCGCGCGCCCCCGCACTCAGGGGGCGCTCTCCAGGAGGCCGGAGAGCGCCGTGAGGCCGTGGTCGACGTCCGCCTCGGGGATGTTGAGCGCCGGGCGCAGCCGGACCGACCGGGGCCCGCAGGGCAGCACCAGCACGCCGGCCTCCTCCCGCAGGCGGGCGATCAGGGCGTCCCGGTCCGAGGGCGACGGCAGGTCGAAGGCGCACATGAGCCCGCGGCCCCGGACGCCCGACACGGTCCCGGGGTGCTCGGCCTCCAGCTTGGCCAGCCGCTCCAGGATGGTCGCGCCGAGCGCGGCGGCCCGCGGGATGAGCCCGTCGCGCTCGATGATCTCCAGCATGGCGCGGCTGCGGACCATGTCGACCAGCCCGCCGCCCCAGGTGGAGTTGATGCGCCCGCTCTGCTGGAAGACGTTCCCGGGCACCTCGTCCACCCGCCGCCCGGCCATGATGCCGCCGACCTGCACCTTCTTGGCGAAGGCCACGATGTCCGGGGCGAGCCCGAGCTGCTGGTAGGCCCAGGGGGTGCCGGTGGTGCCGCCGCCCGTCTGCACCTCGTCGAGGACGAACAGCGCGTCGTACTCGTGGCACAGGGCCTGCATGGCCTGGAGGAACTCCGGCCGCATGTGGTTGTCGCCGCCCTCGCCCTGGATGGGTTCGGCGATGAAGCAGGCGATGTCGTGCGGGTGGCGCTCGAAGGCGGCGCGGGCCTGGGCCAGCGCGCGTTCCTCGGCCGCCTCGACGTCGCCGAAGTGGATGGCGGGCACGTCGACGCGCGGCCAGTCGAAGACGGGGAACCGGTCGGTCTTGACGGGGTCGGTGTTGGTGAGGCTCAGGGTGTAGCCGCTGCGGCCGTGGAAGGCCTTGGTGAGGTGGAGGACCCGGGTGCCGAGCTCGCGGGGGCGGCCGGCCTCCTCGTTGCGCCGGCTCTTCCAGTCGAACGCGGTCTTGAGGGCGTTCTCCACGGCCAGCGCGCCGCCCTCGACGAAGAACAGGCGGGGAAGCGCGGGGTCGCCGAGCACCCGGGTGAAGGTGTCGACGAAGTCGGCCAGGTGCTCGGTGTACATGTCGGGGTTGGCCGGTTTGTTACGGGCGACCTCGCCGAGCAGCCGCGTGACCTGGGGGTCGAAGGGCGGGTTCACGCCCAGCGGGGCGGAGGCGAAGAACGTGTAGAAGTCGAGGTAGCGGCGCCCGTCGCGGGCGTCGACCAGCCATGAGCCCTGGCTGCGTTCGAGATCGAGTACGAGTCGGTATCCGTCGACGAGCAGATGGCGGGCAAGGCGGGCGTGAACGTCCATGTCTCCTCCGCGATAGCCGGACACGCCATATATTCCCCACCATAGCCGCGATGTATCCACAATATTTACGGACAGACGCCGCTATGTCGTGACTTTTTTCAACCTGATCGACAGAGCGACCAGCGCGATCCCGTACAGAACAGCGAAGATCCCCAGCAGCCAGACGATGCTGAGCAGCCCCGCGGCGGGCCAGATCAGGAGCAGCACTCCGAAGACGACGGACAGGGCGCCGCCCAGGATGAGCGTCCACTCGTTCTCGATGACCTTGCGGAGCTGGATCCCGTCCACGATCTCCGCGAGGCCGGTGAGGATCGCCCAGAAGGCGACGACGTACAGCAGCGCCAGCGAGGTGATCCCCGGCCAGGTGAGCGCGGCGAAGCCGGCCAGGATCCCGATGACGCCGACCACCACGGCCCAGACCCGCGAGCGCGCCCCGTGCCGGAACGCGGAGAAGATCGAGAAGATGCCGTCCACGAGCACCCACGCGCCGAAGAACGTCACCAGGACCAGCAGGGTGATGGCCGGCCAGATCAGCGCCAGGATGCCGAAGAGGATGGCCACGATGCCCCGGACGAGCGGCAGCCACCAGGTGCGTGCGAGATGCTCCATTCCTCCCTGATGTCCGCGCGGCTCGCCGGGGCACCCCTCGGCACGGTCAAGAAATGGTGATCATTGGGAGTAGACCACGATCGAGACCGCGATGTACTGCACCAGGTAGGCCGCCAGGGTGAAGGCGTGGAACACCTCGTGATAGCCGAACCAGCGGGGCGACGGATCCGGCCTGCGCAGCCCGTACACGACGGCCCCGGCGCTGTAGAAGACGCCGCCGACGGCGACCAGCACCACGGCGGCCACCCCGGCGCCGTGCAGGAGCTGCGGCATCACGAAGATCGCCGTCCAGCCGAGCGCGAGGTAGAGCAGCGTGTAGAGCCAGCGCGGCGCGCCCATCCAGAGCACCCTGAACAGCACGCCCGCCAGCGCGCCGCCCCAGGTGACGCCGAGCACGGCGGCCCGCGCGGCGCCGTCGAGCGCGAGCAGCGCGAACGGCGTGTAGGTGCCCGCGATGATCAGATAGATGTTGGCATGATCGAACCGGCGCAGCCAGTCGGCCAGCCGGGGGCCGAGCGTGCCGCGATGGTAGGTGGCCGAGATGCCGAAGAGCAGCCCCGAGGTGATCGCGTAGATCGCCGAGGCGAGCCGGGCCTGGAGGGTCGGGCCGAGCGCCACCAGCAGGATGCCCGCGATCAGCGTCACGGGCAACGCTCCCGCGTGCAACCACCCCCGCAATCTGGGCTTAACGGTGATCGTCGTCATGAAACCTACGGTACCGTAGGTTAGAGCCCGTTGAGGAAGCGCCGGGCGATCGGCAGAGCCCCCGTGCTGCCCGCCCCGCCGTGCTTGACGAAGACCGAGAAGGCCAGGTCACCGCGGTAGCCGATGAACCACGCGTGCGGCGCCCCGCCCGGCACCTCGGCCGTTCCGGTCTTGCCGGACAGATCCGCGGGCAGCCCCGCCCCCGCGGCCGTCCCGTGGTCCACGACCGCCCGCATCATCTGCCGCAGCCCCGCGACGACGCCCTGGTCCAGCTCCACCGGCCCGGACCCGGCGCCGTCGATGTCGGCCGCCGCCTCCGCCGACACCAGCCGGGGCACCCGCCAGGTGCCGCTCTGCACCGCGGCGGCCACCGTGGCCATGCAGAGCGGGCTGGCCACGACCGAGCCCTGCCCGATGGCGTTCGCGCCGCGCAGGTCGGGGTCGTCGGTCTGCTCGACCGTGCCGCAGAACCCGCCCACCCCGGTCGGCAGCGCGCGCCCGAACCCCCACCGCGCCGCCGTCTCCGGCAGGTCGGGCACGGCCAGCCGGTCGATCGACTCCTTGACGAAGGTGGTGTTGCAGGAGTACGCGAACGCGTCGAGGAAGGAGAGGGTCCCGCGCGCCACCTCGCCGTCGTTCCGGAAGGCGCGGTGGAAGGGGATCGTGTACGTGCCGGGACAGGCGACCTGGGCGGCCGGGTCCAGACCGGCCCTCAACAGGGCCGCCGCCGTGACGACCTTGAAGGTGGAGCCGGGCGGGAAGGTGTCCTTGAAGGCGCTGTAGTTGTCCTTCAGCCGGTCGGCCACGGCCAGGATCTCGCCGGTGCTGGGCCGGATCGCCACGATGGCGGTGTCCGCCCTCCCGTCGAGCGCCCGCGCGGCGGCGGCCTGCACCGGGCGCGACAGCGTGGTCCGCTGCACGTCGCCGTCGGGCACGGCGCTCAGCAGCTCCTTCTCCGGCTCGCCCGGCGTCCTGAGGACCAGCGCGTACCCCGGCTCCGGCTCCTCCTGTAAGTCCCGCAGCGGCTGCAGGTAGGCCTCGGCGTAGTTGTTCTGCGGGATCTTGGCGCCCTCGCTCGTCACCAGCTCGGCCGGCGGCCGGAACACCTCGACCACGTGGAACGTGCGGCCGTCCGTCAGCAGCGGGTGCAGGGTGTCAGGCCGCCAGTCCACCTTCCAGCGCCGGTCGCGCACCACCAGCCGGAGCGTGGCGTCGAACGGCCACTCCCCCAGCTCCTCCAGCTCCCTGACCCCGTGGAACGGCACCTCGGCCGTCTCCTCGCCGGTGCTCCTGACCTTCCCCGGCTCCAGCCGCAGCCGCTCGACGCCGAGCGCCCCGCCCATCGCCTCGTGCCAGGCGCGGAAGTCTTCCGGCGGCCGGTCGACCAGGCGGGACATGGCGGCCACGTCGCCGTCCTCCCAGGAGCGGAAGTACGCGGTCGCGGTCTCGGCGGCGCTGCCCACCACGCCGCCCGCGGCCGACACCGCGAACGCGACCGCGGCGGCGACCGCCAGGACCGCCCCTAAGAGCACGAACAACCTTCTGCGTCGCATACGGTTTCTCCCAGGAGGAGATGAATCGTGGCACGTGGTCAGAGGGAACCGACGCCCGGCCATTACCAGGTGACCTTCGGCGAGGTGGAGCTGCTGCGGGATCTGGACAGGCAGGACGGCTGGATGCTGCTCAAGGATGGCGTACCGCAGTCCTATGTGGACCTGCAAGACCCGACATTTCTGGAATTCGAGTACGTCCGGCTCATGGCGGACGTCATCGACCTGATCGACGAGGGTCCGCTCACCTGCGTGCACGTCGGCGGCGGCGCCTGCACGATCCCCCGCTACGTCGCGGCCACCCGCCCCGGTTCCCGCCACATCGTGATCGAGCCCGACGGCCTCCTGGTGAACCTGGTCCGCGAGCAGCTCGCCCTGCGCTCGGTGCCCAAGCTGAAAATGATCATCGCGGGCGGCCGGGAGGGCACGGCCAAGGTCTGGGACGACTCGGCCGACCTGGTGGTGCTGGACGCGTTCGTGGGCGCCAGCATGCCGGTGGAACTGGCCACGCAGGAGTATCTGGGCGACGTCATCCGCATCCTGCGCCCCTCCGGCACGCTGCTGGTCAACCTCGCCGACGGCCAGGGCCTGGCCTTCGCCCGGCGCCTGCTCGCGGGGATCACCGGCGCCTTCCGGCACGTCGCCCTGATGGCCGAGCCGGGGGTGATGCGCGGCCGCCGCTTCGGCAACCTGATCGTCGCCGCCTCGCGCGAAGAGCTGCCGCTCCGCCTGCTCACCCGCCGCGCCGCGGGCGGCCTCACCCAGGCCAGATGCGTGTCCGGGAAGGAACTGGAGAACTTCATCGCCGGGGCCGCCCCGATCAAGGACGGCGACCCGGTGCTGGCCCCGGTGCCGCCCGCGGCGCTCTTCGACTAGGGCTTGAGGTAGGCGAGCACCGCGGCCACCCTGCGGTGCACGTCGCCGCTGTTCTCCAGGCCGAGCTTGGCGAAGATGGAGTTGACGTTCTTCTCCACCGACGACACCGACAGGTGCAGGGCGCGGGCGATGGCGCCGTTGGACCGGCCGCGGGCCATCTCGCGCAGCACGTCGCGCTCGCGCGGGGTGAGCGACTCCGGCCCGCCCCGCACGTGGTGGCGGGCCATCAGGCCCTCGACGACCTTGGGGTCGATGACCGAGCCGCCGGAGGCGACCGCCCTGATCGCGCCGAGCAGCTCGTCGAGATCGCCGACCCGGTCCTTCAGCAGGTAGGCGAAGCCCTCAGTGCCGTGCTTGAACAGCTCCAGCGCGAACAGCGCGTCACCGTACTGCGACAGCACCACGACCCCGACGCCCGGGTGCCCGGCGCGGACCGCGTGCGCGGCGTCGATGCCCTCGAAGCCCTGCCGCCAGGCCCCGCCGGGCATTCTGATGTCGGTGACCACCACGTCGGGCCGGAGCCTGCGCACGGCGTCGAGCAGTTCGTGCGCGTCGCCGACCGCGCTGACGACGGTGACCTCGCCGGACGTCTCCAGCAGCTGCCGGGCGCCCTCGCGCACCAGGTAGTGGTCGTCGGCCAGCACCGCCCTGATCGCCTCACCCATCGACCGGCACCCAGGCGTCCACCCGCGTCCCCTTTCCGCGCTCGCTCCCGATCCGCAGCCCGCCGCCCAGCGCGCCGAGGCGGTCGGCCAGCGTGGCGAGCACGCCGGGCCGCACTTCGAACCCCTTGCCGTCGTCGGACACCGCGGCCCGCAGCCGCCCGTCGCCGCTGGACAGCCGCACCTCGATCCTGGCCGCCCCCGCGTGCTTGAGCGCGTTGGCCACGGCCTCGCTCACCGTGAAGTACATCGCACCCTCGGCCTCGTCCGGGAACCGCTCGGCCCGCAGCTCCGGGACGGCGAACACCTGGACGGGCACCGGCAGCCCGGAGCAGCGCGCCTCGACGGCCTCCACCAGGCCGCCCTGGCTGAGCACGGCCGGATGGATGCCCGCCGCCAGGTCGCGCAGATCGGCGAGGGTCTGGCGGGCCTGCTCGCGCAGGTGCCCGAGCGTCTCGGCGCCGCCCCCGGTGGCGCGGGCCAGCTCGATGCCCGCGATGAGGGCGACGAGCTGCTGCTGCACGCCGTCGTGGATGTTGCGCTCGATGCGCCGCCGCTCGGCCTCCTGGGCGTTGACCAGGCGGGTGGCCAGCGCGGCGCTCTGCAGGGCCAGCCCGGCGGGCACGGCCAGCGCCTCCAGGAAGCGCCGGTCCTCGCCCGACAGGCGGCCGGACGTCCGGGGGCCGCACTCGATGGCTCCCCGGCCCCCGGGCACGGGCACCGTGAGCGCCGCCGGGCCGTCCTCCTCACCGGACACCACCCGCCGGCCGTCGGCGGACGTGACGGCGGCCCAGCGGGTGTCCAGCCCGGTGCGGAC
>Ga0079224_100013910_pt1 | contig 11225 bp, 6 predicted proteins | sample Stecom2015_FD_80414 | JGI IMG/M metagenome (GOLD analysis project Ga0079224, IMG submission 80414) | Agricultural soil microbial communities from Utah to study Nitrogen management - Steer compost 2015 | ecosystem: Environmental > Terrestrial > Soil > Agricultural land | place: USA: Utah...
ATACGTGCACGACGCCGACGTCTGCGTATCGCCTTTCTATCCGACGCCGATCCTGAGGTCGACCTCCCCGACCAAGCTCGTCGAGTATCTCGCAATGGGCAAGGCCGTCGTGGCCAGCGATCTCCCTGAGCAGCGTCGGGTCATCGAGGAGAGCGGCGGAGGTCTCTGTGTTCCGTGGGACGAGACGGAGTTTGCCCGCGCGATCGTCCGCCTGATGAGCTGTCCCGCGCTCGCTCGGCGCATGGGAGAGAACGGGCGGCGCTTCGTGGAGCAGAACCGGTCGTATGCCGCGATTGCCGATCTGGTCGAGCGCGAGCTCGTCGCGCTCGCGGGGACGGCACCGCCGCGCATCGGGAAACCGCAGCTTTCGTAGAAGGGGGTACCCTCGGGATGGCCGTGTCGCTACGCAGGCGCCCCATCGTCGTCGTCCTTGCGGCGGTCGCCGGGGCGGCGGTCGTTTTCGCGCTATGGCGCGCGTTGCAGCGGGACGAAGTCGGCGACGCGTTCGTCAGCGGCAACGGCCGCATCGAAGCGACCGAGATCAATGTCGCGCCAAAGCTCGCCGGCCGTTTGGAGGAGCTCTTCGTCGGCGACGGCGACTTCGTCCGCGCGGGCGACGTCCTCGCACGCATGCAGACGAGCACGCTCGAAGCACAGCGCAACGAGGCGCGCGCGATGCGGGCCCGGGCGCTCGCGTCCGTCGAGACGGCCAAAGCCGAGCTCGCGGTTCGGGAGAGCGATCTCGCTGCGGCGCAGGCGGCCATCGTTCAAGCCGAAGCCGAGCTCGATGCCGCGACACGCCGCCTCGCCCGCTCCGAGGAGCTCGTGCGAGACCGAGCGCTGTCGGAGCAGGAGGTCGACGACGACCGTGCGCGCGTGCGCGTCGCGCAAGCCGCGTTGGCCGCGGCGAAGGCGCGCGCCGTCGCGGCCGAGGCGGCGGTGTCCGCGGCACGCATGCAGGTCAAGGGCGCAGAGTCCGCGGCCGAGGCCGCGGCTGCGACGATCGAGCGCATCGAAGCCGATATCGAAGACTCCATTCTCAAAGCGCCGCGTAACGGTCGTGTGCAGTACGTGATCGCGCGGCCGGGCGAGGTGGTCGGCGCCGGCTCGCCGGTGCTGAACATCGTCGATCTGACCGACGTCTACATGACGTTCTTCCTGCCCGAGCGCGCCGCGGGTCGGGTCGCGATAGGCAGCGAAGCGCGCATCGTGCTCGACGCGGCGCCAGAATTCGTGATCCCCGCGCGCGTGTCGTTCGTCGCGAGCACCGCGCAGTTCACGCCGAGGACGGTCGAGACGGAAAGCGAGCGGCAGAAGCTGATGTTCCGCGTGCGCGCGCACATCCCGGCCGAGCTCCTCGAGCGCCACATCGAGCACGTGAAGACGGGCCTTCCCGGCGTCGCTTGGGTGAAGCTCGATCCCGATGCCGAGTGGCCGGCGAGCCTCGCCGCCAGCACGCCGGAGTGATCGCCATCGAGGAAAGCACGCCGCGGCATTTCGCGAAGCTCGAGGGCGTCGGGCTTCGCTACGGCGAGACGATCGCGCTCGAGGATATCGACCTCGTGCTTCCTGCCGGCCGCATCGTCGGCGTCATCGGTCCCGACGCGGTCGGGAAGTCGAGCCTGCTGTCGCTGATCGCCGGCGCTCGCGCCGTGCAGGAAGGGCGCGTGCACGTGCTCGGCGCCGACATGTCCGTCGCACGCCAAAGGGACCGTGTCGTTCCCGATATCGCGTACATGCCGCAAGGGCTCGGCAGGAATCTCTACCCGACGCTTTCGGTCGAGGAGAACCTGCAGTTCTTCGCGCGTCTGTTCGGCCACGACGCCGAGGAGCGCAGGCGCCGCATCGACGCTTTGACGCGCGCGACCGGTCTCTACGACTTTCTCGATCGACCGGCGGCGAAGCTCTCCGGCGGTATGCGTCAGAAGCTCGGCCTCTGCTGCGCGCTGATCCACGATCCGACGCTGCTCATCCTCGACGAGCCGACGACGGGCGTCGATCCCCTCGCCCGCAGACAGTTCTGGGAGCTGATTGGCCGGATCCGCAACGCGAATCCCGGCATGAGCGTGCTCGTGGCGACCGCCTATATGGAAGAGGCGAGCCGCTTCGATTGGCTGGTCGCGATGAGCGCGGGTCGCATCCTCGCGACGGGAACGCCCGAATCGTTCTACGCGCGCACCGGCAAGGAGACGCTCGAAGACGCCTTCGTCGCGCTGCTCCCCGAGGAGAAGCGGCGCGGTTACGAGCCCGTGCGGATCGACCCGCTGCAACGACGCGCGGAGGAGATCGCGATCGAGGCGGAGAACCTGACGAAGCGCTTCGGCGACTTCGTCGCGGTCGATCGCGTGAGCTTCAAGATCCGCCGCGGCGAGATCTTCGGCTTCCTCGGCTCGAACGGCTGCGGCAAGACGACGACCATGAGGATGCTGACGGGGCTCTTGCCGGCGAGCGAAGGACGCGCGGTGCTCCTCGGGCACGAGGTCGACGCGCACGATATCGCGACGCGCCGCCGCGTCGGCTACATGTCTCAGACGTTCTCCCTGTACACGGAGCTCACCGTGCGGCAGAACCTCGTGCTGCACGCGCGCCTCTTCGACGTACCGGACGAAGAGATTGCGGAGCGTGTCGAGACCATGATGCGGCGCTTCGGTCTCGAGGACGTCGCCGACAGCTTGCCCGGCAGCTTGCCGCTCGGGCTTCGGCAAAGACTTTCGCTCGCCGTCGCGCTCGTGCACGGCCCGGAGCTCCTGATCCTCGACGAGCCGACCTCCGGCGTCGACCCCATGGCGCGCGACGATTTCTGGCGTCACCTGTTGACGCTCTCGCGTAAGGACGGCGTAACGATCTTCATCTCGACTCACTTCATGAACGAGGGCGCGCGCTGCGACCGCATCTCGCTGATGCACGCGGGCCGCGTGCTCGCGACCGACTCGCCGAGCGCGCTGATGGAGCAACGCCGCGTCCCGACTCTCGAGGAGGCCTTCATCGCGTACTTGCGCGATGCGGGCGCAGGCGAGAGCGACCCGGAAGCAGGCTTCAGCCCATCCTTGCGCGCGGAGGGCGCGCGAAGCGACGGCGCGCGGCGGCGCAAGCGGGCGTTCGATTTCGGCAGAGCGCTGAGCTACGCGCTTCGCGAAGCGCTCGAGCTCAAGCGAGACCCGGTGCGAGGCACGCTCGCACTCGCCGGAAGCGTCCTCTTGATGTTCATCATCGGCTTCGGCATCAATCTGGACGTCGACAATCTGACGTTCGCGGTGCTCGACCGCGACCGGACATTGCTCTCCAACGACTATGCGCTGAACCTCGCGGGATCGCGCTACTTCGTCGAGCGGCCGCCGATCGCCGATTACGACGATCTCGACCGCCGCATGCGAAGCGGCGAGCTCGCGCTCGCGATCGAGATTCCGTCCGGATTCGCTCGCACGCTGCAGCGAGGCGAGCGCGTCGAGATAGGCGCCTGGGTCGACGGCGCGATGCCGCTCCGCGGCGAAACCGTGCAAGGCTACGTGCAGGGCATACACCAAGCCTGGCTTGCATCGAAGGCTGCGGAGCTCGGCCGGTCGCTTCCGGCGGCTTTCGAGATCGAGACGCGCTTCCGCTACAACCCGGACGTGCGAAGCCTCCCCGCGATCGTGCCCGCGACGATCCCTTTACTGCTCCTGCTCATCGTGTCGATGCTCGCGGCGTTGTCCGTCGTCCGCGAGAAGGAGCTCGGCTCGATCACCAACTTCTACGTCACGCCCGTCACGCGCGCGGAGTTCATCCTCGGCAAGCTCTTGCCGTATCTGGCCCTCGGCACGATCAACTACGCCCTCCTCGTGACGCTCGCCGTATTCGTGTTCCGAGTGCCGATGGCCGGCAGCTTCTGGGCGCTCACCGCAGCCGCGCTGCTCTTCGTGCTGTTCGCTTCGGGCTTCGGGCTCTTCTGCTCCGCGTTCACCCGCACGCAGGCCGCTGCGATCCTGCTCACCGTGCTGCTGACCCTGATTCCCGTCATGCAGTACTCGGGGCTGCTCAACCCGGTGTCCTCGCTCGAGGGCGCGGGCGCCGTCATCGGGCGCATTTATCCCGCGACGTATTTCCTGACGATCAGCCGCGGCGTGTTCAGCAAGGGACTCGGCTTCGCCGGTCTCGAGGGCGCCTACTGGCCGATCGCCGCCGGCGCGGCGGTGATGCTTGCGCTGTCCGTGATCCTTCTACGCAAGCAAGAGAAATGATGAAGAACGTCTTTCACCTCGGCGTGAAGGAGCTCTGGAGCCTCGCCCGCGACCCGCTGATCCTCGCGCTCGTCGTCTTCGCGTTCACGTTCGCGATCTACATCGCGGCCACCGCGATGCCGGAGACGCTGCACAACGCCGCGATCGCGATCGTCGACGAGGATCACTCGCATTTGTCCGGCCGTATCGTCTCGGCGTTCTATCCGCCTCACTTCACGGAGCCCGAGCCGATCTCCCACGACGCGATCGACGCCGGGCTCGACGCCGGCGAGTTCACGTTCGTCCTCGATATCCCGCCGGATTTCCAGCGCGACGTGATCGCCGGCCGTCGTCCGACCGTGCAGCTCAACGTCGATGCGACCCGGTTGAGCCAGGCTTTCACCGGGAGCAACTACATTCAGCAGATCGTGGCGGCGGAGGTCGGCGAGTTCGTCCAAGGGTATCGCGGCGGCACGGCGTACCCGGTCGAGCTCGCGTTGCGCGTGCGCTTCAATCCGCTGCTCGAGCGCAGCTGGTTCGGCGGACTCATGGAGGTCATCAACATGGTCACGACGATCTCGATCGTGCTGACCGGCACGGCGCTCATCCGCGAGCGCGAGCACGGCACGATCGATCACTTGCTCGTCATGCCGGTGACGCCGACCGAGATCATGCTGTCGAAAGTCTGGTCGATGGGGCTCGTCGTGCTTCTCGGGACAGCTTTCGCGCTGGCAGTCGTCATCGAAGGGGTGCTCGATGTGCCGATCGAGGGCTCGCGGATGCTGTTCCTGCTGATGACGCTGATCCATCTGTTCTCGATGACGTCGCTCGGTATATTCATGGCGACGATCGCGAGAACGATGCCGCAGTTCGGCATGCTGCTCGTGCTCGTGCTGGTCCCGCTGCAGCTCCTCTCCGGCGGCGTGACGCCGCGCGAAAGCATGCCGCGGCTCGTGCAGGAGCTGATGCTCGCGGCGCCGACGACGCACTTCGTCGCCGGTGCTCAGGCGATCTTGTACCGGGGCGCCGGGCTCGACGTGGTCTGGCAGGAGCTCCTCGCGATCACCGTGATCGGCGCACTGTTCTTCGGCGTCGCGCTCGGCCGTTTTCGGAAGAGGCTCACGCAGATGGCGTGAGCCACGCCCTCAGTCCACCGCAAAAATCGTTCGCGCGATGTGGCGCACGCCCCCGTTTACTTGTATGCGATCCTGCTTAGCATTGAAGGCATAGATCGCCATGATCTTGCCGGGCTCGGCTTCGATCGCGTTCGGGTATCCCAGATCCCAGCTTCCGCCATCGTCGCGCAGCACGATCTCGGGCCCCCAGGTGCGACCCTCGTCTTCGCTGACACACGCACGAATCCCGTAAGGAGGTAGGCGGTACCCGTAGACGCAGACCAAACGTCCATCATGCATGCGCACGAGGCTGCCAGGCGCGCCGTAGTCGTTAACGCGAGACAGAAAGCCCCACGTGTTGCCGCCATCGTCGCTGTAGTGCAGCTCGGTCCACATCACCCCGCGTGGATCGCGCTGACAACGCAAGGTGCAGAGAATCCGGCCGTTCGGCAACATCAGCCCTCGAGGATAAAACCAGCGATGGCCAAGGGGCGCCGTCGGCCAGTTGCCGTCGGCTGCGCTGTACGGATCCTCTTTCGGGGTGATGTACGACACAAAGCGCCAGGTGGAGTTATCGGGCGTGCTGCCGTACACCATCGGCCTTCGTATCGAGCCGTCCTCGCTGACCCACGTGAGAAACAACAGGCTGCGCCCGTCCGGGCGGACGAGCTGCGATGCGTTCGCCGAAACCGCCAACAAGCCGTCGAGCGGTATGCTATACGGGCGCGACCAAGTCATTCCGGCGTTCGTGGAGATGCGCACGTAAGGCCGGCTTTCAGGCGAGTTGGATTTCTGGCTGTAGGACCAAACGAAAACGTCCTTGTTCGTGAAGTCAATGTTGCCGAGCTCGGCGATGCTGTCGCCCAAGGGCTCGTGCCCGGCCTCGCGTTCGAAGTCGTAGGTTCTCGGCCGATCCCAAGTGCGGCCTCGATCTCTCGAACGAATCGACGCCACTCTCGCCCTCGCACGGACGACGTCGTGCCTGATCGAGTCCGGGTCGTTGTAGTTGGCTTCGGCGATCAGAAAGTGCTGCAGTAAGTCACCGTTCGAAGCTTCCCAGAAGCCTTGCGTATAAGGCCAGCCGCAGAACTCCCGATCGTTCCGATAGACGACCGCGTGATCGGCGTCCTTCGCGGCTCGAGGCCGTGCAAACCGTCTATTCGCGCCGAGCACAATTCTGGGTGCGGCAGCGACGACTGCGGCAGCGATCGAGGAAGCCAGAAAAGTTCGGCGTCGCAACACGAGAGCCTCCTTGAGGGCTAGATGAGTTCTGTTTTCGTCGAGCAAAACGCTGCTCTCAATCGATCGAGAAGAAGCTGCGGGCGATATAACGCACACCGCCGGCACCCCAGAGCGTGTCGACAGGCCTCACTTGGACGGGATCGTCCTTGTCGTTGAAGTAGTAAACGGTTCCGATCCGGCCTGGCTCCGCCTCCCACACTCTGGGATACCCGATATCCCAGCTACCGGCGTCATCGCGCACGATGATCTCCGGGCTCCAGGTCTGACCTTCGTCTTCGCTGACGACGGCGCGAATGCCGGCGGGTGGCACCCTCGTGCCGTAGACGATCACGATGCGCCCGTCGCTCAGCAGCAGAGGAGCGCCCGGCGCTCCGAAATCGCTGATGCGCGACAGGAACCCCCAGGTCCTCCCGCCGTCGTCGCTCGCGTAGACTTCGGTCCACATCGCACCGGACCAGTCCCGATCGAGACGCAGCGTGCACAGGAGTCTTCCGTTCGGCAGCATGAGACCGCGCGGGTACAGCTGCCAGAAGTTGCCGTATCGCGATTCGTCGTTCGGTGTGACGTACGACAGGAAATGGAAAGTCGTGCCGTCATCGGTGCTGCGGTACACGAGCGGTCGACTCATTCCTCCCGGTCGCGCCGTGCCGTTCATGAACAGCAGACACTGGCCGTCGAGGCGGACCGTCGACGACTCCACTGCAGACAGGCCGTAGAGCCCATCGAGAGGCAGCATGGCCGAGCGCGACCACGTGTTTCCGCCGTCCTTCGAGACACGAACGAACGCCTGCCGCTCCGGCGATTCTACGAACTGTTTCAGGTCCTCGTAGAAATCGCCGACCAGCGGGTCGATGTTCATGTAGAGATAGCTGAAATTGGAGAGAAGAACGTCCTTGTCCGTGTAGTCGATCGGTCCCAGCTCGTGGAGCGGCTCGGGCCGGCCGTCGATGCCCGGCCGCGGAGCCAGCACGTCGTTGCTCGGACGTCTTCGATCAGCGTCCGATACGTACCAGGTACGACCGCGATCTTCCGATCGGACAGTCACCGAACGTCTGCCGCCGTTGTTGCGAACCAAGTAGGTATGCGCCAGGTGGTGAGGATCGCCCCTGTAGTTCACCGTGGCGAGAGAAAAGTTGCAGATCAGATGGCCGGCTGCGGTCTCCCAGAACCCCCGCACGTACGGGTGGCTCGCAAACTCGTCCTCTCGACGGTACACGATGCCATGCTCGGCATCCTTCGCGCGGCGTGGCTCTCCGAATCTTCGCGTGGGCATCGACCGGTCTCTCCTTTGCGTTCGCGGTACTGCTAGGCCTCCCGTCCGACTCGCACCCGTCAAACGGACGGCACGTCCTGCGGTCTACTTACATTCGCTTCTTGATGCTGACATACCACTCGCGCGGCGGGGCCGGCTGCCCCAGGTTCGTCGGCAAGCCGAGACCCGTATAGATCATCTTCTGGTAGTACCAGAACTTGTCGAACAGATTCGTTGCGCCGAGAGAAACATCGAAGTCCTGCGCTTCGTTCCTGTACGTGATACGACCGTTGACCAGAGTACGACCTCCCTGATCGTACTGCGGGCGGTCGGCGTCGTAGGCAATTCGACCATTGTAGAAAGCGTCGAGGCGAGGCGTGATCGTACCGCCCAGCTTTTGAGCGTGAATCGTGTATTGAATGCCGGCGCTCGCCGTCCACTCGGGAATCGCCGTCTGCCGCCGGCGTTGATCCGCTTCCCACTTCGTATAACCGGCCGATGCCGTGATCAGCAGATTGTCGACGGGCTCGGCTTCGAGCTCTACTTCGAAGCCTTTGATCCTGCCGCCGACCTCGTACGAGTAGCTCCGCGCCACGCACGCGACGCCAATGCCGGCCGCGACATTCCTGGGGCCGTCGATCTCTTCGTCGTACGGTCGGCAGCTGGTAAACGCCTTCTCGTACGCGGTTCCGGGCGGGCCGGCCGGGATGACGGTGAAGTTCCCGGGCACGAATCCTTTCAAGTCGTCCGTGAGCTGCGCTTCCTGCCCCGAGAAGCCCGCGGGTCGCTCGGTGAAGTCCATCATGAACACGGCCGTGTTCGTCTTCAGCCGTCCGTCGAACAGCTCGGACTTGGCACCGAACTCGTAACTGATGAGCGCTTCACCCGGTGTTTGCCCTTCCTGGCCCGGCTGCGACGGCCTCACGTTGAATCCGGGTAGCCGGTAGCCGGACCCTGCGGACGTATAGAACATCACGTTATCGCCGAGGTGATAGTCCAGTCCCGCCTTCCAGTCCCAACGTTCGCTCTGGATCGTGATGTCGAAGATCGTGCTAGCGGTCGACGGCACGAAAACCGTCTGGCCCGGCGGCGTCGCGTCGGTGAGACTATTGAAGTCCACTCCCTTTTCGTCGTCGGAATAACGCAAACCCGCGTTCACCGTCAGGCTATTCGTCATGCGAATCGCCGCGTTGCCGTAGACGGCATAGGCCTCCGGCTTGTAGTGATCTACCTGGAAACGCTGCGTGCCGGCGCGGACGCCCTGAGGCTGCCCGAGATGCTCTGCACTGCCCTGGTAGAAGAAGATGCCGCTCGACCAATCGAACCTGCCTTGCTGACCGACGAAGCGCAACTCGGTGTTGGTATAGTGCGAGTCATACTCGTGGTAAATGAGCGCGTCGTTGAGCGGCGTGCCGTCAGTCGCCGCGCCGAAGCCCATCTTCATTTCGCGGTAGCCGGCGATCAGCATGACGTCCACGCTGTCCGTCAGCGAGTACGTCATCTTGAACTGCACGCCCTGATTCTTGAGCGGCACGTTGTTGCCGTAGCATTTCCCGCCCTTGAAGATCGAGCCGTTGTAGTACGTGTTGCCGGGGATCAACGTTCCGGCCGGGAAAGGATCACAGTAGTTGTCGTAGGTCCTGTACGGATCCTTCGTTTCGAAACGCTCATCCCAGCGAAAAGGTGTGCCCGGAACGGAGAACTGATCGAACGACGTCACGAAATTCGGCAGACTCAGTGTCTGCGCATAATCAGTCTCGAATACGTACTCGGCGGGGATCTCGTCGTTCTGATCCATCTGGTCCGCCGCAAGAATCAGCTCGAAGCGATCGGTCGGCGCCCAGTAGAGCGATCCTCGATAGGCACGCGTGTCCTCGCCTCCGAGATGATCAATCACGCAGTCCTCGGGCACGCGTCCGCCGGCGAAGCTCGTCTCCGGGGACAGGAACGGGAATGTGCCCGCGAGCTCGGGCGTGCCGTTCATGTGCATTTGGCACGAGAAATCGATCATCTCTTGGTAGCCGGTCCGCTTCTTCAGCACCGCCGAGCCGTTTATCGCGAGGGTATCGCTCAACGGAGTGCTGAAACCGACGCGAAAATCTCGACGGTCGTAGTCACCGAACGTCACCTCGAGAGTCATGCTCGATTCGGTGAAGCTGGGCTTCCTGCTCACCATGTTCACGGCACCCGCAATCGAATTACGCCCGAAGAGGGTACCTTGCGGGCCGCGAAGCACCTCGACCCGTTCGATGTCGAGCAGATCGAACTGCGAGCCGAACAGGAACGGATAGTAGATGTCGTCGATGTAATAGGCGACGGACGGCTCGCCGCTGAACTGCGGATCCGTCTGACCGATTCCGCGCAGGTAGACCGATACGGCGGGACCGAATATGCCTTGCGACTTACGGAACACGGCGTTCGGAACGATGTGCCCGAGGTCCGCTGTGGTCTGGAGACCGCGGACTTCGAGCATCTCGGACGTGACCGCGGTGATCGCGATCGGCGTATCCTGCAAGTCGGTCGCGATTCTTGTCGCGGTGACGATGACTTCTTCGAGAGCCGACGACCTCGGTGTACCTATGTCGGACTGCTGTGCGAGCGCCGCTTGCGCGGCGGTTAGAGTCAAGATCGGCACCGAGGCCAGGGTTAGCTTGTCGGTCATTGTTCCCCCTTGATCTTCACCGTTTCGAACGCGACCGTTGCTGGGAATTATTCGAGTCGCAGGCGCGCCGCATTGCCCTGAGCGGTACAACAAATTGCTTGCATGGCGACCGTAAGGGCGCACTTCCTCGCTCCTTCATCGTGCACTGTCTCGTGTCGAGTACAGCCGTGAATCGACCTCCGATTCGGTCGTAAGGGTCGGTCATCGAGGCCGGAAGCTCGGTCCGGTCGATCTCAGGAACGACAACGTCTAAAGAAAAAAACTAAGAGGGACCCAGTCGCTAGCGAACGGCACAGTTCGGTAAGCATTCGTTCACCTCGTCGCGCCGGCCACACGCGTCGGCAGATGTATTGAATTCCGTTCTATGCAAGTTCGTTGCGCCGCGCCGTGCCAGATTCCAGGTTCGACGTGCCAGGCCTGGAGGTACGGGGGTGCCAAGAGACACGGTCTGCTTGACGCAAGTAGGCGAGCTTGCATTCGGTCCCGGCGTCGCTCGGCTCGTAGCCGACGCGATCGCCGCGCGGCGGCTGCATTCCGCGCTCGTTCTGACTTCGACTTCGGTCCGCTCGCATGCCGAAGCGGTCTCGGGGGAGATTCGCAGAGTCGGCGTCCGCGTCGACATCTGGGAGGCGCCCGAACGCGAGCCGACGGTCGCCGATTTCGAGGCGGCGGTCCGGCATGCGCGCGCCTCTGACGCCGATGCGGTGATCGGCGTCGGAGGCGGCAGTGTCATGGATCTCGCGAAGCTCGTCGCTGCG
>Ga0079224_100013912_pt1 | contig 11223 bp, 7 predicted proteins | sample Stecom2015_FD_80414 | JGI IMG/M metagenome (GOLD analysis project Ga0079224, IMG submission 80414) | Agricultural soil microbial communities from Utah to study Nitrogen management - Steer compost 2015 | ecosystem: Environmental > Terrestrial > Soil > Agricultural land | place: USA: Utah...
CGCTTGCCGCAGGCATTCCCGTTGATCGACAGGCGCAGCGCGCGGGCGAACTCGGCGCGCGCACCGGCGAGGTCGAGCATCCGCTCGGCGATCACGCGCACGCCGCCGGAGTAGTCGTCCTGCGAGACCTTGGCCAGCACCACCAGCAGCTCGTCGCCCTGGATGAGGTGACGGCTCTGCTCGAAGAGCTCGTTGAACACCGACACCTCGACCTTGGCCGTGCCGTCGTCGAGCGTGACGAAGGCCATCTTGCCCCGCCGGGTCATGCGGGTGCTCTGGGCCGCGACGATGCCGGCAATCCAGATCGGCTGCGGCGCCGGCGCGAGGCGATCGAAGGGCGTGCGCGCGAAGCGTCGCACCTCGTCGGCGCAGCCCGCGAACAGGTGCCCGGTGAGGAAGAAGCCGAGCGCGCTCTTCTCCTCGAGCAGGCGCTGCCGATCGGACCATGCGGGCGCCGGAATCCACTGGGGCGCGCCCGGCCCGCTGGGGCCGTCGCCGAACAGGCTCGCCTGGTCGGCCTGGGCCTCGGCGATGTCCGCCGTGTCGATGGCGCGCCCGACGTTGGCGAGCAGCTTCGCGCGATCGGGGTCGATGCTGTCGAAGGCGCCCGCGCGCACCAGCGCCTCGATCGTGCGCCGACCGACCAGGCGACGGTCGATCCGCGCACAGAAGTCGAAGAGGCAGGTGAAGGGGCCCGCCTCCCGGGCGCGCAGGATCTCGTGCACGGCCGATTCGCCCGTGCCCTTGATGGCCCCCAGTCCGTAGCGGATGGCGTCGTCGGCGACCGGCTCGAAGCGATAGCCGCAGGTGTTGATGTCCGGCGGCAGGACCCGCACGCCGTTGGCGCGGGACTGGGCGTCGGCCACGAACAGCTCGACCTTGTCGGTGTCGTCCATGTCCGAGGACAGGGTCGCCGCCATGAACTCGGCCGGATAGTGCGCCTTGAGCCAGGCGGTCTGGTAGGTAACCACGGCGTAAGCGGCGGTGTGCGACTTGTTGAAGCCGTACTCCGCGAACATCGCCATCAGGTCGAAGAGCCGGTTCGCCAGCTCCGGACCGTAGCCCTTCGCCTTCGCGCCGTCGACGAAGCGGTCGCGATGCTTGGCCATCTCCTCGGGCTTCTTCTTGCCCATCGCCCGGCGCAGCAGGTCGGCGCCGCCCAGCGTGTAGCCGCCGATGATCTGGGCGATCTGCATCACCTGCTCCTGGTAGACGATCACGCCGTAGGTCGGCTCGAGCGTCTGCTTCAGGTCGGGATGGAAATAGTCGATCGCCTGCTGGCCCTTCTTGCGCAGGATGAAGTCGTCGACCATCCCCGAGCCGAGGGGCCCCGGGCGATACAGCGCAAGCACCGCGATGATGTCCTCGAAGCGGTCCGGCGCGAGCTTGGCGAGGAGCTTCTTCATGCCCTCGCTTTCCAGCTGGAAGATCGCGGTCGTGTTCGCGTCCTTCAGCACCTGGTAGGCCTTCGGGTCGTCGAAGTCCAGGCGGGCCAGGTCGAGGCCCAGGTCCGGGTGGCGACGATTGATGTAGTCGACCGCGAGCTGGATGATGGTCAGGTTGCGCAGGCCGAGGAAGTCGAACTTGACCAGGCCGACCGCCTCCACGTCGTCCTTGTCGTACTGGCTGACCACGCCGCCCTCGGCGCCGGGCGCCTTGTAGAGCGGCGTGAAGTCGGTAAGCCGGCCGGGCGCGATCAGCACCCCACCGGCATGCATGCCGACGTTGCGGGCGAGGTCCTCGAGCGGCTCGGCCAGGGCGAGCAGCTCGCGCACCTCCTCCTCGTTGCGTTCGCGCTCGGCGAGCAGCGGCTCGGCCTCGCGCGCCTTCGCAAGCGAGAGCGGCTTGTTCTGCACCACCGGCACCAGCTTGGAGAGCTGGTCGCAGAAGTTGTAGGGCAGCTCGAGCACCCGCCCCACGTCGCGGATGACGGCCTTCGACGCCATCGTGCCGAAGGTGGCGATCTGCGAGACCGCATCGGCGCCGTAGGTCCGTCGCACGTACTCGATCACCTTGTAGCGGTTGTCCTGGCAGAAGTCGATGTCGAAGTCGGGCATCGACACCCGCTCGGGATTGAGGAAGCGCTCGAAGAGCAGCGCGTACGGCAGCGGATCGAGGTCGGTGATGCCGAGGGCAAAGGCGACCAGCGAGCCCGCGCCGGATCCGCGCCCCGGGCCGACCGGGACGCCATTGGCCTTCGCCCAGTTGATGAAGTCGGCGACGATGAGGAAGTAGCCCGGGAAGCCCATCTGGATGATCATGTCGCACTCGTGCGCGAGCCGGGCTTCGTATTCGGGGCGCTTCTCCTCGCGCTGCGCCGGGTCGGGGAACAGCGTCTCCAGGCGGGCTTCCAGGCCCTCGGACGCGAGCCGGCGCAGGTATTCGTCGAGGGACTCTCCGCCCGGCGTGGGGAAGTCCGGAAGCCGCGGCCTGCCGAGCGTCATCGGCAGGCTGCAGCGCCGGGCGATCTCCACCGAATTGGCCAGCGCCGAGGGCAGGTCGGCGAAGAGCTCGGCCATTTCCTCCTGGCTCTTGAAGTACTGCTCCTCGGTGAAGCGACGCGCGCGCCGCCGGTTGCCGAGCACCTCGCCTTCGGCGATGCACACCCGCGCCTCGTGGGCGCGGAACTCGGCACGCCCGACGAACTGGACCGGATGCGTGGCCACCACGGGCAGGCCCAGGCGCAGCGCGAGCGCGGCGGCGAGCCGGGTATGCGATTCGTCCTCGGGCTGGCCCGCACGCTGCACCTCGAGATAGAACGCGTCGGGGAAGCGTGCGGCCCAGCGCCGGGCGGCCGCTTCTGCGAGATCCTGCTGGCCCGCCAGCAGGGCGCGGCCCACCTCGCCGGCGCTCGCGCCCGAGAGCGCGATCAGCCCACCGTTGACGCCCTCTCCATCTTCGTCGAACCAGGCCGGATCGATCTCGCCACGGCCGCGCCATTCGTTCTCGAGCCACGCGCGCGAGACCAGCTCGCAAAGGCGCAGGTAGCCCGCGTGGTTGCGCGCGAGCAGCAGCAGCCGGCTCGGGCGGTCGCGGTCGTCCGCGTTCGTGACCCAGCAGTCGACACCCAGGATGGGCTTGACCCCCCGCGCGCGCGCCGCCTTGTAGAACTTGATCCAGCCGAACATGTTCGCCAGGTCGGTGAGCGCCACCGCCGGCTGGGCGTCGTCGGCGGCCGCGGCCACCAGCGCGGGGAGGCGCACGATCCCGTCGGTGATCGAGAACTCGGAATGGACCCTGAGGTGAATGAATCGGGGATCGCTCATGGGCGCGGAAAGGGGCGCGACAAAGGGTCGCGGAACGGGCGCGACAAGGAGCGCCGCGAGCGGCGGCCTGCACCGCTCGCGGGCGGCTACAATTCTACCCCGTCGCCCCCCGCCCACCGATGACCCCGAGTACCGCCAGATCCGGCCAGCCGCCGCAGGCCGTTCCCCGCGCACGCGCGCCCGGAACCGATCCGGCTCGCCGGCGCGCCGCGCTGACGCTCGCCTTCTGCGCGGTCTGCTGGAGCATCGCCGGCGTCGTGACGCGTCACCTCGAGGCCGCCTCGGGCCTGGAGGTCACGTTCTGGCGCAGCGCCTTCTGCGCCGCGACGGTGCTCGCGGTGCTCACCTGGAGGACGCGCGGCGCGCCGCTCGCGCCGATCCTGCGCATGGGCGTTCCCGGCCTGGTGTCCGGCGCGATGTGGGCGGTGATGTTCACCTGCTTCATGGTGGCGCTGAGCCTTACGTCCGTCGCCAACACGCTGCTGGTGATGTCCCTGTCGCCGCTGCTCGCCGCCCTGCTCGCCTGGGCGCTGCTCGGCGAGCGACCCATGTTCGCCACCTGGCTCGCGATCGTGGCGGCCGGCGCCGGCATCTGGTGGATGGTGCGCGAGGCCATCGCCGCCGATGGTGCGTTCGGGATGCTCGTCGCGCTCGGCGTGCCGGTCGGCGCGGCGTTCAACATCATCACGATGCGCAGGCACCATGCGCGCATCGACCTGGTGCCCGCGGTCCTCGTCGGCGCGGTGCTCTCCTGCCTCGTGACCGGGCCGCTCGCCATGCCGTTCGCCGCGACGCCCGGCGACATGGCGCTGCTCGCGCTCCTCGGCGTGGTGCAGCTCGCGATCCCGTGCATGCTCATGGTCGGGACGAACCGGCACCTCGCGCCCCACGAGGTGTCGCTGATCGCCATGCTCGAGGTGGTGCTCGGACCGATCTGGGCATGGCTGTGGGCGGGCGAGGCGATGGGCATCGCCACGCTGCAGGGCGGCGTCGTGGTGCTCGGCGCGCTCGTCTTCAACGTGTTCTTCGGCGGGGTCCGTCGCACGAGCTGACCGGCCTGCGGTAGATTTCGGCCGATGCACTCCGACAGTGAAGACGGCGACGAACGGCCGGCGTCGTCCGGCGGCTGCGGCGCTGGCGGACACGCGAATCGCTACGTCGGTCGCTTCGCGCCCTCGCCCACCGGCCCGCTCCATGCGGGCTCCCTGGTCGCCGCGATGGCGAGCTGGCTCGACGCCCGCGCGCACGCAGGCCGCTGGCTGCTGCGGATCGAGGACCTCGATCGTCCGCGCAACATCGCCGGCGCGGCCGAGCACATCCTCGCGACGCTCGCCCGCCTGGGCTTCGTCGCGGACGGTCCCGTCGTCTGGCAGAGCCGTCGCCATGCGGCGTACGAGGAGGCCTTCGAAAGGCTGCGGGCCGCGGGGCACGCGTACGGCTGTGCCTGCACGCGCCGGGAGATCGCGCAGGCACTGGCCGCCGCGGGCGTGCGCACGCATCGACACGTCGAGCCCGTGTATCCCGGCACCTGCCGTGACGGACTGCCACCCGGGCGCACCGCGCGCGCCTGGCGGGCGCGGGTCGACGGGCCGCCGGTGCGCTGGGTCGACCGTGCCGACGGCATCGAGCGCATCGAGTCGCTGCCGGAGAGCAGCGGCGACTTCGTCCTCCTTCGCGCGGACGGGATCTGGGCCTACCAGCTCGCGGTCGTCGTCGACGACGGCGCGGCCGGGGTCACCGACGTCGTGCGGGGCGCCGACCTGGCGTCATCCACCGCGCGCCAGGTCCGCCTGCAGCAATGGCTCGGCCTGCCGACACCCCGCTATCTCCACGTGCCGGTCGTCGTCGGCGACGACGGCGAGAAGCTCTCGAAGCAGAACGGCGCGCGCCCGCTCGACCCCGACGCCCCGCTCGCCGAGCTCGCCGCCGCGGCGAGGCATCTCGGGCTCGGCCGCATCGAGGCCGACGGCGTCGGACGCTTCTGGGAGCTCGCAACGCAGGCCTGGGCGCGCCGCTTCCGCCTGCGCTGAGCCGGGTGGGGGGGCCGCGCGCACTCGCCGGGGGTCTTCAGGCGCCCGCGGCCTCGAAGTGCAGCGCCCGGCCCTTCTCAAGGAAGCGGATCGCCAGGGGCAGCATGCGACCGGCGGCGTCGAACCACACCTCGATGTCGAGCTCGTCGTCGGCGCCCTCGTCGATGCGCCGTACCCGCCATGCCTGGAACCTGCGCCCGCCGATCTCCAGCGGCGCCCGCGGATCGACGCGCAGGCTCACGGGCCGCACCTTGCTCGTGCTCGCCAGCGCGAGATCGATGCTTCCCCGCTCCTTGAACGGGCCGCCCGCCAGCCCGGCCAGCCGCCACAGCTCGCCGATCAGGCTGATGCGGTCCTGCGTGCCGGGCGGCACCGCGAGCATGCCCTCGCCGACCGGACCCGCCTGGCCATCCGTCTCGAGGGGAACGTAGCGCGCCTCCCGCCGACGATTACGCCCGAAGGGAAGTTGGCGACGCTCGACGTAGCGCTCCGGATGCAGGCCCTGCGCGTCGAGCCTGCCGCTGCTCTCGTAGAAGAGGTCGGCCAGGAGACTGGTGACCTCGAGGCTCATCCGGTAGGCGTCGCCGCCCGGCACGAAGCGAAGCCGGGCGCTCGCGAGCGGTGTGCGCTCGCCGCGCGATTCGTAGTAGCCGTCGAAGGCGAGGTCGAAGCCCGCATCGAAGTCGGTGGTGCCGGCCGACGCGGGCCGCCCGGCGAGCGCGCCCGTCACGGCGCCCAGCGTCGCCGCGGCGCGGCCCCCGCAGGCCAGGACGATCGGGAGCGCGGTGACGAGGCGTCGCCTCATCGCGCGGGGAACTCCGACTGCCTCAGCTCGCGCGACGCAGGCCGCCGAGCAGTGCAGCCACCGGGGCTCGCGGCCGTCGGGCGTCGCCGCGCTGCCAGCGCGCGGGACGCTCGGCGTCGGCCTGCGACGGCGCCTGCGGCCCGTCTTCGGCGGCCCTGGGCGTCGAGGGCTCGTAGGGCTTGTAGAAGAAGGGGTCGGTCGACTGCCCCACGGTGGAGCCGCCCTCGCGGCGGGCCGGCCGTTCGCGCCGAGGCCTCGCCTCGGGATGGTCGCGGCGGGGCCGGCCCTCGCGCGGGGCGCGCGGGACGTCGAGCGCGATCGGTTCGAGCTTGCGCTTGATCAGGCCCTCGATCGCAGCCAGCAGCCGGGCATCGCTCTCGAGCATGAGCGACAGGGCCATGCCGCTCGCCCCCGCGCGGCCCGTGCGACCGATGCGGTGCACGTAGTCCTCGGGGGAGTAGGGCAGGTCGTAGTTGATGACCGCCGGCAGCTCCGCGATGTCGAGGCCGCGCGCCGCGACATCGGTCGCGACGAGCACCTTGATTTCGCCCCGCTTGAATCCCTCGAGCGTGGCCAGCCGCTCCTGCTGCGACTTGTCGCCATGGATGGCCGCGGCATTGAGGCCGTCGCGCTCGAGCTGCCGGGCGAGCCGGCCGGCGCCGATCTTGGTGTTGCTGAACACGATGACCTGTTCGAGCGCATTGTCGCGGATCAGGCGTGCGACCGCGCCCCGCTTGGCATCGGCATCGGCGACCCGGTAGACGCGCTGCTCGACGTTCTCGGCGGTGGCGTTGCGCCGCGCGACCTCGATCAGGACGGGATCGTTCAGGAAGCTCTCGGCGAGCTTGCGGATCTCCCCGGAGAAGGTCGCCGAGAACATCAGGTTCTGGCGCTGCTTCGGCAGCAGCTGGATGATGCGCTGGATGTCCGGCAGGAAGCCCATGTCGAGCATCCGGTCGGCTTCGTCGAGCACCAGCACCTCGACCTGCGAGAGATTGACGGTCTTCTGTCCCACGTGGTCCAGCAGGCGCCCCGGCGTGGCGATGAGGACCTCGCAGCCCTGGCGCAGCGCCGCGATCTGCGGCTTGATGTCGACCCCGCCGAACACCACGGCTGAACGCAGGCCGCTGTGCCGGGCGTAGTCGCGCACGTTCACGTAGATCTGGTCGGCGAGTTCGCGCGTCGGCGCGAGGATCAGGGCGCGGACGGGATGCCGCGCGGGAGATGCGCTGGTGTTCGCATGGCGCATCAGGCGCTGCAGGATCGGCAGCGCGAAGCCGGCGGTCTTGCCGGTTCCCGTCTGGGCCGCGCCCATGACGTCGCGGTTCTGCAGCACGACCGGGATGGCCTTGGCCTGGATCGGGGTCGGCGTGACGTAGCCGAGCTCTTCAACGGCGCGGCGAATGGGCTCGGCGAGCCCGAAGTCGGAAAACGTGGTCAATGCGATATGGGTCCTGTGGACTTCGTGTGGACCGGCCGGGAAGGCGCGCCTGCGGCTGCGCGAGGGCGAAGGGCCACGGAAGCTGGGTAAAAACCGGTATTGTCCGCCTTTGGGGCGTTGACGCAACCGCAAATCCATGACAGGCGCATGAATCGTCGTTTTCCGCGCCTCTCACTGGTCATCCGGACAGTGGTTGGCGGCCCCGCGCGCGGAGAGCGGACGGGCCACGCCGCGGTACGCCTGCGGCGCGCCTCCGAATCGAGGCAGAATCCGGAAATGACGGGTTCAGCCGGGAACTGAGCATGCGGTGGCGCGGACAACGACAGAGCACCAACGTCGAGGACAGGCGTGGCCGCGGCGGCGGGCTCGGGGGCCTGGGCGGCATGCGGATCCCCGGCGGTACCCGACGCGGCGGCGGCATCGGGCTCGGGACCATCCTGATCGGGCTGGTCGTCGCCTGGCTGCTGGGCATCAATCCGCTCGCGCTGCTTGGCGTCATCGACGGCACGGGCCCCGGCGGCCAGATGGTGGAGCGGCAGCAGGCCGGCGGCACCGGGGCCCCGATCGAGGACGAGATGGGCCAGTTCGTCTCGGTCGTGCTCGCGAGCACCGAGGACACCTGGTCGGCCGTCTTCGCGCAGGCCGGCGCCCGTTACCGCGCGCCAAGGCTCGTGCTCTACACCGGTTCCACCCCCACGGCCTGCGGCATGGGCAGCGCCGCATCGGGGCCGTTCTACTGCCCCGCCGACGAATCGGTGTACGTCGACCTGGGCTTCTACCAGATGCTGCGCCAGCGCTTCGGCGCCAGCGGCGACCTCGCCGAGGCCTACGTGATCGCGCACGAGGTCGGCCACCATGTCCAGAACCTGCTCGGCACGATGCAGAAGATGGACCAGGCGCGGCGCCAGCTGGGCGAGCGCGACTACAACCAGCTGTCGATCCGCCTCGAGCTCCAGGCCGACTGCTTCGCCGGCATCTGGACCAACCACTCCCAGCAGGCGAAGGGCTGGCTCGAGGCCGGCGACATCGAGGAGGCCATGAAGGCCGCCGCCGCCGTCGGCGACGACAACATCATGAAGCGCACCCAGGGCGTCGTCGTGCCCGAGGCGTTCACCCACGGCAGCTCGGAGCAGCGGGTCCGCTGGTTCCGCGCCGGCGCCCAGTCCGGCCGGATCGAGCAGTGCAACACCTTCGGAGCGTCCAGCCTCTAGGAGCCGGGCGGCTCGATGAGCCGCCGGGCGAGCTGCCACAGCAACCACAGCAGCACGACGGGGAATGCGATCGTCTGCAGCACGAAGACGACGATCAGGTTGCTGACGTGCTCGGCGATACGGTCGGCGGCATCCGCGATCGCCGCGGCGCGTTCGCGCAGCCCGTCGCCCTCCGAGAGCATGCGGCGGAACGAGGCGACCCATCCTTCGTCGGCGGGCGCCTGGGCGCCGGCCGCCTCGGCGCTGCGCCCCTCGATGGCATCGAGCACCTGTTGTGAGCTTTCGTACTCCGAGGCGAGGAAGCGGGCGAACAGCGCATCCGCGCCCACCGTCGCGACCGGGACCGCGAAGCGCACGAGCAGCAGCAGCACGAAAGCCTGCGTGAGCCACCTCGGCGCGCCGCCGCGCAGGCCGACCACGACGAGGAGCACCGCGAGCGCCGACAGCAGGATCGGCAGGACCCAGTAGCCGCCGATCGAGAGCAGCACCTTGTGGACGCCGAGCGCCACCGTGACCGCCAGCATCACGTCGGAGAACTGCTCGACCAGGTCGTTGACCGGGTCGAGCAGCTCGCCGGGCTGGATGCTCATCCCCACGCCGACCTGGGCGCCGACCTGGCCGCTCTGCAGCACCGAGATCACGCCGTCGAGCGCGCGCGCGGTCGCGAAGGTCACCAGCGCGCGCGTGAGCATCGCGTCCACGCGCTCGTCGGCCGCGGCATCCAGGCCCGTCCACCAGGAGGCGAGCGCGAGGAGCGCGACGACGACGAGCGTCGCGATGCGCCTCGCAAGCCCCCTGTCGCCTTCCGGACCGGTCGCTGCCGCCATCATGGTTCCCTGAACGGGCCGCGCACGGTCGACGGCACCGGGCGGCCATCATCGCCCAGGCCCGGGGGTGCGGCAAGCCGTCGGCCACGCGAGCCGGGCCGGGCGCGAGCGACCGCCGCACTTCGGCTAGACTGGCGCGCCGGACCTCGACAGGGGCGCGATCATGGAAGGAACGCTGGTATCACTGCTGCAGTCGCTGGTCCTCGTGCCGGCCACGCTCCTGCCCGTGATCAATCCCCTGGGCATCGCGCCGATCTTCGCGGCCGGCATCGGCTCGAACCGCAACCTCGCCAGCCATCTCGCGCGCCAGGTGGCGATCAACAGCTGGATCATCATCATGGTGTCGTTCCTCACCGGCTCCTACGTGCTGGCGATGTTCGGCATCTCGCTGCCCGTGGTGAGGCTGGGCGGTGGCCTGCTCGTCGCGGCGACGGCATGGCGCATGCTGCAGAACAATGCCGAGGACGAGGTGCAGGTCGCGGCGGCCGAGGCCTCGGAGCTGTCGACGGCGGACGTCGTCAGGCGCACCCTGTTCCCGATCACCTTCCCGCTGACCACCGGGCCCGGCACGATCGCCGCGTCCATCGCCCTCGGCGCGCAGATCCCCTCCAGGCCGATCTCGTTTCTCGCGGAATCGGCGGCCGCGGCGGTCGGGACCACCATCGTCGCGCTGACCCTCTACGTGATCTTCGCCAACTCCGCCCGGGTGCTGGCATGGCTCGGCGAGGTCGGCGTGCTGGTGCTCACGCGGCTGATGGCGTTCCTGCTGCTGTGCGTCGGCATCCAGATCATGTGGACCGGCTGGGCCGAGCTCAACGGTGCCTGAGCCCTGCGGCCCCGCCCGGGCCTAGCCGCGCGTGCGGCCGAAGTCGGGCTTGCGCTTCTCGAGGAAGGCGCTGATGCCTTCGCGCCCCTCGGGGCCACCGATGCCGATCATCTCCATCGCGAGCGACTGCTCGAAGATGGGGCCGGCCTGGCGCATCCAGCCGTTGAGCGCCTGCTTCGTCCAGCCGATCGCATTGCGCGGGCCGTCCGCCAGGCGCGCCGCGATCTCGAGCGCCCTGTCCTCGACCTCGGCATCGTCGAGCGCCATCGACACGAGGTTCATGCGCTCGGCCTCCTCGCCCGTGAAGGTCTCGGCGGTGAGCAGGTAGTACTTGGCCTTGGCCATGCCGCAGAGCAGCGGCCAGATGATCGCGGCATGGTCGCCCGCCGCGATGCCGATCTTCAGGTGGCCGTCGGAGAACTTCGCGTCGCGCGACACGATCGACACGTCGGCCATGATCAGGCAGGCCAGGCCGGCGCCCACCGCCCATCCCCGCGCCGCGCTCACGATGGGCTTCGTGCAGTCGAGCATTCCGTAGACGATGCGCCGCGCCTCGTTCATCGTCGCCATGCGCAGGTCGTGGTCGTCGCAGGCCTTGCGCTCGTGGTTGAGGTCGCCGCCCGCCGAGAAGTTGCGCCCCTCGCCCGTGAGCAGGACGGCGGCGACCGACTCGTCCGCCTCGACGACATCCCATATCGCCGCGACCTCCTTGTGCATGAGCGCATCCATCGCGCCGAGCTTGAGCGGCGACGACAGCCTGATGCGCAGCACGCCCGGATGCGGCCGGTCGAACTTCAGGCGCTCGAAGCGAGCGTAG
>Ga0079224_100013913_pt1 | contig 11222 bp, 9 predicted proteins | sample Stecom2015_FD_80414 | JGI IMG/M metagenome (GOLD analysis project Ga0079224, IMG submission 80414) | Agricultural soil microbial communities from Utah to study Nitrogen management - Steer compost 2015 | ecosystem: Environmental > Terrestrial > Soil > Agricultural land | place: USA: Utah...
CGGCCGCCGACCTCGCTCGTGCTGGCCCTGCCCGACCTCCTCGACGGCCGGGAGGTGTCACGATGACCGCCGCATCGATCGAGGACTTCGTCGCCGCCGAGGTGCTCTCCCCCGGAGATGCGACGATCACCGCGCGTCTGGCCCACCTCGCCGGCGAGAGCGAGCCGCTCGCGCTTCTCGGCCTCGCGTTCACCGTGCGCGCCGTCCGTCACGGGTCGACCTGCTTCGATCCCCTGGACGACCCCGGTGAGCACGGGCTGCCCTGGCCCGACCCCACGGCGTGGCGCGCGGCCGTCTCGGCGAGCCGGCTCGGCCGCGTCCTGACCGTCGAGCACGGACTGTTCTACCTGGACCGCTATCGCGAGCTCGAGGTCGCGCTGTGTGAGGACCTGACCCGGCGCGCCGCGCTCGAGGCGCCCGCGCTCGACGAGGAGCGGCTCGCGACCGACCTCGACACGCTCTTCGGCGACCGCGCCGACCAGCGCGCCGCCGCCGAGCGGGCCGCCCGGACGGGCACGGTCGTCATCACCGGCGGCCCCGGCACCGGCAAGACGACCACGGTCGCCGGTGTGCTGACGCTCCTGCAGCGTCAGTCCGACGTCACGCACGGGCGGTCGCTGCGCATCGCGCTGGCCGCGCCCACCGGCAAGGCCGCCGCCCGGATGCGCGAGGCGGTGGCCGTCACCGCCCGGCGGCTCAGCCTGACCGAGTCCGAGCACGCCTGGCTCACGTCGCTGTCCGCCTCGACGCTGCACCGACTGCTCGGGTGGCGTTCGGACAATCGCACGCGCTTCCGCCACGACCGGGTCCGGCGACTTCCGCACGACGTGGTGGTCGTCGACGAGACGTCGATGGCCTCGCTCGAGCTGGTCGCGCGCCTGCTGGAGGCGCTGCGGCCCGAGACGCGTCTGATCCTCGTCGGCGACGCCGATCAGCTGGCCTCGGTCGAGGCGGGGGCCGTCCTGCACGACGTCGTGGAGGGGTGGTCGGAGCGGCACGTCGTGCGTCTGACGCACAGTCACCGCTTCGGCGCCGGGATCGGGCGACTGGCTGCGGCCGTGCGCGTCGGCGACGCCGACACCGCCCTGGAGCTGCTCACCGGCGACGACCCGACGATCGCCCTCGTCGATCCGACCGACGCGACCACGTCCCTGGACCGGACGCTGGGCTCACTCGCGGCCGATCTCGTCGAGTCCGCCGAGCGCGGCGACGCCGAGACCGCCCTGACCCTCCTGGCCCGGCATCGTCTGCTGTGCGCGCACCGCGACGGTCCGTACGGCGCATCGACCTGGAACGACCGCATCACCGCCGCGCTGCGCGACCGGGTCGGCCACGCTCGGTGGTACCCGGGACGTCCGGTGCTCGTCACCCACAACGACGCCGGGCTCGGCGTGTTCAACGGCGACTCCGGGGTGACCGTGCTGCGCGACGGCGAGCTCAGCGTCGTCCTGGAGGGCACCCCGGCGCGCGAGCTCGCGCCGTCGCGCCTGCCGCAGGTGCAGACGGGCTACGCGATGACGATCCACCGCAGCCAGGGCAGCGAGTTCGCGCATGTCACGGTGATGCTGGCCGACACCGAGTCGCGGATCATGACCCGTGAGCTGCTGTACACCGCCATCACCCGGGCGATCGACTCGGTGACCGTGGTCGGCACCGTCGAGGACATCCGCGCCGCGATCGGACGGCGGGTGGCGCGCTCCAGCGGGATCGTCGAGCGCCTGGCCTGAGCCTCAGCGCTCGGCGCCGGTCATCGCGTCCGCGGCGTCGAGCACCGGCTCGTTCTCGATCGTCTCGCTCAGCGGCTTCTCGTGGACGAACCACAGCACGACCGCCGACGCCAGCATGAGCGGAGCGAGCCACAGGAACACCGGCATCAGGGCGTCGTTGTAGGACTCGACGACGATCTGCCGAACGGGCTCGGGCAGATGTGCGACCAGGTCCGGGGTGAGCGAGCCGGATCCCCCGGCCGTGCCGCCCGACTCCGGCAGGCGATCGCTCAGCGAGTCGACCAGGCGCGCCGTGAAGATCGAGCCGACCGCGGCGGCGCCGAGCGTCCCGCCCACCTGGCGGAAGAAGTTGTTGGCCGCGGTCGCGGTGCCGACGATCCGGTGCGAGAAGGAGTTCTGGACGATCAGCGTCATGATCTGCATGCCCAGGCCGATGCCGACGCCCATGACGAGCAGCGCCCCCTCGATCTTCCATCGGGCGGAGTCGACGGTGATCATCGACAGCAGCCAGAGGCCGGCGGCGGTGACGACGGCGCCGACGATGGGGTACATCCGGTAGGTGCCAGTCCGGCTGACCGCCTGGCCCACGAGGATCGAGGTGACGAGCATGCCGCCCATCATCGGGATCATCATGAGTCCGGCGTGGGTGGCGTCGACGCCGACGGCCATCTGCAGGTAGGTCGGCAGGTACGACAGGGCGCCGAACATGGCGACGCCCATGATGAGCACGCCGACGGTGGTGAGGTTGAAGTTGCGGTCCGCGAACAGGGCCGGCGGAATGATCGGCTCGTCGGCACGGCGCTCGACCACGACGAACGCGGCGGCCGCGACGACGGTGGTGACCGCCAGTCCGAGGATCTGCGGGCTGCTCCAGGCGTACTGGTGTCCGCCCCAGGTGGCACCCAGGATGAGCGCGGTGGTGGCGACCGTCAACAGGGCCATGCCGAGGTGGTCGAGCCGCGCCTGCGGGCGCTGACCGCGGTCCGACTTCTGCAGCAGGAACGCCACGGCGGCGAAGGCCAGCGCACCCAGCGGCACGTTGATCCAGAACGTCCAGCGCCAACCCGGGCCCTCGGTGAACCAGCCGCCGAGGAGCGGGCCGGCGACCGAGGACAGACCGAACACCGCGCCGAGGACGCCCATGTACTTGCCACGGTCCCGGGCCGGGACGACGTCGGCGATCGCGGCCTGCGACAGCACCATGAGGCCACCGCCGCCGAGACCCTGGATGGTCCGTGCGGCGACCAGGACCGTCATGTCCTGGGCCACGGCGCCGGCCAGTGAGCCGACGGTGAACAGCGCGATCGCGACCATCAGCAGGGGGCGCCGGCCGAATCGGTCGCCGAAGCGACCATAGAGCGGCATGGTGACCGTCATGCCCAGCAGGTAGGCGGTCATGACCCACATGATGTGGTCGGCGCCGTCGAGGGAGCCGACGATCGTGGGCAGTGCAGTCGACAGCACGGTCTGGCTCAACGACGCCAGCAGCATGACGAGCATGAGTGCGGCGAAGACGAGCTGGACGGTGCGCTTGTCGGGGGTGGTGGTGACGGGAGTGCTCATACGGCGGTCGAGGTGACCTTTCGGAAGACGGCGACGGCGCGGCCGAGTGCGCCGTCGGGATCGGACGTGAACTGGTCGAGGTCGGTCATCCATGCGTGGGTCACCACGGAGGCGGCCAGCAGGATCAGGGCCCGCGACTCCTCAGGATCGGACGGCAGGCCGTCGATGCCTGGCCAGGGTCGGTCGACGTCGTCGACCATGCGGGCGATCACCAGCTGGCGGCTGGCGGAGAACACCTGGGTGAGTCGCGCCTGCAGGTGCGGATGAGAGCGCGCGATCGCCCGCCGACGCTCGAGGTCGACCCCGGGACCGATCGTGCTCTGGGAGACGTCCCGGACGAGGCGACTGACGCGCACCAGCGGCCGGAGGTCGGTCGACTCGCGCAGACGGGCGAGCGTCTCGCCGGTCAGGCGCGGTGCCCGGACGCCGACGATCGCGTCCTCCTTGGAGTCGAAGTAGTTGAAGAACGTCCGCGGTGAGATGCCGGCGGCCTCGGCGATCTGGGCGACGGTGACCTCGTGCGGTCCGCGGTCGATCGTCGCCGATGCAGCCGCGTCGTGGATCGCGGCCCAGGTTCGCTCCTGCCGCTGGGCCAGCAGCGGACTGGTGTCGGATTGCACAACTGCATTCTATGCAGTAGTGCAGACCTTGCACTAGTGCAATTCATGCGCAACCGAGGTTGCATCCGTGTTCTGCGTCACCTACCGTCGGGTACGGCCGCGTGACACCCCCGAGTACGCGGTCTCGGCCCCGGGAGATGTGGTGCATCCCGGGGCCGTTCTCCTCAGCGCAGGTCGGTGAGATCGTCGACGTCGACTCGCGTGCCGATCATGTCGCGCAGACGGTCCGCGACGTCCCAGATCCCGACGTTCATCGCCGCGGTCAGGCGGTGCTCCCGGCCGATCCAGTACGCGATGAACTCCCCGCCGTCCACGTCGCCACGGATCTCGAGGCGGTCCCCGACCCCGGCACGCCCCACGTACTCCATCTGGAACTCGAACTGGTCGGTGAAGAAGTACGGGGGCCAGTCGTGGACCACGTCCCGACCGAGGAGCACGTCGGCCGCTGCGCGCCCCTGACGGATCGCCTCGTCCCAGTGCTCGACCCGCACCCGATCACGCAGGGTCGGGTTCCACGCCCGCGCGACGTCCCCGATCGCGAGGATTCGACTGTCGGCGGTCTGGAAGCGCTCGTCGACGACGATCCCGTCGTCGACGGCGAGCCCGGCCGCGTGCGCCAGCTCCGTCTCGGGCACGACGCCCACCGCGACCAGGACGTGCGCCGACTCGACCACCCCGCCGTCGACGCGCAGGCCGACGGCACGATCGGACGCGACCAGAACCTCCTCGACGGTCGCGGCCAGTCGCAGACCGACCCCGTGGCCGCGGTGCACGTCGGCCAGGTGACGCGCCAGCCGCGCCCCCAGCACACGCTCGAGCGGGAGCTCGGCGGACTCCACGACGGTGACCTCGATGCCGCGGCTGCGCGCCGCCGCGGCGACCTCCAGCCCGATCCAGCCGGCGCCGACCACGGCGAGCGGGCCGCCACCGGCCAGGACGGCGTCGATCGCCTGCGCGTCCTCGATGGTGCGCAAGCCGAGTGCGTGCTCCGCTCCCGCGATGTCCGGGATCCGCGGCCGGGCCCCGGTGGCCAGCACGAGCAGGTCGTAGCCGACCGACCCACCGGGGTCGACCTCGACCCGCCGCCGAGCCCGGTCGATCGCGACGGCCCGGGTTCCGATCCGGAGATCGATGTCGTGCTCGTCCCACCACGCCGGCGCGAGGACGGTCGGGTCGACGTCCTCCCCGAGCAACAGGGCCTTCGACAGGGGCGGCCGCTCGTACGGCAGGTGGGGCTCGGCGGCCACGACCGTGACCCGGCCGTCGTAGCCCTCCTGGCGCAGTCGCTCGACCGCCTTGGCCGTGGCCAGTCCCCCACCGACGAACACCAGACGCTCCATCTCCCCATCGTCCGCCGCACCCGGCCACTTGCAACCGCGCGCTAGGATTCGCCTCGAATCCCAGTCGTGTCGTCTCGTCATGAAGGAGGTTCGTTGATCCTGTCCCTGATCGCCGCCACGGTTCTCCTCGCCGCGGTGGCGCTGAACTCCGCCGTCTTGAAGATGCGGCGCCACGAGGAGGCCTTCAGCATCGTGGGAGGCGCCGTCGGCATCCCCGAAGACCATGTCAACACCCTCGCCGGGATCGAGATCGCCGGAGCGGTCGGCATCCTCATGGGCCTGCTGATCCCGCCGCTGGGAATCCTGGCCGCCGCAGGACTGGCCGCCTACTTCGGCGCGGCGATCATCGCGCACCTGCGTGTCGGCGACCTCAGCGCCACGGCCGTCCCGCTCGTTCCGCTGTTCCTCTCCCTGGCCGTGCTCGGCCTGCGCGTCATGACCGCCTGAGCACCCAGAGCATCTGCCGACACGACGACGGCGGCGCGGCCGATCCCCTCGGATCGACCGCGCCGCCGTCACGTCGCTGCGGTCAGCTGCAGCCGCTGGTGCTGCCGCAGCCCTCGCACACGTGGCACGAGCCGGCCGGCCGCATCTTCGTGCCGCAGGTCATGCACAGCGGGCTGTCGACCGCCGCGCCGGTGATCTCCTCGAGCAGCTCGGCCGAGGTGTGGGCCGTGCCCGACGCCGGACGCGCCGTCTCGATCTGGACCTCGACCGACTCGGCGTCGGCGACCGGCGCCTCGACCTTGAGCTCGGCGGCGGGATCCTCGGTGACCAGCTCCGCCGCCGTCGTGCCGTCCCCGGAGACCGGCTCGTACGAGCCCGTGTCCAGATAGCGCTGCCGCTCCTCGACCGAGTAGATGCCCATCGCCGAACGGGTCTCGAAGTCGAGGTAGTCCAGCGCCAGTCGACGGAAGACGTAGTCCATGATCGACTGCGCCATGCGCACGTCCGGATCGTCGGTCAGACCAGCGGGCTCGAACTTCAGGTTCGTGAACTTGCTGACGAACGTCTCCAGCGGGACGCCGTACTGCAGGCCGATCGAGACCGCGATGCTGAACGCGTCCATGACGCCGGCCAGGGTCGAGCCCTGCTTGCCGAGCTTGAGGAAGATCTCGCCCAGGGTGCCGTCGTCGTGGGCGCCGGAGGTCATGTAGCCCTCGGCGCCACCGACGCTGAAGCTCGTCGTGATCGACTGACGCGACTTCGGCAGGCGACGACGGATCGGCTTCTCGACGATGACCGTCTTGACCTCGGTCTCGGACGCGGCGGACTTGCTGGTGGCCTTGTCCTGCGACTTCTGCGTCGACAGCGGCTGACCCACCTTGCAGTTGTCGCGGTAGACGGCGAGCGCCTTCAGGCCGAGCTTCCAGCCCTGGAAGTAGATGTCGGCGATCTCCTCGACCGTGGCGGTCTCGGGCAGGTTGACCGTCTTGGAGATGGCGCCGGACAGGAACGGCTGGCAGGCCGCCATCATCCGCACGTGGCCCATCGGCTTGATGGCCCGCTCACCGACGGCGCAGTCGAACACCTCGTAGTGCTCCGGGCGCAGGCCCGGGGCGTCGACGACGTGACCGTGCTCGGCGATGTACTCGACGATCGCCTCGATGGTCTCGCCGGTGTAGCCGAGCTTCTCCAGCGCGACGGGGATCGTCTGGTTGACGACCTGCAGCGATCCGCCGCCGACGAGCTTCTTGAACTTGACCAGGCTGAAGTCCGGCTCGATGCCCGTGGTGTCGCAGTCCATCATGAAGCCGATGGTGCCGGTGGGCGCGAGCACCGAGGCCTGCGCGTTGCGCCAGCCGTTCTTCTCGCCGATCTTCAGGTTGGCCGCCCACTGCTTGGCGGCCTCCTTCTGCACCGCGATGTCCATCGCGTGCTTGGTGCGCAGCTCGTCGTTGGCCGCCTGGTGCTTGCGCATGATCCGCTGGTGGGCGTCCGCGTTGGGCGCGTAGCCCTCGTACGGACCGACGACACCGGCCAGCTCGGCGCTGCGACGGTAGGCCGTGCCGGTCATGAGCGAGGTGATCGACGCGGCCAGGGCGCGCCCGCCGTCGGAGTCGTAGGCCAGACCCGACGCCATCAGCAGCGCACCGAGGTTGGCGTACCCGATGCCGAGCTGGCGGAACTTGCGGGTGGTCTCACCGATCGCCTCGGTCGGGAAGTCCGCGAAGCAGATCGAGATGTCCATCGCGGTGATGATGAACTCCACCGCCTTGACGAACCGCTCGGTGTCGAACATGCCGTCCTCGCGGAGGAACTTCAGCAGGTTCAAGCTCGCCAGGTTGCAGCTGGAGTTGTCCAGGTGCATGTACTCGCTGCACGGGTTCGAGGCGGTGATGCGACCCGACTCCGGCGTGGTGTGCCAGTCGTTGATGGTCGAGTCGTACTGGATGCCCGGATCGGCGCAGGCCCAGGCCGCGTGGGCGATCTTCTGCCACAGGTCGCGGGCGTCGATCGTCTCGATGACCTCGCCTGTCGTGCGAGCGCGCAGACCGAACTCGGTTCCGTCCTCGACCGCCTGCATGAACTCGTCGGTGACCCGGACCGAGTTGTTGGCGTTCTGGTACTGGACGCTGGTGATGTCGGCTCCACCGAGGTCCATGTCGAAGCCGGCGTCGCGCAGGACCCGGATCTTCTCCTCCTCGCGCTCCTTGGTGAGCACGAACTCCTCGATGTCGGGGTGGTCGACGTCGAGCACGACCATCTTGGCCGCGCGACGCGTCGCGCCACCGGACTTGATCGTGCCGGCCGAGGCGTCCGCACCGCGCATGAACGAGACCGGACCGGAGGCGGTGCCACCGGAGGAGCGCAGCAGCTCCTTGCTGGAACGGATCCGCGACAGGTTCAGACCCGCACCCGAGCCACCCTTGAAGATCAGGCCCTCCTCGCGGTACCAGTTCAGGATCGAGTCCATCGAGTCGTCGACCGCGAGGATGAAGCAGGCGCTGACCTGCTGCGGGCTGGACGTGCCCACGTTGAACCACACCGGGCTGTTGAAGCTGAAGATCTGGTGCAGGAGCATGTACGTCAGCTCGTGCTCGAAGATCTCGGCGTCGCGATCGCTCGCGAAGTAGCCGTGCTCCTTGCCCGCCTTGACGTAGGTCAGCACCACCCGGTCGAGCAGCTGCCGCAGGCTCGACTCACGCTCGTCGGAGCCGACCGCACCACGGAAGTACTTCGTGGTGACGATCGTCGACGCGTTGAGGCTCCAGAAGTCGGGGAACTCCACGCCACGCTGCTCGAAGACGGTCTCGCCGGTCTTCCAGTTGGTCTGGACGACGTCACGGCGCTCCCAGGTGACCTCGTCGTAGGGGTGCACGCCCTCGGTCGTGAAGACGCGCTCCATCTTCAGTCCGGCGTTCTTGGACTTGCGGCTGGTGCGAGGCGCGGGCCCCGAGGCTCCGCCGACCGTCTCGGTCATGAGTTACTCCTGTCCTTGTGCTGCGTGGGTGTGGTGGCTGGGGTCTGGGCGGCCGGCGTTCTCGGCCTGGTCGGCCATGAGGCCGGCGATCTCGGCGACGAAGTCGTCGGCCGAGTCGAAGGACTTGTACACCGAGGCGAATCGCAGGTAGGCGACCTCGTCGAGCCGGCGCAGCGGCTCCAGGATCGCCATCCCGATGTCCTGGGTGTGGATCTCGGCCTGTCCCGAGGCGCGCAAGGCGTCTTCGACCTGCTGTCCGAGGCAGGCCAGGTCGTCAGCCGAGACGGGACGGCCCTTGCAGGCCTTCGCGACGCCGGCGATCGCCTTGTCGCGCACGAACGGCTCCGTCGCGCCCGATCGCTTCACCACCATGAGCTGCATCTGCTCGATCGTCGTGAAGCGCTTCTCGCACTGGGGGCACGTCCGACGGCGGCGGATCGATCCGCCCTCGTCGGCGACACGGGAGTCGAGCACCCGGGTGTCGGTGTGCTTGCAGAACGGACAATGCACCGGCCGCCGCCTCCTTCGCTCTCGGGATCGGCCCCGGTGGACGAGCCTGGGGACGAACTGTGGACATCATGGGATGTGATGTGGGCAACATGGTCTGATTTGTTGACCTATATGTGGAAAGTCACATCGCTGTAACTACTAGATGTAGTGGTCACTCTACGTGGCCGCTCCACCGATCGCAACCAGATTCGCGCACGTCACCGACAGAAACCGATCGTTGACTCTCGTCACAGGAGTTTCCGCAGGTCAGCGGCGTGTCCTCGGGGGCTCGAGTCGCGGGACTCCGGCGTGTCGGGGACCATCGAGGAGTTCGCCCAGCAACCCCTGAGGACCACGATGGACCCTTCTGCCCGCCCGTCCCCCGCCCGGGTCCGGGCCGTGGCGGCGCTGATGGCGCGGCTGGGGCATCCCACCGCCGTGCGCCGCGCCGTCGCCGGCGTCTGCGACCACGTCGCCGACCGCGACGACGTCGCCGCCTGGCTCGACCTCGCGTGGCCGGCGGCGCTGGCGGAGCTGGACGCGCTGGGCGAACCCCTACCGGACGACACCGAGCCCCCGAAGCTCGACGACGACTCGGCGGCTCGCTGGGGACTGCTGTTCGTCTGCTGCCACGGCAATCTGCCGGCCGCCGCCCGCATCGTGCTCACGCTGGCGCTGTTCAGCGGCCTGTCGACCGCGTCCCTCGCCCGGGCGACCGGCGTCGCGGAGGCGACCTTGGCCCAGCGACTCAGCCGGGTCGAGAGCCGAGTGCGCGGGCGCGTGCGGCCCGTGCCGCAGGACCCGGTCGCGCTCGACGACCATCTCTCACGCGTCCTGGCCGTGGTGATGGCGATCTTCGAGGACGGACGGACGCTACCCGGACCCGACGGCGCCGATCTGCCCGCGGAGGCGGTCGGGATCGGCCGCACGGTCGTCGACCTGTTCCCCGACCACCCCGAGGCACGCTCCCTGCTGGCCTACATGCTCATGGTCCGGGCCCGACGTGACGCCCGCCAGGCGCCGGACGGCAGCCTCGTCCCTCTGACCGCCCAAGACCGCAGTCGCTGGCGTCACGACGAGATCGAGGAGGGTCTGTTCCTGCTGCGATCCTCCCGGCGGCGGGGCGCCGAGGGCCGCTACCACCTGCTCGCCCGGATCCAGTCGATCCACGTCACGACCGACGACCCGCGCGACACCGACTGGGAGCGCATCCTGGGGCTGTACGACCGCCTCCTGCGTCGCTGGCCCTCCGAGACGGTCATGCTGCATCGCGTGAGCGCCCTGGCCGAGGTCGCCGGCCCGGCCCGGGCGCTGGCCGAGATCGAACGCCTCGGCGGCGACTCCCATCTCTTCCACGCGACCCGCGCCGATCTCCTGGTCCGCCTGGGACGGACCGAGGAGGCCGATCGGGCCTGGACCGCGGCGGTCGCACGCGCCCGCGCCGCGAGTGAGCACGCACGCGCCACGGGGCGGCTGGAGCCGTGATCGGACGCACGCTCGCTCCGGTTGCGGTTCGCCCCCCGAGCCCTAGCGTGGACACATGCCTTCCAAGCCCAAGTACACCGTGCCCGGACTGAGCCTCGAGGACGGCGGCAAGCTCGCCGCGACCCTGCAGGACCGGCTCAACGCGCTGAACGACCTCATGCTGACGCTCAAGCACGTCCACTGGAACGTCGTGGGGCCGCACTTCATCGCCGTCCACGAGATGATCGACCCCCACGTCGTCGAGGTCCGTGACATGGTCGACGAGACCGCCGAGCGGATCGCGACCTTGGGCGGAGTCCCGCTCGGCACGCCGGGCGCCATCACCGAGGGTCGCACGTGGCCGGACTACGCGCTCGGCCGGGCGACCACCACCGAACACCTCAAGGCGCTCGACGAGGTCTACATCGGCCTGCTCGACGACCACCGCAAGGCCCAGGAGGTCGCAGCCGAGCTCGACCCCGTCACCGAGGACATGCTCATCGGTCAGATCAGCACCCTGGAGCTGTTCCACTGGTTCATCCGGGCTCACCTGGAGAACGCCGGCGGCACGCTCGACTCCTGACGACCACTCAGC
>Ga0079224_100013914_pt1 | contig 11221 bp, 9 predicted proteins | sample Stecom2015_FD_80414 | JGI IMG/M metagenome (GOLD analysis project Ga0079224, IMG submission 80414) | Agricultural soil microbial communities from Utah to study Nitrogen management - Steer compost 2015 | ecosystem: Environmental > Terrestrial > Soil > Agricultural land | place: USA: Utah...
CGGGCTGCAGTTGGACCTGCCGGGCCAGAGTGATGCCACCCCCAGGATGCGCAACGCTCCCGCGCAGGCAGTCCTGCGCACCCAGGTCTTCTTCGTGAAGCGGACCGAGTGATGCAGACTCAGTCGAGGAAGTGTCCGCTGAACGAGCAGGGATCATCCCTCGTCCGGGTGTGGATGATGATCCTGCTGCTGATGGTCGACATCTCGGGTGCATTCCTGCGGGTGACGACCGAACGTCGCGTCGCACTGGATGCGACGGCACAGGTCGACGCCTACGCGCTGGCACAGAGTGGCATCGACCGCTACCTGATCGAGAACACCGCCGTGCCGGCAGTGCTCCCCGACTCGGCGACGTACAGCCTGAACGGCGGCACCGCGACCGTGACGCTGCGCTGGCTGCGTCGCTCCGCGGTCGAGCCGGCCGACACCATCATGCTGATCACCTCGCGGGCGGTTGCCAACGGCAACCGTTACAGCGCCAGTGCCCCACAGGCCTCTCGCACCGTGAGCCAGATGATCCGCTTCGCACCGGGCCTGCTCGACGTCCAGGCAGGCTTCTATTCCTTCAGCGGCTTCCACAAGAACGGCAACTCCGGCTCGCTCAGCGGCTACGACCATTGCGGCGTCAACCCGCCGATTGCGGGCATCGCGGTCACCTCTCAGCCGGGCGACCCCAGCAGCGCACATTACTCTGGCCACACCAATCCGATCGATGGCGATCCCGAGAACACGCCACTCAACATCGGCACTCCGGGTCCGACCGGAACCGCAAAGAACGTGCTGACATTCGACTGGGAATGGATCTCGCAGCGCACCGCGATCACTCCCGACTACTACCAGCGCACCGTCGCGCCGAAGGTGAACTGGCAGCCCAACAACCCGCCCAGCAACGGCAGCGCGTACAACATCTACTTCGTCGAGGGTGACTACGAAGGGAAGTTCCCGGGCAACGGCAAGGGCATCTTCATCGTGACCGGCAACCTCACGATGAACGGCAACACCACCTGGAACGGCATCGTGCTGGTTGGTGGCCACTTCACCTCCAACGGCAACAACACTGTGTATGGGGCGACCTACGTCGGCCTCAACACGCTGGTGGCGGCCTACAACCCACCCAACCCGCCGCTGCCTGCGTTCCCGATCCCGGGGGTCCAGGACGTCGGCAACGGCACCAAGATCTACCAGTACGACTCCTGCGCCATCAAGAACGCGCTGTCGCAGTTCGGCGACTGGAACCGCCTCGGCAACGCCTGGACCGACAACTGGCCCGCCTACTGACGGCCTGAGCCAGGGAAAAGAGGGAAGGCAGCGGTCCGCCGGGGTATCTTTCCGGCACGGACAGCTCCCTTCCCTCCTGTTTTCCCGAACCTCGCGGCCCGCATGTCACTGTCCCAGTACCAGTCCCGGGTGGACGCCTGGATCTCCCAGTTCGAGGAGGGGTACTTCCATCCGCTCACCAATCTTGCCCGGCTCTCCGAAGAGGTGGGCGAGCTCGCTCGTGAGATCAACCACCGTTACGGCCAGAAGACCCGCAAGCGAGACGAGCCCGAGGGCGACCTCGCGATGGAGATGGCCGACATATTGTTCGTGCTGATCTGCCTGGCCAATCGCGAGGGGATCGACCTCGACACCGCGTTCGAGCGGATGATGAGCAAGGTCGAGACTCGCGACGCCGACCGCTGGACCCGCAAACCCGATCCGGACCACCGATGACTCGACGACTGCTCTCGCTGATCACCGCCGTCACGCTGATTGCCTGCGGCTCCAACCTCGCGCAGGAACCCGCCGCCACCTTCCAGGCGCGGGTCGATTCCGCAACCACAACCGCGGACACCTCCCGCCTCGCCGAACTGGGCCGGTTGCGTTGCCAGTCACTGGACAACGAGGCGCGCAGCACCTGCTACGAGGACTACTTCCTCGCACTGGCCGATTCCGGCCGCGTGGCACTCGCACTCGGCGCACTCGAGGCACTTGGCCGCGTGGCACCTGAGGTCGAGGCCGACGGCCACTCGCTCACCCACGTGATAGGCATCCGCGCCTGGAAGCCGGGCGACGATGTGGCGGACATCTTCCGCAACTGCTCCACGCTTTATCAGTCGGGCTGCTACCACGGCGTGATCCAGGCCTACCTCACCAGCGGCGAGGTAGACTCGACGCGCACCGTCGAGCTCTGCGACCTGATCGCCCCGATGGGCACCGACAACTGGCTCCGCTTCCAGTGCGTGCACGGACTCGGACACGGCCTCGAGATGGCGTGGAACTGGGACCTGCCGCGCGCACTCGCCGGCTGCGACTGGCTTGCCACCTCGTGGGATCGCGAGTCGTGCTACGGCGGCGCGATAATGGAAAACTCAGTGGCGTCACAACCGGGCGGCCATCACACCTCGGTGCGCGCGCTGGAGAATGCCACCGCCTCGAGCAACGATCACTCGGAACACGGTGGCGGCCACAGTCACGGACCCACGCGAGAGATCACCTACAAGATGCGCGACAGCACCGACGCACTCTATCCGTGCTCGGCGCTCGACGAGCGCTACCTGTTCTCGTGCTACCTGGGCCAGGGCAACATCCTGCTCACCGCAGTGGACTGGGACTTCAAGCGCGCAGCCCAGGAATGCGACAAGGTGGCCGAGCAGTATCGCTCGGTGTGCTACACCAGTCTCGGCACCAACGCCAGCGGTGCCACGGTGCGCAACACCGCCAAGTCGATCGCCCACTGCAGCAAGGGGCATCCCGACTGGCGCCAGTGGTGCCACGTGGGCGTGGTCAAGAACTTCATCGACGTGACCGCAGATCCGGCCGACGGAATCGCCTACTGCAAGGAGGTTCCCGCTGGCAAGGATCGCGACCGCTGCTGGCGCGCAGTGGGTGAACAGCTCACCGTGCTCTACACCACCGACATCGCCGCGCGCGAGAAGGTGTGCGACACGGTCGGGGAGGGCGAGACGATGTGCCGCCAGGGCGCCGGCCTGCCGGCGAAGATGGGATCGTAGGCGAGGCACGGCCTCGCCCCTACGGCATCGTCGCGTTGTCAGCGCGGGCGAGGCACGGCCTCGCCCCTACTCCCAATCCTTTGGGAGGGATTCCAGCTAGGCGAGGATTGCGAGGTAGCTGTCGTGGCGACTCGCGGGGATCTCGCCGGTCTCGACCGCCGCGACGACGGCACATCCCGGTTCCGAGCGGTGCCTGCAGTCCGCGAAGCGGCATTCGTCGAAGCGAGTCGCGAATTCGGGGAAGCAGTGCGCCAGGCCTTCGGGGTCGACGTCCCAGATCCCGACTTCACTGAATCCAGGCGTGTCCACCACGAATCCGCCGCCGGTGATCGGGATCATCGTGGCGGTGGTGGTGGTGTGACGGCCCCGCCGGACTCGTTCCGAGATCCGGCCGACTCGAAGTCCCAGCTCCGGCTCGACCGCGTTCAGCAGCGACGACTTGCCCACACCACTCGGCCCGGTGAGCACGCTGACACGGTCTCCCAGCAACTGACGCAGCTCCTCGAGTCCCTGTCCGGTGCGTGCCGACGTCGAGAGCAGCCGGTACCCGGTGGCGGAGAGATGCTCCGCAATCGGTGTCGCATCGCCGAGGTCGCTCTTGTTGCAGACCACCATCGGCTGGATCTCGTTGGCCTCGGCGACCAGCAGCAGCCGGTCGATGAGTTGCAGCACGGGTTCCGGGTCGGCGACTGCGGTTACCACCAGGACCTGGTCGAGATTGGCTGCGACCGGGCGGGTGCCGCGGCCCTCGGGGGTGCGGCGCTCGAGGATCGAGGTGCGTGCTTCCACGGCCTCGATCGCGAGGACATCCTGTTGGAGGGTTTCAGGGTCGATCCTGACCCTGTCGCCGGCGACTGCGCGCTCGCCCTCACGCGCCTTGCCGCGCAGGATTGCCACCCGCTCGACGCCTTCCAGCAGCACGCGATACGAGCCGCCGTCGCGTGAGAGCACCACCCCGTGCGTTGCGCTCAGAATTCCTCCGTGCGCCCGGCGGCGATGATCTCGTCGAGCATCGCCTTCACGTCATACAGCGACAGTGCTCCGAGTCGTTCGCGAGCATCCTCGGCAGAGGAGCCGCGCACCAGCCAGTCGGTCTCGAGATGTCCGTCGGGAGCGCTGCCGTCGGGTGCCCAGCGGATGAACAACAGTGCGCCGGCGTGGCGACCGCGCGGATCGGGATCGTCCTCGACCCACATCGCCACCGAGTACGCCCGCCCGTCGAGACCGGTGAATGATGGTGCACGATCGTGGCGCGCCTGGTAACCACCCAGCGTCACCTCGTTCACTTCCTGCGCGCCCCCTCCTTGAACATATTGCCGACAATGAACATCAGGTTCGCCGGACGCTCTGCGAGTCGGCGCATCAGGTACGGATACCACTGCGTTCCGAACGGCACGTAGACACGGATCCGCCAGCCCTCCGCGGCGAGCCCATCCTGGAGGTCGCGACGCACTCCGTGCAGCATCTGGAACTCGAAGCGATCGCGCGGGATCCCGTTTTCGGTCACGAACTGCTTGACCTGCGAGATGATCGCCTCGTCGTGCGTGGCGAGTCCGGGATAGTTGCCGCTGGTGACGAGCTGCTGCATCAGGCGCAAGTAGGCGGCGTCGACATCCTTCTTGTCGGGATACGCCACCGATGCGGGCTCGAGGTAGGCGCCCTTGCAGAGTCGCACCCGGGTACCGGACGCGATCAGGTCGGCGATGTCCTTGTCGGAGCGTCGCAGCGAGGTCTGGATCACCACGCCCACGTGCGGACCGAAATCGGCTGCGAGCCGGGCATGGAAGTCGAGGGTGCGCTGGGTGTAGGCGCTGCTCTCCATGTCGATGCGCACAAAGCCATTCAGCTCGCGGGCCACCGTCAGGATGCGGCGCAGGTTGCCCTCGCACTCGGACTCGTCGAGGTCGAAGCCCATCTGGGTGAGCTTGAGCGAGGCGTTCACCTCGACACCGGCGGCGTGGAGCGCCTGGAGGATCTCGATGTACTCGTCGGCCGCCTGGCTGGCCTGGGCCGGGTCCTTGACACTCTCGCCCAGCAGGTCGAGCGTGGCGGTGATGCCGCGGGACGCCAGGTCCTTGACTGCGGCGACTCCCTCCTCGATCGTCTCGCCGGCCACGAATCGGGAGGCGGCCCGCTTGGCTAGCCGGTTGCGACGTACGAAGTTGAAGATCGACTGACGTTCGGAGAGCCACAGCAGGGCGGAACGCATCATCGGCGATAGACCGGGTCCGGGGTTAACAGCCCCGCGAGCCGGGGCCGCGCAGAAAAGTAGCCGCCCAGAACCCTGCCCGCAGTTGCCACTTCACCGGGAGAGAGCCGCTGAACTCGCCAGGATACGCCCGCCGAATCGGAGTGTTCTCCGCCACGATGATGGTGATCGGCGGGATCATCGGCTCCGGGATCTTCCTCAACTCCGCCGTGGTAGCCGCCCGGGTCCGGAGCCCCCAACTCACGCTGATCGCCTGGGCGATGGGCGCGGTGGTCGCCCTGCTGGGGGCGTTCGTGTTCGCCGAACTGGGCCGCCGCAGGCCGCAAGCGGGCGGCGGCTACGCCTACCTGCGCGAGGCGTATGGCCCGCTCCCTGGATTCCTTTACGCCTGGGCACTGCTGCTGGTGATCGCCACCGGTGCCGCCGCCGCGGTGGCGATGACCTCGGCCGGCTACCTGGTCAACCTGCTCGGATGGCACGACGCCTACCAGCGTCCGGTGGCAGCCACGATGATCGTGCTGCTGACGCTGGTGAACCTGGTCGGGGTTCGGCCAGCAGCCTGGACCCAGAACCTGTTCACGATTCTCAAGCTCGCCGCGATCGCAATCCTGGTGGTCGCGGCGCTCTTCCTTTCAGCGGGTGAGGCTCCCGCGGGGGCAGCGCTCGAACCCGCGACGGAGCCGGTGTGGCTCACGCTGAGCGCCGCGCTGGTGCCGGTGCTGTTCGCTTTCGGCGGCTGGCAGCAGACCAACTTCGTCGCCGAGGAGATGATCAATCCCGAGCGAGACCTGCCGTGGGCGTTGATCGTCGGCGTCAGTGTCGTCGCGGGTGCCTACCTGCTCGTCAACGTCGCGTACCTCAAGGCACTGGGCGTCGCCGGGCTCGCCAACAGCATTGCACCGGCTGCCGACACGATGGCGGTGGTCGCCGGGAGTGGCGGCCGCACGCTGATCGCGGCGGGGATCGTCGCGTCCACGTTCGGCTTCCTGAATCTCGTGCTGCTGGTGTCACCCCGCGTGTACCAGGCGATGTCGCGTGACGGGCTGTTCTTCCAGTCATTCGCGAAGCTGCACCCCAGGTGGAAGACCCCGGTTGCCGCGATCCTGTTCCAGGGCGCGTGGGCGATCGTGCTGCTGTACTCGGGCAGCTACGGGCAGTTGCTCGACTGGGTTGTGTTCGCGGACTGGATCTTCTTTGGCCTGGTTGCATCGACGCTGTTCGTGCTGCGACGCAGGGACGGCGCTGAAAGCCCCGGCTTCACCGCACCGCTCCATCCGTGGAGCACGCTGCTGTTCATCCTCGCGGCGTGCTACGTGATGCTCGGATCGGTCACCTCGAATCCCGGCAACGCACTGCGCGGCGCATTGCTGCTGCTCGCTGGCGTGCCGGTGTACCTCATCTGGCGCAGTCGCGCGGGGAACAAGTGAGCTTCAACCCGAAGACCATCATCGAACCGTTCCGGATCAAGAGCGTCGAACCGATCCGACAAACCACCCGCGAGGAGCGCGAGGTGGCCCTGGCGCGCGCAAGCTTCAATCTTTTCAAGCTGCCGGCGCGAGACGTGCTCATCGACCTGCTCACCGACTCGGGCACCGGCGCGATGTCGTCGGCACAGTGGGCCGGGATGATGCGCGGGGACGAATCGTATGCAGGCGCGGATTCGTTCTACCGCTTCGAGAACAGCGTGCGCGGCATCACCGGTCTCAGGCACGTGATCCCGACGCACCAGGGTCGCGCCGCCGAGCGGATCCTCTTCGGCACCATGCTCAAGCCGGGCGACATCGTTCCCAACAACACCCACTTCGACACCACTCGCGCCAATGTCGAGGCGTGCGGTGCGACTGCGCTCGACATCCCGATCGCCGAGGCGCGCCAGCCCGGCACGGTGCACCCGTTCAAGGGCAGCATGGATCTCGAGCAACTCGACCGGGTGCTCACGACCTCGCGCGACAAGGTGCCGCTGGTGATGATGACCGTCACCAACAATTCCGGCGGCGGCCAGCCGGTTTCGCTGGAAAACCTGCGAGCGGTGAGCCGTCGCTGTCGCGAGGCCCGCGTGCCGCTGTTCCTGGACGCCTGCCGCTTCGCGGAGAACTCGTGGTTCATTCGCGAGCGCGAGGACGGCTATCACGACAAGTCGCCGCGCGAGATCGCGGGGATGATGTTTGCCGAAGTCGATGGCGCCACGATGAGCGCCAAGAAGGACGGCATGGCAAACATCGGCGGCTTCCTGGCGATGCAGGACGACGAGCTCGCGCGCCGCTGCCGCGACAACCTGATCCTGACCGAGGGCTTCCCCACCTACGGCGGTCTCGCCGGTTACGACCTCGAGGCGATCGCGGTCGGCCTGGAGGAGGCGCTCGATGAGGACTACCTGCGCTACCGGATTCGCACGGTCGCCTATCTGGCCGACCGGCTGCGCCAGGTCGGGATCGCGATGGTCGAGCCACCGGGCGGCCACGCGCTCTACCTCGACGCGCGGGCGATGCTGCCCCACATCCCGGTCCTGGAATACCCGGCCGTGGCGCTCTCGTGTGCCCTCTACCTCGAGGGCGGCATCCGCTCGGTGGAGATCGGCTCGCTGATGTTCGGGCGCCAGCCCGACGGCACCGAGAAGCCGGCGGCGATGGAGCTGGTCCGACTGGCATTCCCGCGGCGGGTCTACACCCAGAGCCACGTGGACTACCTCGCCGAGGCGATCATCTACGTCAATGAACGGCGGGACCGGCTGCGGGGTCTCAGGATCAGGAGCGAGCCGCCCGCGCTGCGCCACTTCACCGCGGAGCTGGAACCGATCGGCGGCACGCTTCTGGCCTGACACCGGGCGTGACCGCCCAGCTGGCCACCGCCACGTCGCCCCTGCGACGACTCCGCAACCCCGCCCCACTGCGCACAATGCTGCGCTGGGTGTGGTGGCTTGCGGTCGGCTATTGCGCCTTGCTGCTGATCGGCTATCAGCTTCCTCCAGGTGTAGCCTTTTTCGACACCATCGCGCGCTACAGCCAGAACCTGCCGCTGGCGTTCGGCACTGCCCTGGCGCTGTTCCTGGCTGCCGGTGCGGACCTTTCTGCCGCCACCAGGCGGGCGCTCCGGATGCTCGGCGTGGCGATGGCGCTGCTCGGCTCGGGGATGGCGGCATACACCTTCAGCCACTGGTTCGAGGGCACCCCGCTCGGCACCGCGATCTTCGGTGACCTGCTGTTCCTCCCCGGCTATGCGATCCTGATCATCGGCCTGCTCGCGATTCCGACTCGCCACCACTCGGCGTATCGCGGCTGGCACTTCGCGCTCGACACCGCCGTGGTGATGATCGGCGCGGGCCTGGCGACGTGGTACCTGGTGATCGGCCCGACCACCGGGATCGAGGTGAGCGGTGCCGACCTGCTGGTGCGGATCGCCTATCCGGCCCTGGGGCTGGGAATGCTGCTGGCGCTCAATGCGTTGACGCTGCGCGGCGGCGCCGGGGAAGCGAGCGTTGGTTTTCGCACCTTCGCGTTCGGCGTGCTGCTGTACGTGTTTGCCGATGGCTTGTACCAGGCGTTGTACTACAGTGGCGATGCCAAGCCGCTGCAGTTCCTGGAACGGATCAGCGAAGCGTGCTATACCGCTGCCTACCTGTGCTGGTTCGGTGGCAGCCTGCGGGTGCTGGCCCGTCGCCGCAATCGCAGGCGCCGCCAGGCCGACTCCGAGCTGCAGCAGTCACAGGTCCCGCTGCTGGTGACCGGCTGCGTCGCGGCGATGCTCACTGCGGCTGCGTTCCTGCCGTGGCGACCCGAATCGTCGCCACTGATCCTCGGATTGGTGGCTCTCACCGTGACACTGGCGACGAGGCTGAGTCTCTCCGCGCGACAGAACAATCACCTGCTGCGCGAGAAGGTCCGCCAGGAGGGCGATGCGCGCGTCGCGGCGCTGGTGCGTCACGCTGCGGACCTGTTCGTGGTCACCGAGCACGACGCGTCGATCCGATTCGCCAGCCCCAGCCTGTACACGATGCTGGGTCGTGACCCCGAGCGCGCCACCGGCACCTGGTTCGGTGCACTGGTGCACCCCGACGATCGACTGGCGCTCGCAGATGCAATTGCGGCGGCCACCGATCCGTACACGATTCGCGAGACGGTCGCACTCAGGATGGTGCACCTCGACGGTTCGGTGCACGAGTGCGAGGTGGTGATCACCGACCTGTGTCACGAGCCGGCGGTGCAGGGCCTGGTGTTCGTCGCGCGCGACCTGACCGAGCGCCGCAACCTGGAGTCGCGGCTGGTGCAGGCGCAGAAGATGGAAGCCGTGGGCCGGCTCGCAGGTGGCATCGCGCACGACTTCAACAACGTGCTCACCACCATCCTGGCGGAGACCGACCTGCTGCTCGAGGCGCCCAATCGGGTGGTGGCGCCGCGCGAGGAACTCGAGACGATTCATCGTGCGGCGCAGCAGGCGGCGGCGCTCACGCGGCAGTTGCTGGCATTCTCCCGCCAGCAGGTTACGTCGGTGCGCAGCGTCGACCTCGACGATCTCGCCTCGCAGACGCTGCGACTCTTCGGGCGCACGGCGACAGACATCACCGTGCGCCGGGTGACGGCTCCCGACCTGCCGCAGGCGTGGGCTGACCCCAACCTGATCTCGCAGGTGCTGCTCAACCTGCTGCTCAACGCGCGCGACGCGATGCCCGAGGGAGGCACGATCACGGTGGAGATCGGCATCGACACTGTCGACCCTCGCGTGGGAGTGTGGGCGCTGCTGCCACCCGCGGGCCGGCAGCTGGTGATGGCGGTGCGCGACACCGGCATCGGGATGCAACCGGAGCAACTGAGGCGGGTGCTGGAGCCGTTCTACACCACCAAGGCGCAGGGGCGTGGCACCGGCCTGGGACTGCCGATGGTGATGAGCACCCTGGAGAAGCACGGCGGCGGATTGCTGCTCGAGAGTGTTCCTGGCGACGGCACGACCGTCACCATCACGTTGCCGGTGTCCCACGAGACAGATGCGCGCGAGCAGGCGGGCGAGGACCGCGACGGCTACGTCGACCGGATGGGTCGCGAGCGCGTGTTGCTGGTCGACGACGAGGGATCGGTCCGCGACGTCACCCGCCGGCTGTTGGAGCGGCTGGGCTATGCGGTCGAGGTGGCGGCGAGTGCGGAACAGGCGCGCCGGGTGGTGGCGATCAACGGTCCGCCCGACCTGCTGGTCACCGACGTGATAATGCCCGGCGAGAGTGGTCCTCAACTGGTGGAGTCACTTGCTCGTATCTGTCCCGAGGTTCCGGTGTTGTTCATCTCCGGGTTCGCGGGCGACGAGTTGCTGAGGCAGGGGACATTGAGGCCGGGAACCGCCCTGCTCCCCAAGCCGTACACCGCCCAGGAGCTGGGGAGTCGGGTCAGGGAGGTACTCGATGCGTCGCGCCCCCAGGTTGGGGTGGGGGGTGGCGAAATCGAGTCTCCCGTGCGTAGTTAAGGGACCGGCTGCGCCCGTCGGCGCGCCTCGTCCCAGCCCAGGTCAGGGTAAGTGAGCGACGATGCCTGTGCAGGCCAGTAGGCTGGGCACAGGGCCCCACAAGCTTTGAGCAGCAACCCTCCACGTCGGCAGGGACGTGGGCAGCGGCCGCGTGCGGCCGCGGTTTTCGGTCTTGGCACCCACCACAGGAATACGATGGACAGACAATTGAAGGCATCACGTCGGAGCGTCTCGTGAGCGAAGGTCAGGGACGTCCTCCCAGGCGGCGCGGCGGACGCGGACGCGGCCGGCGCCCACACGGCAACGGCGGCAACGGCCACCACCACGGCGATTCACACACCTCTGCAGCGCTGCGCGAACCGCCGACACCGTGGGAACCGGGCACCGGTCCGATCGTCAGCGGCATCCTCGAACTGACCGAACGCGGCGGCGGATTCCTGCGCCAGCGCAGCACCAGCTACCTGCCTGGCCCCGAGGACATCTTCGTTCCCCAGACGATCATCCATCGATACAAGCTGCGTCCCGGCGATGACGTCGAGGGCGAGGCCGGCCCGCCGCGCGGCGGCAAGGC
>Ga0079224_100013915_pt1 | contig 11221 bp, 7 predicted proteins | sample Stecom2015_FD_80414 | JGI IMG/M metagenome (GOLD analysis project Ga0079224, IMG submission 80414) | Agricultural soil microbial communities from Utah to study Nitrogen management - Steer compost 2015 | ecosystem: Environmental > Terrestrial > Soil > Agricultural land | place: USA: Utah...
AGCAGCGGAACGAACGCCACCATCGAGTATCCGATCAACGCGATCGTGGGCATGATGAGGAGCGCGCCCCGCACGCCGATGTACTTCAGGATCCGTGAGACCAGGAACAGCTGTACCACCAGTCCGACCACGTTCACCACGGCGAAGAAGCTCGAATAGAACTCCCCGATGAATGTGCCTTCATCCGTTCCGCCGGCCGCTGCGGCGCGGCTCGCGGCGTCGGTCACGACGCGTCCCAGGATGTATTCGCCGGTCGAGTTCACCCAGTTGAGGAACAGGATGAGGAACGCGATCGAGAGCAGATAGCGATTGCGGAAGAGGAGCTTGTACGCGCCTTGCTTGCCGATCCCTTCCTCTTCGATCGCCCCGGCGGCAGCGCCGTCGCGTCGCGCCAGCGCTGCCCGGCCGCTCTCTCGCGAATCGATCACGTTGGTCAGGATCAGGCTGAGGAACAGGATCGCTCCCGCGACCAGGAGCAGCCGGTTGAGCCCGATCGGCTCGATGAGCGCTCCGGCGATAGCCGGTCCCAAGACCGCGCCCGCCGACGCGCCGAAGCCGATGATCGCGAAGAGGCGCTTTCCTTGCTCGGGCGTGTACAGGTCGTTCGCGAAGGACCAGAACTGCGCCACCACCATCACATTGAAGATCCCGACCCACAGGTAGAACAGCACTCCGAGCGAGAGGTCGATGAATCCGAAGCGAGGCGAATCCAGAGGAGGCAGGATCATGGGGATGCGGAGTCGCGCCCCCTGTTCTGCCATGAAGAAGAACCCGACCAGGCAGGCCATGAAAAAGATCGTGATGATGTTGATGAGCCGCCGCCGGGGAACATGGCTGGCGAGCTTCGCATAGAGCGGCACGACCGCGAGAAGAAGTCCCGTCTGCAGCGCGGAGGTGTACGCCTTGACCTCGGCGCCGCCGGTCGAAAGGATGAGAGCCTCGCGCACCGGCTTGATCACGTAGTACGAGGCGAGGATCAAAAAGACCGTGCTGGTGAGCAGGAGCGCGGTGATCGCCTCACCCGGCCGGACTTCCGCGAAGAGGCTGAGGAACCGCTCCAGAGGCGGCTTGCGTGCGATCGACTCAGCCAACCTGTTCTCCCGGCGTCATCGATTCACCTCGACGACGCGCCCACTCGTGCGGGACAGGTACACGGTGACCGGACGCGACCAGCCGTCGTGCCGCCGCACCCGCAGCTCGATCGCGAGGAACGGATATTCTTCGATCGACGCATCGCGCATCGCTTCGACGACGGTGCGTCCGCTCAGGTCGATCGAAGTGGCCGAAACCGTGGCGACTGTTGACCAGGCGGCCGCGTCCCGATCGGGAGTGACGGCGGCGCACCGGTACGAGTAGAGCGGCACGTGGTTGGGGTAGAGTCCCCGCTCCGCACCCAGGTCGTGGAAGACCAGGCGATCTCCCGACTTCGCGAAGAACTCCAGAGGCGGGACTTCGTCGAAGAACCTGCGGCCGATGCGATCCCGCCGCTTCTTCAAGACCTCGAGAATGTGCGCCGCGGAAGCCTCGTCACGATATCCCGCGCGCGCGACGATCGCTTCCAGATGCTCGTCGCGGAAGGCGGTGATGATCTTGGCCGCCCAGTATCCGTCATCCTCGGTGGCGTTGGCGAACGCGGTGTTCGGTTGCATCGGCTTGAACTCGAGAGGATCCCACAGGTCGGCGGAGAAGTAGCCTACCTGGGGCAGGTTCGGGTCACGCTCCAGCTTCCGCCAGGTACTCTCGTGGAATCCCAGGGAGAGCAAACGTCCCGTGATCGCCGGCAGATCGACGGTGTACTCGTAGCCGTATCGAGCGGTCGAGCCGGACGCGCCGACACCGAGGGTGCTCGCGAAGTCGATCAGGTGGTGCCGGACGTAGCCGCCGTCGCCCTGCACGACGTAGGTGTCCAGAGTGTTGAGCTGCTTGGTGTCGAAATGGTTGAGCCAGGCGCAGAAGATCTCCAGACCGCGGAGCTCACGGCGATCCTCGTGCGGGATGCGATCGTTGGGATCGTCCGAACGGCGGCCGTAAAAGTTGAACGGCCCGACCGGCGTGCCCTCGAGGAACTTGCTCGCGATGGCGAACCAGTTCCCGTCCTCCAGGCGGCCGACCTTGTTCAGGATTTCTTCCAGATCCTCCTCCGTCATCGCGCGGCGGCTTCCGTCGGAGAGGCGGATCTGCACGCCTTCGCCCAGGACCAGATCTTCCCGACGGAACGTCACCGTCGCGTCGATCGGCACGTTGTATCCGGCGGCGTGAAAGATCCTGCCGGAGACGACGCCCGCGCAGGTCGAAGTGCCGATCTCTCCGGTAGGGTCGAACTTGATCAAATAGGTGTCGCCGCGGGCATCACGGATGTTGAACCCGGGCGTCACGCCCTGCGTCTTCGCGCTCACCACGGTCCAGGGAGCGCTCCGATCGGGTCCGTCTTCGCCGACGCCGCCGGGACCGGCCGGTCCGCTCGCGGCTTCCTCGGGAGTCATCGGAAACATCCCGATGCGGTGGGTGAACCAAGAGCTGTTCGGCACTTCCCCGAGCCGGTTCACGTTCGGCGCCGACTTGACGTGATCGCCGCCGAAGATCGTGCCGACCCGGCGCACGAAACGGACCGGATCGAAGAAACGCCGGGGCGGCAGGATCGCGGTGTCCTTGATCGCGTCCCAGCCCAGCTCGAGATCCCGCTCCTCGGGCTTCGCGATCGGAGCCTGGTCGAGGTCGTACCATACGATCGGTTCATCGACGAGCTCGTTCCCCGCGAACGCGTCGGGAGGAGCGCACGTCAGCGTGAGGCCCAATACCAGAAGCGCGATCCGGACCGGATGCCTCCGCGAACGAAGCTCGGACCGGTAGGTTCGATGTGCGTTGCCGACGTAGCTCATGGCTCAGCGCAGGACCGCGCTGTCTCTCCCGTTGTACAGATCGGCCTTGTCGTACTGGAAGAGCTGGTCGCTGGAAATGCGGAAGACCGTCTCTTCCTCGCTGCGCGCGATCTCGATGCGCCCCCGGAACCCGGCCGGAGACGCCAGGCGCAGTCCGCCTCCGTAGGACACGGTCGCGTTGCGCGAGGAGATCTGGTCGAAATCGTGGAACACCTGGCCGAGGTCGGTGAGCAGATACGCGTCGATGCCCAGTCCGCCGAGCGCTCGCAAAGACCAGGCCGGCCAGCGGTACTCGATGGTGGCCGCCGCGATGCCGCGGTCGCGCCAGCGGAAGTCGGTGTATCCGCGCAGTTGATCCGGCTCGTCATTGGTGTAGAGGCGCTGGAACGGGATCTCGTCCGACTCCGCGTCCAGGTAGCTGAGGAACCCGCGCAACGCGAGCGCTCTCTCGGTGAACCAGAGCGGGAGGAACTGCTCCAGGTTCGCCCGGTAGCCCCAATAGCTCGGAGAATCGCGCCCCTCCTCCGCGCCGCTCTCGAGGAAATGGGAGAGCTCGAAACGGCGCACCCCGCCACGCTCCGGTCTGCCGGTCTCCGAGGTGTTGTCGTGGGAAACGGTCAGGTTGAAGAGCACTCCCTTGGAGCGATCTCCGTAGCCGAACGGGAGGTCGCCCTCGAATCGCTCCGGGAGCGCGGGAGTGCGATCTCGGTGGGGCGCGCGCGTTCCCACTTCGGAGTAGGCGCCGGTCAGCTCCAGGACGAGATGCGGAGACAGACGGCGTCCGAAGGTGAGGCCGGCCCAGCCGGATTCCTGGGAGTAGAAGCTCTCGTTCTCGTTGTCACTCGTGGGACCCAAGCCGAAGTAGCGCGCGTTCTGGCGCAGGGTATATCCGACGCCGGAGTCGAAGTAGAACGGTCGTCCTTCTCCGATCAAGACTCCGGCGACGGCGCGGCGCGTTCCCGTGGAAGTGTAGAGAGCCCGCGCCTTGAAGCGATTGTTCTCGCCCAGGAAGGAATTGTGAAAGAACCCGACTCCTCCCCCCACGCCGGTCAAGTTGCCGGCCCGGAACTGCATCGTGAATCCATAGGGAAGGTCGCGCGGTCCGAGGAGACGGCTCACGGTCTGGATCACATGGTGGCGTTCGAGGGCTCCATAGGTCACCCCGGCCACGTTCCAGGTGGCGCGGAGGGGGAACTCCGCGACTCGATACGGGACCAGCAGCGGATACTCCCAGAGCGGACGAGGAGTGTTGCGGAACGGTGCGGAGATCGAGTCCGCGGGAGGCGGGATGTATCCCCAGTAGCTCTCGCCGTAACCCGCCGGACGGGCGGCGGCCGCATCCTCATCCGTGGACGCGAACCGCCTGTTCTCCGACTGTGCCCGGGCGTCCTGGGCCAGCAACTCCGCGGCGCCGCGATGGGAAAGTGTCGGGTCCGTCGTGACGGCAGCGTCTCCCAACTCCTGTGCACGAGCCATGGGAAGCGCCGCACCGAAAAGCAGCATCGATCCCAGCAAGCAAGATGCGCTTCGTCGCAGACGGGTCGAAAGATGGATCATGCGAGTGGAAACCATGGCAGGGTGGAGCGCTCGGAAACGGACTCCTCCAGAATCAGGACTTCCCCTCCTGGTGGGACAAGCTTCGGGAACATGCTAGCGTTCCTGCGCGCGGACTGTGGAACCACGATCCGATCATCGGAGCCGGTACGATCCCTGTTCGAACCAGGCGATATCCCACCTCGATGCGCGCGGCGTCCGCCTTTGACGCACGCTGACGAGGGCAGAGAGTAGCGTAAGGAGTCTTCGGTTGAAACGTCCGACCTCGTCCCCGACCCGATTGCACCTGCTGATCGTGGCTCTCTCGTTCGCCTCGCTGGGGTTCACCTGGCCCTGGGAAGTGGGAGGGCCGTGGCCGAGCTCCTCGAAGACGCCGATCCGGCCGCTCGACCACCCCACCTTGGAGCAGAAGGCGGTCGCGGAGGACAGGCGGGTCCGGTTCGCCGCCTACGGGGATCAGCGGGCGCTGGCGGACGGCGAGTGGCAGGAGATGATCGCGCGCATCGCAGCGCTTCACGCCCAGGATCCGCTCGACTTCATCGTCGATACCGGCGACATCGTCCAGGATGGCCGACATAGCGACCAGTACTGGATGCTGCGGGAGATTCTGGCGCCGGTCGTGGATTTGCCGCTTCTGGTCGGAGTGGGTAACCACGAAGTGCGCAACAACGAGGTGCAGCAGGCGAGGGACAACACCGGCACGTTTCTGAGCTATCTCGATCCCGAATTCTCCAGCGCCCGAATGTACTACCGCAAGGATGCCGGTCCTGTCCGCTTCCTCTTCCTCGACTCCAACGATCTCGTCTACGGAGAAGGCGCCACTTCCCCACCGTCTCGCGTCAATGCGCAAGTACGGTGGCTGGCGCAAGAGCTGGAGGAAGCGCGGAGCTGGACCGGTCCGCTGGTCGTGGTGCTGCATCATCCCTTCGTGCAGAGTTCGCGGAAGCACGCCGAGAGCGCCGCGGTTCTCTGGAGCTACCGTCCGATGGGGCCGGGAACGGCGACCCTGCCGGAGCTGTTGCTGGATGCGGGCGTGGACTTGGTGCTCGTCGGACATACCCACACCTACGAACGGTTCGTGCTCGGAAAAGGGGACCGGACGATGGATCTGGTCAATCTCTCGGGCAGGCCGCGGACGGCTCTCCTGTGGATCGGAGACGGGGCGCGTCGCGCGCGCGACATCGCCGGGAAGGAGCTCGAACACCTGCGCGCGCAGGGATGGCGCGATCTCGACGGGTGGACCATCTCGCAAGAGGCGGTCATGGTCGACGACGAAGAGAATCAGTTCGCGATCTTCGAAGCGGCCGATAGCACGCTCACGATGTCGGTCCACTTCCTGGGAGAAGACAGAGGGGCCGTCCGCGATTCCCTCACCATCCTGGAGTGGTGAGCGCGCGACGACGGCGCGCGCGGAAGCCGAATCTGCAGCGGAGTCGACCACCGACCAGCGACGGTCAACCCGCCCGCGATGTCGACGTACCCGCGACGGTCAACGGCGTTCGAGCGTGGCTCCGGCCGCGGAGCCGATGATCAGGATCGACGCCATTCCGAGGAACAGCCCCGTCTCGACCACTCCCGCGCGGCGGCGCAGCTCGGCGTGCAGCGTCTCGGGAGCGGCCAGTCCGTGCCCGCGTCCCGCGTTCGAGAAGTCGATGTCGACCGTGAAGTTGCCCTCATCGGTCACGAACGGCGCGCCGTCTTCGCCGAGCCGCAAGGTCGGGACTCCTCCCAGATCGCGAAAGTGCGCGAGGTGCGTCTTCCATCCGAACGGGATCACCTCGACCGGCAGCGCCCAGCGCTCGCCCAGTCGGGAGACGCGCTTCGATTCATCCACCACGATCGCGATCGTGCGCGAGGCCTGCGCGACGATCTTCTCGCGGAGGAGCGATCCGCCGCCCCCCTTGATCAGATTCCACTCCGGATCGACTTCATCCGCTCCGTCGACCGTGAGATCAAGGATCGGCTGATCCTCCAGGGAAACCAGCGTCAGCCCTTCCGCGGTCGCCAGCCGAGCGGTCGCTTCCGAGGTTGCCACGCAGCGCAGATCGGAGAATCGCCCGGCTCGGACCTGGTTTCCCAGCTCGCGCACGAAGTGGTTGGCGGTCGATCCCGTGCCGAGCCCGAGAGCCATTCCGGACTCGATGAGCTCGAGAGCGCGTCGCGCCGCATTCTGTTTGGGATCCACGAATCGTCCTTTCGATGCGCGCCGGCGATGAGCCTTCCCATTTCGATGAGCGCCGGGAAACGAGCCTTGTCATCTCGATGCGGGCCGGGTGGCGAGCCTTCCCGTTTCGATTCGGGCAACCGGCCTACCCGCTTCGACAAGCGGGAACGGGAATGTTCGTCGAATCGACGCGGTCGCCACGCCCGAATCGCCAGTCTACACCTGAAATCGCGTTCTGTTAACATGGCGGCCCGAGGAGGTGATGTCGTGATCGAAGTGGAGCGTCTGACCAAGATGTACGGCGAGCGCATCGCGGTCGACGACGTCTCGTTCACGGTGCGTCCCGGCGAAATCTTCGGACTGCTCGGCCCGAACGGAGCCGGCAAGACCACCACCATCTCCTGCCTCTCCGGGCTGCTGAAGCCGACTTCGGGATCGATCCGCATCGACGGACACGACATCGTGCACGACGGACCGAAGGCGCGCGCCTCCATCGGCGTGATTCCGCAAGAGCTGGCCATCTATCCTGAGATTTCGGCGCGGCAGAACCTCGAGTACTGGGGCGCCGTGCAAGGACTGTCCCGCGAGCAGATCAAACAGCGGATGGAGACGGTGCTCGATCGTGTCGGTCTCGCCGGACGCGCCAAGGAGCCGGTCAAGAACTTCTCGGGCGGGATGAAGAGGCGGCTCAACATCGCGATCGGACTGATCCACGATCCGAAGGTGCTGCTCCTGGACGAGCCGACCGTGGGAGTCGATCCGCAAAGCCGCACGCACATCCTCGAGCTGATTCGGGAGCGGGCCAGAGCCGGCGTGGCGGTGCTCTACACCACCCACTACATGAACGAGGCGGAGGAGCTCTGCGATCAGCTCGCCATCATCGATCATGGGAAGGTGGTCGCGCAGGGAACCCTCGAGGAGCTGCTCGCGCGCGCCGGGGACGTGATCCAGCGAGCTTCCGTACCGGAGCCCAGTCTGGAGCGGCTCTTCATCCATCTCACCGGCGCCGCGCTGCGCGAATAACGTGCTCTGGCGCTTCATCAAGAAGGATTTGCTGCGCCATGCGCGCGATCCAGTCGCGTTGATTCTCTGGGCGGCCATTCCACTCGCGGTCGCCATCTTGATGCGCGCGGCTTTCGGCGGGGACGGCCAGATCCCGCAGGCGACGCTCGTCATCGCGGATCAGGACGATTCGTTCGCCAGCCGGCTCCTCGGCGCGGCCTTTCGAGCGGGACCGCTGGCCGAATTGATCCACGCCGAAGAGGCGGATTCCGCGCGCGCGGTCGAGCTCGCGCGGCAGGGGGAGGTATCCGCGGCGCTGTTCATTCCGCGCGGATTCGGGAAGCGCTACCTCGACGGCGGCACGCCCACGCTCACGCTGCTGCGGAATCCGTCGCAGTCGATCCTGCCGGCGATCGTGGAGGAAACGATCTCGGTGCTCGCCGATGGCGGGTTCTACGTGCGCGAGCTCTTCGGCGATCCGATCCGTACCATTCGCGCGCTCGCCGCATCGGATACGGTGGGTGCTTCGGGGAGTGAAATCGCGACCGGGATCCAGACTTCGATGGAGCGCATCGGTGTCTACTTCTTTCCACCCGTCCTGACCGTCGCGAACATGGGCGCCTCCTCGGACGGAGCGGGGCGAGCCGAGGAAACGGACGCGGTGGCGAACGCTTCAGACGAATCCACGGGAATCCTCGAGATCTTCTTTCCCGGGATCTTGACCATGTCGATGCTGTTCCTCGGTCAGGCGCTCGCGGTCGATATCTGGGCGGAGCACAAGCTCGGTACCTTCCGCCGTCTCCACGTGACTCCGAAGGGGGTGGGTGGACTGGTGCTCGGAAAGGTGATCGCGGGCACGCTCATCCTCTGGCTGATCTTCGAGCTTCTGCTCCTGCTGGGACGCTACGTGTTCCGAATCGATCTGGAGCGCATCCATCTCGCCGCCCTCTACTCCGCGATGTGCGGATTCGGGATTCTCGCGGCGCTCCATTTCATCATGGTGCTGGCGAAATCGGAGAACGGCGGAACGATCCTCGGCACCCTCGTGGTCATGCCTCTCGTCTTCCTGGGAGGCAGCTTCTTTCCGTTCGAGACGCTCTCGCCGACGATGCGCGCCATCGGAATGGCCACACCGAACGGGCAGATCCTCGTTCAGATCAAGCGCATCGTTTCGGGCGGTCCTCTCGACGCCGTGGTGTGGATCACACCGCTGATCGCGATCGGACTCGGCCTCGCGTTCACCCTGCTCGCCGCCCGCGGGGCGCGCCGGCGCTTCCTGGGAGCGTCTTGATGGCGTCGGATCGAAGTGCTCGCGAGAGGAGGGCGGAGCGCTCGGCTCTCCAGAACATCCTCGTGATGGCGCGCTTCGATCTGCGGTTCATGCTGCGCAGCCGCGAAACGTTGATGTGGATGTTTTTCATGCCGGTGCTCTTCATGTTCCTGATCGGAAAGGCGATGCCCGGCCGGTCGTCCGGGTCGTCAGCGGAGGCGACGGTCGCGGTCCTCGATCAGGACGGCGGACCTCTGGCCGGTACGTTCCTGCGCCATCTGGACCAGCTCGACTACGCGATCGTCTCCGTCGATGCGGAGAGCACTCTCCTGCGGCACCAACGGAGAGTACGGATTCCCGCGGGATTCTCGTCGGGCGCTCTTCGAGGAGAGCAACAGGCCGTAGAGCTCGGCTTCCGCAACGAAGGCACGAGCGCCAATCTCGACAAGGTCCGCGTCCAGCGCGCGCTGTTCCAGACGTTGGGCGACCTCGCGGTGGTGGTGAGCGAAGGGGACAGCGTGACTGACGCCTCCCTGGCGGCGGTATCCGCACGACCGCGCGCGATGGAGATCGATTCGCGGCCGGCGGGCAAGCGCAGGACGACCCCGACCGGGTTCCAGCAATCGGTTCCCGGCATCCTCGTGATGTTCGTGCTGCTGGTTTCGCTCACCACGGGCGGAGTGGTCCTGGTGATCGAGCGAGAGGAAGGACTGCTCCGGCGCCTCGCCTCCGCGCCGGTCACGCGCCGGCAGATCGTGACCGCGAAGGTGAGTTCGCGCGTCCTGCTCGGTTTCATCCAGACCACGTTCGCGATGCTCATCGGAACGCTATTGTTCGGGTTCGATTGGACGGGACAGCTGCCGGCGGTGCTCTTGTTGCTCGCGATCTACTCGATCTCGGCGGCCGCTCTCTCGGTTCTGCTGGGGAGTCTCTCGCGATCGCGCGGGCAGGCAGTGGGAACGGGGGTGCTGAGCGCCAATCTGCTCGCCGCGCTGGGCGGATGCTGGTGGCCGATCGAAGTGACGGGTCCGACCATGCAGAAGCTGGCCTGGTGTCTTCCCACCGGATGGGTCATGTACGGGCTGCATCGGTTGATCAGCTTCGGCGACTCCGCGTCCGCGATCGTTCCCTCGCTGCTGCTCCTCGCCGGTTCTGCGGTCCTGTTCGGATGGCTGGCGAGCCGCGTGTTCCGATTCCAATAGTCCCTGGAGGGAGGAGGAGAAGATGCGGATCCCTGGCTCCCGCTCCGAGCTCGTTCGAGGGAAAGGTTGGCCGCATGACCACCTGCGTACGAGCATGCGCGCGATCTCGTTCGTCACTCGGATGTCGGTCGTGCTGATCGTGATGCTCATCGGTTCGGCACGGGCCGCGGAGCCGGTCCAGGACAGGACGCGCAACCCGACCGAGATCGCGCCGCATGCACGCTCGGCGCAGCACTCGGTCGATACAGCACCGCACTCGGCCGATACGCCGCCGCGCTCTCCCGAAAGGGCGGCGCGTGCTTACGATCCGGTGTCGGGGCTTGATTCGCTCGCTTCCGCGACTCTGGAGCGAGCGTTGGAGTACATGCAGATCTCTCCCGCCGGTCTCGGTTTCGACAAGAAATATGTCGAGGACGACACCTTCCGGCTGTCCATCGTGGATGCGATTCTCGACGATCCGCTCCGTTTGCTCGAATGGCAGGCCGAAACGATCACGAAGCTCCGACGGATTCTCGAGGAACCGGACAGTTTGCTCGCGTGGGTAGGCGAAACGATCGACGCTCCCGGAAATCCGCCGCAGCCGGTGTTCAACGGCGCAACTCGCGGCGATGCCCGGAATCGATCCCGCGACGCCTTGGATGGGGGTACGGCTGCCGAAGCGGTGGCGCGCTTCATCGAGGAGGTACGAGCCGCGCAAGTCGAGCTCGATCGTGCGTTCGCGCGCATCGATCCGACCCTGCGCGATCAGGTCCAGATCCTCGCTCCGGCCATCTGGGGAGATCCCGAGCATCCGCTGGATCCGATCCGGAAGGGGATGCTGCATTTCGAACTGGGCGTGCCGGCCGACACCACGCTCGAGCTGAAGGAAAAGCTGGTGCTCGATGCGGCCGCGCTCCTCGATCGCAGCGCGCTCACACGGTCCGCGCAGCTCTACGTGCGCGCACTCTTGCGGCTCACCGAAGCGCCGGCGATCCGCCGTCTCTTGCGCGCGGGTTCGGATGAGACGAACGCCGACCCACCCGACGTGGACGGCTCGGAGCGCCTCCCGTCCGCGTTCATGGAGATCGCGCGTGAGGTGGAAGGCGAGATCACGGGAGCATGGCCCACGCCGTGGGGATGGCTCGTCATCGGAGGCGCAGGTCCGAACCGG
>Ga0079224_100013916_pt1 | contig 11221 bp, 10 predicted proteins | sample Stecom2015_FD_80414 | JGI IMG/M metagenome (GOLD analysis project Ga0079224, IMG submission 80414) | Agricultural soil microbial communities from Utah to study Nitrogen management - Steer compost 2015 | ecosystem: Environmental > Terrestrial > Soil > Agricultural land | place: USA: Utah...
CGGCCCGATGATGCCGACGATCGCCCCCGGGGGAATGGTGAAGCTCAGGTTGTCGATGAGCAGCCGGTCGCCGTAGCCCTTGCTCACCCCGTCGAACTCGATCACCGAGTTGCCCAGCCGTTCCGCGACCGGGATGAAGATCTCGGCCGTCTCGTTGCGCTTCTGGTACTCGTACGACGACAGTTCCTCGAAGCGGGACATCCGCGCCTTGCTCTTGGCCTGGCGCCCCTTGGGGTTCTGGCGTACCCATTCGAGCTCCTTGCGGATGGCCTTCTGGCGCGCGGACTCGGTCGCCTCCTCGTGCTTGAGGCGCGTCTCCTTCTGCTCGAGCCAGCTGCTGTAGTTGCCCTTCCAGGGAATCCCGTGGCCGCGGTCGAGCTCGAGGATCCACTCGGCCGCATTGTCGAGGAAGTAGCGATCGTGCGTGACCGCCACGACGGTCCCGGGGAACTTCTGCAGGTACTGCTCGAGCCAGTCGACGCTCTCGGCGTCCAGGTGGTTGGTGGGCTCGTCCAGCAGCAGCATGTCGGGACGCGAGAGCAGGAGCTGGCAAAGCGCCACCCTGCGCTTCTCGCCGCCCGAAAGGGTGGCGATCTTCGCGTCCCACGGCGGCAGGCGCAGCGCGTCGGCCGCGATCTCCAGCTGGTGCTCCGTGTCGTTGCCGGCGGTCGCGAGGACCGCCTCGTAGCGCGCCTGCTCGGCCGCGAGCTTGTCGAAATCGGCATCGGGCTCCGCGTAGGCCGCGTAGATCTCTTCGAGGCGCTTCTTCGCCTCGAAGACCTCGCCCAGGCCCGCCTCGACCGCCTCGCGCACGGTCTGCTCCGGATTGAGGCGCGGCTCCTGCGGCAGGTAGCCGATCCGCAGGCCGGGCATCGCGCGGGCTTCGCCCTCGATCTCGGTGTCCTCGCCCGCCATGATGCGCAGGAGCGTCGACTTGCCGGCACCGTTGAGGCCGAGCACACCGATCTTCGCGCCGGGGAAGAAGGACAGGGAAATGTCCTTGAGGATCTGTCGCTTGGGCGGCACGACCTTGCCGACCCGGTTCATCGTGAAGACGTATTGCGCCATTTCAGTTCCGAATGCTTGGAGGGGCCGTCGGCGCGGGTCTCTGCCCGCGCCGGGTCGAATGGGGGATTATGCGACATCGCGCGGGCCCGCCCTTGAAGTCGGCACGGGCCACCCCGATATCCACGAGGAACGAACAGGCCTCGTGCCATCCGGAGAGAACATGAAGGAAACCGACGATCTCCACTTCGACACCGATGTCATCGCCGCATCGCGCGAGCGACCGGTGCTGGTGGACTTCTGGGCCCCCTGGTGCGGCCCGTGCAGGGCGCTGGGCCCCGTGCTCGAGCGCATCGACGCCGCGATGGGCGGGGCGGTGCGCATCGTGAAGGTCAATGTCGACGACAATCCCGAGACTGCCCGCCGCTACGGCGTGCGCAGCATCCCCTACGTGGTCGCCTTCCGCGACGGCAAGGCGGTGGACCAGTTCGTCGGCGCCCTGCCGCAGGCGCAGGTCCAGGCCTTCGTCGACAGGCAGCTCGCCCGCGTCGACTGAGCCCGGCCCCGCGGCCCGCGACCGCCCTCAGATCACGACTTCGATCAGGCTGGGACCCTTGGTCGCCAGGCCCCGCCGCATGGCCTCGATGAGGCCGTCGAGGTCGGTCACCCGGGTAGCGTCCACGCCCTGGGCGCGCGCCATGGCGCTCCAGTCGACCACCGGCTGGTCCACCGTCAGCATGCGGATCGCGTTCGGCCCCGGGTCCGTCACGCCGACGCCCGTCAGCTCGCCGCGCAGGATCTGGTAGCCACGGTTGGCGAACACCAGGACGAGCACGTCGAGCGATTCGCGCGCCATCGTCCACAGCGACTGCACGGTGTACATGCCGCTGCCGTCGCCCTCGAGGCAGATGACCTTGCGGTCCGGGCAGGCGACCGCCGCGCCCACTGCGCAGGGCAGGCCGAACCCGATGGAACCGCCGCGGCTCGAGAGCCAGTCGTGGGGTGCCGCGGTGGCGGTCGGCACGGGAAAGCCGCGGCCCGAGGTCACCGCCTCGTCCACCACGATCGCGTTCTCGGGCATCAGGGCGGCCAGCACGAGACCGATGTTCTCCAGCGTCATCCCGGTGCTCGGCAGCGCGGGGCGATCGAGCTCGGCGACCCCGGCGGGCGCCACGCCGAGCGCGTCCACGGACTCCGCCAGCGCCCTCAGGGCGCCGAGGATGTCGTCCCCGATCTCCGCCAGTCGCGTGATCCGGCAATCGGGCGGCGTCGTCACGCTGGGCTTGTCCGGATAGGCGAAGAAGCTCACCGGCGGCTGCGTGCCGACCAGGATCATTTCGCCGTAGGGTTTGAGGAGCTCCAGGGCCTGGTCCACCGGATACGGCAGGCGGCGCACCATCACCCGTCCCGCGCCCCGCTCCAGCCTCGCGACCATGCCCTCGGCAAAGAGGGTGCAGCCGGTCCTGGCCGCGATCCGGCCGGCGAGCTCCAGCCCCTCGCCACGCAGCGCCGCCCCGCCCAGGAGCAGCCCCGCCTTGCGGCCCGAGCGCAGCGCTTCGGCCGATGCCCTGATCGCCTGCGGATCCACCGCCGGACGCGCCGGCGGCTCCTCGGCCTTCGCCGGGCCGTCGGCCTCGTTCCATGCCGTGTCGGCCGGCAGGATGAGGGTGGCGATCTGGCCGGGCCCCGTGCGGGCAGCCGTGATCGCGCGGGCGCCGTCGGCCGCGACATCGCGCGAGGAGTTCGACCGGATCACCACGTCCGACATCGGGCGCGCCACCGTGTCGAGGTCCGAGGTCAGGGGCGCGTTGTGCTTGAGGTGATACACCGCGTGGTCGCCGACTACGTTGACGATGCCGGAGAACGCCTTCTTCGCGTTGTGCAGGTTGGCCATGCCGTTGGCCAGCCCGGGCCCCAGGTGAAGCAGCGTCGCCGCCGGCCGCCCCGCCATGCGGTAGTAGCCGTCCGCCGCGCCCGTCGCGACGCCCTCGAACAGCCCGAGAACGCAGCGCATGCCGGGCACGCGATCCAGTGCTGCGACGAAGTGCATCTCGGACGTACCGGGATTCGTAAAGCAGACATCGACGTTCGAGTCGACGAAGGTCCGGACCAGGCTCTCGGCACCGTTCATGTCATGGCTCTCCAGTGGGCGCCCGATGCCCTGCGGCCCGGGCGACGTTGTAGGTGTGGTGTGGGTAAGGCGCGCACGAGGTGTCGATTCTAGCCGACCCCCGCCCGACGCGCGCCGGGCGATAATTCGCCGGGACCGAACCGCGCCAGGACATCCCATGCAGCCCGAACTCGGCATCGTCGAAGGATTCTTCGGCCGGCCCTGGCCCTGGCAGGCGCGCCGCGCCGCCGTGGCCATGCTCTCGTCCCGGGGCTACCGCTTCTACCTGTACGCGCCCAAGGCCGACGCGAGCCTGCGGCGCGACTGGCGCTCGCCCCTCGCCCATCCGCGGGAACTCGCCGAGCTCGCGCGACACTGCGCCGGCCACGGGGTGCGCTTCGGGGTCGGGCTGACGCCCTTCGGCACGCACCTGTCGTTCGGCACGGAGGAACGGGCCGCGCTCGCCGACAAGGTCGCCGAGATCGACGCGACCGGGGCCACCGAACTCGCCATCCTCTTCGACGACATGGACGGCGGGCCGGACGACCTCGCCTCGCGCCAGGCCGCGATCGTGGAGTTCGCCGCGGCCCGGACCCGCGCCTCGCGCATCTGCGTCTGCCCCAGCTACTACAGCGACGATCCCCTGCTCGATCGCGTCTTCGGACGGCGCCCGGCGCGCTACCTCGAGACACTCGCGGCCGCGCTCGACGCGAGGATCGGCATCTTCTGGACCGGCGAGGAGGTCTGCTCGCGCGAGATCACGCCGGGCCATCTCGACGATGTCGCGCAACGCATGGGCCGCAAGCCGATCCTCTGGGACAACTATCCGGTCAACGACGGGCCCACGATGTCGCAGCGCCTGCACCTGCGCGGCTTCACCGGACGCAATGCGCGCATCGGCGCATCGCTCGCGGCGCATGCGGTGAACCCGGCCTTGCAACCCACCCTGTCCCTGGTGCCGATGCTGACGCTGGTCGACTGCTACCGCGAGGGCGACGACTATCGGTATCGCGCGGCCACGGACCGCGCGCTGGCCGAGGTGCTGGGCGACGGGCTTGCCGCCCTGGTGCGCCTCGACCTGAAGTGGCTACAGGACATGGGGCTCGACCGCCTGGCGAGCGCCGAGAGGGACGAGCTGCGCGCGCGCTACGGCGCGATCGATCATGACGGCGCCCGCGAGATCGTCGCCTGGCTCGACGGCCACTGGGGGATCAGCGGCGAGGCGGTCCGGACCCAGTAGTCCGCCGCGCGCAGCGATTCGCCGCGCGACTCCGCGCCCCGCGGCTCAGCGACGCAGCCAGACCTGGCCGTTGGCATTGGCCGACAGCGTCGATTCGCCCACCGATTCGGCAAAGTCGGGCGCCGCGGCCTTCATCGTCATCATCGCCTCCGCCACCGGCCGATACGGACGCGGGGCACCGGCGGTTCCGACATGGACGCGTTCGATCTCGAAGCCGTCGTAGCCGAGCGCCTTCGCGATCACCGCGGCCCTTTCGTTGAACGCCTTCGCGGCCTCCGCGAGCAGCTCGGACTCGATGCGCGAGCGGGTCTCCTTCGAGACCGAGAAGCCCACCGACAGGATGCGGGCATCCTCGCCCAGCTCGCCCACCAGCCTGGACAGCGCCTGCACGTCGCGCGAACTGAGCGACGCGTCCGCATGGACGTGCCAGCCGGTGATCGTGCGCTCGGTCTTGCCGTCGGCGGTGCGCGATTCCGCATGCACCGGATTCGATCCGATGCCGGCGAGGCTCGACTCGATGCCCGGAACGCTGCGCGCCCTTGCGAGCAAGGCATTGATCCGCTCGAGCGCGTCGCGATTGGCGCTCGCCAGCTCGGCGCTCTGTCGCTCGACGCGCATGACGACATTCATCTCGTCATTCGGCACCTCGCGCGACACGTCGGCCGAAACGCCGAGCAATGGCGGCTTGCCGGGTTCCTCGGCCGCGCGTGCCGGGTTCCCGATCGACAGTGCCGCGACGGTGGCAACCGCCGCGAGGAGGCCAAGGTCTCGAATGGGTCGAAGCATGGGCTGTTCGCTCTTCCGTGAAAGGTGGATCAGGGCGGCGGCCGACGCCCGATGGCGGCAGGCCGGCCTAGTCGCCACCCTTGGGCGTGTCGGGCGTGATGTTGGTGATGCGGGTCAGGTGCCTGGACATCACCTTGCGGATCGCATCGACATCGAAGCCTCGCGCCTCGTGGCGCGCGTTGTAGTCCATGTAGATGGACCAGTTCCGTCCGCCACGATCGACCACCATCAGTCCGTGCGTCTGCATCGCCCGCAGCACATGGTACTCGCGGTGGCCGAGCTTCATCGCCTTCAGGTCGACGTCGGGCGGGATCGCAAAGATCATGCCCAAGGCCACCTTGGCGCCCTTGTCATGGAAGGGATAGTTGGTGAACCAGTCGTCCCGGGTAGCGGGCCAGACCCAGGGCGAGGTGAGCACGTCGATGTGCGCCGCGCAGGCGAGCATGTGCTCGATTCCCTGCTCCAGTTCGCCGGAGACGATGAGGCCGGCCGTGGAGGAGCCCCCGTAGGCCCGCGTCGAGCCGAAGCCCAGCATCCCCTCGATCCGGAAGTCGGAAATCTCGAAGCCCGTCATGTGGCCGATGCCGGTCCCGTCGATCGGCATGGGCACGTAGCAGCCCGCGGCCCATGTCCGCTCGCCCACCTTGTGCGCCCCGATGAACTCGTGGATGACCTTGCGGTCCGGCGAGACCACGGACATGTGGGAATCCGACTCGCCTTCCCGGTACGGCGGCGGCGACGCCACGGCGTCGGCCGGGATGCGGATCCGGATCCGGTCGTTCTTGCCCCTCGGACCGGCGTTGACCACCACGGTCTGCAGGGGGTCCGTCTCGCGCGCATGCCAGAGCGCGACGGTCCAGGCGTCCTCGGCCAGGTCGAGCCCGCCGTCGAGCGCGCGGATCTGGCGCGTCGCGTCGTCGGAATCGGGCGCGAACCGCGCGCCCTTCCCGACCGGGAGGTTCCACACGGAGTCGGGCGACAGGAAGCGGAAGGGCTTCTCGTCCCCGCGCCCGCGGCGCTCGTCGGAAGCCCAGGGCCACTTCATGCCGCCCAGCAGCCCGATGGAAGCGGTGCCGCAGGCGCCCGCCAGCAGGCCGCGGCGAGAGATCCGGATCATCTTGCGCATGCGGCGGATTCTGCCCTGCCCCGGCGAAACCCGCCGCCCGCGTTCCGATGGACGTCGCCGATCCGGCGACGGCGGCCGGGCCGGCCGCCGCCCACGGAAGCGAACCGCCCCCGGGGCCCCCTAGCGCAGCTCATAGACGAAGGTGCTCACCACCCGAAGCCGCTTCGTTCGCGCGCTGGCGCTGTCCACGTGCATGCCGCCATCGCTGCTGATCTGGATCACGCCCTGGTTGGCGGACTTGAGCGGCCCCAGTCGCGCGCCCGCCTCGGCGGCGAACTGCATCGCCTGTTCGCGCGCGTTGCGGGTCGCCTCGGACAGCAGGGCGGGCTTGACCTCGTTGAAGCCGCGCAACTGGTAGCTCGGCCCGATGTCGCCCTCGATGACGAGGCCGGCCTGGATCAGCGGATCGATCGACAGCGCCGCCCTCGCCACCTCGGCCACGCGCGGCGACTTCACGAGCACCTGGCCGTGGCCGGTGTACCGGAACGGCTGGTTGGGCTGGCTGTACTCGCGCGAATACACGTCGGTCACCTGAAGCGGGCGAACCTCGATCTCGGACTCCTCGATCCCGGCCTGCTTCAGGAACTCGATCACCTTGTCGCGGTCCGCAGCCAGCGCCTGCTGGACCCCGCCGAACTGCGCGCCGGCGCGCCGGAAACCCAGCGGCCAGACCGCGAAGTCGCTCTCGACGTTCATCTCCGCCAGGCCCTTCACCGTGATCGAGCGGTCCGCCATGCGAAAACGCTCCAGCCCGTCGCCCACCGCCCAGCCCGCGGTCGCGGCGCCGGCGGCGATCAGCAGTCCCGCGAGCACGCGGTTCCATCCGGTTGTCATGCGTGGTTCCTATCCGAGGGTCGTCGACAGGGCCGGCGCGGCCGGGCGGCTCGCCCGCGCGCCGGGATTTCAACGGAATTGTGCGCACGACGGATGACAAACGGGGGGCAGGATTCGGCCTTCGCGCCCGAGCCGCGCCCCGGGCACGCCACCGGAGCGCCCCATTGGGTGATCGTCCGGTGCTTGTCGCGTGCGGTCGTCGACCGCGTCAGTGGCAGTCGGGCACTTCCTGCTCGACGTACACCTCCCACGCAATGTCCCGGACCGCGGCCTTCACGAGGGAAGCGGTGAAGGACTGCGCCTTCCAGGCGCCCACCACCTCGCGCACGCGCGCGGCGGTGGACTCGTCCCGGTCGGGCACGAGGATGGCGAGCGTGGCCTCCTGCCGCGATGCCAGGCGCCGGGAGAATTTCTTCCATTCCGGCAGGCGCAGCAGCTCCTCCAGCAACGCGCTGTCGTGCACGAGGACGTCGCACCCGCCGGTGCGAAGCGACACCAGCGCCTCGGTGAGCGTGGGATGGACGATCTCGACGGCGCCGTGGCGCCGCTCGACGTCGCCGACATGCGCCCCGTCGGCCGCCACGCAGGCCGTGCGGCCGCGCAGGTGTTCCCAGCGCCGGATGTCGCTGTCGGTGCGCATGATCGCCATGGGAACGACCCGATACGGCACGGGTATGAGCGTCATGGACGGCGGCGCGTTCCCCGCATCCACCTTCGTCAGCCGCAGGTCGGCCGGTCCCTGCTCCGTCGCCTCGAGCCGGCGACCGAGCCGCTTCGCGAGATCCCCGGCAAGCGCGGCATCGATAGTGGCCGGCGTGCGGACCTTCGCGCCGGGCGCGGGAGAAGGCGCCACATGGTCGAGCGCGACCACGAGCGGCGTCCCGGCCGCATTCGCCGCACCATGCATGAACGGCCCGGCGAAGGAAAGCAGCGCGAGCGCGACGAGTCCGGCTCGCCAGCGATCCGCCCGCAAGCGCCTAGACATACTGGTAGCGCAGCACCCGGTGCCGCAGTCGCTCCAGCAGGAGCTGGTCGATCAGCGGCGCGAGGATGGCGATCGCGAGGATGCTCGCCATCACGCCCACCATGTCGGCCGTCTCGCCCGCGTACGACAGCGAACGACCCAGGCCCTGGCCGAAGCCGATCAGCATCTCGGCGGAGATCAGCGCGCGCCAGGCGTTTCCGAAGGCGAGCTGGGCGCCCGTGATCAGCTCGGGCATGACGGCAGGGAGGTACACGCGCCGGAGCAGGTCGAGCCGCGATGCGCCCATGACCCTCGCGGCACTCACGTGGACCTTTTCAACGCTTTCGGTGGCGTTCATCACGGACAGCGCCGCCGGGAAGAACGCAGCGATCGCCACCACGACCACGATAGGCAGGTTGCCGAAGCCCATCAGGATCAGGAAGATCGGCACCCACGCGATCGACGGGATCGACTGCAGGATCACGATCGCGAACTTGAGCACCTCGCGGAAGAAGTACAGGACCGCGCCGACCAGGCCGAACACCACGCCGCACACCAGCGCGGCGGCATAGCCCGTGCCGAGCCGCGCGAGGCTACCCCCGAGCGCGGCGCGGAAATCGGTCGAGCCGATCTCCTCCCAGAGTCGCCCGAAGACAACATGCACGTCGGGCATCAGGAAGTCGGGCAGCGACCAGGCGGCGACCTGCCACAGCAGCAGGATAAAGACCACGGCCAGGGCCATGGCCGTCCTGCGTCGCGGACCGACGATGCGCGGGCGGTTGGCGGAGGCGTCGAATGCGCTGGCCATCTACGCACCAGCCCCCGATGTCGCGAGGCGAGGCCTCACAGCTTGCGCTCCTCCTGCCAGCTCAGGTCCAGCAGGACATTCACGTCGAAGGGCGAGCCGTCGCGCGTCTTGAGGGAACCGTTCTCCTGCATGATCGCCGCGATCTCCTGCATGCGCGCGAGGTCCTTGTCGGTGAGCGCGGCATTGAACACCTGCGTCCTGATCGCCTTGGTGATGATCTCCTCGCGCGGCACCTCCTTGCCATCGAGCGTGCGCAGCGTGGGCTCCGCGATGAACTCCCCGGCGATGTACCTGGCGGCCTCCTCGGGACGCTGCTGGAGCATGTCGATCGCGTCCTTCTGCGCATCGAGCGTCTTCCAGAGATCATCCTTGCGGGTCTTCAACACCTCGCCCGACGTGATCACGACCATGCAGGGGAAGGGCCAGACCTCGCCGATCTCGTAGATCTCCTTGACCGGCGCGATCGCCTTCACGATGCTGGCCTGCGGCTCGAAGAGGAACGCCGCGTCCACGCGCTTCGCGACCAGCGACTGCACGGCGACCTGCGGGCTCACGCCCATGATGCCGACATCGGCCGGTGCAAGGCCCGCCTGCTTGAACACCACGCCTTTCAGCACGGTGTCGGCAGTGCTGCCTTCCTTCTGGGAGGCGATCGTCCGGCCCTTGAGGTCCGCGATCTTCTCGATCCCGGCTTCCTCGCGAACGATCATCGCGTGGTAGCCGTTCTGGGCACCCCCGACGACCTTGAGGTCCGCGCCCCGGGAGGCCCAGGCGATGGCATTGGTGAAGCCGAGCACGCCGGAGTGCAGCTGGCCGCCCACGATCGCCTTGATCAGGTCGGTGCCCGACTTGAACTCCATCAGCTCGACATCCACCCCGCGCCGGGCGTACAGGTCGGCCTTGTCGGCGAGGATCGCCTGGGCGTCGTCCATGACGCGCAGGTAGCCCACCTTGAACTTCTCCTGCGCGGCGGCAGGCGCCGCCAGGGCGAGGGCCGCCAGCGCGGCGGCCAGCAGTCGTACTGCGTTCATCATCATGCTCCTTGGGAAGTCGGGGATGGCTCGACCTGTCCGGCGCCGATGCCGAGCAGTCGCAGGATCTCGCTGCGCATGCCTTCGAACCCGGACAGGTCGTGGCTGCGTTCGCCCCGGCCGAGGCTGAACGTCCTCAGCACGCGTGCCGGCCGCGGGCTGAACACGAGGATGTGGTCGGCGAGGAAGATCGCCTCATCGACATCGTGCGTGACCAGCAGCACGGTGGGCGCCTGCTCGCGGATGAGGTCGCGCAGGGCATCCTGCAACGTCATGCGGGTGAGCGCGTCGAGCGCGCCGAAGGGCTCGTCGAGCAGGAGCGCGCGCGGCTCGGCGATGAAGGCGCGCGCCAGCGCCGCCCGCTGCCGCATGCCGCCGGAGACCTGGTTCGGGTAGTAGTCGGCGAACCCCTCGAGCGAAACCTTCGAGAGCCAGCGCAGCGCGCGGCTGCGGGCGGTGCGCTTGTCGACCTTCTGGAACTCCAGCGCGAGCGCGACGTTCTGGGCGAGCGTCAGCCAGGGAAAGAGCGCGTTCTCCTGGAACATCAGGGTGCGCTCGGGATGCGGCCCGGTCACCGGCCGACCGTCGGCCAGCACGCGGCCGCCCGTGGGCGCCTCGAGCCCGGCGGCAAGGTGCAGCAGCGTGGACTTGCCGCAGCCGGACGGGCCGACCAGCGCGACGAGTTCGCCGTCGGCGAACTCGTGCGTGAAATCGTCGATGACGCGCAGGCCGCCGAACTTCTTGGCGACCGCTTCGAAACGGAGCTTCATGTCGATGAGGCGGAGAGGCAGGACGCGCGCGGCGTCCGCGCAGAAATGCAAGTCTGGGGCCCTCGCCGCCCACGGACAACGACCGATTTTTTCTTTGCTGATGCGTCCCGGTTATCGAGCCCCGGGCCGACTGGAGACAGGCGGGGACGCGGCCCCGATATCGCCGTGCATGTCGCGAAACAGCCGCGGATTCAGCCCGAAGCGACGCTCGAAGGCCTGGGTGAAGCGCGCCACCGGGTAAAGGCCCACGCGCGTCGCGACCGACTTCAGCGGCATGCCGCGCGACAGCAGCATGCGCGCCGCATCGAGCCTCGCCAGCTCCACGAAGCGGGCGGGCGTCTGGCCCGTCACGGCCCGGAACCGGCGGTGGAAGGTCCGCTCGCTGAGGCCCGCGCGCTCGGCCAGCGACGGTACGTCGAGCGATGCATCGAGATTCGCGTGGATCCACTCGATGAGGCCGGCGAAGGGGCTGTCTGCCCTGGCCTGGGCCTGCAGGAGCGGGCTGAACTGCGACTGGTAGCCCGGGCGTCGCGCGTACAGCACGAGC
>Ga0079224_100013917_pt1 | contig 11220 bp, 8 predicted proteins | sample Stecom2015_FD_80414 | JGI IMG/M metagenome (GOLD analysis project Ga0079224, IMG submission 80414) | Agricultural soil microbial communities from Utah to study Nitrogen management - Steer compost 2015 | ecosystem: Environmental > Terrestrial > Soil > Agricultural land | place: USA: Utah...
CGCCGGTACCTTTATGAAACCGTACCCCGGAGAAACAACAGCCCATGAAAATGAAAAAGGCGCGTGGATGTTCAGCCTTGAACAGGAGATTCCAAACCCTGCGAAGCTGAATGCCAGCAAGCGTTACATGGATGCAAGGTCGGATACCGAAAAGCAGGCGCGATCAGCCCGCCTCAACGCTTTGCGGTCAGAAGCCAGAATGTTGTACTATCAATGGATCGTAGCGGAAAAAAAGCTCAACATTCTCGTGGAGAGTGCAAGGAATATGGAGCTGATGCTTCGACTGAGTCGGATCCGATATCCTTACAATCAGGCCAGTCTCGGTAGTATATACCGCGCGGAAGGTCGCCTGGGCGAAGTTCAGAATACGATAAGCACCACGAAATCAGACATCGAATCCATTCGTCACCGCCTCCTGGCTATCATGGCGCTGTCGCCTGGCGATGATATCATGATCGACACCGCAACCCGCGTGGTGTTTGAACCCGATCCGACGCTTGCTGACACAGCCGCATTAGGAGCGCGTCGAAGTGATATCAGGCAACTTGAGGAATCGATTCGCACTATGCGACTCAACGAAGAGTTGCGCCGGGTTCAGGCGAAACCCGATTTCAAGATACGCTTTGATCACATGCAGCCTATTGGCGACATGCCCCAGTCATTCAGCGCCATGGCTATGGTTTCCATACCGATCGCACCGTGGTCATCGCGAATGTATCGATCCGAGGTAAAAGGAATGCGATACGACATCGACGCAATGAAGGCCGAACGCGATGCCATGCTGATTGAGGCCCGCGGAAGGTTGACTGCCCTGACGGCACGAATAAGAGCGACGGAACAGGAACTTAAGAATTACAAATCGAAAATCATTCCAGCTCTCCTAAGGCATCACCAGGCTGTCATGGTGGCTTATGAGGAAAACCAGGAGCAACTCCCTGCGGTGGTTGATGCCTGGGAAGCGCTAAACGCCGCACAAATGGAATACCTGTCAAAATTGCAATCGTATTACGTGATGATCTCAGAGTATGATAAGGAAATTGAAAAATAGTGTAGGGATAATCGTAATCCTTTTGCTTACAATGGCATCCTGCAACAGACACGACCACAGTGCGCAAGAGGAAGTTTACACATGTCCGATGCATCCCACGGTTGTATCAAAACAGCCGGGTTCTTGTCCCGTTTGTGGTATGGAACTCGTGAGGCATGGGGGACCAGGAGAAGACCTGGCTATGACGCCTGAACTTTCCCGCGTGTTGAAGTCGCCGGATGAAGCCATCCTCGCATCCGTAAAGACCGTACGGGCAGAATACAAGTCGCTGCCCGTAGACGTTGCTGTCAACGGAGTCGTGACGTACGATACGCGAACTGTTCAAACCATCCCTGCGCGCGTCGCGGGTCGGCTCGAAAGAGTTTACATTACCTACGAGCTGCAGCCTGTAAGAGCGGGACAAAAAGTCGCGGAGATTTACAGTCCGGAACTCAGCACCACTCAACGCGAACTGATCTTTCTCCTGGAAAACGATCCGGAGAACAAAGCGTTGATCGACGCGTCACGGCGAAAGCTGGAATTGTTAGGCATGTCCCCATCCCAGATCAATGCACTTGAAACAGGTCGTCAGGCGACATCCACCATTAGTATTTACAGTCCTTATTCCGGATACGTGGTGATGCGCGGTCCTGACATGGGTACAGGAATGAGTGAACGGCTTGTTCGTGCAGGCGGTTACGTTTCTGTAGGTCAAAAGCTGTTTACGGTTGTAGATTCAAAAGCCATTCGCATCGAACTCAACGTTCCGGGAACCACTGGGCACAATGTGCGACAAGGGACCAGGGCGCTACTTAACATCGGCGGCAAGGATCAGGAAGTAATCATTGATTTCGTCGAACCCTTTGTTGCCGACGGTCAACCCTTTACCAGGTTGCGCGTGTATTCTCAATCAGGCGAAAGCCTGCGAATAGGTAGTCTCGTATCCGGTCGCATTCGCATCGACGGGCAGGAGTCGCTCTGGATACCGCGGCAGTCGGTAATAGACCTCGGAACACAACAAATTGTATTCGTTCAGCAACGCGGCCTGTTTAGGCCAAAAGCAGTGCGCACAGGTATCCGATCCGATGGCATGATAGAGATCAAAGAAGGTCTTGCTACTTCGGATGAAATCGCCGAAAACGCTCAATTTCTCGTAGACAGTGAAAGTTTTGTAAAACCCCTCAATTGAAATGAAACTGATTGGATTCATACTCACGGCTGTGCTCCTGATCGCAGGATGCACATCACATCATCGCGATAACCATGCGTCGCACGGAGAGAGCACACATCACCACGCGACTGGTACGGAAACATATGCATGTCCTATGCATCCCAATGTTGTGCAGGGCAAACCGGGTACATGCCCCGTCTGTGGTATGGATCTGGTACGTGTCGATCGCTCCATGATCAGTGACGACCATCACATTATGCTTACCGACACGCAACTCAGGCTGGCCAACGTAACGATAGCTCCGGTAACACGGCAGCGTGTTGGCAGAACGACGGTCGTCAACGCAAAACTTATTGTCAATGAGCAAGAGACCGGCGTAATCAGCAGCCGCGCCGCAGGCCGGGTGGAAAAGGTTTTTGTAAAAGAAACCGGGCGAAACGTGAAGCAGGGTGAACCGCTTTACACATTGTATAGTGAACAACTCCTGACATTGCAACAGGAATACCTTCTTGCGAAAGAGCAATATGAAACGCTGGGGCAATCCGAAAGATACAAACCGTTTTTCGACGCAGCGCGAAAAAAACTCCTGTTACTTGGTCTGTCTCCTGTACAGGTCGATCAACTAAACAGGAATACGCTCAAGCCACAAATTGTATTTCAGGCTCCTCGCTCAGGTGTGGTGTACGAGGTTAACATTACCGAAGGAACGTATGTTGCGGAAGGCACTCCCCTATTCAGAATTGAAGACACACGCTCATTGTGGGTTGAAGCGGAACTTTACCCAGATGAAGTTAATCTTGTTCAAATCGGCGACACAGTCACGGTCACTACAGAAGGCGAATCGCGTATCACGAAAGCCACTGTGATTTTCCTTAGCCCTGAATTCCGGAATAACACGCAGGTAACTGTACTAAGGGCACAGATCGATAATCCTGATGGAGCCCTTCGTCCCGGGCAATTTGCGCAAGTACATCTGACGGAAGCCTCTCACAGCGCTATCGCCGTTCCTCCCGAAGCGATTATCAGGGACGAACATGGCGCACGCGTTTACCTGGCATCCGGAGGGCACGCTTTTCGACCTCAACCGGTAAAGACCGGATTGGAAGGACCGGATGTTGTAGAGATTACGCAGGGATTAATAGAAGGCGATACGGTCGCTATTACAGGAGCTTATCTCTTGTATTCTGAATTTGTGTTGAAGGGCGGAGATGCCATGGCGGGTCACGATCACTAACCTAACGCACCATTCGGTCAGCGAGAGTGTTCGCGCGCTCGAGCAGTCGCGAATCACCTGCTTTGGTCGTAAACGCTTCGAATTCGGGTTTAGGGCCACGCCATCGCAGCGCGTCGACATCTTCGAAAAGCTTCGCATTGGTTCGCAGGGTGGCAAGGTCCTTGAATAGCAAGGCAAGGTCGCGCTTTTCTCCAAGCACACTATCGGGGAAGGCTTCAATGGATCCGTATTCATTCACGAGCCTGGCGGCACTGACCTTACCGATTCCGGGAATGCCCGGGTAGCCATCAGCGCTATCGCCAACAAGGGCAAGGAAATCCGGTATTCGATCAGGATCAACACCAAACTTACGGCGCACTCCGTCCTCATCGCGGATCACTTTGGACCTCCGATCGATCTGAACAACTCTGTCGGCACGAACGCATTGCGCCAGATCTTTATCGGGTGTCCAGATGCAAATCTTTTGAACCTCTTCGTCACCAAATGCAAGGTGGGCAGCAGATGCTAGTCCATCGTCAGCCTCCAGTTCAACCATCGGCCATACGGCAATCCCCATGGCATCCAGCGCTTCTTCCAACGGGCGGAATTGCGCCAGCAAGGCCGGCTCCATCCCTTCACTGGTTTTGTAATCGGGCCAAAGGTCATTGCGAAAGGACTCTATGACATGGTCTGTAGCGACGCCAATGTGAGTGGCCCCTTCGTCGATCATCTGCAATATGCTCCCCAACACGCCCGTCACTGCACCATATCGCTTATCCTTACCTTTGTTGAAGGTCCGTTGGCCGTAAAAATGGCGGAATAGCTCGTATGTTCCGTCGATAAGGTGAACGATCATGGCTGAAAAGTAATGATTTGCTACATCTTTCTACAGGAAATGCGGTAGAACGGAAACACGTAAGGATATGACACGAGTCATAGAGGCGCCTGCCGCTTATCATGTTCACTGGCCTGTGAATTGCGTATAATTATTTAAGGAGTAGATGAACGCAGTTTTCGGCCATATTTACAGGTATTTTCTCCTGCTGACACTGGCAGGCATACCGGCATTTCTTTCGTCCTGCAAGACGAACCTGACACACCAGACCAACAACGACACATCGGCACAGGAACAGTTTGTCAGCACCGCAGATACCTGCTTACGCATGCCGGAAAACGCATTTGCAGATGTGTACCTTAATCTGAACAGTCCGGCAGTTTACGATTATTACAAATCGCGCGGCTTTGCCCTGCATTGGGGAGACAGCGCACAAGCCAGTGCAATGATCGAGGTAATCCATACAGTGCGCCTATACGGGTTACTCTCGCAGGATTATCATGTTGCTGAAGTCGAATCAATCCGTAGCAACCCAAGCTGCGCATCACGTCAAAGACTCGATGCGTTGCTTACCGATGCGCTTTTCACGATAAGTTCTCACATAAGCAAGGGCAGGTTGAGACCACTTACTGTCGATTCCGTGTTGCTTGAGGGGCGCGCGGCCTTGTCTACTCCCAGTGACATACAGCATTATCTCGCCACCAGGGAACCCCGTCACGAAGGATATCGCATGCTTCGATCGGCCTTGACAGCGATTTATGACACCCTTCCTGCCAAAGACCGGCATCAGCTTTTGGATGGTGTAACGTCTGACTCCATTTCCGCCCAACGGCTCATCAAAAAAATTGAAGTAAACCTCGAGCGCTGGCGATGGGAAGATGGACTATTTGAAAAGGATCATGTATGGATCAATATACCGGCCTTTGAAGTGATCGTCTTTCGCAGCGGCAAAGAGGTACTGCGGTCGAAAGCGGTTGTTGGTGCGCCGGGGAAGCCTACTCCGACATTCAGCAGTGCAATTGAGTGCTTTACGGTGTATCCCTACTGGCATGTGCCGCGCAGCATCGCAGTGGGTGAATACCTGCTGTCCATCAAGAAAAATATTTCATTCATTCCGCTGAACAATCTCGAGGTACTCGACAATCGCGGTAACATCCTGCGCTACGACACGCTCCCCTGGCATACATACAACCACAACAACTTCCCGATTTCACTGAGGCAGCGCGAGGGTACTCACAATGCACTTGGTGTCGTGAAATTTCAGTTTGACAACCCCTACTCTGTTCTACTGCATGATACCAACGCAAAGGGCTTGTTCCGGCACGAAAACCGCGCCAGGAGTCACGGATGCATTCGCATGGAAAAGGCAATTGAATTTGCCTATTACCTCGCCGACAACTACTCTCGATACACCTCGGAACAGGTCGCGGGATACCTGGAAACAAAAACGATGCGGCGAATTGATCTCGACAGGCAACTCCCAATACACATCCGATACTTCACGGTGGCTTATGACGGAAAGGCGTTAAAAGAATACGGCGACGTTTACGGTCGTGACAAACAGTTGCTCAACCAGTATTACAACACAGGGCCAATTGTCACCGAAAAAAAGCTGGGTGGGTAGCATGATTTGGAACTTTTTAGTTGCTTTGGTTTGTCTTGTCTCAAGAATCCAAGGCTATGCACGTTCTTTCCTTACCCCAGCGGGTCCTGATGGTCACTTTTTTGTTGATTTTGCTAGTACCGAGGCAGACCCGGGCTATACCCAGAACAGACTCAGCTTTTCATACGGCAAAATCGCTCTTACAAACCCTCGCCTCCAATGACGCCGAGATGCCAAACCTCGACCTGCTTCGTCGCGCCTTGGCTGGGTACTATCAATTAAGGCATCAGGACCAGCTATCCGACAAACAAATCATTACTATTGTCGACTTCCGTAAGCCCTCGAGTGAACGCAGACTCTGGGTTATCGACCTCGCAACGAAAAGGGTGCGCTATCACTCATTTGTAGCACACGGCAGGAATAGCGGCGAGTTATACGCTACGCGCTTTTCCAACAGGGTCAACTCCTATCAAAGCAGCCTGGGATTTTTCATAACAGGTGATACGTACAACGGTAAGCATGGCTTATCATTAAAACTTTACGGTGCGGAAAAGGGGATCAACGACAAGGCTGAGGCCAGGGCGATCGTAATGCATGGCGCAGACTACGTCAGTGAATCGTTTATTAAGAAGACAGGGCGACTCGGTCGTAGTCTCGGTTGTCCCGCCATACCCTATGACATCCACCGCGATCTGATCGGAACGGTCGCGGGCGGGACATGTCTCTTTATCTATTATCCAGATGAGAACTATCTAAGGATGTCGTCCATTGGAAATCCTTCGTCTGTGATTGTCGCCAGGTAGTAGGATATGATTATCGAGGAAGAGGCACTTCGTCACTGGATCGAAAACTTTTATGGGTACGGGTCATGGAGTGCACGATTCTGGTTTGTGGCCTACGAAGAAGGTGGCGGCGAACTACCGGAGGATGTAGCCGAGCGTATCAACTATTTCAAGGCTCATCATTCGCAGGCGGGAGACAGCGAGTTGTGTGACATCCGGCAACTCTATGGAAATGTTACTCTTCGCTGGCAAGGACCGAAAGCGAAGTTGTACCGAACGCTGTACGATTTCCGTTTCGGCGAAAATGCAACCCCTCACACCATCTGGAAAAATCTCACGTCCTTTGAATACGCGATTAGGGAAGAGCCGTTGCCCGATTTCATTGACTATCAAAGGCGCGTTTTTGCCTCACCTGCTGCACGCAATGAAGCAGTGCTTAAATTATTCCCTTTGCCTGCCGCTCACCATCACGGTTGGTATTACAGCTGGCTCCTTCTTCCCGGCCTTGAGTTTATCCGATCGCGGACGAACTATGAGGAAATATTGTATCCGCTGCGAATGCAGAGAATTCTCTCTAATATCAAAACGTATAAGCCGGAATTGGTTCTCTTTTATGGCATGAGCAACATTAGCACCCTGAAAGCATCCGTTCAGAAACACTTTCCCCAAGCCCAATTCACATTGTTCAAGGCAGTAAAGCGTCATATCCCCCAGTACCACCGCGCCGACCTGGAAGGAACCACGTTGCTGATCACAACGCAAATCCCTGCGCTGAGGCATCAGCGAGTAGAGACAGGGTTTGATTGGGAGGCATTTGGGAAAGCTGTCAAAGGAACTACTGTCCAGCGTAGATAATAGACACTATTCCCGCCAGGAACAACACGAGCATAACCCCAATGAGAGTTGACACTCCTCTCGGCGCGTTCTTGAATTCCTTCCAAATGAACACGCCCCAAAGTGCGGCAACAAGCGTTGCCCCCTGGCCCAGGCCGTAGGAAATCGCCGGACCAGCTTTGCCCGCCGCGATCAGGTTTAGGGAATTGCCTATGCCCCAAATAATGCCACCCAGGATACCTACAAGGTGCAACGAAAACTTGCCACGGAAGTATTCGCCATAGCTGCTTGGTGGCCCACTGATCGGCTTCTTCAATAGTATTGTGTTGAAAACAAAATTGCTAACGAAGATTCCAAAGGAAAAGATCACGACAGCCGTGTAGGGTGTCATAAGCCCTGCCGCCGGAGCACTGAAATTTTCCAGGTCCATGCTAGCCGCAATAAATCGGTAGAAAAACGACATGAGAATACCTGCCAGGATTGACACAACCAATCCTTTCGTGGAAAGCTTCTGGCCTGTTCCGGCAGCATTTTTTCGATATGCCACAGCATTCAGGATTATGGCTGTCGTAATCAGCGCAACCCCAAGAAATAACAACAGCGGGTCACCTTTTTGCGACCCCAGGTAGTTAACTATCACACCGAGCACGAGTGCAATTCCAATTCCAACAGGAAAAGCTACGGACATGCCCGCGATCGCAATGGCTGTGGAAAGCAGAATGTTAGCCGCATTGAAAATTACACCACCCAGGAAAGCGCTCCAAATGTTTGATGCGTCTGCCTGCCGGAGATCGACAAGGAAACTTCTGCCTTCACTTCCAATACTTCCAAGCGTGAAAGCAAAGATCAGCGACAGGAGGAGGATGCCGATAACATAGTCCCAATAGAACAACTCATAACGCCAGCTCTTCCCCGCTAGTTTTTGTGTATTGCCCCATGATCCCCAGCATAGCATGGTGATCACACAGAACCATACTGCCGTAGTGTAACTGTCGACGATAAACATAGGTTTCCTGATGGTTTAAGTATTGGTGAAGGTCGTCCAGACACGATGCATCAACTTCTCAAGACTGGATGCAGGACGCATATCTGACGACTACTCATTCATAAACTTAATGATTTCCGCTTTTGGCACCACGTGGTATATCATAGTGATATCCTTTCCAGGGTTCCCTCCCGGCGACATATTCGGGATTCGGTTCCATCATTTTTGCATTGACGCTCTTCCTCCAATCGCTTAGCATGTCCCTAAGTTTTTTCACGAGTTCCGGGTTCTCTTTGGAAATATCATTCAACTCTCCCGGATCCTTCTCAAGATCGAACAACTGGACCGTACCATTCTCATAGTATTCCAGCAATTTGAAATTTCTATAGCGTATAGCTCCCCCAGGGCTTTGCATCCCGTGATTGCTGTAGTGTGGAAAGTGCCAGTAAAGAGCTTCCCTGTCAATTGAAGACTCGCCTTGTAACAGCGGCACTATGCTCTTCCCATCGGCGTGCTGCTCGGGCAGTGCGGGTAAACCCGCCATGTCAAGGATGGAAGGATAAAAATCATTGCTGATGATCGGCACATCGCATACACTTCCGGGACTCTTTACACCTGTCCATTTGACAATTGTGGGCACACGAATGCCTCCTTCATACAACCATCCCTTGGCTCCGCGCAGTGGGAGATTCGAGGTGGAGAAATGGTTGTCTGGCGTGCTGGGGTCAAGGACCTTGCTTGGTCGGCCAAAGTTCGCGGCTGCCATTCCGCCGTTATCAGAGGCAAAGATCACAATGGTATTCTCGTAAATGCCCAGCTCTTTTAGTTTGGCCACTACCCTGCCGAGACTTTCATCCATGGCCTCCACCAGAGCAGCAAACTGAACATTGTCTTGCCGTTGCTTGATCTTGACCGTGCCGCGAGGTAACTGGCTGAATCCATTGTATGCCGTATCGTTCAATAACGTAACTCTTTCATAAAGCGTAAGCGGATCAGAATCAGGATTACCTTCAAGTATATAAGGAGGCGTGTCAGGTTCCTTCATGGACGCCAGCTTCCTACGGTATTTCTCTACCAGATCCTCCCTGCCTTCTATAGGATCGTGAACCGCAAAGTGAGAAAGATAAAGAAAGAACGGCTTGTCGCGATTTTCTTCAATGTACTGCAAGGCATCTGTCGTCAGCCGATCAGTAAGATATTCCCCGGGATTGCCATCATAATTCGGTAGTCTGAAGGGCGCGTAGTACGTGAGTGGCCAGCCTTTTCCCCATCCTTTCGGAACGTGCACATCAAATCCATACTGAGTGGGATCAGCCGTTATTTCGTCGAGGTGCCATTTTCCAAATATTGCCGTTGCATACCCTTGTTCTTTCAACGCCTGTGCGAGCGTCTTCTCGGTGAGAGGCAGTTGTTGTTCAGGTTCAACGTTCTTCAAACGCTGGTAAGCAAAATCGTTGCGCCCTGGCAACCAGTCCGTCAAGTTGATCCTTGCAGGATACTTGCCGGTCATGATACTGGCACGGGTTGGCGAGCACACGTGGCATGCAGCGTATGCGTTCGTAAACTTGACACCTTCCGTGGCAAGCTTGTCGATGTTGGGGGTTTCATAGAAAGAACTTCCGTAGCATCCAACGTCGGTCCAGCCCAGATCATCGACCAGAAAGAAAACGATGTTAGGCCGTCGTTCGACGGAGTCCGTGCCCGCAAGACGGCTGGTGCAGCCGGAGTACAAAAGCGCCACACACATGGCCAGGATTAGTGGCCGGCTAAAGGAATTCATCGCTGCATGGTTATCCTGTGATTTCATGGATATAAGTTTTCAAAGATTTATATCGGTACATCGGCAGGCGTTCAACTACAAAACACTGCCATTATCCTGTCGAACTTTCCAAAAGTTTAGTACTTCCTCTTCGCGGGGAACCGAAGGCTGGGCTCCCAGCCGGGTTACGCAGATTGCCGCAGCCGCACTCGCAAATGTTGCCGCTTCCACTATGTCAACTCCTTTGCTCAACCTCGCTACGAGTGCGCCGCAAAATGTATCCCCCGCGGCAGTGGTGTCGACAGTGTCAACTTCAAAGGCCGGAATGTATTCCCGTACATTTCGATCCTGAACGATACAACCACGTTTTCCCAACGTGAGAATAACCGTGTTTGCTCCCATGGCGAGAAGCAGATCGATTGCACCTTCCTCGCCTGTGTCAGCAATCCGCTGACCACATATCGTTTCTATCTCCGTTTCGTTTACGACAAGGATATCCGTGAGCCGTATGAGTTCTTCATCAATTTCACGCGCAGGTGCCACGTTGAGCAAAACGGGAATGCTGTTGCTTTTCGCCACCTGACAAGCTTCCCTTACAGTTTCCAGCGGTATCTCCATTTGCAGCATGACCATCGACGCTGTTGATATGCTGGGGGAAATCTCCCGGATGTATGCGGGCGAAAGCTTTTCATTAGCACCTGGTGTGACTACGATCACATTTTCACCTTCATCGTTCACCATTATGATTGCGGTGCCTGTTGGACTGTCATCCACTCTTTGCGTCAGAGAAATGTCGAGACCTTCCTCAACGTAGTAGCGCAGCGCCGATTCTCCGTAGACATCGGAGCCGACGCATGTAACGAAGCTGACATCGCCTCCGGCGCGATGTGCCGCAAGGGCCTGGTTGGCCCCCTTGCCGCCCATAGCCTGGACAAACAACTTTCCTGTGACGGTCTCTCCCGCAGCAGGGAAGCGCTCGACCCGCGTAATGAGGTCAATGTTCGAACTCCC
>Ga0079224_100013918_pt1 | contig 11220 bp, 7 predicted proteins | sample Stecom2015_FD_80414 | JGI IMG/M metagenome (GOLD analysis project Ga0079224, IMG submission 80414) | Agricultural soil microbial communities from Utah to study Nitrogen management - Steer compost 2015 | ecosystem: Environmental > Terrestrial > Soil > Agricultural land | place: USA: Utah...
CGCTTCCGCTGCCGCTCGAGCAGATCGAGGTGGTGGGGGTTCACCTCGGGAATCACGAGCGGGACGTCGGGGTCGTTGCGGAACGTGGACGAGTTGCTGACGACGAGGTGCCCGGCGCCGGCAAGCGCCGGCTCGATCTCGCGCGCCACCGAGGACGGGAGCGCGGACAGCACGAGCGGCGAGCTCCACGAGCCCGACACGGAGCGGACCTCGAGGTCCGCGACCGCTTCGGGCAGGTCGCCGGCCTCGCCCGCGAGCAGGTCGCCGAGCCGGCCGCCGGCCGAACGATCGGATGCCCCCACCTCCGCGATCTCGAACCACGGGTGGCGTGCCAGCATCCCTACGAGACGGGCCCCTACGGTCCCCGTGGTCCCGAGGATCCCCACTGGAATGCGCTCGCTCACAACTCTTCCCCGCCGTTCAGGGTGCTCGAGAATCCGGTGCGTCGAATGTCGCATACCCCTGGATTCGGCCCAAGGGTCGCCGGCCGTGCCCCCCACGGCCTTCACCGGACCCGCGCGTCGATCCTCTCGATCCGAGCCAGCGTCTCCAGGGCACGCTCGTACAGGTCGGGCCGGTCCCGCCGCTTCTGCTCGAGGTCCCAGATCCCGAAATCGGCCAATCGCAGCTCCGGACCGGTCGGCAGCGGGAGGAGCAGGAGGTTGTTGCGACCCACGATGTCGAGGAAGCGCCCATTGCGGTCCCAGGCGGCGCGTGTGGCTTCCACGAAGCTCCGGAAGTGCGTCCGAAGCTCGGCGTGACACTCCAGCAGGTCGATCAGCTGATCGTCGTCGTGGTCGTTCAGCAGATCCCTGGTGTCCCCCACGATGAGGTCCTGGATCTGCGCCGCGGCCGGCGCGCCTCTCATCGGCGACTTGAGGACGACGTGGATCGTGGTCGGCAGCAGGCGCGGGATGTCCCGGTACCAGGAACGGAGCGCCTCGTAATCCTCCCGCTGGACGCGGGACAGGTGCAGGATCGAATCCAGGTCCCGCCCGAGCGAGCCGCGCAGGAATTTCAGCACCCGGAGGGGCGTTCCCCCCAGGAGCACGCAGCTCGCCTCCGTTCCGTACGCCAGGGGACGTGTACGAGTGACCCGCAACGGCAGCTCGTCCACCCGCTCGAGGGTCCGCCGCAGCAACGCCATGGCCCGGGGCGCGCGCGCCGACAGGTAGCAGGCGATGGCCCCGACCCGGTCGAAGTTGCTCGATCCGGCGTCCATCGCTTCTCGCAGAAACTCGTCGGGCGCCTGCCGCTCGCGGGTCGGAGCCGTGTACACCGCGTCCAGGGCGGTGTAGTAGAGCCGGGCGCGCAGGCTCCGGACGCCCGTCGAGAGCTTGTGGAGGCGGGGCGACGAGATCCTCCGCTTCCGCCTCCGACTTCCCGGCCCCCGCCGCCGCTGCTTCGCGACGAGCGTATGCGGGCCGGCGTACGCCCCGCGGTCATGGGATGGCGCGGCGGTGGATCCTCGGCCACCCCCGGAGCCGTTCCCTTCCGATCCCTTGATATCCAGTCTGCTCGCCCCCCGGAGGAATCACGCGGCCAGGACCGGTCTTCTGGAGCAAGTTCCGGGCTTGCCGATGATCCCCTGTGGCCACCGCCGAACCCGGGCCGGATTCCACGCGCCGCCTGTCACGACGTCGCGACAGACCCGTCACGAACAGGCTCTGTGCAAGAGAGGGGCCATGGGGGGCGGGCGCGGCGCCCCCGGATGAGGGGCCGCGCCCGCGGGATGGAGGGCTGGAAGCGAGCCGGCCGGGGGCTCAGCTCCCGGCGTGCTTGGCTGCCAGCGCTTCGAGGCCGGCCTGGACCTCGGTCTCGGGAATCCAGCGCCCCCGCACCATGACCCCGGCCCGGTCGTTGAGGTTGCCGAGATCCTCGAGGGGATTCGATTCCAGGAGCAGGAGATCGGCCCGCTGACCCGGCGCCACCGTTCCGAACTGGTCGTCCAGCCCCAGGTGATCCCGCACGTAGCGCCCCACGTTGGTGGTCCCGCTCTGCAGGATCTGATGGTTCGTCAGCCCGGCCTCGGACATCACCGCGATCTCCCGGTGCAGGGCGAACCCGGGCACGTTGAAGAGCTGCGGCGAATCCGTACCCATCAGGATGCCCGCCCCCGCGTCCGCCAGCCGCTCCAGGATCCGGTTGCGGAGGTCGAAGAAAGCCCTCCGCGCCTCCGGCGTGCCCTGCGTGCCGCCGCCCCCTTGCTGCCTCCATGCGTTCTTCTGCGCTTCGGAGACGTAGCGCATCTCCGGCTGCTGGAGGAACGGCTCCGGGTCGGCGGTCGCATATATGTTCTGCCACAGATACTGCGTCGGGACCACGTACACGTCGTGCTCCCGCGTGAGCCTCACGATTTCGGCGATTCGCGTCTCGTCCACCCCCTCGACCAGGTCCTCCAGATCGATGGGCTCGCCCGTGTTGATCTGCGACTGCACGCGCTCCGACGCGACCGCCTCGACGTAACCGTCCAGATGGTCCACGGTCGACATCCCCGTCTCCATCGCGTGCACGAGCCCGACATCGACCGGGACGTGCCCCCCGAACGGGAGTCCGACCTCCTCCGCCACCGCCACCATCCGGTCCCACGCCTCGCGCGAGACGCCGGGGTGGATCTTCTGGAGGTGGTACCCGGCCTCGGCGTGGCGGCGGACGAGCTCTTCGGCAACCTCGGGCGTCGGCGCGGACGTCCCGTTGATCGACGGTGCGCCCACGTAGAACGTCGGGCCGAGCACCTCGCCCCGCTCGATCTCCTCGGCAAGCGGCAGCTGGTAGTCCGATCCCAGCATCCCGCGGATCGTGGTCACGCCGTTCGCGACGTAGAGGAACAGGATGTCCTCCACCTGCTCCCGCGGCGGATCCGCGCCCGGCGGCACGTGCGCGTGCATCTCGGCGAGGCCCGGCATCAGGAAGCGCCCGGAGCCGTCGATGGTCGTCGCGCCTTCTCCCACGATCACCTCGTCCGCGGGCCCGACCTCGGTGATCGTGCCGTTCACGACGACCACCGTCTGACCTTCGACGACGCCCTCGCGGTCCATCGGCAGGACGCTCACATCGGTGAACGCGACGGTGCCGGGCGCGGCCGCGGGGGCCTGGGAGCAGGCGGCGGCCCCCCCGAGCACGGTCAGCGCTCCCAGCGCCGCGAGCAGCGGGCGAACGCGGCCGCCGTCGCGCGTCGTCCACCCTGTTTCCACCGTCCTGCCGTTCATCGTCCGCATCGACTTCCTCCTCGACCCATCGTCGTCCTCCTCGTCATCGTCGTCTCCTCCTCATCGCCTCATCGTCGTCCTTCGGATCAACGGCGGAGCCAGATCAGCGCTTCGGCATGGGATGGACAGGCCCGCGTCTCGACGCCGGCCGCCCGCGCGAACGCGCTGCCCGCGTCGAAGAGCGGGGCGAAGCTCGCCGCCACCACGACCGCCAGACGGCTCACCCGGGTGCGGTGCCGTCCTATGGCCTCGCCGGTGGCGACCAGGTCGGAGGCGGCTTTTCCGTCGAGCCCGGCGGCTCCGCTCAGGTCGAGCAGGAGCGGGCCCGGCTCGGCACCCTCCTCCCCGGCGAGTGCGCGGTCCCCCACCCGTTGCAGCTCGCCGGTGGTGTAGTCCCCATCGGCCGTGAGCACCAGGACCTCGTCCTTGGAGCGTGTGAAGACCGGCATGCCTGATTGTCCTGATGGGTTGCGCGGGCGGGGCCCGAAGGGCGTGTGTCGCAGCGGAAGATGTGCGCCGGGTCGAGGCCGAGCAACCGACGCTCGGGGCGGGGGCGGGCGGCGCCCGGGTGGATGGCCGACGGCGGTCGTCGGCCTTACGATGATGCCCCGGCCGAGCCGCGCACCGATTCCTGGAGACGACCCTATGCTGCTGCGCCGCTTCTACGACGACAAGCTGGCCCAGGCCAGCTACATGATCGGCTGTCAGGCCACCGGAGAGGCGGCCGTCGTCGATCCCCACAGAGACGGCGAGCTGTACCTCCGTGCCGCCGAGGCGGAAGGGATGAGGATCCGGTACGTGACGGAGACGCACATCCACGCGGACTTCCTGTCGGGCGCACGGCAGCTGGCGCGGAAGACGGGGGCCGAGCTCCTCCTGTCCGCCGAGGGCGGCGAGGATTGGCAGTACGCCTTCGCGGACGAGGACGGCGCGCGCCTCCTGCACGACGGCGACGTCGTGACCTTGGGAAAGGTGAGCCTCCGCGTGATCCACACGCCGGGGCACACGCCCGAGCACATCTCCTTCGCGGTCACGGACCGAGCGGCGAGCGACCAGCCGCTCGGGGTGCTGACCGGGGATTTCCTGTTCGTCGGGGACGTGGGCCGCCCGGATCTTCTCGAGAAGGCGGCCGGGGTCGCGGATACCATGGAGGCCGGAGCGCGGGATCTGTATCGCTCCCTCGAGCGCTTCCGCGGGATGCCCGACTACCTCCAGATCTTCCCCGGGCACGGCGCCGGCTCCGCGTGCGGCAAGGCCCTCGGCGCGGTGCCCACCACGACGTTGGGTTACGAGAAGCTCGTGAGCTGGGCGTTCCGGTGCGGGACGGAGGAGGAGTTCGTCCGGAAGGTGCTCGAGGACCAGCCCGAGCCGCCCACGTATTTCGCGCAGATGAAGCGGATGAACCGCGACGGTCCGGCGATCCTGGACGCGCTGCCCGAGCCCACGCGGCTCGATCCCGACGCGCTTCCGGGCATCGTGAAGGGGGGAGGGATCGTGGTGGACCTGAGGCATCGGCGGGAGTTCGCGTCCGGACACGTCCCGGGCACGCTCAACATCCCGTGGGCCGCGGATTTCCCCACCTGGACGGGTTGGTTGCTTCCGTACGAGGACGACGTCCACCTCATCGCGCGGGACGCGGAGGAGGCGCGGGGGGCTGCCCGCGACCTCGCCCTGATCGGCATCGACAGGGTGCCCGGCTACTTCGACGCCGGGGCGTTGAAGGCGTGGAGCCGCACCGGCGAGGCGCTCGAGGAGACGGCCGTGGTCGACTGGGATGGAGCCCGGCGCGCGATCGAGGAGGAGGGGGCGCTGCTCCTCGACGTGCGCAGCCGGTCCGAATGGAGCGAGGGACACGCGCCGGAAGCCGTGCACGCGCACCTCGGTACGCTCGGATTCCGACTGGGCGACCTGGAGCGGGACCGGCCCACGCTGCTCTATTGCCGCACGGGCAACCGTTCGGGCATCGGCGCGAGCATTCTGCAGGCCGCCGGGTTCACGGACGTGCGCAACATCGAGGGGGGAATCGCGGCGCGCAGGCAGCGCGAACGGGCTTCCCCGTAGCTCCGGGCGCGCCGTACATTGAGCGACCGCTCCCCCCCGCCGTACCCGCCATGACAGAGAGGCGTATGTCCGAACCAGGCCAGGAGAAGCAGCTAGGGGGCCTCGCGCGCTCGATCGGGGCCCTCTTCTCCGAGCCGGAAGGGGCGGACGATCGTCACCGGGTGGATGGGCAGGTCTCTCTCCGGGACGAGCAGCCGGAGGGGCCCGAGGATCATGGGCCGGCGGAGGAGCGCGCGGCCGCGCCCGCCCCGGTCGAGGAGCTCGAGGGCGCGCCGCCCGGCTTCGCTCGACTCGATGCACTGCTGAACGACCTGATGGCCCTCCCCACTTCCCCGCCGGATTCCGCGACCGACCGCGCCGCGGAGGTCGACGCGCTCCTGGCGGACGTCGCACGGATCGCGCCCGCGGAATCGACGTCCGGCGGAGCGCTCGCGGCATCCGACGCCGTCGCGATATCGGTGGCGCGGGTGCCTCACGACGACCTGGCGCGGCGGGTGGTCGCGGAGCTCGGGGCCGAGCGCGATGACGGACGGCGAGAGGCGCTCATCGGCGCGTGCGTCCGGCTCGGGCCGGCCGCGGCCGCCGAGCTGGCCGTCGCGCTGGCCGAGGGCGACGACCGCGGGGGACGCCGGGCGTACCTCGACGCGCTGGTGGCCATGGGCACCGGCGGCATGCCCGTCGTCGAGGGGATGATGGACGATGATCGCTGGTACGTGCTGAGGAACGGCCTCGCGATCCTGGGCGAGATCGGAGGGGAGGACGCGCTCGGCGCGATCGTGGGGGCGCTCGGCCGACCCGAGGCGAAGGTGCGTCGTGAGGCGCTGATCGCGCTCGCCAAGATCGGAGGCGAGGACGCCGGGCAGCTCGCGCTCGGCATGCTGGAGGACCCCGATCCGGCCGTGCGCACCGCGGCGGCGCGTGCGGTGGGGGAGCTGGGCGTGCAGCGCGCGCACCGGCGCCTCGTGCAGATGCTCGGCACCGAAGACGACACCGACCTCGTGGTCGCCGTGCTGCGCGCCCTCGGCCAGCTCGGCGATCCGGGCGCGGTCCACGCCATCGAGCGTCACGCGGTCGGAAGCTTCCTGCGCAAGCCGCCGCCGGAGGTCCGGATCACCGCGTACCGCGCGCTCCGCCAGATCGGGACGCCGCACGCCCGCCGCCTCCTCAACCAGGCGGTCGACGACCGCGAGCCGGTGGTGAAGCAGGCCGTCCGCCAGCTCCTCGGCATGGCGTGAGCCGTCCCTCCGGCTCCGCGGACGGCACGTCTGCCGCGGACGCGCCCCCTCCCGCGGCCGCGGCGGCGCCGGCACCGGAAGCCGTGCCCGCGAGCTCTTCACGACCGCCGTACGGATCCGCCGCGCTCGCGGCCCTGACCGCGCTCGCCCTCTACGTGATCACGCTCGCCCCGACCACGGCGTTCTGGGACGCGAGCGAGTACATCGCCACCGCGCACATCCTGGGGATCCCCCATCCGCCCGGAAATCCGCTGTTCGTCGTGCTCGGCAAGGCGTGGAGCCTGCTGCTCGCGCCGCTCGGCCTTTCGGTCGCCGTGCGGATCAACCTGTTCGCGGCGGTCACCAGCGCGGCCTCGACCGGGCTCCTGTACCTGGTCGTGCACCGGGTGCTCTCGGGCCTCGCCCGGGACCGGACGCGCGGCGGAGAACGCACGTTCGCTCTCGTCGGAGCTGCGGCCGGGGCGCTCCTCGGCGCGACCGCCTTCACGGTCTGGAACCAGTCGAACGTCAACGAGAAGGTCTATACGCTGAGCGTGCTCGTGGTCGCGCTGGTATCGTGGCTCGTCCTGCGCTGGCGTGACGTTCGCCACGAGCCCGGCAGCGAACGATACCTGCTGTGGGCCGTGTTCCTGCTGGCGCTCGGCTCCACCAACCATCTCATGTCGGTCCTCCCGGCGCCCGCCGTGGCGGTGCTCGTGGCGCTGAGCGGGGCGCGCGCCCTGCTCCGCCCGGCGTTCCTCGGCCGGGCCCTGTTGCTCGTCGTCATCGGGCTCTCGTTCAACTTCGTGCTTCCCGTGCGCGCGGAGCTCGATCCGGTCATCAACGAGGGCGATCCCGCGTGCGAGAGCGTCACGGGCGCGGCCGTCGCCGTGTACACGCTCGGCCGCGCCGGCTGCCCGATGCTGGCGGACAACCTCACCCGGCGTCAGTACCAGCCGCCGCCGGTCACGCAGCGGAAGGCGCCCCTCACCGCGCAGCTCGAGATGTACTGGCAGTACTTCGAGTGGCAGTGGGGCAGGGGGCTGGAGGCCTCCGAGCTGCCGGGCGGCGCGCGGTTGCCCGTGGCGCTGCTCTTCCTGGGGCTCGGCCTCCTCGGGCTCCGCGCGGCCTGGGACTCGGACCGGGTCGTCTTCGCCTACCTGGCGGTGCTCGCGGCGACGCTGACCGTCGCGCTCGTCTACTACCTCAACTTCCGGTACGGCTACTCGCTCGAGCCCGCCGTCGCCGATCGCGCGCAGCACGAGGTCCGCGAGCGCGACTACTTCTTCATCGCGGGCTTCCTGCTCTGGGGATGTCTGGCCGGGGCCGGCCTCGCCTGGGGGTGGCGGAGGCTCGCGAACATGGGACCCGGTCTCGCGAAGGCGTCCCCGGTGCTGGTCGTCGCGTTCGTGCCCCTGATCTTCAATTGGAGCTGGGCCTCCAGGTCCGGCGATCATGCGGCACGCGACTGGGCGTACGACCTGCTCGTCAGCGTCGAGCCCTACGGCATCCTGTTCACCAACGGCGACAACGACACGTTCCCGCTCTGGTACCTGCAGGAGGTCGAAGGCATCCGCCGCGACGTGACGGTGGTCGTCGGCCAGTACCTCTTCACGACGTGGTATCCGAAGCAGCTTCAGCAGCTGACGAGCCCCGATGTGCAACGCCCGTTCGATCCGGACCTCGTGCCGGGGCTCTATGCGGGACGCGCGCCGCCCACGCGCCCGATCCTGTCCCTGGCGGCCGAGAGCATCGACCGGGTCGGTGCGGCTCGGCTCTCGGAGGACCTGACGATCGCGTTTCCCGGCCTCGCGGTGTCCTATCCGGCCGGGATGACGCTCGACCGAAGCCATCAGCTCGCGCTCTCGGTCATCCACGACTCGATCGACGAGCGGCCGATCTACTTCTCGGCCTCCGGCGGAATGCTGAGCGAGCTCGGCCTGGAGCGCTGGGGCGTACGCCAGGGGCTGGTGACGAAGCTGGTGCTCCGCGGCCTCGAGGAGGAGCAGCCCGAGGCGTTCGTGCAGGGTACCCGCGCGTTCGGCGCCGAGTGGTTCGACCTGCACCGCTCGGTCCGGCTGTACGACGAGGTGTACTCGTTCCGAGGGATCCTCGACCGGGAGCTCTGGCAGGATCGTTCCACGCTGAACATCCCGTGGCAGTACTACGCGCTGGCGGCGCAGCTGGCCGACGTGCTCCGTGTGTCGGGCGGCGACGAGCGCGCGATCGCCCGGCTGGAGGACGATGCCCTCCGCTTCCAGGTCGTCGCCGCGGGCGGGGTCCGGGGAACCCCCGATACCGCGGGGGGTGGATAGCCGTATGAACGGGCCCGAGCTGTCGCGGCAGGAGCTGTACCGGTACGCACGCCATCTCTCGCTTCCCGAGATCGGCCTCGACGGCCAACTCCGGCTGAAGCAGGGTCGCGTGCTCTGTGTCGGGGCCGGAGGGCTCGGCTCCCCGCTGGCGCTGTATCTGGCGGCCGCGGGGGTCGGCACCCTCGGGCTGGTCGACTTCGACGTCGTCGACGAGAGCAACCTCCAGCGGCAGATCCTGCACGGCACGAGCGACGTCGGGCGAACCAAGCTCGACAGCGCCGTGGACCGCCTGCGCGACATCAACCCGCACGTGGTCGTGGAGCCGCACGCCACGAAGCTGACCTCTTCGAACGCGCTCGAGATCCTCGAGCCGTACGACGTGGTGGTGGACGGCACCGACAACTTCCCGACGCGGTACCTGGTGAACGACGCCTGCGTCCTGCTCGGCAAGCCGAACGTGTACGGCTCGATCTTCCGCTGGGAGGGGCAGGTCTCGGTCTTCGCGACCGAGGGCGGCCCCTGCTACCGGTGCCTGTTCCGGCAGCCGCCGCCGCCGGGGCTGGTACCGAACTGCGCGGAGGACGGCGTGCTCGGCGTGCTGCCGGGCATCATCGGATCGGCGCAGACGCTCGAAGTCATCAAGCTGCTGCTCGGCGTGGGGCGGACGCTCGCGGGCCGGCTCCTGATCTTCGATGCGCTCGACATGAGCTGGCGGGAGGTCGCGCTCCGGCGGAACCCGGAGTGTCCCGTGTGCGGGGACGAGCCCACCCAGACGGAGCTCATCGACTACGAGGTGTTCTGCGGCGTGGCGCCCGCGGCCGGGTCCGCCGAAGGGGCCGCGGCCGGCACCGGGGCGCACGTGGGCGCGAACGGCGACCGGGCCGACACGCTGGACCCGGTCCTGCTCGCCGAGCGGCTCGCCGCCGATCCGGCGCCCTTCCTGCTCGACGTGCGCCATCCCTGGGAGTGGGCGGTGAGCAACCTCTCCGACCTCGGGGCACGCCTCGTCCCGCTCGACGAGCTGGAGCAGCGCCTGGCCGAGATCCCCCGCGACCGGCCCATCATCGTGTACTGCAAGTCGGGGGGGCGGAGCGCCCGCGCCGCGGGTATCCTGACGGAGCGCGGATTCGGGCCGGTGTCGAACCTCGAGGGCGGCCTCGCCCGCTGGGCCGAGCGCGTCGGTGAGGGCTTCAAGGTCGCGTGACTCCCCGCGGATGAGACGCTCGCCCTGGGCCCGTCGGCGGTGACGCGCCCGCGCGTGGTGGTCGTCGGCGGTGGCTTCGGAGGCCTCTGGACCGCGCGCACGCTCTCCGGCGAGGACGTCGACGTGACGTTGCTCGACCGGAGGAACTACCACACGTTCTTCCCGCTTCTCTACCAGGTGGCCGCGGCCGAGCTGGTGCCGACCGACATCGCGTACCCGATCCGGTCGATCTTCCGCCGAGCGGGCAACGTGGAGGTCAGGATGGCCGAAGTGACGTCGCTCGACCTCGACGGCCGGCAGGTCGAGACGGACGCGGGACCGTTCCCGTACGACATGCTGGTGCTCGCGCCCGGCAGCGAGTCCAACTACTTCGGCGTCGAGGGGGCGGAGCGGCACGCCTTCCCCCTCCGTTGGATGGACGACGCGATCCCGCTGCGCCATCACGTCCTGACGCGATTCGAGGCCGCGGCCGGGGCCGACCCGGAGCGGCGGCGCCGCCTTCTGACGTTCGTGGTGGTCGGAGGCGGTCCCACGGGGGTCGAGTACGCGGGCGCGCTGTCGGAGCTCGTGCACGGCCCGCTGCTCCGGGATTTTCCGGGGATCGAGGTCGAGGAGGTGGAGGTCCTGCTGCTCGAGGCGGGACCGGCGATCCTGGCGGGCATGCCGCCGGAGCTCGGCCGGTACGCCGTCGAGCGGCTCCGCCGTCGCCGTGTGACGGTGCGCGTGGATGCCATGGTGGGGAAGGTGAGGGCGACCGAGGTGTGCCTCGCGGACGGCACGGAGATCCCGACGGAGACGGTGGTCTGGACCGCGGGCGTGAAGGGAGACCCGCGCGTCGCCGGGTGGGGCCTGCCGGTGGGGCGGGGCGGGCGCGTGCCGGTCACCGAGCGACTGCACGTCGCCGATCGGCCGGAGGTGTTCGTCATCGGCGACCTCTCGTACCTCGAGCAGGACGGAAAGCCCCTCCCGCAGGTCGCTCAGGTGGCGATCCAGCAGGGCAAGCACGCCGCCCGCAACATCCTCCGCGCGGCGAGCGGCCGGCCGGCGACGCGGTTCGTCTACCGCGATCTCGGGATGCTGGCGGTGATCGGCCGCAACGCCGCCGTGGCGGACGTGGGCGGGCACGTGTTCAAGGGCATCGTCGCCTGGGTTCTCTGGCTGGGGATCCACATCACCTGGCTCATCGGGTTCAGGAACCGGGCGCTCGTCCTGCTCAA
>Ga0079224_100013920_pt1 | contig 11220 bp, 7 predicted proteins | sample Stecom2015_FD_80414 | JGI IMG/M metagenome (GOLD analysis project Ga0079224, IMG submission 80414) | Agricultural soil microbial communities from Utah to study Nitrogen management - Steer compost 2015 | ecosystem: Environmental > Terrestrial > Soil > Agricultural land | place: USA: Utah...
GCTGAGCCGCAAGGCGCCCTTCACCGAAAGCGACTCACGGGGAATCCAGCGGTTGATCGACGCGCGCTATGTCCGCAGCGTGCTCGGCGTGCCGCTGATCGTCAAGGATCGCACGTCTGGCTTTGTGATGCTGGTCGATACGCTGCGCACGCGGTCCTTCACCGCCCGCGAGATGAATCTGGCGCAGGCGCTGGTGCTGCAAGCCGCAAACGCGCTCGAAAACGCGCGCCTGTTCCGCGCGTTGGAGCGCAGCCTTGATGAGCTGCACCGCACGCAGAGCAAGCTGGTGCAGACTGCCCGGCTGACGGCGATGGGCGAGCTGGCGGCCGCAGTCGCGCACCAGATCAGCAACCCGCTGACGACCATCCTGGTAGATAGCGAGCTGCTGCTCCGCGCGCTGCCGGACGACGCCGCCGACCGCGAGTCAATTGAGGCCATTTACCGCTGCGGGCAGCGCGCCCACGAAGTCGTGCGGCGCCTGCTGACGATGGCGCGCCAGCAGACCAGCGACGACAACCTGACGGCGGTGGATGTCAACGAGACGATCCACAACACCCTGATGCTGGTCAAAGGGCACATCCAGCAAGGCGGCGTGCAGGTCCGCCTGTCGCTGGAAAACAACCTGCCGCCAGTTGTTGCGCCGAGCGGACAGCTTGAGGATGTGTGGTTAAACCTGTTGATGAATGCGCGCGATGCGGTTAGCAACTGTCCGACGCGCGAAATCGGGATCGCGTCGCGCGGGCTGCCCGCCCACGACGCGGTCGAGGTGACCGTCTGGGATACCGGGGTCGGCATCCCGGAGCACCTGATGAACGAGATTTTCGAGCCATTTTTTACCAGCAAGCCCCCAGGGGAAGGAACAGGGCTGGGTCTGCACATCTGCCGCCAGATCGTCGAGAAGTGCGGCGGGATGTTGCACGTTGAAAGTGTGGAGCGGGAGGGCACGCGGTTCATCATCCGGCTGCCCTTGTATCACAGGCAGGACTGAGTTATGTGCAAACCGTATATCCTTGCAGTTGACGATGATCCCGACGTATTGGGGACTCTGACGCGCGCGCTGACGCCCGAAGGATATGAGGTCGGCCGCGCGACATCAGGCTTCGAGGCGCTCAAGATGCTCTCCGCCCGGCGCCCCGATCTGATGATCCTCGACATTATGATGCCCGGCATGGATGGTCTGGAGGTCTGCCGGAAGATTCGGGCGAACTCAGCGTACAACGACCTGACGATTCTCTTTCTGACGGCGCGCGGGCAGACCGACGACGTGGTCGCGGGACTGGATGCGGGCGGCGATGATTACGTTGTCAAGCCGTTCCAGCTTGCAGAGCTCACGGCGCGCGTGCGGGCGCTCATTCGCCGCAGCCAGCGGCAGGTTCTCAGCGAAAGCCCGGTGCTGTCGGTCGGCGCGCTGGTGCTCGACTCGAACACGCATCAGGCAACGGTCGACGGGATGGAGCCAGTCCAGCTTACCGCGACGGAGCACCGGCTGCTGCGTTATCTGGTGGAGCACGTCAACCAGGCACTTTCTCCGCAACATTTGCTTGAAGCCGTGTGGGACTATCCGCCTAACACCGGCGATCCCGACCTCGTCCGCGCCCACGTGCGCAACCTGCGCGCCAAGCTGGAACCGGGCTCTGACTCCCCCCGGATCATCCGTACCATTCACGGAGTTGGCTATATGATCTCGGAATGAAAGTGTCCGGCTAGGATTTTTCACATAAGATTCATAGCTCAGGGACCCACACAGCCACCATTGTCGCGTATACTGGTGGTAGTCTGTGGTGCTTTCGACCTGAGAGCTAGGGATAATGCCGAAAAACTCCCCCCTTACTCGCACGATTCTGGTGATCGAAGACGCGTCTTCAACCTACACGCTGATCTCAGATGCGCTCTGCACCGGAGAGCATCAGATTATTACCGCACAGGATAGTGAGACGGCATTGCAGCTCGTCCGGCAATACCGACCAGACCTGATCGTCCTCGATAACCCGCTACCCGAATCCGATGCGTACGACTTGTGCGGTCATCTGCGGCATATGCCGTTTGCGACGCGCGCCCTGATTCTGTTCGTCAGCGCAGACGATAGCGCAGAGCAGGTTGCGCGGGCGCTCGACGCGGGCGCTGACGACTATCTGCGCAAGCCGTTCGCCGTGCGCGAGCTCCGGGCGCGAGTGGAAGCGCTGCTGCGCCGCTCGCCCGTCACCGACGATCGCCAGAACCTCACCCCGCTCCAGCTTGACCCGCGCCGCCATTCGGTCGTGGTCGGCGGGCGCCGCGTCCGCCTGACACCGACCGAATACCAGTTGCTCGAGTACCTGTGCAAGCACCAGGACGACTATCACGCGGCTCCGGTGCTGTTGCAAAAGGTGTGGCAGTATCCGCCAGGCACGGGTGACACAGCGCTGGTCCGCAACCACGTGCGCAACCTGCGGCGCAAGATCGAGGCGAACCCGGACCTGCCGGAGATCGTCGTGTCGCTGCACGGACGGGGCTATTCGGTTCGCGCGCGCCTGGCTTAAGCGGCTTACTAACACGCTAAACTCCGCTCTGACAAATCCTTATAAACTCCTTACAGTTGCCAACAGGGCACCCTCGCCTTCCGTGGTATCATTTCAGTAAGGAAAAAGGGACCGATCATAGAGAAAGCGGCCGGTTCTCCACCGGACCCCGCTATTTACCGATACTGCCGAGGTATATAGCCGATGCGCGCCAAATTCCGTACCCTTCTCGCCATCCTGGACGGTAAGCCCACCGGCGCACGCGGACAGAGTCTGGCCGAGCTGACGATCACGCTGCCTGTGCTGCTGATCATGCTGATGGGACTGACGGAGATCGGCTGGTTCGCCAACAACTATCTGACGCTGCTCGACGTAGTTCGCGAGGCGGGCCGCTTCGCTGCCACCGGCAACCCGACTGAGTGGCTCGACGGCGACGAGAAGAACTACAGCGCGCTCGACTGCGAAATGGACTACGGCTTCTACAACGATCACGACACGACCAAGTATTACGAGACGTGGCCTGGCGCGCCCGATCTGGCAACCTGGGGATACCACGAGGGTGGCGAGCTATCGCGCGGCTATTACGATGGTATCGCGTGCGGCATGCTCTCCAACATGGAGCCTCTGAAGTTCAACCACGCGACGGACGACATTGTGATCTCCGTCTTTCAGTTTGTGGTGGTGAACCAGGGCACGCCCAGCGCCGAGGTGCGGATTTCGGGCCGCCTGCCCGCGCGGGCCAACGAATGCGAAAACAGCGACAGCCGCGATCCATTCGATTGGCACGGCCCGATGGGCCCGGCCAGCCCGCCCGACGGCGTGGCGACCGGCACCTATGAGGGTAAGGGAGACGATGCTGGGAAATGGGACCCGGACGTGGAGAACGTTCGCGGCTACGTCTTCCGAGGCAACCACCGGACGGACTATGGTGGATCGAAACCGTGCCTCGGCTCGGAATTCTCCGTCGATGAAGTGCAGCGGATACTGAATTTCGAGGGCGATCCCGACCGGATCCGCAAGATCCAGCAGGCGACGAATTACGGGCTGGTGCTGGTCGAGATGTTCTGGGAGCACACACAACTCCTCGGCCTGCCCTGGTTCCGTCTGGGGCCGCTTGAGGAAACCAGCACGATCCATGTGTGGACGTTCTTCCCGGTTTCCGCCGCCGAGCCGGACATCGTCTTACCTTAACGCAGGCGGACGCTCGTTGAAGCGAACCAAGCAGACAAACGGTATGGTGCGCATGAAACGTCTCATTCACTCCACTCGCCTCAGCCGGTACCTGAGCCGCAGCCAACGCGGCCAGTCGATCGTGCTTCTCGCGTTCGCCTTTATCGCGCTGATCGCGTTTGTCGGCCTGGTGACCGACATCTCGCTGCTGTTCGTGCGCTATTCCGCGCTGCGCCGCGCGGTAGACGCCGCCGCCATTGCCGCGGCAGGTCAGATCCGCGAGGGCACGGACTATGGCGAAGTTGCCATCGCCGCGCAGCAGTACATCGCGCTGCATGGCCTTGAGGCGGATACCATTCTGGTTGAAACCTGCGAAACCGACATTTACCAGTGGCGCACCGGGCAAGGCCCCTGGTCGGGCGACCCGCACCCCGAGGCGTTGTTCTCGCCGGTGAGCGCGCATATGCCCGAAACCGAACTATGCGACTGGGACGACCCGCGCAAATACGTACGCGTCAGCGCGCAGGTGATTTCGCCGACCACCTTCCTCTCGCTGATCGGCATCGGACACATCACGCTTGAGGCGACGTCGGTTTCAGAGACGGCCGTGCTCGACGTGGCGCTGGTGATCGATACGTCCGAGTCGATGGCGAAGGACACCACCGCCGATGACTACGCGCTCGCCGGGTTGACACTCCCCGGTAGCCCCGGGCTGGCAATGCGCAGCCAGTGCTACACGCCGACCCACCTCGATGCAGACGGCAAGCCGATAGTCAACAGCGAGAAATACGCGGGCTGCTGCAACTACCCCGGTCAGGGGCTGGTCGGTGACGGGCGGATGCAGGCGAACGGCATCTTCCTGCCAAACGGCCTGATCTGGCACGACGCCAACGGAAACAGCATGTACGATGGCCCATCGGAGAACGGCGTCGCGACTAACGTTCCAGACCCGACCAATGCCTCGGCGCTGGTCTGCAACCCGTTTAAAGACGTGAAGGACGCGGCACGCGCGTTCATTAAACGGCTGGACTTCGTGCGCGGCGACCGCGTCGTGCTGGTCACGTTTGACCGCGTAGCAAATGCCATCACGCCGACCAGCGGCAGCACGACGCTCCGCCCGCTACTGCGCAGCGAGGAAGCCGCGATCAACGCGCTCAACCGCGACGTTGGCGTGATGGTCAACCCCACCGGCAGGTTCGACGTCTGCGAGGAGCTACGTTACGCGCGCGACAAGTATTACGAGGCCCCATTCGGACTTAAGCCCGGCGAGCCGCGCCCCTACTCGTACGAAGCATGGGCACCGTGCGGCAACACTAACATCGGCGGGGGCATCCTGAGGGCGAATGACGCGCTGACGGACCCGGCCGACATGCGCCGCGAGGCCGTGTGGGTCATGATCGTCCTGAGCGACGGCGCGGCGAACGTGACCGAACCGATCGGCGGTCTGACTCCCCCGGCCTACGGATCCTACGGCTACTGCCCGTGGTGGACGTTCTGCTGCAAGGGTCCGAACTGCCTCTTTTCCGACTGGGAATACCCCGAATGCGTCAACAATAACCCGGCGCAGGTCGAACGCGTCACGGCCGAAGGGATCAGCGTCCTGCCCATCTGCAACGACAATGATCCGCGATCCCGTCACTTCTGCCTGGACTGGAGCACTGGTGAGCCAGACCCGAGCAATCCTGAGTGCGGCGTGGGCGGGCACTATGACGCAGACGACTACGCGCGCGATATGGCAGACTTCGCAGGACTGATTGAGGTCGCGCCCAACCAGCCCGGCAACTTCATTGCCATGTACTCGATCGCATTCGGTGAGGATGTCGTTAACGAGCCGACCGGCGCGCCCCTGCTACGCTACATCGCGGACGCCGGAGACAACGGTTTCATCGACGACAACCTCGAACAGGATCTGCGCGACAACGGCGTCATTGACGTCCTGGATGGGAATTATCCATCCTCGCCGCCCTGGGGCGAAAAGGGCAAATGCGAAGACTTCCGCGATCAGCCGAAAGCGCAGTGCGGCAACTACTACTACGCCGAAGACCTCGCCACCCTGAGCGAAGTCTTCGAAGACATCGCCGGACGCCTGTTCACCCGCCTATCTCGTTAGTAACCGGAGCTGCGCCAGCAGGATGCGCCTAAGGGGGAACGAATGAACCCTACCCAACCACCAGCCCAGGATCGCTCGCGCGGGCGGCGCGGCCAGACGATGGCCGAGTTCGCACTGACGCTGCCGATCCTGTTGCTACTCATGTTCGGCGTGATCGAGTTTGCGCGCATCTTCCACGCGTGGGTCACCCTGCAAAACGCAGCCCGCGCCGCCGCGCGCTATGCCGTCACCGGGCGGTGGGATGAAGACGTAGTAGCGTCCGTGATCGGCTACACGAGCTCAGCCGTGGATGAAGAACAGCGGCGCAAAGAAATCCTCGACGCGCTGGTTCCCTGCACCTATGGCCATGACACGCTGTTCTATAACCATTGGGGGCAGGACTGCGATCCGAACGATTTCGACCATCTTGGCCTGCGCGAAGACCTCGCCCGCCTGCCGTCCATCGTGAACCGGGCGCGGATCGGCGCGGCGAGCCTTGCGCTGGCCGATGGCGAGCGGATCGAAGGGCTGAAGCATCCGTCGAAGGACGGCTGGATCAACACGGAAACGGTCGGAGAGGATCAGGCGGGCTGGTTCCACGTTTATATCTGTAGCTCGCGCCCGTCGCTGTATCACAGCGATCCTGTCACCAACGAGCGACCGCCGCGCTACATCCCCAGCCCTGACCGCAGCGACAGGATCTGCCGCCTGAACGAAGCGCCGGACGCGACGCTCAACCAGTACGATGCGGGCGGCCCTGGCGACGCGGTCGAGATCGTCGTCTTCTTCAATCACCCGCTGATTACACCGCTCGGCCTGATGGACTTCATCCAGCTTGAAGCGCGCCGCGTGATGGTCAACGAGTCGTTCCGCTCGACGCGGCTGGTGAACCTGCCGCCGATGCTGGGCGCTCCGACACGCGCGCCGACGCTGACCTATACGCCCAGCATGACCTTTACTCCGACGGATACGCCGACCAACACGGCGATTCCTTCTCAAACGGCCACACATACGCCAACCGATCCGCCCGAGCCGACGCTGGCGCCGGTGTGTGACCAGCTGCAGCTCACCGACGTGCGACTGGTGGACAACTCGTTGCGGATGACGGTGCAGAACAACAACGCCGCGCCGGTCTTCATCACACGTGCTGAGATCCACTGGCCGGAACACACGCTCTTCCCGTCGATGGCGCTGTCCGAGATGCGCTTCCTTTCCCGCTCTCCGTTCTGGACGGGTGCGCCGGACTATGACCCGCCGACCGACGTCCAGAGCGGCAGCCCCGGCTGGCTCAATGGCAGCTCGCCGTACAACAACCGGCAGCTTCCCGGAAACCAGTCGCGGACCTTCGTGGCGTCGTTCACCGGCGGACCCGCTCGCCTAAGCGACTACTTCACCATCGGCAGCTACAACGGGACGCGCATCTACTTCGGCACGGAATGGGGCGGCGTGAATCAGGACTGCGTGTTCGAGATCACCGGCTATCCGACGCCGGAGCCATCCACCGAGCCGCCAACCGCAACGCCGATCCCGGTGTGCGAGAGCTATCTGGTCCAGTTCGTCGGATTCGAGAGAAACGGCGTCGTCCACTACTCGATCACCAACACCGATACCATCGTCGCCTACCTGACCGGCTTCTCGATCAACTGGAACACCTACAACCGGGCAGGTCTCCCACCGCTGACGCTTGACTTTGTCGGCGCAGGTGGCACCGAAGCACAAAATAGTGAGGTCATCGTGTGGGACGGCTCCATCAGCAGCCCGCCCGCGCGAGTCAGAGAAGGCGACAGCGGCTGGCGCACCAGCCCGGTCATCGAGCCAGGGCGCACGCTGGACATCTGGGTGGACTTCGACGGGACAAGCAAGAAACTGGATGCGGAAGGATATTTCCGGTCGGACTTCAACGACACGACCTTCACCATCACGTGGTACTGCGAGAACCCGGTTCCCCCGGTGATGACGCCAGTGCCGACGAACACGCCACTCCCGACGAACACGCCGAAGCCGACCAACACGCCGGGTCCGACGGACACGCCGAAGCCGACAAAGACACCGCGCCCGACGGATACACCCGGCCCGACCCCAACGCCGAAGCCAACCAATACGCCTCGGCCGACGGATACGCCAAGGCCAACCAACATTCCAGAAATCCCACCGGACTGCGGTGGCGAGAGCAACTGCTAGCACGGCAGGCACATCGACAGCATCACACGAAAAGCCCCGGTCATTGCGCCGGGGCTTCCGTTTTCGGCAACGGGTGCGGTTCAGGCCGCTGGCCTTGCGAACCGCTAATCGCTAACCGGGATGGTGATTGCTCAGATCGCGCTGTCAGGGCGCATGGTTTCGAGCCGGGCGTACGCCTGAGCCAGCTTGCTCTCGACCGTCGCCATCGTCTCGCGCATCGACGTTTGCAGGTAGGGGAACGCCAGCCAGATGTTCATCACGCCGAACAGCGCACCGGTCAGCGCGCGGTAGGCGGGCAGCGTCTCGCGCACGGGCCAGAACTCGAACGGCGGATAGCTCAGAAGCTGGCTGAAGCCGTCCAGCCCGATCGGTCCCAGGCCGAGGATCAGGTACAGCCAGATCGGGGCGGGACGCAGCCGGTTCCGCACGCGGCCATACAGCAGCCCGGCCAGGAACATCGCGCCGTAGATCAGCATATCGCGCTCGCACAGGGCCGTCTTAAAGCCCATCGTCTCGTTTCCCTTGAACGAGCGGGACTTCAACTGCAAATCGGCCGTCCAGCGGGTCAGATCGACCCCGTGGAAGTGAGGATCGGCAGCGGCGTACGCTTCAAACGAGGTCAGGTCCGACCCGGCCACATGGCGCGGATAGGCGATCTGGTCTCCGAACAGGAACCACGACCGGAACGCGAACTGGTGGCACATCGGGCTGTAAAACGTGTACAGCACATTCGCCGGGCCATCCAAACCCACCGCCATCAGCACCGGGGCGAGCAGCGCCAGCCCAACGTACAACCCGAGCACCGTCAGCGCGATCGCCAGCCAGTGCTTCGACAGCCACAGCACCCAGCGATTCATGCGAATGATACGCCGAAGCTCGCGTTCAGAGCGTTCAGTTTGCATGGGGAGTCGTTCCTATCCGTTGCGAATAGCCGCGTGAGATAAGTCGTTATCCGGCGTCCAGCGAGTCCAGCGCGCTCAGCAGATCAGCCGTGTTGACGCGGCCCGGGAAGCGCCGCACGATCACGCCATCGCGGTCGAGCAGCAGGCTGGTTGGATAGCCGCTGACCGCCGAGCCGTACACATCGCCGTTGATCTCGCCGGACTCGTCCATCACCACCGGGAAGCTGAGGCCCAGCTCGTCCACAAACGCCGCGACCTGTTCGGGCGACTCGGCGAAGTTCACCGCCAGGACAGTAAAACCGTCCGCCGCGCGCTGCTGGTAGATCGCCTCGAAGTCGGGCATTTCCTCACGGCAGGGGCCGCACCACGTCGCCCAGAAGTTCAGCAGCACAACCTGGCCGCGATAGTCCGACAGGGCGACCGACTCCCCGTCGAGCGTCACCGACTCGAAGTCGGGCGCGCGCTCGCCGACCTGCACGCCCACTGGCGCCTCAGCGGCGGCAGGTTCCCCGGCGCTATCGTCGGGGGAAATGCTCGGCGGCTCAAGCCCCGGCACGGCAGGCAACCCGCCGCCCAGGTCGGGCACGTCCAGCGCGCCCGGCGGCGCTGAATCGAGCGGCAGCGCGTCACTCTGCGCGGCGAGCGCCAGACTCGCAGGCTTGGCGGCGAAGAAGACATCCGCCTTCGGGCCTTCGCTGATGCAGTTGATCACATTTCGCCAGCGCACGTCGCCCTCAATCGCGCCGACGATGCAGTTTTCCATGTTGATCGAGACGTCCGCCAGCGAGCCCTGGTTGCCGCCGATCTGCGTCAACCGCTCCAACTGGCCGGAGAAAACCAGCACGCCGATCAGGATCAGGAACGCGCCGCTCAGCAGCTCGACCGTCCGCATGCGCCGCTGCAAGCGCCGGAACACGCCCTGCGCCTGATCGAGCGCGAGCGCCGTCAGCAGGAAGGGGATGCCCAGGCCAAGCGAGTAGGCTGTCATCAGCGTGCCCGCCTGCGGCAGAGAGCCGCCTTCCGCCGCGAGGGTCAGCACCGCGCCGTAGATCGGGCCGATGCACGGCGTCCACCCCGCCGAGAAGACAACGCCCATAAACAACGAGCCGCCGTACCCCGCGCGCGAGGTCATGGCGTCCTGGCGGCGCGTATCCACGTAAAGCGCCATGTGCGCCTGATTGATGATCGTGCCCCAAAACTGCCCGGCGGTATCGGTCTTCAGCGCGGGCCGGAAGACCTGCGCCAGCACCAGCACGACCACCAGCGTCAGGAACCAGGACTCGACAAACAGCCAGTAGATCGCGCCGATCACCGCGATTCCGACCAGGACCGAGATCAGGTTGCCGTAGGGGTTGCGGTCAAGCTGGAGCGCCTGACGGTGCAGCCACGTCAGCACACGCGGCAGCACGCCCATGATATGCAGGCCGAACAGGATCACCGCCGTGCCGCCGATCCGCGCGATGGCGTCCTTCACCTGCGCGTCGGAGATACCGATCGCTTCGAGCGAGGTCAGCGCGGCGGTCGTCAGCAGGCCGAACAGCACGAAGAACAGTGTGAATCCGAGGACGAAAAACACCCCGTGCGTAAACGTCTGGAAGCGGCTGCGCGCGGCCTGGGTTTGTCCCATCACCGATACCTGGCGCGTCATGCGGCCGCCCATGTAGCCGATGTACGCGGGCACCAGCGGCAGCACACACGGGGATATGAATGAAATCACTCCAGCCAGGAACGCCAGCCCCAGCGTTACATCACCCGTCATCTACGCTCTCCAAACCAACGACCTACACGCCCGATTCTTCCGATGCATCAACCTCTTGCGGCGTTCCATCTTATCCGCAAGTGTAACGATCTGGCGCGGCGATTGCCACTGAATTTCGCGGAAGCAGGCGGTTTAGCTTGCGACGGTCTGGCGGAGAAGCAGCCCGCGCAGAACGATCCCCAATCCCAACATAACCACGACCGTACCGATCAGCGTCTCGCGCCACGCCGCGATCCCCTGCACGTCGAGCAGCGCGCTGATCCCGACGCCCGCCAGCGCCGCCGCACCGAGCGCCGAGGTCACGTTCCGGCGGTTGAGCGCGATCACCAGCCACAGCCCGGCGATCGCCAGCACCACGAACGGCCATTGCTCCGGCACAGTCAGTTCCAGGCGGTCGAGGTTGCGCAGCGTGCCAACTACACCCGCCGCGATCAGCAGCAGGGCAAGCACCAGCACGCCAAAGCGCACGCGAACACGAGGGCCGGTCCGGCGAATGTGAACCGGGCGCACCTCGTCCTCACGCTCCATCCGCTCCACGCGCTCGTATGGAACCGGTGTAGCGAAGTCTTCCGGCGGTGCGCTTTCGACCGGCACAAACGGCTGCAAGTCATCTACGATCGA
>Ga0079224_100013921_pt1 | contig 11219 bp, 6 predicted proteins | sample Stecom2015_FD_80414 | JGI IMG/M metagenome (GOLD analysis project Ga0079224, IMG submission 80414) | Agricultural soil microbial communities from Utah to study Nitrogen management - Steer compost 2015 | ecosystem: Environmental > Terrestrial > Soil > Agricultural land | place: USA: Utah...
CTGCACGCGCTGCTCGCGCGGCGGACGGAGGCCGCGGCGTGAACGCGCCTGCAGCCGGGGCGCGGGCGCGCTGGGCGTGGATGGCCGGCCTTGCGCTGCGCAAGCTGGCCGAGGGGCCGGTGCCGTTCGGCCGCACGATGCGGCGCGCGGCGTTCCAGCTCCTGCCGGCGCGCGCGCAGGCGGCGCTGCTCGCGCTGCGCCATCCCGCGCACGTGCTGCGGCGCGCGGCGCGCCTGCCCGCGCCCGCATCGGGTCCGCCCGACGTGCGCGATCTCGTGAGCGTGGTGCTGCCGGTCCACGGGCAGGCCGCGCTGCTCGGCGCGGCGGTCGACAGCGTGCTCGCGCAGACGTGGTCCGCGCTGGAGCTGATCGTGCTCGACGACGGGTCGGGCCCCGAGGTCGCCGAGGTGCTGCGCGCGCGCGCGGGCGACCCGCGCCTGCGCCGCCTGCGCCAGCCGAACCGCGGCCTGCCCGCCGCGCTCAACGCCGCGTTCGCGTTCGCGCGCGGCGAGTTCCTGTGCTGGACCTCGGCCGACAACGTGATGCTGCCGGACCACGTGGCGACCCTCGTGCGTGCGCTGCGCGCGCGCCCCGCGGCGGCGATGGTGTACGGCGACTACGAGCTGATGGACGAACGCGGCGCGCCCGTGCGCGGGACGGACTTCCGCGTCGCCTTCCGGCGCGGCCCGCACGACCCGCGCGTCCGCCTGCCGCGCGGCACGCTCGCGCTCGCGCTCGTGCACGACAACTTCGTCGGGCCGTGCTTCTGCTACCGCGCGAGCGCGGCGCGCGTGGTCGGCGAGTACGCCGACGAGCCGGGGTTGGAGGACTACGACTACTGGCTGCGCCTCGACCGCACCTTCCGCGTCGAGCATGCCGGCGGCGAGGCGCCGCTCTACCGCTACCGGCTGCACCAGGACAGCATGACGGCGCGCGGCCGCGAAATGGACCTGCAGCGCCGCGGGCGCGGACTGCTCGCGCGCGAGCGGAAGCGGGCGGCGCGGGCGCGGGCACCGGTGCGGGTGGTCGCGGAGGGCGGGTGCGCGGCGTGGGTCCGTCCGCTGCTGCGACGCGGCGTGGTGCCGGCGGGGGAAGCGCGGGCTGCGCGCGGCACGACGTTGTTCGTCGCCGACGCGCGCGACGTTGCCTGGCGCGCGCTGCCGCCGGGCGCGGCGGGTGCGGTGTGGTTCGACGAGCTGGGCGAGGTCCACCGCGCCGCACACGTGCTCGCGGACCCGCGCGTCCTCGCGTTCGCGGCGTGCGCCGCAGTCGCGGAGCGGCTCGCGATCTTTACGCGCCGCGTGCTGGCAGGCGGGCGCGACCCGGCGGCGCTGGCGCTCGCGCGCGCGTTTGCGATCGAGCGCGCGGAAGCGGGCGCGCCGGGAGCGCGCGTCCTTCCCGTGCCGGCCGGCGACGCAGTCGCTCCGATCGGCTGCGCGCTGCGCGCGGCCGAGCTCCCGCGCCGGGTCGCCGCGGTCGTCGCCGCGCTCGCCGCGCGGGCAGCGTGCTCGGGTGACGTGGCGGCGGACGGCGCTGCCGGTCGGGCGCATCGCGTGCGCATGCTCCTCGGCGACGATCCCGCGATCGCGCCTCGTGCGGCCGCCTGCGGCGTGCGCTTCGTGCAGCTCTTGCACGACGCATCCGACCTCGCGCGGCCGGAGACGCGCGCCGAGCTGCAGCAGGCAGCGCACGGCACCGCGGCGTACCTGGCGACGTCGGTCGAGGTCGTCGCCGCCGCCGACCGGGCAGGCGTCGACCCGACGAGGGTCCTCCTGCTCCCGCCGTGCTCGGACGCGTCGGTGCAAGCGGTGGCCGCGGGCCTCCGCTGCGCGCTGCAATGGTTGCAGGAAGGCGGCGCGCCCGCGGCGGCGCGCGCCTGGCTCGGCGTGCGTTGAGCTGCGCGGCAGAAGCCGGCGCGCCGCCTCTTCCGGCCGGCGGATCGACGCGCGCGGCACGTCAGACGGAAACGACTCGCGCGGCGCGGCAACGCGTCCGCCGCGCGCGCGCGGCGCGCTACCGCGGTCGGCGGAGGCGCAGGGCGCCGCGCACGCGGTCGAAGCGGCGCAGCATCCGGAACGCGCGCGAGCGCTCGACCACCTCGCGCCAGGCGTGCAGCTCCTCGTTCGCCGCGGCGAGCGCGTCGCGCTCGCTCTCGGTCCGTCCCAGCGCAGCGCGCGCGGCGTGCAGGAGGTCGCGGAGTTCACCGCGTTCGCTCGCCAGCCGGTCGCGCTCGTCGCTCGCTGTACGCAGCGCCGCCGTGAGGCGCGCCTGCTCCTGCTCGGCGTGCGCGAGGCGATCGGCGAGGTCGGTGAGGCGGCGTTCCCACGCGTCGTGCTCGGATGCGCGCTCGGCGGCGTGCGCGGCCGCCTGCTCTGCAGCGGAGCGCTCGGCCGCCGCCGCGGCAGCGCGCAGCCCGGCTTCGAGGCGCGCGACGTCGCGCGCGCGCTGCTCGGCGTCCTCGCGCGCGCGGCGGCACTCCTCGCGCGCGGCGCGCAGCGCGCCGTCACTGCGCACTTGCAGGGCGAGCGCGTCGGCCAGTGCGCCGGCGAGAAGCGCCACCTCGGGCGGCTCCGCCGTGCCGGACGGCCGCCAGCCCGCGGGCACCGCGCGCGCGGGTGCGCCTGCCACCCGACCCAGCCCGGCGCGCAGGTAGCCCTTCGCCTCGTCGGCGAGCGCGGGCGAGCGGTGCACCGCGCGCAGGCATTCGAGCAGGCGCGGCCCGACGTCCTGCAGGTAGGCGAAGAACGACTCCGTCCAGTCGGCGCCGAGCACGCGCTCGCCCGCGAACGGCAGTTCGGCGGCCGCGAACACCGCCCCCAGCTCCGCGGCCGGCGCCTCCCTGCCGAACGTCCAGTCGCCGCGCGCGCCCGCCTGCAGCCGCCACACGTGGTACCAGTAGCAGTGCCGGTTGGGGACGAGCGCGAGCACGAACGCGCGGCTGCGGCTCGCCATCGCGCGCAGCAAGGCGGCCTGCTCCGCGAACGCGAGGTGCTCGAGCACGCCGGAGTTGAACACGAGGTCGTACTCCGCAGGACCCTCGGCGCGTGCGTCGCCGAGCACGAAGCGCGCGGGCACGTCTTCGCGTGCGAACAGCGCGCGCGCGTGGCGCAGCGCGTGCTCCGAGAAGTCGAGCAGCGTGACCGAGAAGCGCCCGGTGCGCGCGAGCGCGAGCGAGTGCCAGCCGGCGCCGGCGCCCGCTTCCAGCACGCGGCCGCCCTCGGGCAACAGCTCGCCGACGAGCGCGGCGAACTCCGCGCCGAAGCGCGCCATCACCTCGGACTCCGCTTCCAGCGTGATGTTCGCGTAGTGGCGGTCCCACTTCGCCTTCTCCGCGCTCCCGTCCGCGGCGCGCGCGGCGAGGTAGCGCGGCGACGCGTAGATCGCGAGGAACTGCTCGCCCGCCCAGTGCTCGGGATCGACCGCGACGCGCACGCCTGCGATGCGCCGCAGGTCGGCGAGCGACTCGGGGAAGCGGTCCGCGTCGAAGCGCACGACGTGCGAGGCGCACAGCGGCTCTTCCGCGTGCGGCACGAGCACGATGAGCAGGTCCTCGGCCGCGCGCGCGAGCCGCTCGGCGACCGCCCAGGGCTCGGCGAAGTGCTCCAGGCAGTTCGAGCACACGACCACCTCGCTGCGCCTGGGGACGTCGCCTTCCGCGACCAGCTCGAAGCGGTACGCGGGAAACCGGCGCTTCGCCTCGGCGACCGCCGCGGGCGCCACGTCGACGCCGAGCACCTTGTCCGCGCCGAACGCGCGCGCCAGCTCGTCGACACCTTCGCCGTGCGCGCAGCCCCAGTCGAGGATGGAGCGCGCGGACTCGGCGAGGTGGCGGCGCTCGGCGTCCGGCAGTTCCTCGATCAGGCGGCGCATGAAGTGCCGCGTCTGCGCCGCGCCACCGTTGCGGTCCCAGTGGTGGCGGAAGTAGTCGTCCCACCACTGCGGCGAGTTGACGGGATGGACGCTGTCGGTCGACGTCACGGCCCGCGCGCCAATCCAAAAGCGTGCCGTCCGGCTCCGGAACCGCAGGTTGGCGGCCCCTTTCCATCGCGCCGGAACGCAATCGCGGACGCGCACGCCGCGCGCTGGCACGGCGGTTGTTCGCCGCGGCGCGCCCGCGCATGCCGCGTTCGTCAGGATCGAGGGTCACCGCCGCACCGCCCCCGCGGGCGCGCGCCCTCGCTTGCCGGCGCGGCGACGCAGCGCGCCCGAGCCGCCCATGAAGCACATCGTTTCGCTGCTCCGGCAGCACGGACTGCGCACGTCGTTGCACCACGTGCGCCGGTCGCTCCGCAACGCGGGGGTGAAGACGACCTGGAACCGCATCCTGGCCCACGTCCGCGCCGCGCGGTCGGACCCGCGCACGACCTACGAGAGCAACCGCCGCGCGCAGGCGAACTACGTGAAGGCGTACGCGCGCGCGCCGCTCAAGACGCGGCGCCGGATGCTGGACGATCTGCTGCACGCCGAGGGCGGGCACCGCGGCGTGGTGCTCTACCCGGCGAGCTATCGACTGGAGATGCGCCAGCGTCCCGAGCACCTGCTGCGCGGGCTCGCGGAGGACGGCTGGTTGTGCCTGATGCTGACGATCGGCGGCGACCAGCCGGTGCTGCGCCGGCACGGGCCGCGGCTGTACTCGACGAACCTGTACGAGGACGCGCTCGCCTGCTTCCGGCACGAGCCGGTGGTCCTCTACCTGACCTTCCCCGGGCACTGCTACGTCGCCGACTTCCTGCAGCGCGCGTTCGTGGTCTACGACGTGCTCGACCGGCTGCAGATCTTCGCCGACTTCTGCCCGGCGATGGCGAAGGACCACCGCGCGCTGCTCGCGCGCGCCGACCTGGTGCTGTGTTCGGCACCGCCGCTCTACGAGGAGAACGCGCCGCACGCCGCGCGCTGCCTCCTGCTGCCGAACGGTGTGTGGCCGCAGGATTTCGCCGGCGGCGGGCGGCCGGCGACGGAGCGTCCGGTGGTGGTCGGCTACTACGGCGCGATCTCCGAGCTGCTCGACTTCGACCTGCTGGACGCGATCGCCGATCTGCCCGACGTCCGCCTGCTGTTCGCCGGCCCGGTCGTGCCGTTCGAGCCGAACCAGGCGGTCGAGCTGCAGACCCGCACCGACGCGCTGTTCGCGCGGCGCAACGTGAGCCATCGCGGGGTGATCGCCTACGAGGACCTCGCCGGGTTCCTGCGCGAGGTGCACTGCGCGATCGTGCCGTTCCTGGTCAACGACGACACCGACGCGGTGTCGCCGCTCAAGCTGTTCGAGTACCTCGCCGCCGGCAAGCCGGTGCTCGCCACCCGCACGCGGTCGGTGGAGGCGCTCGCGCCGGCGGTGTTCCTGGGCGCACCCGAGGAGATCGTCGCGCGCATCGCGAGCGGGCGGTGGCGCGAGGTCGACGACGCGGCGGGCGCGGCGCTGGTGGCGCAGCACGCCTGGCCTGCGCTGCTGCGCCCGCTGAAGGACGAGCTCGACGCGTTCGCCGGCCGCTCGGCGGCCGGCGCGTCGGTCGCCGCGACCGCGGCCGGACGGAGCGCGCCGCACGTCGACTTCATCAACATCAGCTTCTTCGACTGGAACGGCGAGACGCCCTTCAAGGGCGGCGCGGAGCGCTACGTGCGCGACCTCGCCCGCCTGTGCCAGCGTCTCGGCTGCACGGTGCGCATCCTGCAGAACGCGAACTTCGCGTTCGTGCGCCGGTTCGACGGGTTCGAGATCGTGGGCCTGCCGCTCGCGCGCGAGGTCGACTTCACCGAGCTGTCGCGCGGGTTCGCGGCGCACACGCGCGAGGCCGACCTGGTGATCGCCTCGCCGCTGGAACTGGCGTCGCGCTACTTCCCGACGCGCAAGGTGATCGGCATCAACCACGGCGTGCACTGGGACACGCGCACCGCGTCGCTGCAGACGTTCTCGCTGCAGACCGTGCGCCTGATCCAGGAGGCGCTGCAGCGCACCGACTGGTGCGTGTGCGTCGACACGAACTTCATCAACCAGATGCGCTCGTTCGACTGGCGCCTCGCCCAGCCGCTGCAGTACCTGCCGAACTACGTCGACACCGAGCTGTTCCGGCCGACGGCGAAAGACTTCGACGCCGAGCGCCTGACGGTGCTCTATCCGCGCCGCCTGTACGACCCGCGCGGCTTCCACGAGACGCTCGACGCCTTCGAGTTCCTGCTGCAGTCGACCGACGCGCTGGAGCTGCACCTGTGCGGCCAGGCGACCGGTGCGGACGCCGAGCGCGCGCGCCGCGCGGTGGCGCGCGCCGGCGGGCGGATCCGCTGGTACGAGCTGGACCTCGACGACATGCCGGGCGCGTACGCGCAGAGCCACGTCGTGCTCGTGCCGACGATGTACGCGGAAGGCACGTCGCTGTCGTGCATCGAGGCGATGGCGACCAACAACGCGGTGGTCGCGACCAACGTCGGCGGCCTGCCGAACCTGATCAACGACAACTTCAGCGGCCTGCTCGTGCGCCCGGACACCTGGGACCTGGTCGCCGCGCTGCGCCGCCTGCTCGCCGACCGCGCGCTCGCCGCGCGCCTCGCGCGCAATGCGCTCGCGGTCGCCGCCTCGCTCGCCAAGGAGCACTGGGAGCAGCGCTGGCTCGCGATCCTGGGAACGGTGCTGCCGCTGCCGGCACGCGCTGAGGCGCGCCCGGCGCCGGCGGAGGTCGGGGAGCGCGGCCGCGCGCCGCGCGTACTCGCGTGACGCGGTCGAACACGGCGGCGCCGGCACCGGTGCGGGTCGCGATCATCACGCCCGAACGCCTGCCGGACGGCGGCCTCGGGCTCGTGCCGCCGTGGCGGGCCCTGTGGGCGAGCCGGCACGTGATCGCCGAGCTGGGTCGCCGGCAGGTGCGCGTGCGCCACCGCGGCTCGTTCCTCGGCGTGCTGTGGACGCTGGTCCACCCGCTCCTGCTGCTCGGGGTCTACACGCTCGTGTTCACCGTGCTCCTGCCGTACGGCGTCGAGCCCGGCCGGCGCGCGGCCTTCGTGCTGGAGCTGTTCTGCGGGCTCGTGGTGTTCGGCGTGTTCGCGGAGACCGTGCAGCGCGCGCCGACCGCGGTGTGGAGCAACCCGAACTTCGTGAAGAAGGCGGTGTTCCCCCTCGAAGCGCTGCCGGTCGCCGACCTGTGGGCGAGCGCGTTCGCCGGCGCGGTCAACTTCCTCGTGCTGATGGCGGCGTCCTGGTTCGTGGCGGGACCGTGGCCCGCGAGCGCGCTGTGGCTGCCCGCGTTCGTGCCGCCGCTCCTGCTCGCGACCGCGGGCGTGGCGTGGATCGTCGCCGCGCTCGGCGTGTACGTGCGCGACCTCGCGGTCTCGATCGGCGTGCTGGTGACCGCGCTGTTCTTCCTGACCCCGATCGTCTACCGCCTCGACCAGGTGCCGGCCACGTGGCGCCCGCTCCTGGAGCTGAACCCGCTCGCCGGGCTCGTCGACGGCGTGCGCACCGTGCTGTTCGCCGGCTCGCCGCCCGATCCGGGCGGGCTCGCGCTCGCGTGGCTGCTCGCCGCGTTGCTCGCGCACGTCGGTCTCGTCGCGTTCCGCGCCGCGCGCCGGGGGTTCGCCGATGTCCTCTGAACCGGCGGTGCTCGTCGCGCGCGGGCTCGGCAAGTGCTACCGCACCTACGCGCGCCCGGTCGACCGCCTGAAGCAGGCGCTGTTCGGTCGCCGGCGGCGCTGGTTCCGCGAGCATTGGGCGCTGCGCGACATCGACCTCGACCTGCGGCGCGGCGAGGCGCTCGGGATCATCGGGCGCAACGGCTCGGGGAAGAGCACGCTCTTGCAGGTCCTCGCCGGCACGCTGCCGCCGAGCGCCGGGCGCGCCGAGGTCCGCGGCCGCGTCGGCGGCCTGCTGGAGCTGGGCAGCGGGTTCAACCCCGAGTTCACGGGGCGCGAGAACGCGCGCCTGCAGGGCGTGCTGCTCGGGTTCGAGCCCGGCGCGGTCGAGGCGAAGATGGCGGAGATCGAGGCGTTCGCCGAGATCGGCGGGTTCGTCGACGAGCCGGTGAAGACCTACAGCAGCGGGATGTTCGTCCGCCTCGCGTTCGCGGTGCAGGCGGTGCTCCCGCCCGAGGTGCTGATCGTCGACGAGGCGCTCTCGGTCGGCGACGCGGCGTTCCAGATCAAGTGCATGACGCGGATGCGCCAGCTCCTGGACCAGGGCATGACGATGATCCTCGCGAGCCACGACATGGCCGCGGTGCGCAGCCTGTGCGGCTCGGCGATCTGGCTCGACGGCGGCGTCGTGCGCGCGCGCGGCTGCCCGCGCGAGACGACCGCGAGCTACGTGCGCTGGCTGTTCGGCGCGGACGAGGCGCCGCCGGCTGCACCTCCGCCGGCAGCTCCGCGCGCGGCGGGCGTCGCGCGCGCTGCACTGCCGCCGCTCGTCTGCCCGCCCGGACCGGGACGCTGGGGCAGCGGGGAGGCGCGCGTCGTCGGCATGCGCCTGTCGGCGGTCGGCCGGCCGCCCGCGCCGCACGGCACGATCGCGCACGGAGACCGCCTCCGCCTGGAGGTCGAGGTGCGCGCCGAACGCGACGTTCCCGCCGAGCCCTTCAGCCTCGCGTTCTCCCTGCGCAACGTGCGCGGCCTCGACCTGATCACCTACGCGACACGCGAGGGCGGCGTGCGCCTGCCGGCGCTGGCCGCCGGCCAGACCCTGCGCGCGACCTTCGAGGTCGACAACATCCTGCCGGCCGGCGAGTACGGCCTCGTGCTCGCGGTCGAGCAGGTGTTCGGCGACGAGCGCCGGTACCTCGACTTCGTCGAGCATGCCATGCTGGTGCGCGTGACGAGCACGGTCCGCACGTTCTCGATCGTCGCGCCGCCGGTCGCCTGCGCGGTGTCGGCGCCCGCGCCGGCGGAGGCAGTCGCTCGGTGAGCGGCGTGCCGGCCGCCCGCCGCGGAGGCCTGGTCGCGGTCGGCACCCGTCCCGAGGCGGTCGAGATGGCGCCGGTGGTGCACGCGCCGCGCGCCGAGCCGTGGGGGGAAGTGCGCTTTCTCTCGACCGCGCATCCCGACCGCGTTCGGATCGTGGCGGCGGCTTCCCGCCCGCTCGACGACCGCGCCGCGTACGCAGCGGTGGCGCAGGTGCGCCATCCGCCCGGCGGCGGCCCGAGCGCGCGCCGGATCGCGCGGGTGCTGCGCGCGCGGTAGGGGGCGTCGCACCACGCGGGCAGGGCCGGCGAAAAGGAAAAACGAGGCCGCCGCACGGGCTTCCCCCGCCGGCTTTGCCTTCGCGCCCATGCGAGCCTTCGCAGCCCGGAACACGGCCCAGTGGCGATGACCAGGTCCAGGGCAGGTCGCCGCGACGGACTCCGCAGCGAGCTGGAGGTGCTGGGCGCGCTCGCCACGGTCCTGTGCCCGGACGACCTCATGCGCACGCTGCAGCAGGGCGTCGAGCTGCTGCACGTTGCCAGCGGGGCCGACGAGGTCGCGCTGCTCCTGCACCCGCGCGGCGGCACGGCGCCGGTGCTCGCCGCGCGCAGCGGCCGGCTGGACGTCCCGCCGGCAGGTGAGGTGCGCGTGGAGCTGCCGGTCGGCGGCGACGTGCTGGGGCAGCTCCGCGCCGCGTGGGCATCCGACGCGGCCCGCGTCGACGCCGCACGGACGCTGATCGAGCGCGCCGCCCGTCCATTCGCCACCGCCCTGCGCGCCGGTCTCGCCGCGATCCGGGACGCCGCCGAGCGCGCGCTCGACGGCAGCGGCAGCCATCGCGAACGCCGCCACGCGCTGTTGCGCGCGCTGCTGCAGGTGGCGGGAGCCGAACGGGTGACGCTGGTCCTGCCGGCGCCGTCGTCGCCGACCGCGCTCGTCGACGGCGAACTCACCCGCGAACCCGGGGACGGCGGCGAAGGCGACGGCGGCCGCCCGGCCGACGCATCGATTGCCGCGGTCCTCGCCGAGCCGTGCTCGTGCCCGGTGCTCGCGCGCGGCGAGCTGCGCGTGCTGGCCGGTCCCCGTGACTCCTGGCCCGAGCCATGCCGCAGCATCTGGCAGTGCTCGCTCGGGGCGTACTGCCTGCCGCTCGGCGCGCGCGCCGGACGCTGCGGTGCCGTGATCGTCGACTACGGTGCCGCGCCGCCGGAGCCGCCGACCCGCGATCTGGTGCCGCTGCTCGACATGGCGCGCGCCATCGATCCCGGCCGGCTGGGACTGTCGGCGCCGCCGGAGCGCGGCCTCGCGTTGCGCTGCCTCGGCCCGTTCGAGCTGCGCGTCGACGGGCGCATCGTGCCGCCGTCCGCGTTCAAGCGCCGCAAGGCGCTCGCGCTGCTGCAGGTGCTGGCGCTCGCCCGGGGCAGGCCGGTCGAGCGCGACGAACTGATCGAGCAGTTGTGGCCCGGCGTGAGCCCGAGGGCGGGCGCCAACCGCCTGCACGGCGTCGTGCACGCGCTGCGCGCGGTGCTCGAACGCGAAGCGGGAAACGCGTGCCGGCGCTGGGTGCGCCACGACGGCGACCGCTACTGGCTCACGGGCGACGAGGACGCGCCGCTGTGGATCGACGTCCAGGCGATGCGCGACGCGGAACGCCGCGCCGCGGAAGCGGAGCGCCGCGGGCTGGTCGAGCAGGCGATCGACCACCTCGAAGAGGCCCTCGCGCTGTATCGCGGCGACCTCCTGGCCGGCGCGTCGGACGGGCCCGGGGACGCGGAGCGGTGGTGCCGGGAGGGTGCCGAGTTGAGGGAACGCTGCGTCGAGACCGCGCTGCGCCTCGCCGAGCTGTGGGTGGACCGCGGCGAGCCGGGACGCGCGATCCTTTGCCTGCGCCGGGGGCTCGAGGTCGACCCGTTGCGCGAAGACCTGCACCAGCGCCTGATCCAGGTGCTCGCCGACTGCGGCCGGCGCGAGGAGGCCCGGGCCCAGTACCGCGAGTGCGTCCGCCTGCTGCGCGCGGGCCTCGACGCCGACCCGCTGCCGGCGACGCAGAGGCTCATGCGGCTCCTCGGCGAGCGTCGGGCCGACACCGTGTAAGCCGCCTGTAAGCGCCCGCGCCTAGGTTCGTGTCCCCGCAGGCAGCGACCGGCGCGCACGCCGCCGGCGCGTTGCCGGACGCAGCACGCCGACCCACCCGGATGGTCTCGCCGCCCACCGTGCGCACCTCGAACGTGCCCTCCAGGGCCGGGTCGACGCCGAGCGCGCGGAAGTGGCGGCCGATGTCGTCGCGGCTCACCGCTGCCGGCGCCTGACGCCGCGCCCACGCCTGGTTCGTCGAGGCCGGC
>Ga0079224_100013922_pt1 | contig 11219 bp, 11 predicted proteins | sample Stecom2015_FD_80414 | JGI IMG/M metagenome (GOLD analysis project Ga0079224, IMG submission 80414) | Agricultural soil microbial communities from Utah to study Nitrogen management - Steer compost 2015 | ecosystem: Environmental > Terrestrial > Soil > Agricultural land | place: USA: Utah...
GCGTGCCCGGGAGATCGCGGACGGGTCCGCAGGGATCTGCCAGCGGCGCCGGCGCGGGGCGTCTTGGCTTTCGGCCCCCTCTCCCCCGGGCACCCGGATGACGACGACGGCGATGTCGTCCTCCGGGGCGTCGGCGAGCTGGAGCAGCTCCTCGCCGATCCCGGCGGCGTCCGGTGCCTGGACCGACCCGACGAGCCGCATGAGCTCCTCGAGTCCGCGCCGCATGCTGCGGTCGCGCCGTTCGACGAGCCCGTCGGTGTACAGCACCAGCACATCGCCGGGCTCCAGGTTGTGCTCGGCGGTCTCCCGATCGCTGCCGTCGAACCCGACGAGCTGGCCACCGGCGCCGTCCAGCGTCTCCACCGTTCCCGCACGCCGGAGCAGCGCCGGCAGATGTCCGGCACGGGAGTACCGGAGGGTCCATGAGCCGTCCCGGCGCGTGAGAGTGGCGTAGACCAGCGAGGCCGTCCGGGGGATCCGCATCCCGGTGACCAGGCTGTCCACCCGGGAGAGCACCATCGCCGGGTCGATGAGTTCCTGGGCGTACGCCCGCACGACCGAGCGGAGCTGGCCCATCGCGGCGGCGGCCTCGACGTCGTGACCGACCACGTCCCCGACGACGACGGCCGCGGTGTCGGCACCGAGATTGACGACGTCGTACCAGTCGCCACCCACCTGGGCGTGTTCGACGTTCGGTGCGTAGTAGGTCCAGACGTCGAGGTCCGGGACGTCGGCCTGCTCGGGCAGCATGGCCCGCTGCAGCGTCTCGGCGAGAAGATGCTCACGGGCGTAGAGCTGGGCGTTGTCCATCGCCATGCCCACGCGCCGCGCGACCAGCTCGAGCACGGTGCCGACCTCGTCCGGAAGGATGGCGATCGACTCCGTGCCGGGCTGGCCGAGCGGACCGTCGATACGTGCCGACGTCGCGCCCTGGTACGGCAGCGCGACGAAGAGGCCGAGCGTGCGCACCCTGCCGAGCACGGGCAGCACGAGGACACTGCCCTCGGCCCCGGGGGCCTGGGCGAAGCGTGGCTCGAGCAGCTCGTAGAGCCGGGCGGTGACGGTGCCCGGTTCCGGCGTCGTCCCGGGCTCGAGGCGGACGGTGCGCATCACCGGTTCCCGCAGCAGGTCACCCGCGGGGTCGGCGGCGTGCCTCGGCAGCCTGCTGCGGTGGTCCGGCCGGTCCACGATGCCTTCGACCTCCTCGAGGTCGCGCCCGAGGACGAAGAACCCGCTCCAGGCGACCACCTGCGGGGTGACGAGGTCGGCGATCGCCCGCAGTACGTCGGCCGAGTCCGGTTCCTGGAGGATGTCCGAGACGCGCGCGACGATGCTCAGCGCCAGCCGAGCCCGTCGCTCGATGTCGAGGCGCACCTGCTCGAGCTGCGCGTTCTCCACCTGCGAGGAGATGTCCTGGGAGACGGCGATCCACAGGCCGGCACCGGGCTCGGGCGTCTGCAGCGGGGTGAGTTCGATGTTCACCCACAGCCGTGCGCCGTCGGCCCGGCTGACGAGAGCGGTCACGGTGGCCGGCTCGCCGGCTGCCAGCGCGGCGGTGATCTCTCGCGCGGCGGCTTCGTCCAGCCCGGACGTGCGCATGAGGTCGTGCCCGCGGCCGCCCAGGTCCGAACGCCGCAGGGCGTAGAGCTCGAGGGCCGCGTCGTTGGCCATGAGGACCTCGAAGTCGCCGGCGACGGCGTCGGGTCCCAGCGCCAGCAGCACGACGCCGTCGCGCAGCTGCCGCAGTACCGTGAGCGAGCCGCCGAGGAGTCGTTCCGCGCGGCCTTCCGCCGGGTGAGTCCCCATCGTCCTTTCCGATCGTTTACCGTGCAGTCCAGTGCCCGGCAGTGTGCCCGGGCAGTAGCTGAGCGAGAGGACGAACTGTGCCACAGCGGACACCACGGCCTGACGAGGAGGAGTCGCTCGGGACCGGCACCGGCGGCGCCGAGAGCGGCTCCGTCCACGTCATGGTGGGGCAGGACCGTACCCGGCTCGTGCTGGCCGGTGAGATCGACGTCTCCCTCGGCGCGGACCTCGCCGAGGCGGTGACCGAGGCGGAACGGTCCGGGCAGCCGGTGGAGATCGACGCCCGGCATGTGACGTTCATGGATTCCTCCGGCGTCTCGGTGCTCGCCCGCCTGGCGAGCCGCACGCCGGGGCAGTTGACGCTCATCCAGCCTCCCGAGATCGTCCGGTTCCTGCTCGACGTGACCCGGATCGGGGACCTGGTCACCGTCGTCGACGACGATCCCGGTTTCCCGGGCCGGCCGCACGTGGAGCCCGGCAGATCCTAACCCTGCGCATATGCTCCGGCCCGGTCGCCGAGGGTGGCGACCGGGCCGGACGTCGTCGACGGGCTCAGATCTTCTGGCCGGCCGAGCGCAGCCACTGGCAGGCCTCGACCACCCGGGCCGCCATGCCGGCCTCTGCGGCCTTACCCCAGGCGCGCGGGTCGTACGCCTTCTTGTTGCCGACCTCACCGTCGACCTTCAGCACGCCGTCGTAGTTGCGGAACATGTGGTCCGCGACCGGGCGGGTGAAGGCGTACTGGGTGTCGGTGTCGATGTTCATCTTGATGACACCGTTGTCCACCGCGGTGCCGACCTCCTCGGAGGTGGAGCCCGAGCCACCGTGGAAGACGAGGTCGAACGGGCGCTCCTTGCCGACCTGCTGGCCGACGTGGTCCTGGATCTGGCCGAGCAGCTCAGGGCGAAGCTTGACGGCGCCGGGCTTGTAGACACCGTGCACGTTGCCGAACGTCAGCGCGGTGAGATAGCGGCCCTTCTCGCCGGTACCGAGGGCCTTGGCGGTGGCCAGGCCGTCCTCGGGGGTGGTGTAGAGCTTCTCGTTGATCTCGGCCTCGTGACCGTCCTCCTCGCCACCGACGACGCCGATCTCGATCTCGAGGATGGTGCGCGCCTGCTGGGAAAGCGCCAGCAGCTCCTCGGCGATGACGAGGTTCTCCTCGAGCGGGACGGTCGAGCCGTCGAACATGTGCGACTGGAAGGTCGGGTTCTTGCCGGCGGAAACCTCCTCGGCCTCCAGCGCGAGCAACGGCCGGACCCAGCTGTCGAGGTTCTCCTTGACGCAGTGGTCGGTGTGCAGAGCAACGGTCACGCCGTAGTTCTTGGCGACCTCGTGGGCGTAACGCGCCAGCGCCACTGTGCCGGTCACCCGGTCCTTGACGGTGGAGCCGGACGCGTACTCCCCGCCGCCGACGGATACCTGCAGGATCCCGTCCGACTCGGCCTCGGCAAAGCCGCGCAGCGCCGCCGTCACGGTCTGCGAGGACGTGACGTTGATGGCCGGGAAGGCGAAGCGGCCCGCCTTGGCCCGGTCGATCATCTCGGCGTAGGACTCGGGGGTTGCGATGGGCACGGTGATGTCTCCCTGATTGGGCTTGTCGGTACGCACCGATCATTCCACCGAATGGGGCCGCCACGCGAAGTCCGTTCGGGATCCGCACAGGCGCGTAGTCCCCAGGCGGTGGGTGAGTTCCCGCGTCAGGCCGGACGAACGTGTTGCACCATCCACGTATGCATGGCGATGGCGGCTGCGGCGCCGGCATTGATGGAGCGGGTCGAGCCGTACTGGCTGATGTGCAGCACCTGCTCGCACCCCTCCCGTGCCGCCTCGCTCAGCCCGGCGGACTCCTGCCCGAAGACCATCACCATCTCCCGCGGCAGCGCGTGCCCCTCCAGGGGCGCCGACCCCGGGACGTTGTCGATGCCGATCACCGGGAGCCCGCGCCGGCCGGCCCAGTCGAGCAGATCCTCGACGCCGTCGTGGTGGCGCAGGTGGACATAGCGGTCGGTGACCATCGCGCCGCGACGGTTCCAGCGGCGTCGTCCCACGATGTGCACCTCCTGCGCGGCGAACGCGTTGGCCGTGCGCACCACGGAGCCGATGTTCATGTCGTGGGAGAAGTTCTCGATGGCCACGTGCAGCGGGTGCCGACGAGTGTCGAGGTCGGCCACGATCGCCTCGACCGTCCAGTACCGGTACCGGTCGACGACGTTGCGCCGGTCCCCGTGGGCCAGCAGCTCCGGGTCATAGCGGGGGTCGTCAGGCCAGGCCTCGGGGCCTCCGGGCCAGGGGCCGACGCCCACGGGTCGCGTCTCCTCCACCAGGGTAGTCTCACCCGGGGAGGTGGGCGATGAGCGAATCTGCGCCGATCGAGAACTGGCTGACGGACATGGACGGGGTGCTCGTCCACGAGGGGGTGGCGCTACCGGGCGCCGCGGAGTTCATCGGACGGCTCGCGGAGCGGGGCCGCCCGTACCTCGTGCTGACGAACAACTCGATCTACACCCCCCGCGATCTGTCCGCCCGGCTCTCCGCATCCGGCATCGACGTGCCTGAGGAGCGGTTGTGGACCTCCGCGCTGGCGACGGCCACGTTCGTCGCGCAGCAGATGCCCGGCGGTAGCGCGTACGTCATCGGCGAGGCCGGGCTGACGACGGCGCTGCACGAGGCCGGCTACGTCCTGACCGACACGCGCCCGGACTACGTCATCCTGGGCGAGACGCGCACCTATTCGTTCTCCGCGATCACCACCGCCATCCGGCTCATCAAGGGCGGGGCCCGCTTCATCGCGACGAACCCCGACTCCACCGGCCCGTCCGCCGAAGGGCCGCTGCCGGCGACCGGCGCGGTGGCGGCGATGATCTCCAAGGCCACCGGGCGGGACCCGTACTTCATCGGCAAGCCGAACCCGGTGATGATCCGTGCCGCGTTGAACCGGATCGAGGCGCACTCCGAGGCCACCGCCATGGTCGGGGACCGGATGGACACCGACGTGCTCGCCGGGATGGAGGCGGGCCTGCGGACCTATCTCGTGCTCACCGGATCGACCACCGAGGACGAGGTGGAGCGCTACCCGTTCCGCCCGACCGAGGTGCGAGCCTCCGTGCAGGAGCTCATCGAGCTGGTCTGAGCAGCCTGTGAGCCCGGGCGCCGTCCGGCCCGGCCGCTCACGAGGTGCCGGACAGGACGGCCAAGGTCACGAAGCCGTTGTTGGCCGCGTGCAGGACGATCCCTGGCCACAGCGACCGGTGGGCACGGACGAGCACCGCGTTCGCCAGCCCGATGCAGCCGACGACGACCATGAGCGGCGGCAGGACGTGCACGACGGCGAAAACCGCGGCGGAGGCCACCGCACCCACGATCCAGCCGAACGGTCGCTCCAGCCATCCGAAGACGACGCGGCGGAAGACGATCTCCTCGAGCAGAGGTGCCCCGACGACCACCGCGAGCGCGGTGGCAGTCAGCGGGAGCGCGCCCAGCCCGGGTGCCGTCAGCACGTCCGTGTTGGACACGCCGCCCGGGTTGAGCTCCAGCGCGGTCGTGAGACCGACGCCGGCGGTCATGGCGAGCACCCACGCGAGCGGCGCCTCCCAGAGGAGATGCCAGAACGACCGGCTGCTCGGGACGAAGCCGAGATCAGCCGAGGACCAGCGGCGGCGCCGGGCGGCGATCCACAGTGCCAGCGCCCAGAGCGCCGTGGTCAGCGGGACGAGCCAGGCGAAGAACCAGTCCTGACCCAAGACGCGCAGCACGACCGCGGCGATCGCCAGGCCGAGAGCGGTCGCGGCGAGCATGCCGCCGCCGAACCACAGCACGTCCCCGACGAGCACCGGCCGGGCGAAGGTGGCGCGCCGCCGCGACATGCCGGTCGGGGCGCCTGGCTGGGGATCGGTGGCTGGTGGGAGCACGGTGGCACTGTCGCAGTCGGGGGTGCCACGTCGCCAACCGACCGGCCCCTAGGCCGGGAGGTGGCGTGAGTTCAGCCTTGCGGAGGCTGCCCCTGCGGCGGCGGGTAGCCGCCCTGCTGGTAGCCGCCCTGCTGCGGCGGCGGCCCCGGCTGCGGCGGCGGGTAGCCGCCCTGCTGGTAGCCGCCCTGCTGCGGCGGCGGCCCCGGCTGCGGCGGCGGCCCCTGCTGCACCTCCGTACCTCGCCCGCCGTCGCGCTGCGGGTCGTAGCCCCCGCGCTGTCCACCGAAGGACGGCGTCGGCTGACCCGGGGCGACAGGTTGCTGCGGCATCGGGGTGTAGCCGCCGCCCTGCTGAGTGCCGAATTCCACCCGCGGTGCCGTGCGCACCACCGGGTCGTTGACCTCGAAGTACTCGGCGCGGCGGAATCCGAACATCGAGGCAATGATGTTCGGAGGGAAGGACTCGGTCTTGGTGTTGAGCTGGCGCACGTTGCCGTTGTAGAAGCGCCGGCCGGCGGCGATCCGGTCCTCGGTGTTCGTCAGCTCCTCCTGCAGGGCGACGAAGTTCTCCGACGCGCGCAGCTGCGGGTATCCCTCCGCGACGGCGAACAGGCGGCCGATGGCGCTGGACAGCTCGTTCTCCTGCGCGGCCTGCTGAGCCGGCGTCGAGCCGGGCGTGGCGGCCGTGGCCCTGGCCCGCGTCACCTCCTCGAAGAGCTGCCGCTCATGCGTGGCGTACCCCTTGACGGTGTCCACGAGGTTGGGAATGAGCTCGTAGCGCCGGTGCAGTTCGACGTCGATCTGCCGCCAGGACTCCTGGACGAGGTTCCGCAACCGCACGAAGCCGTTGTAGGTGACGATCGCCCAGATGAGGATGACGACGGCGATGATGCCGAGCAAGACCAGGATGACGGCCAAGCCTTCCATGGCGGTTCCTTCCCGCTGCTGGTTGTCCGGCTAGCGATTCAATCACAGCGGCCCGGCAGCCGGGCCGAGCAACGATGGGGAGTTCTCTCCCACTCGCCTCGCGTCGGGTCAGGCCAGACCGAGGTCCGCCGCCCCGAGCGCGGCCAGGTAGGGCAGTCCCGCCTCGGCGATGCGCTGGTGGACACCCGTGTCCCGGTCCACGACGACGGCGACCGCGACCACGTGGGCACCGGCCTCACGCAGCGCCTCGACCGCGGTGAGCACACTGCCGCCGGTGGTGGAGGTGTCCTCGACCGCGACGACGCGGCGCCGGGCGACATCCGGACCTTCGATGCGGCGCTGCATCCCGTGTCGCTTGGTCTCCTTACGGACCACGAACGCGTCGAGCTCGAGACCGCGCGAGGCGGCCGCGTGCAGCACCGCGGTGGCGACCGGGTCCGCGCCGAGGGTGAGCCCACCGACGGCGTCGATCTCCTCGGGCCCGAATCCGTGCTCCTCGAGCAGATCGAGCATGACGTGCCCGATCAGTGGTGCCGCGGCGTGATGGAGAGTCGCCCGCCGCATGTCCACGTAGTAGTCGGAGACCTGTCCCGAGGAGAGGGTGACCTCCCCGTGGACGACGGCGATCTCGCGGATCAGCCGGGCCAGCTCCGCCCGTGGGGTGTCGTTCGTTGTGCTCACGGGCAGCGAGCTTAACGGTCCGGGACTAGACGACGGCTCGGGCGTAGTGGTCGGCGCCGGCGAACCGGCGGACCAGGAACCGCGGGGCCGCGCGCAGCCCGGCGGCCAGGGCCGCGTACCGCACCGAGGGCGTGCACAGGACCTGCCCCCGGCGCACGGCACGCAGACCGGCCGCCGCGACGGACTCGGCAGCCAACCAGCTGATCGACGGCCACACCGAGTCGTCCATTCCCGCCGAGTCGTGGAACTCGGTGCGCACCAGGCCCGGGCACAACGCCGTGACCGTGACGCCCGTGCCCTGCAACTCGCTGGCGAGCGACTCGGAGAAGGTCCGCACCCAGGCCTTGTGCGCCGAGTACGTCCCCATGGCGGTCAGCCCGGCGATCGAGGCCACGTTGAGGATGGCGCCGCGGCGGCGCGGGACCATCTCCTCCGCTGCCGTCTTCGACAGCTCGAGGACCGCTCGGACCATGACCTCCAGCGCGAGTTCCTCGCGGCTCAGGTCGCCGCCGACGAGTCGCTGCCCGAGCCCGAAGCCGGCGTTGTTGACGAGGAGCCCGACCGGCGCGCTCTGCTGCCGGAGCCGCTCGACGACGGCACCCCGCCCCTCGGTGGTTCCCAGGTCCGCCGCGAGCACCTCGACCCGTACTCCGGCGGCGGCACGGATCTCCTCCGCGCGCCGCTCCAGACGCTCCGAGCTGCGCGCGACGAGGACGAGGTCGTGGCGCGCGGCGGCGAGCTGCCAGGCCAGCTCCAGTCCGATGCCCGAGGTTGCTCCGGTGATGAGCGCGGTTCCCATGCCTCGAGGGTAGGCGGACCGTGTCCGTGCCGGCCGGTAGCGTGACAACCATGCGGCTGGCCACCTGGAACGTCAACTCGATCCGTATCCGGGCCGATCGCGTCGCTGCCTTCCTCGAACGCGCCGACATCGACGTCCTGGCGATGCAGGAGACGAAGTGCACGGACGAGGCGTTTCCGCACCTGCCCTTTCAGCTCGCCGGGTACGACGTCCTCACGCACGGGCTGAACCAGTGGAACGGGGTGGCCGTGGCCTCCCGCGTCGGCTTCGCCGACGACGTGGCCACGGTCTTCCCGGGTATGCCGGCGTGGGGCGACCCTCCGGCGCACGAGGCGCGCGCCCTGGGCGTGACGTGTGCGGGTGTGCGCATCTGGAGCCTCTACGTGCCGAACGGCCGGGTGGTGGCAGACCCGCACTACGCCTACAAGCTCGACTGGCTGGCCGCACTGCGGGGGGCGGCCGCGGACTGGCTCGAGGAGGATCCGGAGGCGAGAATCGCCCTGATGGGCGACTGGAACATCGCGCCGCGGGACGAGGACGTCTGGGACATGTCGCTCTTCGACGGCGCCACGCACGTCTCGCCGCCGGAACGGGAGGCGTTCCGCGCGTTCGAGGACATCGGCTTCACCGAGGTGACCCGCGAGCGCGTCACCCAGTACACGTACTGGGACTACCAGCAGCTGCGCTTCCCGCGGAACCAGGGCATGCGAATCGACTTCGTCCAAGCCTCGCCGGCGCTCGCCGCGTCCGTCACCGACGCGACGATCGAGCGGAACGAGCGGAAGGGCAAGGGGCCCTCGGACCACGTACCCGTCGTCGTGGACGTGCAGTCGTGAGCAGTCAGTGGGCGGCGCCGGGGCCGGTGATGCCCGAGGCTCCTGAGCCGGCGCCGGGCACGCCGCCGCCGGCGGAACGGGACCCGGTCAGTGTGGCGGCGCTGGTGGCCGGGGTGCTCCCGACGGGACCGGTCGCCGTCGTCCTCGGCGTCCTGAGCGTGCGCCGCACACGGCGCCGGCGTCGACGCGGCCGGCCGTTGGCGTTGGCGGGTCTGGTGTTGGGGCTGGCGTGGTCTCTGACCGCCGTCGTCCTGCTGCCGCCGATGATCGAGGGGCCAGTGGTCGAGGGCGACGCCTCAGGCAGGATCGAGGTCCCGGCGGAGAATCTGCGGCGCGGGAACTGCGTCGAGGAGCTGCCGGACGGCCGCCTCACCGAGGTGACGGTGGTGCCGTGCGCCGAGCCGCACCGCGCCCAGGTGGTCGCCGACGGCGAGCTCGGGTCGGACGGTTCCGGGGCCGACGAGGCGCAGTCACGTGCCCAGGAGTTCTGCGCCGACCACGGCGGTGACACGGGCTCGGAGGCAGAGCCGGTCACCCTGCTCGGCGCCGATGCGGGGCGCGTGGTGTGCCTCGGCCTGTGGCCCGAGCCCGTGACGCAGACACTGGTTCGATGAAGGCCGCGTCCAGGCACCGATAAGGTGCGGGCATGACGTCATCGTGGGGGCAAGGCACGTCTGGGCCCCAGCAGCCAGGAGGGCCGGGCCCTCACGGACAGAGCGCGCCCGGGCAGTCACCGTACGGCTCGGGCCCCTTCGGGCCGCCGCAGCAGGGCGGGTACGGCCAACCCTCGTCCGGCGCGCAGCCGGGACCCTACGGTCTGCAGCAGCAGGGCGGCGTGGCCACCGCGCCGCAGTCGTACGGCATCTCGTTCTCCTCGGGCCAGCCGTACAACACCTTGCCGCAGCAGCGTCCGACGACGAACGCCGGCAAGACGATGGGGATCGTCTCGATCCCGGTCGGCATCCCGCTGGGCCCGCTCGGCATCGTGCTGGGCTTCATCGCCTCGCAGAAGGCCAAGCGAGGCAACGGTCCGCGCGGTTACGGCATCGCCGGCATGGTGATCGGCGCGCTGTCCACGGCCGTGGTCACGTTGGTCGTGCTGTCGACCCTCGCGGCCGCGATGTCCGCCTACAGTCCGCCGGACGGGCCGGCCCCGGCGCCCGATCCGCAAGCCACCGACGAACCGTCCGATCCGCAGCCCGAGCCCGACGCGCCCGACGGTGGCGAGGTACCCATCGGCGCGATGCAGGTGGGCGACTGTGCCTACACGGTCAGCGCCGGCGCCCCGATCGTGACCCTGGTCGACTGCGGTGAGTGGCATCAGGCCGAGGCGTTCACCGAGGTCGAGCTCGGCAGCGGCGCCTACCCCGGCGACGACGAGGTCTACGAGATGGCCTCGGACGCCTGCGCCGACGCCGCCGGATCATTGGCGCTCCCAAGCGACACGGACGTCAGCGACCTACGTACCTCGACGCTGACCCCGAACCGCGAGGCCTGGGACCAGGGACTGACCTCGGCGCTGTGCCTCGTGGTCCACGCCGGCGGGCCGAACATGTCCGGATCGGTCGCCGGCGGCGACTTCACCGTCCGCTGATCCGCGCGCCTCGCCGCGGCGCCGCCTTGGGTCAGCGGGCGTACGCGGCGAGGATGGCGTCGGTCAATGCCGGCCAGGCCTCGATCGCCCAGTCGCCGAACCGCTCGGCGCCGAGGAATGCCGTGGCGAGTCCGGCGTCGGGATCGACCCACAGGAAGCTGCCGGACTGGCCGAAGTGACCGAACGTCCGCGGCGAGGACTGCCCGCCCGTCCAGTGCGGCGACTTGTGGTCGCGTATCTCGAACCCGAGCCCCCAGTCGTTGTGCTCCTGCCGGCCGTACCCGGGCAGTACCCCGGACAACCCGGGGAAGGCCACCGAGGTCGCCTCGTCGAACAGCTCGCGACCGATCAGGGTCGGGGCGAGCAGCTCGCGACCGAGCAGGGCGAGGTCGTCGGCCGACCCGGACGCGCCGTGCGCGGGCGAGCCCTCAGGCAGCACCGTCCTCATGCCGAGCGCGGCGACCACCGTCTCGTCCACCCAGCCGTCGAAGTCCGACCCGACCGCCTGCTCGACGTGCGCGGCGAGCGCCTCGATGCCGAGGTTGGAGTACACGCGACGCTTGCCCGGTTCGGACAGCGCCGCACCGGAGTCGAACGGCAGGCCGGAGGCGTGTGCCAGCAGGTGGCGCACCGTGGACCCTTCCGGCCCGGCGGGGGCGTCGAGGGTGA
>Ga0079224_100013924_pt1 | contig 11218 bp, 11 predicted proteins | sample Stecom2015_FD_80414 | JGI IMG/M metagenome (GOLD analysis project Ga0079224, IMG submission 80414) | Agricultural soil microbial communities from Utah to study Nitrogen management - Steer compost 2015 | ecosystem: Environmental > Terrestrial > Soil > Agricultural land | place: USA: Utah...
CGCTCAGCCATCAGCCTGCACATGAGCGATCTGGAAAAGCGGCTGGGCATGAGGCTTTGCCAGCGTGGCCGTGCCGGTTTCGCGCTGACGGATCAGGGCAGGGAAGTGCTGCGCGCCAGTGCGGCGCTGATGGCTGCCATTGAGGATTTCCGCAGCGAAATCAATCTCATGCATCAACGTCTGCGCGGGGAACTGAATATTGGCCTGATGAACAACCTCGTCACCCAGCCGCGTATGCTCATCACTTCGGCACTGCGAGAGCTGCGTAAGATGAGTGAAGAAGTCCACATCAACATCAGCATGAGCACTCCGGGTGAAATCGAACGCGGTCTTTTCGACGGGCGCCTGCACGTGGGGGCGCTGCCATTGACCAACCGGTTGAGCGGGCTGGACTACCACCCCCTGTACGAAGAACGCTCCCTTCTTTACTGCAGCCGCGAGCACCCGTTGTTTGAACGCGCCGAAGAGGTGGAAGGGGGGGCCTTGGGGGAAGTGCCGGCGGTAGCGCCTTCCTACCGCATGAGCGCGGAAGCGCTGGACCTGCACCGGGCCTTGTCATGTGTGGCCAAGGCGACAGACAGGGAGGCCATCGCCTTTCTGATTCTCACCGGCGAATACATTGGCTTTCTGCCGGACCACTATGCCGCCACCTGGGTGGAGAAGGGTCTAATGGCTGCCGTGGCGCCTGGCCAGATGTGCTTCAAGGAAACGATTGCTGCCGTCACCCGCAGCGGGCGACGGCAGAACCTGGTTGTGGACCGTTTTATGTCCTGTCTGCTCTCAGGGGCGTAGCTGGCCATCCTTGTCGCTGTCGTGGCGGTGGAAGTCAGCCATAACCTGGTCGAGAAACTCCTGGCGGCTCACACGGCCGTTGCCATCGGCATCCATTTGTGAGAACTGTTCCTGGGTGAGGATGCTGGAAGTTTCGTCGGGGCTCAGGCTGTTGTTGCCGTTCTTGTCGAGCTCCTTGAAAGCCCCTTCCATGAATTGGTAGTACTCAGCCTCGCTGACGGTGCCACTGCCATCTTTGTCGAGGTGATTGAACTGTTCATAGGTCATGCCCTGGTTGTCTGCCTGGGCGAGAGCGAATGCAGGTGCCAGGGCCAGCACCACGGCAGCCAGCGATAGAGTGTTTCTCATGACATCTGCTCCTTAGTTGCAGCCTGCTCTGTTGCCGATATAACCACCCGCGCCAATGCCTACTGCGGTAGCTGCCGTGCGCCCACGCCCGCGTCCCACGGCACTGCCCAGCAGGCCGCCAACGACCGCTCCGCCAATGGTGCCTGCGATGCAATTGAATTCGGCATTCTGGGACCGACTGGCGCTGTGTGAGCCAGATGGGGATTGGCATGCCACAAGGGTTCCGAGGCATATCAGGGCGGCGGTCAGGCCTGCCTTACTGAGTACAGGTCTCTCCATATTTTTCTCCTTTCCGTTGGTTACTGCAGTGATGCCTGCATAAGAAATCGGTACCGCAAATCACTACACGCCATGTATATCAAGGACTTGCAACTTCCGCCATCAAAATGTGACGCGAGTGTGCAATGTGGGGGTGACAGCGAGGGCGACGGGCGGCGACGTCGGGGGGCCAAGACGGAAATTTCTACAAATCTGTATCAATTGTGACAAATAGGGATACAAAATCGTACGTACAGCTTGTACGTAATAGTTGTAAACTGCCGCCGAGTTTTTGTCCTACACACCTTCGACCATCCCGTTCCGGGGCGCTGGAAACAGCGCTCCGAAAATCACGGAGCTACCCATGAATTCCGATGTTTCCCGCTTCCCCATGTACAAGGCAATGATGAAGGTGCCCGGGGGCCTGATGCTGCTGCCCCTGATCGCAGGTTCCATCATCGGCACCTTTGCGCCCGATGCGCTTGCCATTGGCGGCTTCACTACTGCGCTGTTCAAAAACAGTGCCTTGCCCTTGATCGCCCTGCTCATATTTGCGACCGGCACCCAGGTGAACGTGCGCACTGGCGGCCCCATCCTGGCCACGGCCGGTACGATTCTTCTGATGAAGACACTGGTGCCCGCAACCTTGATCGTCATTCTGGGAAGTTATGTCGGCCTTGACGGAATCTGGGGCGTGTCGATTCTTGCGCTGTTGGCCGCTTTCGACAACAGCAACGGCGGCCTGTGGCTGGCCTACACCGGTCAGTACGGAGACGCCCGCGATCGTGGCGCCTACGTGGCCAGCGCTGTCAATGACGGCCCCTTCTTCTCGCTTCTTTTCCTGGGCGCTTCGGGCCTGGCCGACATTCCGGTTGTGGCACTGGTGGCTGCACTGGTGCCCTTCCTGCTGGGTGTGCTGGTTGGCAATCTTGATGTCGAATGGCGTAATGTTCTCAAACCCGTCCCGAACATCGTGATTCCCTTCTTCGCCTTTGCGCTGGGAACGGGCATTAACCTGGGGGCCGTGGTCTCCGGTGGCATGAGCGGTCTGGTGCTAGGTCTGCTAATCAGCCCGGTGACCGGTTTTCTTGTCTACCTGGGGTACCGATTCATTCTGCGCCGCGGTGGAAAAAGCGGAATCGGCTTTGCGGCAGGCACTACAGCTGGCAACGCCATCGCCACGCCGGCGGTGGTGGCGGCTGCAGATCCCAGCTTCGCGCAGTATGTGGACACAGCGACCGCGCAAGTTGCAGCCTGCGTGTTGATCAGTTCTATTCTTGCCCCGGTGCTGGCTTCCTGGTTCCTGAAGCGTGCAGGAGAGCTCAAGGTTGCTGATGATGTAGCTGTACCGGAAGACGCGATCCCTGACGCGAAGGTGTGATCATGTCCGCGCCATTCATCGCCATCGTTGCGGATGATCTGACCGGTTCCGGTGATACCGCCGTGCAGTTCGTCCGGGCAGGATGGCAGACGCAGCTGTCGGTCGGTCGGGCGGCTCAGGCCCTGGCCGATCCCTGCGTTGCGCAGGCTGAGGTCATCGCCGTCACGACGCATAGTCGTGCACTGACTGCCCAGGACGCCGCTCGAGTAGTCAGTCAAGATGTCTCGGCTTTGCGTGAAGCCGGCATCAAACGCTTGTACAAAAAGGTGGATTCCACGCTGCGCGGGCCATTTCTGGCAGAGATAGACGCAGCGCGCCGGGCCTGGCGTGAAGATGCCATCGCCGTCGTTTGCCCCGCCTTTCCGGCCACCGGACGCAGCCTCAGGGACGGCATTCTTTATGTGGACGGCAAGCCCGTGACGGAGACTTCGGCGGCCAGCGACCCGGTCACCCCGGTCACGGAAAGCCATCTTCCCACTTTGCTCAGTTCTGCTCATCTGCGGCAGATACCTGCAGAGAGCCCAATGGAATTGGCTGCAAGAATCGAAGCTGCGGGCGAGATTGTCGTGGTGGACGCAGAAACCGCAGAAGAGATGGAAACTCTGGCAAGGGCCATCGCTGCGTTGGAAGAACGCGCTGTACCCGTCGGTTCCGGCGGGTTGGCGGCACCGCTGGCGCGCATCTGGGCTGGGTCCGAGGCCCAGGGCGCCGTGGTGGTGGTGATCACTTCTCAGCACAGTTCTGCTCGTGCACAGGCTGACAGCTTGCGGGTGGCTGGTGCGCATGTATGGGCGCCCGAAGTCCGGACTCTGGCAGAGCCCCAAGCCTGGAACCTTTACGTTGAAGAGGTACTGGCCGGTGCGCGACAGACCGAGCCCAACGCAACCTGGGTCCTGCTGGCGCCGGAAGGCGGCCACCCCGGCCTGGACTCAGACGCCGTGGCAGCGCGCCTGGGCTTCCTGGCTGCCCGCCTTATCACCGAACATACGGCGGGAGGCGTGGTTGCAACCGGTGGTGACGGCGCCAGCGCGGTACTCGACGCATTGGGCGCGGGCGGCATTGCGCTGGTGGATGAAGTCACCGGTGGTGTTCCCCTCGGTACGCTGACCGGGGGCGCCGCTGCCGGCCTGCCCGTGGTGACCAAAGCGGGGGGGTTTGGCTCCCCCGATGTACTGACCAGGGCCGTCAAGGCGGTCCGCGAAAGGAGATTTCCAGCATGAGCTTGTCTCAAAGCACTCAGAATCGAGCCATTCCCACACTTGCTGTGACGCTTGGCGATGTTGCAGGAATCGGGCCAGAGATCACGGCCAAGATGCTGATGAATCACCATGAATTGCGTCAGCGCGCCCGCCTGTTCGTCATCGGCGATGCGGCTGCTCTGCGCAAGGCGGTGCGAGCCCTGGGTGAGAACGAAGACCGTGTGCGTGTGGTGGAAGGTCCGGAGCAGGCGTCTAACCATCCAGGCCTGATCGAAGTCATGCAGGCTGGCCCGGATCTTGGCCATGTCCCCCTTGGCGAGTTGCATGCCGATGCGGGGGCAGGTTCGGTGCGATTTGTCACCACCGCCTGCGCGCTGGCCCGGGAAGGCCGCATTCAGGGCATAGTCACTGCGCCGCTCAACAAGGCTGCCATGCATATGGCCGGCCATAAATGGCCCGGCCACACTGAATTGCTGGCTCACGAATTCGGAGTGAAGACATTTTCCCTGGTGCTGTCGGCTGGGGACCTTTACATTTTCCACGCCACCACCCACGTATCCTTGCGTCAGGCCATTGAAGACGTGAATCCGCAGCGTATGCGTGCGGTCCTGCGACTTGCAGGCGCCTTCGCGCAGGCGCTTGGCCGTGGTGACGAGCCTGTGGCCGTGGCCGGCCTGAACCCGCATGCGGGCGAGAATGGCATTTTCGGCACTGAAGATGCGGAAATTCTCGCACCAGCCGTGGCCCAGGCCAATGCAGAAGGCATCAAGGCAGCCGGCCCGATTCCGGCTGACGCGCTATTTCCGCAGGCGGTACGCGGCAAGTGGAAATTCGTGATTGCCTGCTACCACGACCAGGGACATGCTCCCTTCAAGTCCGTGTATGGCGACGATGGCGTGAACATTACGGTTGGCTTGCCCGTTGTGCGTGTATCGGTGGATCATGGCACGGCCTTTGACATTGCCGGCAAGGGTATAGCACGGGAAGACAGCTTGGTGCTGGCCGCAGAACGTGCTGCGGCCCTGGCACCGGGTTGGTCCCATGTCTGGGAGACGGCTCGCACTACCACAGGGGGCTGAGTCATGGGCGGGGCAGCCTTTCAGTCGGCACAGCTGGATCGCTCCGGCGCGGAACCCCTGTACGCCCAGATTGCACACCTGCTGGGCACAGACATCAGGGCGGGGCGTCTTGCCCCGGGTGCAACCTTGCCCAGCGAAGCCGCTCTTTGTGCCCGCTTTGGGGTCGCTCGCAGCGTGGTGCGGCAGGCTCTTTCAGTGCTGCAGGCCGAGGGTCTGATCCGCAAGGAACAGGGCCGCGCCGCCTTTGTCGGGCCACGTACTGAATTGCGCCGCATGGTCCAGCGCTCGACAGGCCTGTACCAGCAGTTTGCGTCGGTCGGGACGAAGCTGCGCACCCGCGTCCTCAGACTAGAGCCTGCTGTCCCGCCCGATGAGGTTGCAGCTTTCTTCAACAGCGACAACACATGGTTACTCGAGCGCGTCCGTCGCATCGACGGTTCGCCCATTGCCTTTGTGCGGACCTGGCTGTCTCGGGAACGTGTCCCGGTGCTTGAGAAGGCCCAGCTCGAGGACGCTTCGCTGCATGCAGTGATGGAACAGGCATATGGGATACGGCCCGGTCGGGGCAGGAACCGGATACGGGCCGTCGCGGCCGACGTGAACCTGGCTGCGTTCCTGGAGACCACTGTGGGTGCACCCTTGCTGATGCTCGAAGGCCGGGGAATGGACCGCGAAGGCAGGCCCATGGAATGGTTCACCACCTGGCATCGCCCGGAACAACTGGTGTTCGATGTGGAAGTCGGTGCGGAGGCGGAACACGTGCAGGTCGCGGTGCCCGACAACGTGCCTGAAACCATGTCTGCTGCTTCTGGCCCTGACAGCGGCGATTCCCTCGAAACACTGGAAAGTCTGTTGTGTTCTGCGCTGGACATTGTCAGACGTACTCGGCAGGGCTGAGTTTCTACCGCTACAATTGCCCCACATTGGTGAGAGCGGACGACAACCCCGCTTTCAGATAATAAGAACAAAAGGGCGTACGGGTTTGGACGCCTCTTGTCCCGGGGAGGGGGCAATGCTCGAGGGTTTGATCAAACTTCTGGCATTCCAGCTGGCAGGCGAGGCACTCGTCTTCCTGCTAGGCTTGCCCATACCTGGCGCCGTCCTGGGCATGGCGCTGCTCTTCATCTGGCTGGTGGCCCGTAATGGGGATACGGCGCTGGATACCTTCACCACTGCCTTCCTGCGGCACCTGAGTCTGCTCTTCATTCCCGCAGCGGTGGGAATCGTGGCGCATCTGGATCGCATCGCCGAAGAATGGCTCGCCATTGCGGTCGCCCTGTTGGCCAGTACCGTCGTGGCGATTGTCAGTACTGCGGCCACTTTGCGGCTATTCAAGCGATGAGTTTCATCATGGCTTTGTTGTCGCATCTTGTGAGTCTTCCCGTCACCTGGCTGCTGGCAACGCTCGCCGCCTATCACCTTGCCATGGTGGTCCACCGGCGCAGCGGGGGCAGCGCCTGGCTGCACCCGGTCGCGGTTGCCACGCTGCTGCTGGTGCTGCTTCTGCTGGTCGCCGGCGTGGATTACGAAACCTATTTTCAGGGTGGGCGTTACATCCATGTGCTTCTTGGCCCGGCAACCGTCGCCCTGGCCGTGCCGCTCTACCATCAGCTCGCGCGTCTCAAGCGTGACTGGCCCTCGTTGCTGGCCGGTGCGCTGGTTGGTTCTGCGGCAGCCGTTGCCATAGGCATGCTGTGCGCAGCCTATCTGGATGCTTCCAGAGCCACTGTCATTTCCATGGCAGTGAAGGCGGTGACCATGCCCATAGCCCTGGGCCTCACCGAGAAATTTGGCGGTGTGGTGTCCCTGACTTCCGCCCTGGTCATGCTGACCGGAATACTGGGTGGGGCGCTGACACAACCTCTGCTGTCATTCATTCACATACGCGAGGCCCACGTCAACGGCTTTACCCTCGGCGTCGTCGCTCATGGCATAGGAACGGCGCGAGCATTGCAGGGAGGCCAGGAAATGGGCGCCTTCGCCGGCCTTGCCATGGGGCTGGCGGGCCTCTTGACCGCCTTGCTGCTGCCAATTGGCCTCGGGCTCGCAGGTTTCATCTAGGAGACAGAACATGCTGAAAGTCTATTCCATAGACGGTATCACGCCGGTGGTTGACCCCACGGCCTTCGTGCACCCATCGGCCGTATTGATAGGTGACGTCATCGTGGGGCCGGGCGCCTATGTCGGGCCCATGGCTTCCCTGCGGGGTGATTTCGGCCGCATCGTCATGGGGCGCGGCACCAATGTGCAGGATTCCTGCGTAATCCACGGCGTAGCCGAGCAGGACACCATCATTGAAGAAGACGGCCATATCGGCCATTCGGCCGTGTTGCACGGCTGTCATATTGGGCGCAATGCGCTGGTGGGCATGAATGCCGTTGTGATGGATGGCGCACATGTCGGGGAAGACAGCATCGTCGGGGCCATGGCATTCGTCAAGGCTGGTATGCAGATTCCACCACGCAGCCTGGTGACCGGCGCGCCGGCCCGTGTGCAGCGTGAACTCTCAGACAAGGAAATTGCCGGCAAGCACTTCGGTACAAGACAGTACCAGCGCCTTACGGTGCGCTGCCTGGAAACCATGCAGGCTGTGGCACCACTCACGGAAATGGAGGCCGGCCGCCCGCGTCTGCGGGCGGATCAAATACACCCCCAGGATTAACTCGGCGTCAATCGAAGATATCGGCATTCAGCAGGATGGAACGGCCCACCTGCTCAATGTCGGTGTGGCCGCAGAAGGCCATGGAAATGTCCAGCTCCTTGGCGATGATCTGCAGGCAACGATGCACACCCTGTTCACCCATGGCGCCAAGCGCATAGAGGAAAGCGCGCCCGATCATCGTCCCCTTGGCGCCCAAGGCGACGGCGCGCAGGACATCCTGGCCTGAACGGATACCGCCGTCCACCCACACTTCGATGTCCTTGCCCACTGCATGCACCACCCGTGGCAGGGCGGAAATGGAAGAGGGCGCACCATCCAGCTGGCGGCCCCCATGGTTGGACACGATCAGAGCGTCCGCCCCGGATTCCACGGCCAGGCGGGCGTCCTCCGGCTCCATGATCCCTTTCAGCACGAGTTTGCCGCCCCAGCGCTTTTTGATCCATTCCAGATCTTTCCAGCTGAGTGAGGGGTCGAACTGCTCCGCCGTCCAGGAAGACAGCGAGGAAACGTCAGTGACGTTCTTCGCATGGCCCACAATGTTGCCGAAAGTGCGGCGGTTGGTGCCCAGCATGTTCAGGCACCAGCGCGGTTTGGTTGCGAGGTTGATCAGGTTGGCCAAGGTTGGCTTGGGCGGAGCCGTCAGGCCGTTGCGTATGTCCTTGTGCCGCTGGCCCAGCACCTGGAGGTCGAGCGTCAGAACCAGGGCCGAGCAGTTGGCGGCCTTGGCGCGGTCTATGAGCCTTTCCATGAAATCACGGTCGCGCATCACATAGAGCTGAAACCAGAAAGGTTTGTTGGTATGCGCGGCGATGTCCTCAATGGAGCATATGCTCATTGTGGACAGCGTGAAGGGAACCCCGAATTTTTCTGCTGCTCGTGCCGCATGAATTTCACCGTCGGCGTGCTGCATACCTGTCAGACCAGTGGGCGCCAGGGCCACCGGCATGGCCACCGGCTCGCCAATCATGGTCGTGCGTAGGTTGCGTTTTTCAATATCGACGGCCACCCGCTGCCTGAACTTCAGTTTGTGGAAGTCTTCTTCGTTGGAGCGGTAGGTGCCTTCTGTCCAGGAACCGGAATCTGCGTAGTCGTAAAACATGCGCGGGACCCGGCGCATGGCGAGCCGCCGGAAATCTTCTACGCAGGTGATCTTCTCGGGTGTGGGCACTGTCAGTCTCCTAGCAATCGCAATATGTTTCAGATCGCAGGGATAATAATTGATGCCGCGACACTGCGCACTTGGTGTCAATCACAATACCTCCAGCTGCGCCGTGCCCGCCGAGTGTCCCTTTCGTGCAGCACGTCAGGCGGAACTGTTTTTGCGCAGTTCGATATGCAGGGTGGCAAAGCCGCTGCCCGGGTACACCGCCTTCTCGGCGGGCTTCATAGGGTCCAGGGCAATCCACTGCGTCCCCTCCAGCAATGCCTCAAGTACCGTCTCGAGCTCAAGCCGGGCCAGGGGGGCGCCGGGGCAGACATGGATGCCGGCGCCATAAAGCAGGTTAAGTGACGGGTCCCGGTCGAGACGAAATTCATCCGGGTCTCCAAACACGGTTTCGTCGCGGTTGGCGGAGGCCCATAGCAGAGCGAGCCGTGTGCCTTGCGGCAAGGTGTGCCCGGCCAGCTCGACATCCCGCGTCGTCATGCGGCGGTTCAAAATGAGGGGCGGGTGGATGCGCAGTATCTCGTCAATGGCGGCAGACAAATGTTCCGGTGTGTGACGCAGTAGCGACTGCACCGTAGAGTGCGCAGCCAGGTAATGCACCAGGATACCCACCGACGCAGCGATGGTGCCGAGTTCACCCACCGTCCAGTTGCGCAGAATACTGACGATTTCCTCATCGTTCAGCAACCGGCCTATGGATTCATTGCGCATCAAATGTGTTGTGATGTCATTCGGCGCACATGCACCCGCCGCGCGACGTGCTTCAAGCAGCTGCCGGATGGTGCCGTCGAACTCGTGCGCTACGGCGGCTTGTTCCCTGCGGTCGCCTGACAATGTCGCTTTCTGGTTCTTCAATGTCCATTGGCGCAGCGGCTCGTGCAACGAATCTGGCCAGCCCAGCCAGGCACACTGTATTTGCAGCGCGAAAATCTGGGCGAACTGGCTAATGAATTCAATACTGGTGTGGGCCGACAGACTTCTTACCAGTGATTGCGCCAAATGGCGGCAGACCGGTGCAAATTCCGCCATGTGCTGTGCATCGAAGTAAGGTTCGATCAGGGTGCGAAACGGGGTGTGTGCGGGTGGGTCCATGCCGTTTGGCACAGAGGGAAAGCGGGACACGGCACTGCTGAATGTCGCGTGATCCTTGAGCACTTCCAGTACTTCGGCATGCCGGAAAACGGATGTGTAGCCTGCTGCACTTTGTGCCATGGGGCATCTCCGGCGCATGGCATCGTAGGCCGCGATCTGGTCGCGCTGCACTTCGGCGGAACGCGGTTCCCAGGATGGAAGTTCCGGATGCGCCCGGGAACAGTTAGCGCCAGACGGCACTGTTTCGTCGGTTGCTGCTTCCAGAAGGGTATCGGTCATGGCTGCTTCACTCTCATGTGGCGCTGCAATCTCGCACACAGATTTCAAGAGTAGTTGTGAGGAAGCAGCGACCCGGGCGTCGTGGACGGGAATGAAGATAGGGTAGCCATGTTGGCCGCCCGTGGCCTTGATTTGCATTGGCTTTTGGTCACGGGCCGGCCAGTTTTCAGGTAGTCAGCGCTTTGGCAAGGCTTTGCGGAATGTCCCAGTATCCGTAGGGGTTGCCCCTTTCCGCCGCGAAGCGCTCCATCGCGGCCACAATCTTGTGCTCACCCACTGTTTGAGCATGGAACATGGGGCCGCCGCGATAGGCAGGGAAGCCATAGCCATGCAGCCAGACCACGTCGATGTCACCCGCACGGTAGGCAATGCCTTCTTCGAGAATGCGATAGCCTTCGGCAATCAGCGGATACAGGCAACGTTCCACCACTTCCTGTGCGGTGATGTCATTGCGTTGCTTCACACCGTATTTCTGACCCAGCTCACGAAAGATTTCCAGTGCGGATTCATCTTCCACGGGCTTGCGCCCTTCATAGCGGTAATAACCCTGGCCCGTTTTCTGGCCGTGACGACCGCGTTCAAACAATGTTTGGACCACTATGCGATAGGTGTCGTCGTCGGGCAGATTGCCTGCCTTGCGCTGCTCGATCACGACTTTCGCAGCAACGTCGACGCCAGCCATGTCGATCATGCGGCAAGGGCCCATGGCCAGACCCCACTCTTCCAGGGACTGGTCGATGAAGGCGGGTGTGGCACCCTCCATCAGCAGGAATTCCGCTTCGCGCAGATAACCTTCCAGCATACGGTTGCCGATGAAGCCGAAGCAAACGCCCGACACGGCGGCCACCTTATTTATGCGCTTGGCCAGCTGCATGATCGTCGCCAGGACTTCCGGTGCCGTGGTGTCGCAGCGAACCACCTCGAGCAGACGCATGATGTGGGCAGGGCTGAAGAAATGCATGC
>Ga0079224_100013925_pt1 | contig 11217 bp, 11 predicted proteins | sample Stecom2015_FD_80414 | JGI IMG/M metagenome (GOLD analysis project Ga0079224, IMG submission 80414) | Agricultural soil microbial communities from Utah to study Nitrogen management - Steer compost 2015 | ecosystem: Environmental > Terrestrial > Soil > Agricultural land | place: USA: Utah...
GCCTGGCACGCACCGGTGATGCAGGCACCAGGTGAACTGGCACAGGCTTACATCGTGCAGCTGGGCTTTCCCCTTACAGGCGCCCAGCAGCGGGTGGCGGAAGAGATTCGCGCCGACCTGGCGCAGCCGCGCCCCATGCTGCGTCTGGTTCAGGGCGATGTCGGGGCCGGCAAGACCGTGGTCGCAGCCCTGGCCGCCCTGCAGGCACTGGAAGCCGGCTGGCAGGTCGCGCTGATGGCGCCCACCGAGATCCTTGCCGAGCAGCATTTCAACAACTTCCAGCGCTGGTTCAGCGCACTGGGCATCTCGGTGGCCTGGATGGCGGGCAAGCTCAAGGGCAAAGCCCGGGCCAACCAGCTACAGATGATCGCCACCGGCGAGGCGGCGATGGTGGTCGGTACCCACGCGCTGTTCCAGGACGAAGTCCGCTTCCACAATCTGGGCTTGGCGATCATCGACGAGCAACACCGCTTCGGCGTGCAGCAACGCCTGGCATTGCGCGACAAGGGCGCAGCCGGGCGCTTCTCTCCGCACCAGCTGATCATGACCGCCACCCCCATCCCGCGCACCCTGGCGATGAGCGCCTACGCCGATCTGGACACCTCGGTACTGGACGAGCTGCCACCGGGACGCACGCCCATCAACACCGTACTGGTGTCCGACAGCCGCCGTGACGAAGTGGTCGAGCGCGTCCGCGCCGGCTGCGCCGAAGGTCGCCAGGCCTATTGGGTATGCACCCTGATCGAGGAATCCGAGCAGCTGCAGGCTCAGGCCGCCGAGGTGACCTGGCAGACACTCTGCGAGCAGCTGCCGGACCTGTCCATCGGTCTGATCCATGGCCGCATGAAACCCGCCGAGAAAGCCGAGATCATGCAATCGTTCAAGGACGGCGATCTGCATCTGCTGGTGGCCACCACGGTCATAGAGGTCGGCGTCGACGTGCCCAACGCCAGCCTGATGATCATCGAGAACCCTGAACGCCTTGGCCTGGCACAGCTGCACCAGCTGCGCGGCCGGGTCGGCCGGGGCAGTACTGCCAGCCACTGCGTGCTGCTGTACCAGACGCCGCTGTCCGCACTGGGCCGCGAGCGACTGAGCATCATGCGGGAAAGCTCGGACGGTTTTGTCATTGCCGAAAAGGATCTCGAGCTGCGCGGTCCCGGCGAGGTATTGGGTACCCGTCAGACCGGTCTGGTGCAGTTCAGGGTGGCCGACCTGGTGCGTGACGCCGACCTTCTGCCACTGGTTCAGCAGGCCGCAGCAGACCTCGCCAACGCCCATCCAGAGCGGGTCGGCCCGCTTATCGACCGTTGGCTGGCGGAAGGTCAGCAGTTCGCCCAGGTATAACCTGCCCATGCTAAGATCGGCCGGCACGTACCAAGAGAAAAAGGAAGCGCGATGACTGCCACAGCCACACTGCCCGACCTGCTGGAAAAATAGCTGGAACGGCACGCCATAGCGTACCAGCTGCGCCAGGCGCATGAGATCGGGCCTGCCGGGCAGCGGGTGGAGGCATGTTTGCTCGGCGATGCTGACGGCATGGTGCTGACGCTGATCCCTTCCAATCATATGCTGGACCTGCGCCAGCTCCAGCAACTCACCCAGCGTGAGCTGCAACCTATCCGCGACCGGCAGCTGCAGCAGATCCTCAGTCACTATCAGCTGAGCCAGCTGCCCGGCCTGCCGACACTGGTGGATGCGACCTGCATCATCGAGAACAGATTGCTCGGCGAATCGAAGGTATGGCTGCGCAGCGGTCTGCCCGGCTGGTGGCTGGAACTTGACCGCAAGGCGCTGACGGCCCTCTCCGCCTCGGCTACCGCCGCCTCCTTCGCCGTGCCGCTGGACAGCATTCACAGCCCAGCCGAAGATCCCGAGCAGGACCGCGAGGACATCAGTGCCGCGGTGAGCAACTTCACCGCGCTGCGCATGCGTCAGCGGCTGGAAGAGACCATCGAGATTCCACCGCTGCCCACCACGGCCCAGCGGATCATGGCCCTGCGGGTGAATCCCAATGTGACGGTCGAGCAGCTGACCGACGTAGTGGAAACCGACCCCAGCCTGGCCGCACAGGTGGTCAGCTGGGCCTCATCCTCGTTCTACGCGTCCTCAGGCAAGGTCCGTTCGGTGGAAGACGCCATCGTCCGGGTGCTGGGCTTCGAGCTGGTGATCAACCTGTCCATCGGTCTGGCGCTGGGCAAGACCTTCAGCCTGCCCAAGGACGCGCCGGAGCGCACCACTCCCTATTGGGAGCAGTCCATCTACGCTGCCGCGGTGATCGAGGGCCTGGCCCGGATCATGCCCCGGGACCGCCGCCCTGAGCTGGGCCTGAGTTACCTGGCCGGTTTGCTGCACAACTTCGGCTATCTGGTGCTGGCGTACATCTTCCCGCCCTACTTCCAGCTGATCTGCCGGCATATGGAAGCCAACCCGCATGTGCCCGCCTGGCAGGTGGATCAGCATCTGCTGGGGGTCAATCGTGACCAGATCGGCAGCTGGCTGATGCGTTACTGGGACATGCCGACGGAAATCTGCACCGCCATCCGCCACCAGCACGACCCGGACTTCGACGGCGAACATCACGTCTACGCCAATCTGGTGTACCTGACACTGGCTACCCTGCGCGAGCGGGGCATCGGCAGCGGTCCGGAGATGCCGATACCGGAGGCACTGCTGGAGCGACTGGGTCTGACGGAGGATGCCGTCCACCAGGCGGTGGACAAGGTGCTGGATGCGAGGGATGCGCTGCGCAAGCTGGTGAACGAGTACCAGCTGGGGTTCAAGCGCAAGGAGTGATGTCGTCTGGCCGGAGGGCCCCGGGCCCTCCGGCTGCGAGCCTCAGTTGACCGAGTCTTTCAGACCCTTGCCCGGTTTGAAGGCGACGGTGTTGCTGGCCTTGATCTTGACTGGCTCGCCGGTCTGCGGGTTCTTGCCGGTGCGGGCGCCGCGATGACGCTGCAGGAAAGTGCCGAAGCCAACCAGAGTGACGGTGTCCTTGCGGCTCAGGGCCTGGGTGATTTCATCGAGAATTGCGTTAAGCGCGCGGTTAGCCTGTTCCTTGCTCAGGTCAGCCTTTTCGGCGATGGCCGCTGCGAGTTCCGGTTTACGCATATGAAGCCTCACTTTCAGTGTTGTTTTTGTTTTTCGCTGCTGCGCAGCACTGCTTCCGGCCCGCCTTGCCTGGCTCTGGGCCGCTTCGAGCTCGCACAGCATCGCACGACTCAAACATGTGCGCCAGCCATTTACCCGCCGACGCCCGCCTGTTATCGCCCATTTGGCCAAAAAAGCCAAGAATATCTCAATACTTTCTAGGCGATCAGTTCGAAGTCCTCCTTGCCGACGCCGCAATCCGGACACTGCCAGTCCTCCGGAACGTCCTCCCACGCCGTACCCGGGGCGATGCCATCTTCCGGCCAGCCCTCGGCCTCGTCATAGATGAAACCACAGACAATGCACTGCCACTTTCTCATGCAACCGGCTCCCCAACTGAGATCCGCTACAGGTTAGCTGCTTCGCGCGGGCGCAGCCAGCAGCACAAAGCCCGGGCCAATCATGCTACCCTCTGCTCTCGCTTCAACACCGATACAGCGCCAAGGACTTACATGTGCATCCCCGACTGGCAACCTGCCTCCCTTCACCCGCAGCGCCCCGGCGGCGCCCTGCTGGACTGGCTGGTTGATGAGGGCTCGCTGACCCGTCGGTTGATTGCTGCAGGACGCGACGATTTCCGGGTAGAAGTGCTGACCCAGCAGCAGCAACCGGCCCGGGCCGACGAGGCTGCTGCGCTTGGCCTGTCCGCCGGGCACCCGCTGTGGATCCGCGAGGTGCTGCTGCACACGGCAGGAGCGCCACGCGTGTTTGCCCGCACCGTCGCCGACCTCCAGGCCTTCCGCGCCGCAGGCGTGCACCTGGAGGACCTCGGAAGTCGCAGCCTGGGAGAGCTGCTGTTCAGCGATCCGCGCATCCGCCGCGAGCCGATCGAGATCAGCCCCTACCCGGCCGACTGGCTGCCCCCATCTCTGCGGGCCGAGCATTGCTGGGCAAGACGTTCACGCTTCAGCAGCGAACGCCTGCAGCTGCTGGTGTGCGAAGTCTTTCTTCCCGGCTGGCCGCCTGCGGCCTGATACACCCACCCCGTTTCGGAGATCATCGTGACCGGCCTGCTGATCAAACCCCTCGCCCGCCTGCATCCCCGCGCCATGGATTTCATCCAGTTGATGCGGCTGGACAGACCCATCGGCATCTATCTGTTGCTGTGGCCCACGCTCTGCGCGCTGTGTCTGGCGGCAGGCGGTATTCCGGACCCTGTGCTGCTGGCGGTGTTCGTCGCCGGCGTGGTGCTGATGCGCTGCGCCGGTTGCGTGATAAATGATTTTGCCGACCGCAAGGTGGATGGCCATGTCAGCCGCACCCGCAACCGACCGCTGGCCACCGGACGCATCAGTTCACGGGAAGCCCTGGTCACCTTCGCCATTCTGGTGGCACTCAGCGCCTCGCTGCTGCTGTGGACCAACCTGCTGACCTTCAAGCTGGCCCTGATCGCCGTGGTGCTGGCCACGGTCTACCCCTTCTGCAAGCGCTTCACCTTCTATCCCCAGGTGGTACTCGGCGCCGCCTATTCCATGGCCATCCCGATGGCCTTTGCCGCCCAGCCCGGCGAGCTGCCCCCGGCGCTCTGGCTGCTGTATATCGCCAATCTGCTGTGGACAGTGGCCTATGACACCGAATACGCCATGTGCGACCGTCCGGACGACCTGGTGATCGGGGTCAAGTCCACCGCCATCCTGTTCGGCGAAGCGGACCGGTTGATGGTCGGCCTACTGCAGGGCCTGACGCTGCTGTGCCTGCTGCTGGTAGGCAGTCGTTTCGAACTGGGCCTCTACTGGCTGCTCGGGCTGCTGGCGATGGCGCTGAGCTTCGGCTGGCAACACTGGCTGATCCGTGACCGCGAGCCCCAGGCCTGTCTGGCGGCGTTCCTGTCGAATCACTGGAGCGGCATGCTGGCTTTCATCGGTCTGGCGCTGCATTTCCAGTTCGGCTGAGCCGCCGCCGGCGCAGTAATACAACTGCAACAAAATTGTTATCTAATCGTCTCGTCAGAAATGCAACCGGACGGAGCACCATGGCAGACAAGACCATACTGATCGTTGACGACGAAGCCCCCATTCGGGAAATGATTGCCGTTGCGCTGGAGATGGCCGGATACAGCTGCCTTGAAGCGGAAAATGCCCAGCAGGCCCATGCGGCGATCATCGATGCCCAGCCGGACCTGATCCTGCTCGACTGGATGCTGCCGGGCACCAGCGGCATAGAACTGGCCCGACGGCTCAAGCGCGACGAGTTGACCAGCAGCATCCCGATCATCATGCTCACCGCCAAGGGTGAAGAGGACAACAAGGTCCAGGGGCTGGAGGTGGGTGCAGATGATTACATCACCAAGCCCTTCTCCCCCCGTGAGCTGGTGGCGCGCCTCAAGGCAGTACTGCGCCGGGCCGGCGCGATGGATGACGAGACACCCATCGAAATCGGCGGGCTGTGCCTGGATCCGGTGAGCCACCGGGTCACCATCGATGGCAAGCCGGCCGAGATAGGCCCCACCGAATACCGGCTGCTTCAGTTCTTCATGACCCACCAGGAGCGCGCCTATACTCGCAGCCAGTTGCTGGATCAGGTGTGGGGCGGCAACGTGTATGTCGAGGAGCGCACGGTCGATGTACACATTCGTCGCCTGCGCAAGGCGCTGGGCAGTGATTATGAAGGGCTGGTCCAGACCGTACGCGGAACCGGATACCGGTTCTCCACCAAGAGCTGATCACAGGACGGATCACTCACCACCTATCGGGAAGCACGGGTGAAGACGAACTGGTTTACTGCCATCCTCGGCAGACTGTTCTGGCTGCTGGCGATCTGCGTCGCCGTTGGCTGGGCCGTGGGTCAGCCGGCCTGGGCACTGGTGATCGGCCTGGGCGCGTACCTTGCCCATACCCTGCGGCAGACCCAGCGGCTGCAGAACTGGCTGCATACCCGCCCGGGCGAACCGCCGCCCGAGGCCAGGGGGCTGTGGGGCAACATCTTTGATGATATCTACCGCATCCAGCGCCGCGATCAGCGGGCGCGCGCCCGGCTGCAGGGGATCATCGAGCGCATCCAGACCTCCACCGCCGCTCTGCGCGACGGTGTGGTCATGCTTGATAAGGAGGGCCACCTCGAGTGGTGGAACCACTCCGCCGAGCAGCTGCTGGGGCTGCGCGCGCCCGATGACAGCGGTCAGCACGTGCACAACCTGCTGCGCGATCCCCGCTTCGTCACCTATTTCGACAACGGCGATTACCGCGAACCGCTGAACATCCCCTCTCCGCTGCGCACCACCACCTGGCTGCAGTACAACATCACCCGCTATGGCAACGGCGAGCGGCTGATCCTGGTCCGCGACGTGACCCGGCTGCACAACCTCGAACAGATGCGCAAGGACTTCGTAGCCAATGTGTCCCACGAGTTGCGTACGCCGTTGACGGTGCTGGTGGGGTATCTGGAAACCATGATCGACGCCGATGACGGCAGCCATCCCCGCTGGACGAGACCGCTGGTCCAGATGCAGCAGCAGGCCCAGCGCATGCAGAGCCTGCTGAACGATCTGCTGATGCTGTCGCGACTGGAAACAGCCAATGTGCGCGCCGACGAGAAGCCGGTCCGGATCGATCTGATGCTTCCCGGCATCCGCAAGGATGCACTGGCCCTGTCAGGTGACAGGCAGCACCAGATCACCCTGGAATGCAGCACCCAGGCGCCCTTGCGCGGCCTGGAGACCGAATTGCGCAGTGCCATTTCCAACCTGGTGTACAACGCCGTGAAGTACACCCCGGAGGGTTCCGGCATCCACGTCAGCTGGAGTCGGGACGAGAAGGGAGCACGCCTGAGCGTGACGGATAACGGCCCGGGGATTACTGCAGACCACCTGCCGCGGCTGACCGAGCGCTTCTACCGAATCGACTCAAGCCGCAACAGCAGCACCGGCGGCACCGGGCTGGGTCTGGCCATCGTCAAGCACGTGATGATGCGCCATCAGGGCGAACTGAAGATCACCAGCACGCCGGGCAAGGGCAGCACGTTCACCTGCCTGTTCCCCGCTGAACGTCTGATCGAGGAAAGCGAAGACTAGCCGGCACCCGCGATCATCAGCGACAGTTTCTCCAGCTTGTCCGGGTCCTGGTCCACGAAGCGGATCACCACCAGCAGCCATTCGCTGTCCAGCCGCTCCTCCAGCGCCGACAGCGAATGCAGATATCCGTTGATCCGCGCCACCGCACTTCCCTCGCTGCCCTGCTCAAGATCCAATACCGCACTCTCGAACAGACTGGGAATCTGCTCACCGCGACGCACCAGCAGCTGGGCATCTCGCAGGCTCAGGCGCCGGATCACGCAGGCGTGCTGCTGCCCCGCGACCCGCAGCTGAGCGCGGGCCGGCGAGCGCAATACCACTTCCTGGGGCTCCTCCACGGCTGGCTCTGCCGACGGCGCCGCCTTGCGTGCGCCCAGCAGCGCATTCACCGACTCCTGGGCATGGCCGGTGCTGGCCTGCACCGGTCGGCCACGCAGCTGCTGCAGCTTGCCACTGCGCTGCAGGGCCTTGCTGACCTTGGCTATCAGCTGTTCGTTGCTGAACGGCTTGCCGACATAGTCACTGACGCCGGCCTGAATGGCCTGAACCACGTTGTCGCGGTCGCCGCGACTGGTGACCATGATGAAGGGGGTCTTCTCCTGACCGGGTTGCGCCCGCAGCCACTGGAGCAGCTCCAGACCGCTGAGTTCCGGCATTTCCCAGTCACAGAGAATCAGGTCGAATGTCACGCGCCCGAGCACCTGTCGGGCCTTGCTGCCGTTTACCGCCTCTTCGATCTGCAGCCCGGGAAAATGACTGCGCAACGCCTTCTTGATCAGGTCGCGGATGAAGGGTGCATCATCCACCACCAGAACGGACACATTTGCCATGGAACTTCTCTCGATCGGTCAGGGCTCAAGCTTAGCCCAGACCGATGGCAAAAACCCAGCATTGCGCGCCGGCGCTTTTACAGCTTGCCGGTCAGCGCATTGAGGAACAGCTGACGGTATTCGCCGGCGTCGAGCTGACGGGCGTTGGTCCGCGCAGTGACGTCCTTGACCGACATCTCGCCGACCAGGTCGGCGCGGGCGTCGTCGATACCGATCTCTGCCAGGGTATGCGGCAGTTCCAGCTCCGCACGCAGGCTCAGCACCCAGTCCAGCAAACCGTTGAAGTCGGCGTTGGGCAGGCCCAGATAGCGGGCCGCGCGGGCGGTCTCGGCCTCGATCGCCGGTCGGTTCATCTGCATCACGTAGGGCATGACGATGGCATTGAGCAGGCCGTGGTGCGAGTCGTACAGCGCGCCTATGCTGTGCGACACCGCATGAATCGCGCCCAGGCCTCGCTGGAAGGCGGTGGCACCCATGCTGGAGGCGACCAGCATCTGCAGCCGGGCGTCGATATCCTCGCCGTTGCGCACCGCGCGGGGCAGGTATTCCTTGACCAGACGCATGCCTTCCAGGGCGATGCCCTCTGCCATCGGATGGAAGGTCGGCGCGAGGAAGGCCTCGAGGTTATGGGCCAGCGCATCCATACCGGTGGCGGCGGTGAGCTTCGCCGGCAGCCCCACGGTCAGCAGCGGGTCGAGGATGACGATGGAGGGAAGCATGCGCGGATGGAAGATGATGCGCTTGGTGTGGTTCTCCTCGTCGGTGATCACCGAGGCATTGCCCACTTCCGAGCCTGTGCCTGCGGTGGTGGGCACGGCCACTACCGGCAGCATGCGCGATGCGTCGACGTTCGCCGGGTTGCGCGCTTCCCAGAGGGAGCAGTCCTGACGGGCCACCAGGGCCACCGCCTTGGCCGCGTCGATTGCCGAGCCACCACCAAAGGCGATCACCCCGTCATGGTTGCCGGCCTGGAGCGCCGCCACGCCATCGAGTACGTTGCCGCCGGTGGGGTTGCCCTTCACCGCGCTGAACAGCCCCACCTGCAAGCCGGCTTCACGGCACGCCTGCAGTGCCTGCTCGGTCACCGGCAGCGCCGCCAGGCCCGGGTCGGTGATCAACAGGGGAGCCTGCATGCCCAGCTGCTTGCAGCACTTGCCCAGCTCCTGCAGCCGGCCGGCGCCTACACGGACGTTGGTGGGGTAGGTCCAGTTATTACTGTAAGAAGCAATTTCCATGTAGACTCCAATTCATCCAATATGACGGTGGGATCGTTCATTTCCGGTGGAACGACCGTTTCGATACACAGTCTATTTGTGTATCGGCATATACTCAAATGCCCCGAGCACATTTCACACACGCTGTATGTGTGTCGATTTGTCACTTGAATAATCGTTCTTAATAAGCCATTTTTGTCAGCATACCTGCCGCGAAAGCGTGAGCGCCAAGCAGGAGCTGCTTTTCCGATTAGTCTTTCGAGGATACACCATGAAATCTTACCTGATGCCCCTGGTTGCTGTAGCCGCACTGACAGCCGCCCACACCGCTACCGCCGCCACCGGCGAAGAACTGCTCCAGAGCAAGGCCTGCGTTGCCTGCCACCAGGTAGACACCAAGATGGTCGGCCCGGCCTATAAGGAAGTGGCTGCCAAGTATGCAGATCAGGAAGACGGTCGGGAGCATGTGATCAACAGCATCAAGAATGGCTCCTCCGGGGTGTGGGGTCCGATCCCGATGCCGCCGAACGCGGTGACCGATGAAGAAGCCGAGATCCTCGCCGACCACATTCTGTCGCTCAAGTAGGTCTCACGCTTCCAGAACCCCGACGGCCAGAGCCCTCGGGGTTTTTTGTGTCCGGCAATAAAAAGCCCGGAACGGCGAACTGCAGTTCCGGGCTCTGGGGGTCAGCGCGGAATTACTGCGGCCTGCCCGACTTTTCCACTTCCTCGGCCATGCGCGTGAGGCCGATGTGCCGCACGTTGGTGCCTTCGACCATGTGGATGACGTGCTCGGCCACGTTGCGCGCATGATCACCCACCCGCTCCAGGGAGCGCAGGATCCAGAGGATGTTCAGCACCCGACTGATCGAGCGCGGGTCTTCCATCATGTAGGTGACCATTTCGCGCATGGCGGTCTTGTATTCCCGGTCGACCACCTTGTCTTCGCGGGCAACTTCCAGCGCCTGCTGGCTGTCGTAGCGGGCGAATGAGTCCAGCGACTGCTGCACCATCTTGTGTACGTGGTAGCCGATATGACGGCATTCGACGTAGCCCCGTGGCGCCTGGCCCTCCTCGATCAGCTGCAGTGCCCGGCGGGCAATCTTCGAGGCCTCGTCGCCGATACGCTCCAGATCGACGATGATCTTGCTGATGTTGACCACCAGGCGCAGGTCGCTGGCAGCCGGCTGGCGGCGGGCCAGGATGCGCATGCACTCCTCGTCGATCTGCCGCTCCATGGCGTTGGTGGCCTTGTCGTTCTCACGGACCTTCTCCGCCAGCTCGCCGTCTGCCTCGATCAGCGCGGTCAGCGCATCGTGCACCTGCTTCTCCACCAGCCCGCCCATCTCCAGCAGACGAGTGCGCAGGGATTCCAGCTCATCGTTGAACTGCTGGGAAATATGCTGGGCGAAGCCCTCCGTATCTCTTGTCATGGCATCATCCCCCTGGTTAGCCGTAGCGACCGGTAATGTAGTCTTCTGTCTGTTTCCTGCTCGGGTTGGTGAACAGCGTATTGGTATCGCCGAACTCCACCAGTTCGCCCATATACATGAACGCCGTGTAGTCGGACACCCGCGCCGCCTGCTGCATGTTGTGGGTAACGATGACGATGGTGTACTCGTTCTTCAGCTCGTTGATCAGCTCCTCGATCTTGAGCGTGGAGATCGGGTCCAGCGCCGAAGCCGGCTCGTCCAGCAGCAGCACCTGCGGCTGGATGGCGATCGCCCGGGCAATGACCAGACGCTGCTGCTGACCGCCAGACATGCCGAAGGCGTTGTCATGCAGACGATCCTTGACCTCGTCCCACAGGGCTGCCGAGCGCAGCGACCGCTCTACCACCTCGTCCAGCGTGCGCTTGGAACGCACACCCTGCAGGCGCAGCCCGTAGGCGACGTTCTCGTAGATGGTCTTGGGGAAGGGGTTGGGCTTCTGGAACACCATGCCGACATTGCGGCGCAGCTCGGCCACATCCACGTCGCGGTCATAGATGTTCTTGCCACCGATCAGCACCTCA
>Ga0079224_100013926_pt1 | contig 11217 bp, 10 predicted proteins | sample Stecom2015_FD_80414 | JGI IMG/M metagenome (GOLD analysis project Ga0079224, IMG submission 80414) | Agricultural soil microbial communities from Utah to study Nitrogen management - Steer compost 2015 | ecosystem: Environmental > Terrestrial > Soil > Agricultural land | place: USA: Utah...
AGCGCCGACAAGACGCCGTACAAGACCCACTGCGGAGCGGTGATCGAACCGGGCCGCGGCGGTGGTGCTTACTACGTCGAGATCAGCGCGGAAGGGCTGCTGGTCGGCGGCGGGTGCTTCCACACCGAGCCCGATCAGCTGGCCCGCTACCGCGCCGCGGTGGACACCGAGGTCCACGGTGAACGGCTGCGGGAATTGCTGGCGGCGCTCACCAGGCGGGGCTGGCAGGTCCGCGGTGACGAGTTGAAGAGCCGCCCCCGGGGCGTGTCACCCGATCACCCCAGGTTGGAGCTGCTGCGGCACCGCACGCTGTTCGTGGTCAAGTCCTGGGAGCCGGACGACTTGCTGTTCGAGCGGGGCTGCCTGCGGCGGGTGCGGCGGGCGTGGAGCCAGCTGCGGGAGCTCAACCAGTGGTTCGCCGATCACGTCGGAGTTTCCCGGCGAGCTCGGCGGTGAAGGCCCACCCGAGCCTGGCTCCGATGATGTCGACCAGGGCGTCCACCCAGTCCCCGCTGCGCCCGATGGGCAGCAGCTCCTGCAGCACTTCCGACAGCGCCGCGTAGCCGACCAGTCCGACCAGCAGAGGAGCGGCGGGCAGCCGGGCCAGGCGGCCGGTGCCGGCCAGCGCGGCGAACAGCAGCAGGTGGACGACCTTGTCGGTGCCCGGGGGAGCGGTCGGCACCCCTGATTCCGGGGTGAACAGGATGACCCAGCTCACCACGACGGTCCCCGCGAACGGCAGATGCCGCAGGTAGTTTCTGTAATGATTCAGCACAGATCCTCACCGGGCCGTTGGAGGAGTCGGCTGCGTGCTGCGCAGCCATGTCGAGAGACTAGGGTGGGTTAATGTGAGTCGACGAGCCAAAATCGTTTGTACCATGGGCCCGGCCACCGCAACTCCCGAGAAGGTGGCCGAGCTCGTCAGCAGCGGAATGAACGTCGCCCGGCTGAATTTCAGTCACGGCAGTCACGAAGATCACCGGCAGGTCTACGAGATGGTCCGGGCGGCGGCGAAGGAGAGCGGCCGGGCCGTAGGCATCCTCGCCGACTTGCAAGGGCCGAAGATCCGTCTGGGCAAGTTCGCGGCCGGTCCGGTCGAGTGGCGCACCGGGGACGTTGTGCGCATCACCGTCGATGACGTGCAGGGGACCCACGACAGGGTTTCCACCACTTACAAGGGGCTCGCCAACGACGCCAAGCCGGGCGACTCGCTGCTGGTCGACGACGGCAAGGTCGGCCTCGTCGTCCGGGAAGTGGACGGCAACGACGTGGTGTGCGAGGTCGTCGAGGGCGGTCCGGTTTCTGACCACAAAGGACTGTCCATGCCGGGCATGGACATCTCGGTGCCGGCTCTGTCCGAAAAAGACGTTGAGGACCTCGAGTTCGCGTTGGAGCTCGGCGTCGACTTCATCGCACTGTCCTTTGTGCGCAGTCCGGCCGACATCGATGTGGTGCACCAGGTGATGGACCGGGTGGGCCGCCGGGCACCGGTGATCGCCAAGCTGGAGAAGCCCGAAGCGGTGGAGAACCTGGAAGCCATCGTGCTGGCCTTCGACGGCATCATGGTCGCTCGCGGTGACCTGGGCGTCGAGCTGCCGCTGGAGCACGTGCCGCTGGTGCAGAAGAAGGCCATCCGCATCGCGCGGGAGAACGCCAAGCCGATCATCGTCGCCACGCAGATGCTGGACTCGATGATCAACAACTCCCGGCCGACCAGGGCGGAAGCTTCCGACGTGGCCAACGCCGTGCTCGACGGCACGGACGCCGTGATGCTCTCCGGCGAGACGAGCGTCGGTCGCTACCCGGTGGAGACCGTGCAGACCATGGCCCGGATCGTCGAAGCGGTGGAGGCCGGTTCGACGACCCCGCCGCCGCTCAGCCACGTGCCGCGCACCAAGCGAGGTGTGATCTCCTACGCAGCGCGGGACATCGGGGAGCGGTTGAACGCGAAAGCCCTGGTCGCGTTCACGCAGTCCGGTGACACGGTGCGGCGGTTGGCCCGACTGCACACCCGGCTGCCGCTGTTGGCCTTCACCCCCGAGGAGTCGGTGCGAAGTCAGCTCGCTCTCACCTGGGGGACGGAGACGTTCTTGGTGCCTAAAGTGGATACCACCGATCAAATGGTTCGCCAAGTGGACCAGGCGATGCTGTCCCTGGGGCGCTACCAGCGCGGTGACATGGTGGTCATCGTCGCCGGTTCGCCGCCGGGAACGGTCGGTTCTACCAACCTGATCAGGGTGCACAGGTTGGGCGAGGAAGATCACGTCTGATCAAGCCCGGTGGGAGCTGCCCGCTTCCAGCCGTGGCTACACAAGTTGAGGAGCGTGCAGTGACCGAAGCGGCACGAGCTGCGGCCGCAGACCTGGCCGGGACGAGCCGGAGCAAGGACGTTCCGCTGGACGTCAACGGGATCCCCCACGGTCAGCCGGTGTTGGACAGCCTCGTTGCACTGCTCGACCTGGAACGCATCGAGGAGAACATCTTCCGCGGGGTCAGCCCGGAGACCTCTTCGGTGCGGGTCTTCGGTGGTCAGGTCGCGGGGCAGGCACTGGTGGCCGCGGGGCGGACTGTGCCGCAGGAGCGGAAAGTGCACTCGCTGCACGCCTACTTCATCCGGCCCGGGGATCCGAGCATTCCGATCATCTACGAGGTCGACCGGACCCGGGACGGCCGCTCCTTCACCACCCGCCGGGTGGTGGCGGTGCAGCGCGGCAAGGCGATCTTCTCGCTGTCCGCGTCCTTCCAGGTGCAAGAGCCCGGGCTCGAGCACCAGGAGAAGATGCCGGAAGTTCCGGACCCGGAGGACCTGCCGACCTACGGCGAGCAGGCCAAGGGAGTGATCGAGGTCATGGGGAACCTCAACCCCAGGCCCATCGACGTGCGCTACGTGACCACGCCGCCGTGGCTGCAGCGGGGCGAGCAGAACCCCGGGGCCCGCAACCAGGTGTGGATGCGAGCCGACGGGGTGCTGCCCGACGACGACCTGCTGCACGTCTGCATCATGGCGTTCGCTTCGGACATGACTCTGCTGGACGCCGTGCTCGGCAGGCACGGGGTCTACTGGGGGTTGGACGACGTCTCCGGGGCCAGCCTGGACCACGCCATGTGGTTCCACCGCCCGTTCCGGGCGGACGACTGGCTGCTGTACGACTGCGTCTCCCCCAGCGCGTCCAACGCGCGGGGACTGGCCACCGGGCGGTTCTTCACCCGGGACGGCAAGCTGGTGGCCACCGTCGTGCAGGAAGGCCTGCTCCGGGTCCGCGACTGATCAGGAGCGGTTCTCCCGTTCCTGTTCCTTCTCCTTCTGGGCGTACTTCTCCCGGCGCTGCCGTTCGCGATAGCCGTAAGCGGCTTGGCGAACGGCAGCGTCGCTTTCCAAGCTCGAACCCAGGGCCCCGGCGATCAGGGCCATGGAGGAGAGCATCCAGGCCAGCCGCAGGTAAGCGCTGGCGTCCGGGGGATGCCCGAGCGTGCTGCCCAGCACCTGCGGGTTGATGACGGTGGCGGCACCCGCGATGCTGACCAGGAAGACCAGCGCGTACAGGCTGAGCACGCCGAAGCTGAGCGAGGTCACGGTCGAGGCGTTGTACAGCACCGCCAGCCGGCGGTCCCGCACGGCGCGCCGCCCGACCCGTTCCCACAGGTCGTGGCTGGCGATCAACCACCCGATCATCAGCCCGATCGCGAACAGCGTCGTGCCCGTGGCGCGCAGCGGGGTGAGGGTGTCGCCCAGCTGCCACACCGTGGAGGTGAACAGTCCGAAGCCCGTCGCGGCCAGGGACGCGGCCAGCGCGTTGGACAGCCCCCAGACCATCCGCCACGGGCGGTTGGCCCGCACCATTCCCGTGGCCAGCCGCACCCAGCCGCGCCGGCGCGGCGAGGCGTAGCGCACGTCGACCCACTCCTTGGGCTGTTCGATCCGCTCCACCGGGGCCAGGGCCCGGGTCAGCGGGTTCTCCAGCCGGTGGCCTTCCCCGCTGTCCTCGTCCGGTTGCTCTTGCCGGGTCAACAGGTCGTCCAGGACCTGTTCGATCGCCTGCCTGGTCCGGCGGAAGGACCGCAGCGCCCCGAGCGCGGGGAAGGAGATCAAGGCGACGCGGCCCTCTGCGCTGATGTCGGCGATCAACGGTCCGCGGGGGAGCAGCAGCGGCAGGTCGGTGACGTAGATGGCGCATTCCCAGCCGTACTGCTGCTGGTGCGCGTTCACCGCCTGCAGGATCTTCTCGCTCTCGTAGTCGCTGGCGGTGATCGGGTCCGACACCTGGTCGACCTTCCACGCCGAACCGGTGCGTTCTTCCAGCCACCGGGTGACGTGGTCGAGCAGCCTCCCTCCTATTTGCGTGGGCATGTCGGGGTCGGTGACCAGGCCCAACACCCGGTGCTGGGGATCGGTTCCGGGCAAGCTGCGCGTTCTCCTGTCGGGGTAGGCCGATTGGTTGCCCCTGTGACTCTGCAGCCCTCCGGAGGCAGATGCAACCTCGGCCGGTCAGCTCCTGCGGCGCCGCTTCGGGCGCAGGTGCTTCGGCGGGGACAGCGCTCGGGTGCGGATCTTCTCGAGCACGATCGACGTGGTGAAGTGCCGAACCTCGGTGCGCGGGGCGAGCTTGTCGACCAGGAACCGCTGCAGGTGCTGCGGGTCCTCCACGGCGACGTGCAGCAGGAAGTCCGCTTGGCCGCTGACGTGCAGCAGGGACTGGGTTTCCGGCTGCGCCATGATGAACTCCCGGAACTGGCTGATCACCTGCCGGGTCTGCGGGCGCACGTTCATCGCCACGATGGCTTCCAGGCGCAGCCCGGTGGCGGCCAGGTCCACGTCGATGTGCGACCCGGTGATCACTCCCCGTTCCCGCAATCGGCGGACTCGCTGCAGACAACTGGAGGGGGCCAGGCCCACCCGTTCGGCCAGGGTCCGGTTCGGCAGGGTGGCGTTGTTCTGCAGTTCCTCCAGGATCAGCCAGTCGACCGAATCCAGTTCGACGTGTTCGGGCACAACCGAACATCGTACGCACCGAATGGCATTGCAGCGAACAAGTGGCAGACCATGTCCTCTGCTACCGACGTGGGGTTTTGGAGGGGGACGCGCGTTGCACATCGCTTGGGGACCGTTCCTGGTCGCCCTGTTCGTGATCGTCGTGGTTCCGGGCCCGGACTTCGTCATGGTCACCAGCAATGCGGCGACCAAGACCAAGTACGGCTGGCTGGCCGCGGCAGGAGTCACCTGCGGGCTGCTGGTGCACGCCACCGCTGCGACCGCGGGCCTGTCGGCGCTGCTGGTGACGGTTCCCGGTGCGCTGCTGGTGGTCAAGGCCGTGGGGGCGGCCTACCTGATCTGGATGGGGGTGCAGCTGCTGCGGCAGGCGGGCAAGTCCGGTGGGCAGTTCACCGCTGCCGCGCCCCCGCGGTCGGGGTTGTCGGTCTTCCTGCGCGGTCTGCTGACCGACGTGCTCAACCCGAAGATCATGCTGATGTTCCTGACGCTGCTGCCGCAGGCCATGGACGCCGGAGGCGATCCGGTGGCCCAGGCGAGCCTGCTCAGCGCGGTGACCGTGGCGGCGTTCGCGGCGTGGTGGCTGCTGGTCATCCCCTCGGTGCGCTGGTTCGCCCGGTTCATCGCGGACGCGCGTCGCCGCAAGGTATTCGAGCGGTGCTGCGGGAGCGCGCTGCTGGTGATGGCGACCTCGGTGGCGCTCAGCTGAATCCGCTGCTCCGGCCCCGCTCCCGCGTTGCACCGGACCGGTGTTCGCGAGCCACCGTCCGACGCGCTCAGTGGTGAATCGTTGACCGCCGGTGTTCGCCGTGCTTAGGTTTGCTCGCTGATCTGCGAGCGGGAGGTGGGCGATGCGGCGGCGATCGGTTCTGGCGGCCGGTCTGGCGGCGACCCTGGGGGCTTCGGTGCTGCTGGCCGGTCCGATCAGCGCGGGCCCGGTGGGCGAGGACGCGCTGCGGGCCGACCTGGACGAGATCCTCGCCGATCCGCGCCTGGACGGGGCCCACGTCGGCGTCGTGGTGCGCGATCCGGTCAGCGGCGAAGTGCTCTACAGCCGGCAGGCGCGGCAGCGGGTGACCCCGGCTTCCAACGCCAAGCTGCTGACCTCCGCGGCGGCCCTGGAAGCACTCGGGCCCGACCACCGGTTCCGCACCGAGGTGCTGGCCGCCGGGGAACAAGTCGGACCCGTGCTGCGGGGAGACCTCTACCTGCGCGGCACCGGGGACCCGACGATGCTGGCCGCGGACTACGACGCGCTGGCCGAACAGGTCGCCGACGCGGGGATCCGAGCCGTGCAGGGGCGGCTGCTCGCCGACGACTCGTTCTTCGACGACGTGCCCCTGGGCACCGGCTGGATGTGGGACGACGAGCCCTACTACTACGCCGCGCCGATCTCCGCGCTGACGGCTTCCCCCAACACCGACTACGACTCCGGGACCGCGATCGTGCGGGTGGCGCCGACCGCGGAAGGCCAGCCGGCCGAGGTGCGGCTGGATCCGCCGACGTCGGTGCTGCGCGTCGAGAACCGGGTGCGCACCGCTGCTGCCGGCACCGAGCCGGACGTGTCGGTGCAGCGGGAGCACGGTTCGACCACCGTGGTGGTCAGCGGCACCGTCCCGGCCGGGGCGGAGCCGGTCGAGGACTTCACCACCGTGCCCGATCCGACCGCCTATGCGGCGGACCTGTTCGCTCAGGCCCTCCAGCGGCACGGGGTCACCGTCGCGGATCCCGCGGGGCGGGCGGTGGTGCCCGCCGGGGCGCGGGTGGTCGCCCAGCGGCAGTCGATGCCGCTGTCCGAGCTGCTGGTGCCGTTCATGAAGCTGAGCAACAACGGCCACGCCGAGATCCTGGTGAAGACCATGGGGCGGGTGGAGCGAGGAGTCGGCAGCTGGGACGCCGGCCTCGCGGTGCTGAACGACGAATTGCGCGGGCTGGGCGTTGAGCCCGATGTGCTCCGCATGGTCGACGGGTCCGGTTTGTCCACGATGGATGGTGTGACGCCGGAGCAGTTGGCCGTGCTGCTCGACAACGCCCGGGAGCGCCCTTGGTTCCAGGTCTGGTACGACTCGCTCCCGGTGGCCGGAGCGGCGGATCGCATGACCGGCGGAACTCTGCGCAACCGCATGGGCGGGACGGCGGCGGAGAACAACGTGCACGCCAAAACCGGCTCGCTGACCGGGGTCACCTCGCTGTCCGGCTACGTCACCGCGGCCAACGGCCAGCCGCTGGTGTTTTCCGTCGTTTTCAACCAATTCCTCGGCAACGCCCCCAAAGACCTGGAGGACTCCATCGCGGTTCGGCTGGCTGAGTACAGTGGTCCGGACGAACGTCCCTCAGGGCGGCCCGCTGTGCCAAACAGCCGCTACCTGGTTGACAACCCAGACACCCCCGTGGACGAGACTTCACTGGAGTGCTCCTGGCTCAAGGCGTGCTGACCGACCGGCAGTTCGCTGCTCGAGCCGAGCGGTGCCGGTAGTGGGGGCGCCGGCTCCACTCCCCGGGGGCGGGTAGCGTGTTCCGCCAGACACCCGAAGCCGAGGAGAGTCCCACCCCGTGACGCTGATAAGTGACTTCCTGGCAGTGGTGGCCCTTCTGCCCCGACCGCTGCTCATCCTGGTGACCGGTGCGCTGGTGCTCGGTGAGTGCACGCTGGGGATCGGGTTCCTGGTTCCCGGGGAAAGCGGTTTGCTGATCGCTTCGGCAGCGGTGACCGATGTCGGGTTCTTCTTCGTCCTGTCCGGCACCGTCGCGCTGTGCGCGGTGGTGGGCGACAACATCGGTTACTGGCTCGGCCGCCGCTACCGCTTCCGCATCCGGGAGACCCGGGCGGTCCGCAAGCTCGGCCAGCACCACTGGGACCGGGCTGGTCGGCTGCTGCGCCGCTACGGGCTCGGTGCCGTGCTGGCCGGCCGTTTCCTCCCGGTGGTGCGCACGTTGGTGCCTGCCGCGGCCGGCTCCGGCGGATTGCGCTTCGGGCGCTTCCTGTTCGCCTCCGTGCTCGGGGCGTCGGCTTGGTCCACCCTGCACGTGGGGGTTGGCTGGGCGGCCGGGGCCTCGGCGAAGTACGTCGAAGAAGCGCTGGGCCGGGCCAGCTGGGTGGCCATGGTCCTGCTGGTGCTCGCCGGTGCGGGGTTCTGGTGGCGCCGCCGGCGCAAGGCCAAGCGCGCTGCCGTGGTGGAACCCATCCCCGAGCGTCGGGAAGACGACGAAGACGACATGGAATCGGTCGCTTGAACAACAAGAGCTCCACAGCGGAGTCGGAAGATCCGCTGTGGAGCTGCAGCCGCTGAACGCGGTCATGTTCGGAGCGCGTTCAGTTCACTGCGGACAGTAGCAGAAGGCCTCCGGTCAGAAGATCCTTTCTGCTCCTCGAAAAACAGCGTGCGGGTGTCTTGCTGTTCTGCTGAGCCGGTGTTCGTCCGCGCTCACCCGGCTGCGGGGCCGGACGAGCGCGGACGACTCGTTCAGTCCTCCACCAGTTCCGGCTGCGCCTGGCGGTTGCGCGAGACCGCGTAACCCACCCCGATCGCGACGGCCAAAACCGGGGCCACGTACAGGGCGATCCGCGTCTCGGAGTCGAAGGCCAGCAGCACCACGACGAACGCGAGGAAGGCCAGGACGACGTAGTTGGAGTACGGGGAGAACGGCATCTGGAACGTCCCCGCCGGCAGTTCACCCGCGGCCACCTTCTTCCGGTACTTGAGGTGGGACAGCACGATCATGCCCCAGGTGAAGATGGCGCCCACCGTGCTGGCGCTCGTGATGTAGACGAACGCCTGTTCCGGGACGAAGTAGTTGAGCACCACGCCGATCAGCATCGAGCAGAAGGTGATGCCGATGGCCCGGGCAGGGACGGCTCGCTTGCTCAGCTTCTGCACCGCGCGCGGGGCTTGGCCCTCCAGGGACAGGGTGCGCAGCATCCGGCCGGTGGAGTAGATGCCGCTGTTGCAGGAGGAGAGCGCGGCCGTGGTCACCACGAAGTTCACCACTCCCGCGGCGGCGGGGATGCCGATCAGGGTGAAGGCGTGCACGAACGGGCTGCCGTTGGCGGGGAACTGGTTCCACGGCACCAGGGCGGTGAGGGCGGCCAGCGCGCCGACGTAGAAGATCAGGATCCGCCACATGACCGAGTTGATCGCCCGCGGCAGCACTCGCTGCGGGTCGCTGCTCTCGCTGGCGGTCTGGCCGACCATCTCCACACCGACGAAGGCGAACATCACGATCTGGAAGGCCAGCAGCGCTTGCACCCCGCCGTTGGGGAAGAACCCGCCGTGCTCCCAGATGTTGCTGACCGCGGCGGTTTGGCCGACGTCGCTGAACCCGAAGACCAGGATGAGGGCGGCGAGCACGATCAGACCGATGATCGCCACCACCTTGATCAGCGCGAACCAGAACTCGAATTCTCCGAACAACTTCACCGCGATCAAGTTGACCGCGCTCAGCGTCACCAGGGCACCGAGTGCGGGGATCCACTGTGGCAAGTTCGGGAACCAGAACTGGAAGTACTCGCCAACCGCGGTGATCTCGGCCATGCCGGTGACGATCCACACCAGCCAGTAGCCCCAACCGGTGGCGAACCGAGCCCACGGGCCGACGAATTCACCGGCGTACTCGGCGAACGAACCGCTGACCGGGCGGTACATCAGCAGTTCGCCGAGCGCGCGCATGACGAAGAAGATCATCAGTCCAGCAATCGCGTAGATCAGGATCAGCCCAGGGCCGACCTGGTTGAGCGCTTTGCCGGAGCCGAGAAAGAGGCCGACACCTATCGCGCCGCCGATGGCGATCATGTTGATGTGCCGGCTGCTCAGTTCCTTGCGGTATTCCCCGGGTGCTGGCTGGTTCATCGAAGCGGACTCCTCACCAGTGTGTCCACGGAAATTCCGCGGCTGTGGGTGGGCCGTCAGCATCCGTGGACGGAGCAGGTTGCGCAAAAACTGCGGAGATACTCCGCTATTGGGGTGACAGATGGCAAGAGGAAACTTGTTGTTCTGGCGAGGTTTTCCAGATCGTCATCTGTCCATTACGGAAACTCCAGCGGGCAGCACGGCCGGATGTGTGATAAAAAACACGCCTTCTCCGGCGCTGCCGGAGAAGGCGTGTTGCAGCTGATTCGCTCAGATGTTGGGGTAGAGGGGGAACGCGTTGGCCAGGGCTTCGACGCGGGAGCGCAGCTTGGCGCTGGTGTCCTGGTCGAAGTTGGGCTTGAGGGCCTCGGCGATGATGTCGGCGACCTCGGTGAACTCGGTCCGACCGAAGCCGCGGGTGGCCAACGCCGGGGTGCCGATGCGCAGACCGGAGGTCACCATCGGCGGGCGCGGGTCGTTGGGCACCGCGTTGCGGTTGACCGTGATGCCGATCTCGTGCAGCCGGTCCTCGGCCTGCTTGCCGTCCAGCTCGGAGTTGCGCAGGTCCACCAGCACCAGGTGCACGTCGGTGCCGCCGGAGACCAGCTGCACCCCGGCTTCCCGGGCGTCGTCGGCCAGCAGCCGCTCGGCCAGGATCTGCGCGCCTTCGAGGGTGCGGCGCTGCCGGTCCTTGAACTCCTCGCCCGCGGCGATCTTGAACGCCACGGCCTTGCCCGCGATGACGTGCTCGAGCGGACCGCCCTGCTGGCCGGGGAAGACGGCGGAGTTGAACTTCTTGGTGAACTCCTCGTCGGAGGACAGGATCACGCCACCGCGCGGGCCGCCGAGGGTCTTGTGCGTGGTGGTGGTGACCACGTGCGCGTGCGGCACCGGGTTGGGGTGCAGTCCGGCGGCGACCAGCCCGGCGAAGTGCGCCATGTCCACCATCAGGTAGGCGCCGACCTCGTCGGCGATCTCCCGGAACCGCTTGAAGTCCAGCTGCCGCGGGTAGGCCGACCAACCGGCGATGATCAGCTGCGGCTTGTGCTCGCGCGCCAGCCGGGCGACCTCGTCCATGTCCACCCGGTGGTCGTCGTCGCTGACGTGGTAGGGCACCACGTTGTAGAGCTTGCCGGAGAAGTTGATCCGCATGCCGTGGGTGAGGTGCCCACCGTGGGCCAGGTCCAGGCCCATGATGGTGTCGCCCGGCTTGAGCAGGGCGAACATCGCCGCGGCGTTGGACTGGGCGCCCGAGTGCGGCTGCACGCTGGCGAACTAAGCCGCGAACAGCTGCTTGACCCGGTCGCTTGCACGCCGCACGACGACGTTGACGTACACACAGCCACAGCACTAGCGCGTGCCTCGCCACACACAGGTGTACTA
>Ga0079224_100013927_pt1 | contig 11217 bp, 9 predicted proteins | sample Stecom2015_FD_80414 | JGI IMG/M metagenome (GOLD analysis project Ga0079224, IMG submission 80414) | Agricultural soil microbial communities from Utah to study Nitrogen management - Steer compost 2015 | ecosystem: Environmental > Terrestrial > Soil > Agricultural land | place: USA: Utah...
CTACCGGCAGCGCGTCGTCGTGCGCTGGGGCGACCCGGTCGTCCCCGGCGCCCCCGAGTTCGACTTCGCCAACCAGACCGCCGAGGCGCAGGAGAAGCAGTTCGGATACAACTGCGACTACGTCAGCTTCTTCCCCATCGACGCGCGGCGCGCCCTGCTCTGGGTGAACCACGAGTACACCAACGAGAACCTGATGTTCGCCGGCTACACCGACGGCTCCGCCGCCGACCCGGAGCAGATCCGGATCGCCATGGCCGCGCACGGCGGATCCGTCGTGGAGATCGAACGGGTCGGCAACACCGGGGAGTGGCGCCTGGTCACCCGGGGACGGCGCTCCTACAACCGCCGCATCACCGCGACCACCCCGATGAAGCTCACCGGTCCCGCGGCCGGACACGCACTGCTGCGCACCGAGGCCGACCCCTCGGGCACCCGGGTGCTGGGCATGCTCAACAACTGCGGCGGCGGCACCACCCCCTGGGGGACCGTGCTGACCGCCGAGGAGAACTTCAACCAGTACTTCGTGGGCGGCGAGGGCGCCCCCGAGGAGGCCAAGGCCGCGCTGCGGCGCTACGGCATCGCCACCTCCGGGGACACCCGCCGGGGCAACCGCCGGTTCGACCGGGTCGACGAGCGCTTCGACCTGTCCAAACACCCCAACGAGGCCAACCGGTTCGGCTACATCGTCGAGATCGACCCGTTCGACCCCCACGACCAGCCCCGCAAACGCACCATGCTCGGCCGGTTCAAGCACGAGGCGGCCACCGTCCGGCTCACCAAGGACAAGCGGGCCGCCGTCTACATGGGCGACGACGAGCGCTTCGACTACATCTACAAGTTCGTCAGCGACAAGAAGTACCGTCCCGGTTCCCGCCGCCACAACGACGACCTGCTCGACTCGGGCACCCTGTACGTCGCCCGGCTCACCGGCAACAGCCCCGCCGAGCAGATCGACGGATCGGGCACCCTGCCCGAGGACGGCGAGTTCGACGGAACCGGCGAGTGGATCCCGCTGTGCGACGCCAAGCGCAGCTACGTCGACGGCTTCACCGTCGAGGAGGTGCTCGTCCACACCCGGCTCGCGGCCGACCGGGTCGGCGCCACCAAGATGGACCGCCCCGAGGACATCGAGGCCAGCCCCGCCACCGGCAAGGTGTACTGCGCCCTCACCAACAACTCCGCCCGCGAGCCCGGCCAGGCCGACGAGGCCAACCCGCGCGCCGCCAACCGGTACGGCCACGTCCTGGAGATCACCGAGCACCGCAACGACTCCGGGGCCACCGCCTTCACCTGGACCGTGGTGCTGGTCTGCGGCGACCCCGAGGACCCCGGCACCTACTACGCCGGATACGACAAGACCAGGGTCGCCGCGATCTCCTCGCCCGACAACGTGACCTTCGACAAGACCGGCAACCTGTGGATCTCCACCGACGGCCAGCCCGGCACCCTGGGCGTCAACGACGCCCTGCACGTGATGCCGGTCGAGGGGCGCCACCGCGGCGAACTCAAGACCTTCGCCACCGTCCCGGTCGGCGCCGAGTGCTGCGGCCCCTTCATCACCCCCGACGACAAGACCGTCTTCATCGCCCCCCAGCACCCGGGGGAGGACGGCACCGTGGACAACCCCACCAGCACCTGGCCCGACGGGGACTTCCCCCGCCCCTCGGTGGTCGCCATCTGGCACGCCAGGGGCAAGAAGGTGGGCTCGGCCTGAGCCGTGCCCCGGCCCGCGCCCCGGTCCCCCCGCCGACGGCGCGGGCCCGCCCGGCCCCGGCCAACACCGGGTCCCGGACGGCTCCCGACCGGCTCAAGCGGCGGCGGGTCGCCCGCCGGACGCGGCGGAACGTGGCAGGATCGCTCGCATGGTGCACAGAGGCGAGGTTCCCCGGATCGACGTTCCCTCCGCCGGCGTCCACCTCGCGGACCCGGAACGCTACGACGGCCGCATGCCGTACCGCAGGACCGGACGCAGCGGGCTCGACCTGCCCGCGGTCTCGCTCGGCCTGTGGCACAACTTCGGCGACGACCGGCCCCTGGAGACCCAGCGCGCCATCCTGCGCCGCGCCTTCGACCTGGGCGTGACCCACTTCGACCTGGCCAACAACTACGGGCCGCCTCCGGGGGCCGCCGAACTCAACTTCGGCCGCATCCTGCGGGAGGACTTCCGCCCCTACCGCGACGAGCTGGTGATCTCCACCAAGGCCGGGTGGGACATGTGGCCCGGCCCCTACGGCAACGGCGGCTCCCGCAAGTACCTGCTGGCCAGCCTGGACCAGTCGCTGGCGCGCATGGGCCTGGACCACGTCGACATCTTCTACAGCCACCGCCACGACCCCTCCACCCCGCTGGAGGAGACCATGTCGGCACTGGACACCGCGGTACGCTCCGGCAAGGCGCTGTACGCGGGCATCTCCTCCTACTCCCCGCAGCGCACCGCCGAGGCCGCGGCGATCCTGCGGCAGATGGGCACCCCGCTGCTCATCCACCAGCCCTCCTACTCCATGGTCAACCGGTGGATCGAGGAGGAGGGCCTGCTCGACACGCTGGAGGCCGAGGGCGTCGGCTGCATCGTCTTCTCCCCGCTGGCCCAGGGCATGCTCACCGACAAGTACCTCGACGGCGTTCCCGCGGACTCCCGCGCCGCCGCGGGCAAGTCGCTCTCCCCCGACTGGCTCACCGAGGACAACCTCGCCCGCGTCCGCGCCCTCAACGAGATCGCCGCGCGCCGCGGGCAGAGCCTCGCCCAGATGGCGATCTCCTGGACCCTGCGCGACCCCAGGGTGACCTCGGCCCTCATCGGCGCCAGCAGCGTCCGGCAACTGGAGGACAGCCTCGCGGCGGTACGCTCCCCGGAGTTCACCGACACCGAACTCGCCGAGATCGACGAGCACGCCTCCGATATCGGCATCGACATCTGGCGGGCGTCCAGGCAGGACTGACCGCCGCGCCTCCGACGACCCCCCGCCGGAGACTTCCGGAAGGAGACCGCCATGCCCGGGCCGGGCCAGTCCGGCGGCCCGCCGCAGGCCGACCCGCGCCTGCTCGGCCGCTGGCCGGCGCTGCTGCGCGCGGCGCCGCACCACCCCCGCGTCCTCACCGGGACCGCCCTGCTGGTCCTGCTGGCGCTGCTGGCCTGGCTCGGACCGCTGGCCGCCCCGTGGGGCTTCACCGAACGCGACCACACCAGCTTCCTGGCACCGCCCTCGCCCCGCCACTGGTTCGGCACCGACGGCACCGGCCGGGACCTGTACGTCATCACCCTGGTGGGGCTGCGCAAGTCGCTGGTCATCGGACTGCTCGTCGCGGTGCTCACCACCGCGGCCGCCGCCGCCGTGGGCGCGGTCGCCGGATACTTCCCCGGCCTGCCCGACCGGGTGCTGACCTGGATCACCGACCTGGCCCTGGTGGTGCCGCCCCTCCTCGTCCTGACCGTGCTGTTCCCGGTCGCCGAGAAAGGCGGCTGGCTCGCCCTCGTGCTGCTGCTGGCCGCGTTCGGCTGGATGGTCACCGCCCGGATGGTGAGGGGAGCGGCCCGCACGCTGCGCCGGCACGAGTACGTCCGCGCCGCCCGCTACCTGGGGGCCTCCCCCACCGCGATCATCGTCCGCCACCTCCTGCCGAACCTGTCCGGGCTGCTCGTCGCGGACGTCACCGTCAACGTGAGCGCCGCGATCATCGCCGAGACCGGCCTGTCCTACGTCGGACTGGGCGTGCAGCCCCCCGACGTCTCCCTGGGCACCCTCATCGCGCACGGCACCCGGTACGCGACCACCCACCCGTGGATGTTCGGGTTCTGCACCGGACTGCTCGTCCTCCTCGTGCTGGCCGTCAACCTCCTCGGCGAGGGCCTCCAGGACGCCCTCGCCCACGACACCCCCGCCCGCCGCGCCTAGCCGCGCCGCCCCGACGGAACCGCCCGGCCGCGCCCTAGGATGCACACCGTGACCGGAACCGAGACCCACCCCGAGCCGGTGTCTCCCCCCGAAACGACCGGACCGCACCCGCCGGACGAACCCGTGCTGCGCGTCGACGACCTCCACGTCACCTTCCCCGGAACCGGCCGCGGCGGCGACGTCCGAGCGGTGCGCGGCCTCAGCTACCAGGTGCGCCGCGGCGAGATCCTGGCCGTCGTCGGGGAGTCCGGAGCGGGCAAGTCGGCGGCCGCCCTGGCCGTGCCGGGACTGCTGCCCGACCACGCCCGGGTGTCCGGTTCGATCCGGCTCAACGGACGGGAACTGCTCGGCCTCGACGAACGGAGACTCGCCGAGGTGCGCGGCAGACACGTCTCCATGGTCTTCCAGGACCCGCTGGCGGCCCTCACCCCGGTCCGCACCGTCGGCTCCCAACTGGCCGAAGCCGTCCGCCTGCACCAGCCCCGGACCACCCGCCGACAGGCCAGGGAACGCGCCGTCGAACTCCTGCGCCGCGTCGGCATCCCCGACGCCGACCGCCGCGCCGACGCCTACCCCCACGAACTCTCCGGAGGCATGCGCCAGCGCGTCATGATCGCCCTGGCCACGGCCAACAATCCCGACGTCATCCTCTGCGACGAGCCCACCACCGCCCTGGACGCCACCGTCCAGGCCCAGATCCTCGACCTGCTCGCCGCCGTCCGCCGCGAGACCGGCGCCGCGATCGTCGTGATCACCCACGACCTCGGCGTGGTCGCCGAGATCGCCGACCGGGTGCTGGTCATGTACGCCGGACGCCCCGTGGAGACGGGAACCGTGCCCCAGGTGTACCGCCGCCCCCGCATGCCCTACACCATGGGCCTGCTGGCGGCGCTCCCCCGCGCGGACACCGCCGCCCCCGCACTCCCGGCGCCCATCGGGGGAACCCCGCCGGACCCCGCCGCGCCGCCCCCCGGCTGCCCGTTCGCGCCGCGCTGCCCCATCGCGCTCCCGCACTGCCGCACCGAACCCCCCGCGCTGCTGCCGGTGGACCAGCCCCCCGCCGCCGGCCACCGCGTGGCCTGCCACCGCGCCGACGACATCACCGCCCGCCACTGGGGGGCGGCCGACCTCTACCCGAGCCCCGCCCTCCCCGGAAACGCCGCGCCCACCCCCCGGGACCGGCGGCCCGTCGTGCTCGACGTCGACGACCTCGCCAAACACCACCCGCTGTACCGGGGCGCGATCCTCAGACGCCGGGCGGGCGCCGTGCGAGCGGTCGACGGCATCAGCTTCGACCTGCGCGAACACGAGACGCTGGCGCTGGTGGGGGAGTCCGGCGCGGGCAAGTCCACCGTCCTCACCGAGATCCTCGAACTGACCCGGCCCGAACGCGGCCGGATCACGGTCCTGGGCCACGACACCGGTGCGCTCACCCCCGAGGAGCGCTTCGCCCTCCGCCGCGACCTCCAGGTGGTCTTCCAGGACTCCTCCTCGGCCCTGGACCCGCGCATGACGGTCGCCGAGATCGTCGCCGAACCGCTGCGCGTGCACCGCCACCCCCGCCGGCACCTCCCGCACCGGGTGCGGGAGGTCCTGGCCCTGGTCGGACTGGACGACTCCCACGCGCGGCGCCGCCCGGCCCAACTGTCCGGAGGGGAACGCCAGCGGGTCGGCATCGCCCGCGCCATCGCCCTGCGGCCCCGGCTGCTGCTGCTGGACGAACCGGTGTCGGCGCTGGACGTGTCCGTGCGCGCCGGCGTCCTCGCCCTGCTCGCGGACCTGCGGTCCCGGCTCGGCCTGTCCTGCCTGCTCGTCGCGCACGACCTGGCCGCGGTCCGGCACGTCGCGGACCGGACCGCCGTCATGCACCTGGGCGTGATCGTGGAGATCGGCGACACCGGGTCGGTCTTCACCGACCCGCGCCACCCCTACACCCGGGCGCTGCTGTCCGCGGTGCCCGTCCCCGACCCGGACGCGGCCCGCCGGAACCGGACCGTGCTGGCCGGGGACCCGCCCGACCCGGCCGACCCCCCGTCGGGATGCCGCTTCCGGACCCGCTGCCCCAGGTTCCCCACCCTGGCCGAGACCGACCGGCACACCTGCGTGACCCGGCCGCCGCGACTGCGGCCGCTCGGCGACGCCGACCACCGGGTGGCCTGCCACCACGCCTGAGCGGCACCTGGCGGGGCGGGCACCGCCGCTCAGGGACGCAGCGCACGCCCCAGCAGCCAGCCGGCGACCGCACCGGCCAGGGACAGCGCGGCCGGCGCCAGGAACAGGCCCCAGTCGGGCGAGGGCCGCGACGCCACGAGGACGGAGTCGACGAGGAGCGCCGCCACCGGCGCGCCCAGGGACGCCACGGCGTCGCGGACCCCGCGGTCGCGGTGCGGGCCGCGGTGCACCAGGGCGGCCAGGGCCGCGGCGACGAGAGCGCAGACGAAACCGGAGGAGCCGTACCACAGCACGACCCCGTCGAAGGAGGACAACTGCTCGGCGGGCGCGGCCCGCAGGATCACCCCCGCTCCCGCGGTGTTGCAGACGAACCACGCCACCAGGCCGACCAGCCAGCAGACCACCAGGTTCACGTCGCCTCCTCAGGCGCAGGTCTCGTAGGGGACGTACGGGCGGGTGCCGTTCACGGGAGCGCCCAGGTACTCGGCGTCGACCACCGTCAGCGACTCGTCCCCCCAGGTGCCGCCCAGTCCCAGGCTCACCCCGAGTTTGATGTTGCCGCTCAGCTCGTGGATGCTGCTGTCGTCGTCGTAGCGCACCCGCGAGGTGCGCCCCTCCTCGAACAGCCACCGCTCGAACGGGTCCGGATCGTCCCCCAGCTCGGTGGGGGCCAGCGAGTCCCAGGTCAGCGGAAGCACCTGGTCGTCGACGACCCAGCCCATCCACTCCTCGACCATGGCGCGCTCCTCGGCGGTCTCCACCGCCAACTCGGTGGTGGTCACCGTGACCCCCGAGCTGTCCGCGGCGAGCTGGACCAGTTCCACCCCGGTGATCCGCCCCTCGGCGTCGCGGGTGACGGTCATCGTGCCGGTGCGTTCCCCGCTGGGCTTCCAGTCGTCGACGACCCAGTCCGCGCCGATGCTCGCCGTGCCGCCGAGCGAGTACGTCGTGGACACGCTCCCGTCGCGGGAGTCCACGGACTCGGTGAGCGCCGCCGTCACCCCGACCGCGCCCTGCACCTGCAGTTTGGGGCTGAGCGACCAGCCCTGGACACCCCCGCCGCCGCTGTCCTTGTCGCCGTTCCGCTTGCGTTCGTTGCCGATGTTGAACCCGGCGTGGCCGTCGACGCCCAGCTCGGCCTCCACCCCGGTCCGGACGATGTCCGGGTCGGGGATGTCGGGCCCCCAGATCAGGTCGACCCCCCAGCCGATGATCGGACTGACGCTCTTGGTGATGTCGATCCGCTGCCGGGTGCGCAGGTCGTCCATGAGCTGCTCGGCCTCCTCCGGACTGTCGAAGACCCAGGTGCTGCCGTTGGGCACGCTCAGGCCGCCGCCGACGCTGATCTCCGCGCCGAGCTGGAACGCCCTGGTGATGTTGAGGCTGGCGCCCGCTCCCAGGGAGGCTTCCAGTTTGGCCGTGTCCACGAGGGTCACACGGGTCTCGCCGTCGGAGAACGACTCGGTGATGAACGAGAACTCCTCACCGAAGGTGACGACGACCTCGACCTGGTAGCCCGACACGTCCGTCATACGGGTCTGCAGGCAGCGCTCGGGCTCGTAGTCGGCGTCGGCGACCTCGGTGGACGCTTCGCAGTCGTCGAGCTGCAGGGCCAGGCAGACGGCGCGGGCGAGGCCGTCCGCCACGGGGCGGGGCAGCGCCACCATGACGACGGCCGCCGCGATCGCGCAGACGAGCAGCAGGACGGCGGCGTACTCGATGAGGCTGCCGCCGCGGTCGCTTCGGGGCCAACACATGCCGGGGACTGTAGGGATCGCCCCCTGCGGGCGGATAGCAGCCCAGGCCCCAATTCCGGGTGGGTCCGCGGGCCCAGCGGAGACGGCGGTCAGCGGAAGACGGAGGCGACCTCGGCAGCCAGTTCCAGGTAGGCCAGGTGGGTGGCGGGACGCAGCCGGGCCAGGTCGACCGGCCCGCCCTCGGCCAGGTGCGGGTCCTCGGGGATGGGCAGCACCCGGCGGCAGCGGTCGGAGAAGTGGCGTGCCAGCAGGTCGGAGTCGGTGGTCCGGCCCACCCGGGAGAGGACCACCACGCAGGAGCGGGCGAGCGCCGCGTGCCCGTTGACCTCCAGCCAGTCCAGGAGGGCGGAGGCCCCGCGCGTCCCGTCCACCGAGGGCGGGCAGACCACCACGGCCTGGTCGGCCGACTCCAGGATCGCCCCCATCGCCGGGTGCAGCACGCCGCTCCCGCAGTCGGTGACGCAGACCGAGTAGAAGCGTTCCACGATTCCGGCGACGTGGCGGTAGTCGCCGTCGCTGAGGACCCGGCGCGCCTCGGGGTCGGCGCCCGAGGAGAGGAACTCCAGGCGGGACGGCGCCTGGCCGGTGTAGGCGCGCACGTCCGAGTACCGCTTCAGGGCGTCCCGGCGGGCCACCAGGTCGCGGGCCCCGAGGCGGGGGCGCAGCCGGGAGGCCAGCCGTTCGGTGAGGGTGCCCCCGTGCGGGGCGGCGTCCACCGCGATCACCCGGTCGCCGCGCTCCTCGGCCAGCACCGATCCGAGACCGACCGCGGTGGTGGTCCTGCCGGCGCCGTTCCGCGCGCCGAGCACGGCGATCCGGTGGTGGCCGCCGACCACGGGGTCGCGCACCAGGGCGCGCAGCTCGCGGCGGCGCCGCTCCCCCCGGGACTCGCCCGGGTTGATCAGGCCGCGGCTGGCCGTGAAGACCGCGCGCCGCCACCCCTCGCTCGTGGGGCGTCGGGCGGGGCGCAGCAGCGACTCGGAGGTCAGGTCCGCGGCGGTCCCCGGGCGCGGCGGGTCCAGGGGAGGCCGGTGGGCGTCGGGATACCGGCGGCCGTCGGCCGGTCCCGGTCGGGGAGAGGAAGCTGGAGGCACGGTGCAGCGCTTTCTGCCACCGCGGCCCGCGGCCGCGAACCTAGGGGAACGCGCTCGCATTTTACGCACTCCGACCGCCGAATCACAGATCCGTGTCGGCCCAAAGCCTCTGGGCCCCCGGACCCAGCGGAGACCGGGCCCGACCGCCGCGCCGCCGGTGCCACGGGCCCCGGGAGGCCCGGAGCCGCCATGTCCGGGGTCTTCCCGGTCCTCGGGAAGAGCCGTCCGGGACCGCCGCTCCGGGCGCTGCGGGGGAGCGGGACGGCGGGCTATTCGTCTTCCGCCCAGGGCAGCGGCCCGCTGCCGAACTCGTAGCAGGGCGCCTCGTACATGGTGACCGGTTCGGGGTAGGAGACGCCGCCGTCGTCGCTCTCGGAGCAGCGCCACGGATAGTAGGCTCCGCTGTCCGCGTCGAACCGGTGGAAGAACTTCACGTACCTCTCGGCCCACTCGGGATTGTCGTCCCCCAGGTAGCCGACGATCTCCACGGAACCGTCGCCGTCCAGGTCCGCCGTCTCCACGCCGCGCTGGCCCGCCGTCAGGGGGCCGCTGAGGCCGAACTGCCTGACGCTGTCCGGCAGGTCCGGTCGCAGCCAGGAGACCTGCTGCAGCCCCGCCACCCCGCTGTACCTGGTCAGCAGGAGGAACGTGCCGTCCTCCGCGACGGTCCAACTGTCGTCGAACTCGGCGGGAGGCAGGGGGACGAACCCGGTGGGGGGTTCGTTCAGGTTGCTGGCCAGCAGCTCGTCGTCCGCGTCGAGCAGGAAGACCCGGGTGGTCCGGGTCGCGCCGGTCACCGGGTGCGCGTCGAGTTCGGCCTCGGCGACCAGCGCGCGCACCGGGGTGTCCTGGTAGGTCAGTCCGGGAACGGTGTGGACGTCGGCGGAGCAGCCGGTGCAGCCGAGGTCCCGGACGAGCCGCGCCTCGGCGGACAGCGGGGCTGCGGACGGTTCCGGGGCGGCGGAGCCGTCGGGGGCACAGCCCGCCCCGGCAGCGAACAGGACCGCGGCGGCGACGGCGCGGGTGCGGAAGGAGGACATCGGCATCCCTGACGGTGCGGGTGGAGCTTCCACAGTGGGCGCGGGCCCACCGCACGGGTCGAACGGTTCACGCGGCGTATCCGGCGACCCGGCGGGGGAGGACGGGCGGCCGTCGGTCACTCCGCGGCCTGGGGGACCCGTGCGGCACCCACCCACCGGGACTCCCAGTAGGGGTTGCCGAGCACCTGCGTGACGTTCACCGGGCTCCCGGCGTGCACCATCTTGCCGTCGCCGATGTACATGCCGACGTGGGTCGGGGGCGGACCGGGGATGGTCTGGAAGAAGATCAGGTCACCCGGCTGCAACTGGTCCCTGCTCACCGGGGGCAGGGCGCCCTGCTGCTGCCACGTGGTCCGGGGGATCTGCACGCCCGCGGCCCGCCAGGCCCCCTGGACGAGCCCGGAGCAGTCGTAGCCGTGCGGACCGGTGCCGCCCCACACGTACGGCAGGCCCTGTTTGGACAGCGCCCACTCGATGGCGACCCGGGCGTTGCCCTCGCCGATGACCTCCCCGCCGTAGTAGCCGACGGGGAAGGTGAAGACGTACTCCTCGGGTTCCTCCGGCCGCTGGACCTCCGTCCAGGTCTCGCCCCCGCACTCGGGGCCCTCCACCAGGCACACCATCTCGCGGACGCTGTCGTGGAACGTCTCCCCGATCGGGGACTGGGCGACGGCGAGGATGATTCCGGCCGCCACGAGGGTCACGGCCCCGACCTCCACGAAGGAGGAGCCGCGGTCGTCCGCGGACGCGGGGCGGAACTGGGGGGAACGCGATCTCGCCACCGGGAACTCCTTGGCCGGGGAGGTCAGCTGACAGGAACGTCCTTCACGGGAAGAAAGCCGGGGATCTCGACGGTGACCGTCTCGACATCCGGGGGAAGTTGGTACGAAGCCCAGTAGGTGTTCTGAGTGCCGGGTTCTGTAACCAGGTCGAACACTTTGGGGGCGTGTTCTGCCCCGGCACAGACGCAGTCCAAGTCCGAATCAAGGTAGGGATGGAATCGGAAACCAGTAGCTTTATCGACAAGTACCAGCCCACTCCCGGATGTTGAGCCAGAGTAATTGTAGGTTCTGTTTTGGAATTCTGCCAATCTTATGGGCGTGGGACTGCTGTTGTTGAGGGTCCAGACGAGTTGGGTGTAGTTTCCGGTTCCGCTTCGTTTCAATTCTCTGATTTCAATGACCGCGCCGTTCCAATTGCTTTTGCTTGCCTGGCTGGAGCCCAGCGCAGAAGCTTCCGAAGCGCTAGGAGCAGGCGCGTC
>Ga0079224_100013928_pt1 | contig 11217 bp, 8 predicted proteins | sample Stecom2015_FD_80414 | JGI IMG/M metagenome (GOLD analysis project Ga0079224, IMG submission 80414) | Agricultural soil microbial communities from Utah to study Nitrogen management - Steer compost 2015 | ecosystem: Environmental > Terrestrial > Soil > Agricultural land | place: USA: Utah...
GAGGAGCGGAAGCCCTCCTCGTGGGTGCCGCCCTCGTGGGTGTTGATCGTGTTGGCGTAGGTGTGGACGGAGTCGGTGTACGCGCCGGTCCACTGCATCGCGACCTCGACGGAGATCTTCGCGTCGGTGTCCTCGGACTCGAAGGAGATGATCTCGGGGTGGATCACCTCGGCCCGCTTGGCGGAGTTGATGAACTCGACGTAGTCCTGCAGGCCGCGCTCGTAGAGGTAGGAGACAGTGCGGGGGCCGGAGTCCTTGCCGGTGCCCTCGGCCTCGAGCTCGACGTCGATGAGGTGGTCGTCCTCGTCCTCCGCGGTCTCCGGGGCGCGCTCATCGGTCAGCGAGATGCGCAGGCCCTTGTTGAGGAAGGCCATCTGCTGGAACCGCTTGCGCAGCGTCTCGAAGTCGTAGGTGGTGGTATCGAAGATCTCCTCATCAGCCCAGAAGGTGATGGTGGTGCCGGTCTCCTCGGTCTCCTCACCCTTCTCGAGCGGGGCCAGCGGCACGCCGCGGGAGTAGGCCTGGCGCCAGACGTGGCCCTGGCGGCGGATCTCGACCTCCATGCGGCTCGAGAGCGCGTTGACGACCGAGGAGCCCACACCGTGCAGACCGCCGGAGACGGCGTAGCCGCCGCCGCCGAACTTGCCGCCAGCGTGCAGGACGGTGAGCACGAGCTCGACGGCGGGCTTGCCCTCGGTGGGGTGCATGTCCACAGGGATGCCGCGCGCGTGGTCGACGCAGCGCACGCCGCCGTCGGCGAGCAGCGTCACCTCGATGGTGTCGCCGTGCCCGGCCATCGCCTCGTCCACGGAGTTGTCGACGATCTCCTGGACCATGTGGTGCAGGCCGCGCTCACTGGTGGAGCCGATGTACATGCCGGGGCGCTTGCGGACCGCCTCGAGGCCTTCGAGGACGGTGATGTCCGAGGCCTCGTAGTGCTCGGGGGCGTGGGCGGCACGCTCCCCGGCGGAGAGTCCCTGCGTGGCGTCGGCCGCTCCGGGTGACGGGTCCGGGGTGCCCTCCGGCACGTCCTGGTCGGGCATGGGGCGGTCGCTGTCGCTCACCTGATGTGGCTCCTCGCAGTCCTGGATCCCCCCGGGCGGATCGTCGCCGAGGGCGGTTCGGCAGGATTCCGGGGACTCGGACCGGCGGCTGTCGCGCAGCGGCCCACAAGGGGCTCGCGCGCGTACGCGCGCGAGCGGCGCCTGTCGGGCCGTGGCAGCGGGGCCGACGGCGGGTCCACGGGGACGCCGGGGAGGGCGTCGGCCGAACCACCCAGATTCTAGCGGAGAACGGGTCCTGAACCTATTCGACCCTCCGCAGATGTGGATGACGCGACGCGGATCCCCCTCCAGGCGACGCGGAACCGCCCCGGGACGGGGTTCGCGGGAGGCCCGCTGAGGCCCCGTACCCCGCCCGGGGTGTTCACGCGCCATAGGGCCGTTCAATGGGCGGGGCATTCAACGGGCCGACCGTTCAGCGAGCGGCGCCGTTCCACGGGGCGGGGCCGTTCAGCGGGGCGGGGCCGTTCAGCGGGCGGGGGCGTCCTCGCGGAGGCGCGCGAGCTCGGCGGCTGTGAGCAACGCAGCGGCCGCGGCCTCATGTCCCTTGTCCTCGATCGAGCCGGGCAGGCCCGCACGATCCCGCGCCTGCTGCTCATCGTCGCAGGTCAGGAGCCCAAAGCCGACGGGGGTGCCGTGGTCGAGGGCCACGCGGCCAAGCCCGTCGGTCGCGGCGGCGCACACGTACTCGAAGTGCGGGGTGCCGCCGCGGATGACGACGCCGAGCGCGATGACGGCGTCGTGGGTGCGGGCGAGCTGGTCGGCCAGGATCGGCAGCTCGAAGGAGCCGGGCGCGCGCACGAGCAGGGGATCCTCGATCCCCGCCTCGGCGCAACCGCGGCGGGCGCCGGCGATGAGGCCGTCCATGACCTCGGTGTGCCAGGTCGAGGCGACGATCGCGACCTTCATGCCGGTCAGGGTGGGAAGGGGGGTGGTGGGGCTGCCGTGGCCGCTCATGCGGACTCTCCGTTCGTGAGGTGGGTGGTGGGGGTGGTGGTGAGGACGGGACTGGTGGAGCTGGACGCGGTGGGCAGGCCGATCAGGTGATGGCCGAGCCGGTCGCGCTTGGTGGTGAGATAGCGGAGGTTCTCCGCCGTGGGGTGCGCGCGCAGGTCCACGACCTCGGCCACCTCGACGCCGCCGGCGATGAGGGCGCTGGCCTTCTCCGGGTTGTGGGTGAGCAGCGCGACGGAGGAAACGCCCAGGTGGGCGAGGATCCCGGGGACGGCGGCAAAGGAGCGGGAGTCCACGGGCAGGCCCAGATCGAGGTTCGCCTCGACGGTGTCGCGGCCCGCGTCCTGCAGGGCGTAGGCGCGCAGTTTCTGGACCAGGCCGATGCCGCGTCCCTCGTGGCCGCGCAGCAGGATCAGCACCCCGCGCTCGGCCGCGTCGATCCGGGCGAGGGACTCCTCGAGCTGCGGGCCGCAGTCGCAGCGGCGCGAGCCGAGCACGTCCCCGGTCACGCATTCGGAGTGGACGCGGGTGAGGACGGGATCGGCGGTGGTGACGTCGCCGCGCACGAGGACGAGATGCTCGGCGCTGCTCTCCTGTGCTGCGTTGCCGTTCTCCTCCGTGCCGCTCTCCTTCACCGCGAAGGCCCGGAAGGTGCCGTGCGGCGTGGGCAGCGGCACCGCCTCGGTGATCTCGAGCGACGGCGCTCCGGCCGACGGGGTGGCGTCGGTGGACTCCTCGGCCGACGGGCGCGGCAGCGCCGCCTCGGCGGCGGACGGACTCTCGCCGCTCTGCTCGTCGGCCGGCTCGCCCACCTGCTCACCCGCCGTTTCTCCGAGGGCACGGCGGTAGGCGACGAGCTCCTCGATGGAGATCATCGCCAGGCCGTGCTCGTCGGCAAACTCGCGCAGCGCAGGCCCGCGCTGCATCGTGCCATCGTCGTGGATGAGCTCGACGATCAGCCCGACCGGCGGCAGGCCGGCGAGGCGGGTGAGGTCCACGGCGGCCTCGGTGTGGCCGCGGCGCTCGAGGACGCCACCTGCCTTGGCACGCAGCGGCAGTACGTGCCCGGGCCGGATCAGGTCCGCGGGGGTGGTCGCGGGATCGGCGAGGACCTGCAGGGTGCGGGCCCGGTCCGCGGCGGAGATCCCGGTGGTCACGCCCTCGCTCGCATCGACGCTCACGGTGTAGGCGGTGCGCAGGGGGTCTGCGTTCTTCGCGACCATGAGCGGCAGCTCGAGGGCGTCGGCCCGCTCGGCGGTCAGCGGCGCACACAGCAGGCCGCTCGAGTACCGGACGGCGAAGGCGATCACCTCGGGGGTCGCGGCGGAGGCGGCGAGGATGAGGTCGCCCTCGTTCTCGCGGTCCTCATCGTCCACGACCACCACGGGCCGGCCGGCGGCGATCGCCGCGAGCGCGTCGGGGACCGGATCCAGGCGGAGGACTGTGGTGTCAGCGCTGGTGGCGCCTGTGCTGGTGGTGTCAGTGCTGGTGGGGTGGGTGGTGCTCATCGGTCCTGCTCCGTTCCGGGCAGGAGCCCTGCGGCGAGCTTCTCCAGGTGCTTGGCAAGCACATCGACTTCCAGGTTCACGCGGTCGCCCACGGCGCGGCGGCCCAGGGTGGTGCGCTCGAGGGTCTCGGGGATGAGCCCGATCGTCACCTCGTCGCCGTCGATCGCGGCGACGGTGAGGCTGACCCCGTCCACGGCGAGGGAGCCCTTGTCGACCACGTAGCGGGCGAGCCCGACCGGCAGGCGCAGGCGCAACAGGGTGGTGCCCGCCTCCTCCTCGCGCCTGATCACCTCGCCGGTCCCGTCCACGTGGCCCTGGACGATGTGGCCGTCCAGGCGCGCATCGACGCGCACGCAGCGCTCGAGGTTCACGCGGTCGCCCGCGGTGCGGGAGCCGAGCGTGGTCGCGGCGAGCGTCGTGGCGATGACGTCGGCGGTCCACCGCTCTCCGTTGTGGGAAGTGACGGTGAGGCAGCAGCCGTCCACGGCGATCGAATCGCCCAGCGCAATGCCCTCGAGCACGCGCGGGGATCGGATCGTGAGGGTGGCGGGGTCGGCGCCGGGGGTGAGGGACTCGAGCGTGCCGAGCTCCTCGATGATGCCGGTGAACATGGTGGTTTCCTTCCTTCTCAAGCGGTGGTGAGGGGGCGGAGGGTGAGGCGCACGTCGGTGCGTCCCCCGGGGGTGGGCAGTCGGGCGAGGTCCACGAGCTCGAGGTCCAGGCGCTCGGTGAGGGTGGTGATGCCGAGGTCACCGAGGCCTGCGCGGCCGGCGCCCAGCAGGGTCGGGGCGAGGTGGAGGATCAGCTCGTCGACGAGGCCGGCACGGAGGAAGGCGGCGCCGAGGGTGGGTCCGCCCTCGAGGAGCACGTGCCGGATCCCGCGCGTGAACAGGGTCTCGAGCGCGGCGGCCGGGTCCTGGGTCCTCAGGTGCAGCGCCTCACCGGCACCGTCGACGGCAGGCAGGGACGGGACGTCGGAGAGCCCCATGACGGTGCGAAGGGGCTGACGGAGGTGGAGGGTGCCGTCGGCTCGGCGGGCGGTGAGGGAGGGATGGTCGGCGCGGGCGGTGCCGGTCCCGACGAGGACCGCGTCGCAGGTGGTGCGCAGGAGATGGACCTCCTCGCGGGCGGCGGCTCCGGTGATCCACTGGCTCGTGCCGTCGGCCGCGGCGGCGCGGCCGTCGAGGGTGAGGGCGAGCTTCGCAGTGACCAGGGGCCGGGCATGGACGAGGCCGTGCTCCCAGCCGCGGTTCAGCGCGGCAGCGGCCTGGGCGAGCTCCGCAGGCACCTCGGTGACCACCTCGACCCCGGCCTCGCGCAGACGGTCGATGCCGCCGGTGGCAACGGGGTTCGGGTCTCGGCGCGCGATCACGACCCGGCTGATCCCGGCGCTGAGCAGGGCACCTGCGCACGGACCGGTGCGTCCGGTGTGGGTGCAGGGCTCGAGGGTGACCACCGCGGTCGCGCCGCGCAGCGCGTCGGACGAGCCCGCGCGAGAGAGCGCGTCGGCCTCGGCGTGGACGGTGCCGGCGCCGCGGTGGTGGCCCTCGGCGAGGACGGTCCCGTCGGCGGCGAGGAGCACGCAGCCCACGCGCGGGTTCGGGCCGAGCGGGACGGCGTGGTCCGCCGCGAGCTCGAGGGCTCGCTGCAGGGCGCGGGACTCCGCGGCAGTGATCATGGGCCTTCCCTCCATCCGCTGCTCGCGGTCCCGGAGGGAGGGGAAGAGGAGGGGCGGCGTCGCCCGGGGTGCCAGGTCGTGCCCGTGTGGGAACGGCAGGGTCGCCCGAGGACTCCGTCCACGTGCGCTTCCCATCCGGACTCTCACCGTCGGTCCAGGAGTTTCACCTGGTCAGCCTCGGGCCATTGGGCCCTCGGGTCGCGGACTATCACCGCCGGCTCGGAATTTCACCGACCCCAGTGCACGCGAGCGTCATCAGCTCGTCGGCGCCCACCGTAGCAGGGGCGCCCGATCGCGTGACGGCGTGTGACAGCGGCCCGACCTGCGGCGGTGCCCGCACGCACTCTCCGCGCAGGTCTCGCGGGCGTCTTCCGGAGGGGTGTTCTCACAGATCGTGAAGGAACCCTCGAGAGGGATGTTCGCGCAGGTCAGCCGTAGGTGTCGCGGGGGCCGCGCCAGGTGACGGTGCGGCGGCCCTTCTTCCAGGTGCGCTGCGCGGCGGCGGGGCCGGTGACCTTCAGTTCGGAGATGACGTGGGAGCCCACATGCTCCTCGATCGTGGTGATGAGCTGCGGGGTGAGCATGCGCAGCTGGGAGGCCCAGGCGGAGGAGGAGGCGGAGACCACGAGCACGCCGTCCTCGAAGGAGACGGGGCGGCAGTGGGTCGCCAGACGCTCGCCGACGATCTCGTCCCACTCGTCCAGGACCCGCCCGGTGTTCATCCCCGCGGTCCACCCGAGGTCCCCCAGCACCTTGCGCAGCACGATCTCGATGCCCTGCGGATCGCGGGGGTCGGGCCGGGAACCCGAGTAGCCGGGAGCCCGCCCGGACCGGTCCCGCAGGTCTCTGGCCTGCGTCTTCGCGGAGATCGGGAAGAGTCCGCGGTCGCGTGCGGCGGCGCGGGAGCGGTTCACGGTGCGGCGGGCGAGCTCGAAGGGGTCGGCCGCAATCGGCAGCTCCGGCGGGTCGAAGGGCTCCGGCTCCGCGCTGTCCTCGAGATCCTCGGGTTCCCGGGCCGCAGGCACCATCCTCTTCGCTACCGCCGGGCGGGGTGCTGGCTCGTCCTCGCCAGTGCCCGCCCAGGTGGAGAGCCCGTAGGGGTTCGCGAGCCGCGGCCGGCCGGGGCCTCCGCTGCTGCGGTGTCCGGTCATGGCAGGCTCCCGCCCGTGCGGGGCACCGCCTCGCCGAGGGTGACGTCGATCAGGTGGATCTCGCCGTCCAGGGAGTCGGGGATGTCGGTGTCGTTCGCGGTGGTGATCAAGACCTGCGAGGCACCGGTGATGATGCGGCCCAGGCGCTCGCGGCGGTGCACATCGAGCTCGCTGAACACGTCATCGAGCAGCAGGATCGGTTCGCCGTCGCCGAGGTCGCCCTCCTCGAGGCGGAGCAGGTCGTAGGAGGCGAGTCGCAGCGCGAGCGCGAGGGACCAGGACTCGCCGTGGCTCGCGTAGCCCTTCGCGGGGAAGTCGTGCAGGCGGATCTCGAGGTCATCGCGGTGAGGCCCCACGAGGTTCGTGCCGCGGTCGATCTCCTCGTCGTGGCCCTCGCCGAGCATGGCGAGCATCCGGTCGTGGATCTCCAGGGTCGTCGGCAGCTCGCCGGGGAGGGTGCCGAGTGCGTCCAGGACCGCGGAGCGGTAGCGGATATCGGCAGGTGAGTCGACGGATCCGCGCTGGTCCGGTGGCAGATCGAGGGCCTGCTCCGCGCCTTCGTCGGTCGCGACGCGGAGGTAGGAGTAACCGAGATGCGGGCGGAGGCGGTTCACGAGATGGAGCCGGGCACGCAGCAGCTCGGCGCCGTGCCGGGCGAGCTGCTGATCCCACACCGACAGGGTCGAGGCGGCGGCCTCCGCGGGATCCAGGCCCCCGACGCTGCGTCCGCTGCGGCCGCGACGCATCGACCGCATCTGCTTGAGCAGGTTGCCGCGCTGCTTGAGGACGCGGTCGAAGTCCGCCTTCACGGCGGCGAAGCGCGGGGCGATCTCGAGCAGCAGCTCGTCGAGGAAACGCCGGCGGCCTTCGGGATCGGACTTCACGAGCCCGAGGTCCTCGGGGGCGAAGAGCACCGCGCGCACCTCGCCGAGCAGGTCACGGAGCCGGGCGACGTTCTGTCCCTGGAGCCGCGCCCGGTTCGAGCGGCCGGGGGTGATCTCGAGGTCGACCTGCAGGGGCCGGCCTGCGCGCACGAAGCTCGCCCGCACGACCGCGGTCGATTCGCCACGGTGCACGAGGGCGGCGTCGTGGGGGACGCGGTGGCTGGACAGGGTCGCGAGATACCAGATGGCCTCGACGATGTTGGTCTTGCCCTGCCCGTTCTTCCCCACCATCACGGTGATGCCGGGACGCACCGGCAGCTCGAGGCGTCGGTACGAGCGGAAGTCGGTGAGGTCCAGCGCGGTCAGCTGCACGGAGGGAGCTCTCCCTCCCTCAGATCCGCATCGGCATGATCAGGTACTTGTACGACGAATCGGGCTCGCCCTCGAGCGAGTCCTGCCCGGTCATCACCGACGGCTTGATCGAGTCGGTGAAGGTCAGGCGGGCGAACTCGGTGCCGAGAGCACCCAGACCGTCGAGCAGGAACCCCGAGTTGAAGCCGACGACGAGGTCCTCGCCCTCGAGATGAGCTTCGAGCACCTCGCTGGCCTGCGCGTCGTCACCGGCGCCAGCCTCGAGCGCGACCTGGCCCTCGCTGAAGGACAGGCGCACCGGAGTGTTCCGCTCGGCGACCAGGGACACGCGCTTGACCGCGTCGATGAGCCCGGCGGTGGAGACCACGGCGGTGATCGCCGAGGTGTCCGGGAACAGGCGCCGCACCGGCGGGTAATCGCCGTCGACCAGGGTCGACGTGGTGCGGCGACCTCCGGCCTCGAAACCGATGAGGGTCGCGCCCGCGTCCTCCGACAGCGCGATCTCGACACCGCCCCCGGTGGCGAGGGAGCGGGCGACCTCGTGCAGGGTGCGGCCGCGCACCAGCGCGGTGAGCTCCGCACCCGGGCTGGACGGGTTCCAGGTGAGCTCACGCAGCGCCAGGCGGTAGCGGTCCGTGGCCATGAGCGTCATGGTCTCGCCGCTGATCTCGACCTTCACGCCGGTCAGCAGCGGGAGGGTGTCGTCCTTCGACGCCGCGACCGTGACCTGCGAGATCGCCTCGGAGAAGACGTCGGCGGCGACCATTCCGGCGACCGGCGGCATGCTCGGCAGCTGCGGGTACTCCTCGACCGGCAGCGTCGCGAGCGCGAAGCGCGCGCTGCCGCAGCGGACCTGCAGCTTCGTGCCCTCCAGCGCGATGGACACGTCCTTGTTCGGCAGCGCCCGGACGATGTCCGAGAGCATCCGGCCCTGGACCAGCACCTCGCCGGGCTCGTCCACCTCGGCCTCGAGCCGGATCTGGGCGCTGACCTCGTAGTCGAATGTGGACAGCTGCAGCTCACCTCCGCCATCGGCGACGATGCGCACACCCTGCAGGATCGGCATCGCCGGTCGCACGGGGAGGGTTCGGGTGGCCCAGGAGACGGCGTCGCCGAGGACGCCGCGATCGAGGTGGAACTTCACCGTTGCCACTCCTTCGCAGTGGTCGAGTCACGAGTTCTATCCCGCTCGCACCTCGCGGCGCGAGCGAACGGTGCACAGCGTATCGGTTCCCGCGAGCTCGCGCCGACGCACCGAACCCGATCCTTGACGTCCCGCGGCCTCGCGCGTTCCCGCAGGCACATTCGCTGCCCGCTCAGCACCCCTCCTCGTCGAGGAATCTCGTCGTTCCCCGGCACCGAAATGACAGGATCCGCGATCGGCACCACGCCGCCCGCCCATCCACATCCCCCTCGCGAACAGAACTACAGTCCTCTTCTTCACGACTGTGGATCTCGTGGACAACCTCGATCTGTGCAGGTCGCCAACGGGACGGGCGGTCTGGATAGATCGTTGAGAGCAGCGGGCGGCTCGTTGATGGACTGTGCACGCTCCGCTGCCCTCCTCGGATTCTTGTCATTCGTCCGTGCACATCGGCTCCTGCAGGAACGCCCCTCGATCCACACTGTCCACAGAGTTATCCACAATTGGGGAGAACTGGCCTCTGACCTGCTGTGTCATTCGTCAGAGCGACAAGAGCGGCCGACGGGGCGCGCAGCGTCCCGTCGGCCGTGATCGAGTCAGTTCCAGCTCACTGCCGAGCCGAGGAGCTCGAGCTCTTGATCCGCGCTGTGAGCTCCGTGACCTGGTTGAAGATCGCGCGACGTTCCTTCATCAGTTCGGAGATCTTCTTGTTCGCGTGCATCACCGTGGTGTGATCGCGGCCGCCGAACTCCTCCCCGATCCGGATCAGGGGCATGTCCGTCAGCTCCCGGCACAGGTACATCCCGATCTGACGTGCGGAGACGAGCCGGCGCGAGCGGCCGGTGCCCACGATCTCCTCGACCGAGAGCCCGAAGTAGGTCGCGGTCTGGGCGATGATCGTCGAGGCCGTGATCTGGGCGCCGTCGTCGTGGGAGAGCAGGTCCTTGAGCACCGACTCGGCGAGGGCGACGTCCATGGGCTGACGCGACAGCGAGTGCAGCGCCTGCACGCGGATCAGTGCGCCCTCGAGCTCGCGGATGTTCGTGGCGATGTGGCTGGCGATGTATTCCAGCACGTCATGCGGCACTTCGCCGGTGTTCTCCTGGGCGACCTTCTTGCGCAGGATCGCGATGCGGGTCTCGAGGTCCGGCGGCTGCACGTCCGTCATCAGGCCCATCTCGAAGCGCGAGCGCATGCGGTCCTCGAAGCCGCCGAGCTCCTTCGGGGGCAGATCAGAGGTGATGACGATCTGCTTGTCGGTGTTGTAGAGCGTGTTGAAGGTGTGGAAGAACGCCTCCATCGTCTCCGGCGCACGCTGCAGGAACTGGATGTCGTCGATGAGCAGGATGTCGATGTCGCGGTAGCGGCGCTGGAACTCCTGCGCCTTGCCGAACTGGCCGGATTGGACCGAGTTGATGAAGTCGTTGGTGAACTCCTCCGAGTTCACGTAGCGCACCACCACGTCGGGGTAGAGGCTCTGCGCGTAGTGGCCCACCGCATGCAGCAGGTGCGTCTTGCCCAGCCCCGAGCCGCCATAGATGAACAGCGGGTTGTACGCCTTCGCCGGTGTCTCCGCGACGGCGGACGCGGCAGCCTGCGCGAAGCGGTTCGAGGAGCCGATCACGAAGGTGTCGAAGGTGTACTTGCTGTTCAGGCGCGAATCCTCGCCGAGGGTGGACCGCTCCGAGGGCTGGCTGCGGCGCGGTGCGGGCCCGGGCGAGGGGGCTGAGGAGCCGGTCAGCGCCGAGAAGCCGGAATAGGCGCTGGGATCGTCGGCCGCCGACGGGCGACCGGCCGCGACCCCGCCGAAGCGATCGCTGCCCGAGGGGGCGGAGTAGGCGCTGCCGGCGCTCGGCATCGCGGCCCGGGAGGGCTCGCCGTTGGCGGGCAGGACCGAGCCCTCGCCGCGCCGGAACGGACTGTTGTTCACACCCGGTGACAGGTTGTCCACAGCGTTGTCCACAGGATGTGCACTGCGGGGGGAGGACGTCGAGGTCAGCGGCGGGGCGGGCGCGGGATCGTCGTCGTCCTCCTCGAGCAGGAGGGTTTCGTCCACCGTCACCGCGAAGCGGGTGTCGCGGCCGGTCGCCTCGCTCAGCGCCGCCTTCAGCGACCCGGCGATCCGATGCTCGAACAGCTCTTTCGCCGAGGTGGAGGGCGCGGCGACCAGGGCTGTGTCCGCGACGACGGCCATCAGGCGAGAGAGGGTGAGCAGGGCGATGACCCGCTGCGACACGGTGTCGTCCCGGCGCAGGGTCCGGAGCGTGTGCTCCCAGATCGCGTCGGCGTTCGCCTCGTTCATCAGGTCTCTCCCCTAGGGTTCGAGCGGCGGGTCCGCCCCAGTTTTCCACAATAACTTCTGTATTGTGGATCAACGATGTGGACAACGACCGGTCGGAGCCGGTGAGCTTCGACTCCGTCACCGTGCACCTCTCCCGCGCCCGCCCCTGCATGTCCCTGCCGCA
>Ga0079224_100013930_pt1 | contig 11215 bp, 11 predicted proteins | sample Stecom2015_FD_80414 | JGI IMG/M metagenome (GOLD analysis project Ga0079224, IMG submission 80414) | Agricultural soil microbial communities from Utah to study Nitrogen management - Steer compost 2015 | ecosystem: Environmental > Terrestrial > Soil > Agricultural land | place: USA: Utah...
AAGGACAGATGGTTCGCTGAGCACCCGGAGCGGCGGCGCTGACGGGGGATGAATCCGCTGGTGAGATAGGGTAAGGGTATGTCATCGGGAGATGTTACAACTAATGTTATTGATCGGGTGTCGTTGATCGTGTAAGTTGTAACCCATGATCGAACTGGGAAAGTGGCAACCAGGCCGCTGGTGGGTTGTGGTAGGTCCTGATGGTGAGCGCTGGTGTGAAACCTCGAATGAAGCTGAGACCCGCGAGTCCATGCGACAGGGGGACACCCTTTATCGACAGTGGGTCTATCGGGACGAGGAGTTTAGGGAAGCCTGATGTCGAGAGTAGTTGGTCGTCTCAGGTTATCCCGCTCAACCGAGGAATCCACCTCAATCGAGCGACAGAAAGAACTCATAACTCAGTGGTGTGAACTCCACGGGCATGTGGTTGTCGGCTGGGCAACCGACATTGATGTGTCCGGGTCGGTGGACCCGTTCGAGACCAAGGGGCTCGGCGCCTGGCTGACCGAAGACGCCTTGGCGAAGTACGACATCATGGCGGCGTGGAAACTCGACCGGTACGGGCGTAGGGTGATCCCGCTGAACAAGTTGTTCGGTTGGTTCTTGGACCACAACAAGACCCTCGTGTGCATCTCCGATCAGATCGACCTCAGCACTTGGATCGGACGGCTCGTAGCGAACGTCCTAGCGGGTGTCGCCGAAGGCGAGCTTGAGGCTATCAAGGAACGAACCGTAGCTTCTCGGGCGAAGCTCTTGAAGATCGGCCGGTGGCCCGGAGGCACCCCTCCGTACTGGTTGGAGAAATACAAGGTGGACGCTGGGTACAAACTTCGCCTGATCCCGGCCCGCGCTCAGGCGATCGTCAGTGCTATCGAGGATGTTATCGCCGGGGCGAACGTCGCAGAAGCCGCGGAGAATCTTCAACAGTCCGGTGTCCCAACCGCTAAAGGCGGACCGTGGGATTCGGTGACGTTGTGGCAGATCTTCACGAACCGACTCTTGCTCGGACACGCCACGTACAAAGGCGAAACGGTCCGGGACGAGAACGGAGAACCGGTGTTGGTAGCCGAACCACTCATCACGCAAGACACCTGGAACCGGTTACAAAAAGCACTTGAACAACGGAAGAACCCGAACAACAAGCGCACTCGGGATACGTCCCGGCTGCTCGGGGTGTTGAAGTGTATGACTTGTGGTGCGAACTACTCGATCAGACAACACAGCAAACACGGGCGGGTCTATCGGTACTACTGGTGCCGGGGGGATCATCCGGGACAAAACCAGATCAACGCGGACATGATCGAGAAACTGTTGGAAGAGAATTTCCTTTCGGAGATCGGGCACGAAGAGCTGGAAGAGAAGGTGTACGTGCCCGCTTCTGACCACATGGGCGATCTAAGGGCTGCCCAAGAGGCTGTGGAGGAGCTGTCCGCAATGATGGTGGGTGCTAAGTCCAAGGGCGCTCGGGAGCAGCTAGCCAAGCAGATCAGCGCACTGGACTCGAAGATCGCAGTTCTAGAAGAACTGCCCGTGCAGGAAGAGGGGTACATCTACAAGTCCACGGGGAAGACCTGGCAACAGGTATGGGACGAGTCGAACTGGCAGGAGCGTCGAAAGGCGCTTGTCAAGTCAGGGATCGTGGCAGAGGTCCGACTCACCGGGAACACCCGTAGCAAAAACTCCAGCGGAGCACTCGAGTTCAAGCTGATCGTCCCGATCGACATCAAGGAGCGAATGACCCGGTAAACAACAAAACCCCCTCCCAACCGGGAGGGGGTCTTCGTTTATTCGATCTCGGTCACACCGAGGGGCATCAGCGCGTACACGTACGCGCCCTCGATCTGTTCGGGGGTTTCAGGGGTGAAGTAGAGCACCGCAGAGCCGGGGCGACGACGCACCGAGGACTCGATACACGCGCCAGTCTCGGTGGCTGCCACCACGCCGATCTCGGGCTCTTGGTGGGTATACCCGCGCTGGTACCAGACCGTGACGTACTCGGTCGTCACAGAACCGAGGGTGATCGGCTCGGAGAGCTTGTACGTCCTGGCAGGACCAGGGAAACCGCCCACTTCGTCCAGATGAAGCTGGGCCAGCATTATTCCTCTTCGTCGTAGTCGTAGATGAGTTCGATCAGGGACACACACCCGTTGGCACCGTTCGCGCCGGCACCGCCGCCGCCAGCGGGGAACCCACCGGGGTTCCCACCGGAACCACCACCCCCGGACTGAATCAGCTCCCAGAAGATCGGGTTCGATGTGCCAGCGGGGACCAGGCCGGACTTGCCGCCCGCGGCCGAAGGTCCACCGCCACCCCCGCCTCCTGCTAGGAGACGGATCGGGCCAGACGAGACGGACTCACCGGCTCCTGTGTTGCCTAGACCGCCTCGCATGAACGAGATCCCTCCTTCGCCTCCGTTCGCGCCTGAGCGGCCTCCGTAGGCGGTGATATCACCGAAGCTGGAGTCGCCGGAGTCACCCCCGGCACCCACCACCACGATCACTTCGTCGTCTAGCTCATCGGCTTTGATCCGGCGCGAGATCACCGCTGCGCCGCCACCACCTCCGCGACTGGCGTCTCCATGACCGCCAGCGCCCCGGAGAGTGACTTCAACAGCGTGTAGTCCCTCGGGCTTGTACCAGGTGTCGTTTGATGTATACAGCTTGAACTCGGCGTGCATCACGCCATCCGTTCAATGATATAGATGATTCCGTTGCCACCGTTGCCGCCTTTGTCAGCGCCGGTGATGCCACACGCGGAACCACCGCCACCACCGCCAGGGAAAGCACCGTTACCACCGGCGTTCTTGCCACTCAAGCCACCAGCACCGCCACCGCCTCCGGTGGCGACTACAGATGACGGAGGGTTACCAGGGTTACCGGGGTTGGCTGCTGTGCCACCAGGCGCGATACCGCCTGCGCCGCCAGCGGTTCCGTTACCGCCCGCGCCGCCTCCGGCACCGCCGCCTCCACCGCCGCCGTACAAGGCGTACGGGGACACAGAACTCGTTGCGGCTGTAGGTGGGTTAGAACCGTATCCACCGCGGCCTCCGTTGCCGCCAGGGATCATTCCGACGCCGCCCTGGGCGACCGCACCGGGAGTGCCCCAGTTGCCGCCCTGGCCTCCACCACCGATCAGCCACGGGTCATCCGAAGAGCCGACCTCGGGGCCGAAGTACGAATGACCGCCACCGGAACCGTAGTTCGGGTCGGCGCTTGCTCCAGCGCCACCCGCACCGATGACGATCTGAATCCCTTTGAACGATCCGTCGGTCTCCGTGGGGAGCACCGCTGCGGAGATCGGCGTGTGGGTCTCCCCGCCGCCGCCTCCACCGCCACCGGATCGGGTACCGGACAACAGAGCGTCGTACGAGCCGGACGAACCACCACCACCGGCCCCGATGATGATGACCTCAATCGAGACCACGCCCTCGGAGGGTGTGTATGTGTTGTTCGATGTGTAGACCTGCGCTACGCCCTGGAGAACGAGCTGGTCCAGAACCTCTCGCATTTCGGTGATCGAATTCGAGTGGTCGTTGATCGGGTTGTATACCCGGTCGATAAGCGCGGTTTCACCCTGCTCAAACTTTGAAATCGCTTGGCCGGTCATAATCGCCTTGGCCGTAGCCTCGGTGTAATCCTGACCGTAGTTGTAATCACCACCGCCGATGACGTATGCGCCATCAGGCGCGGTGGCACCTGGGGTAGTTCCCATACCACCGCCTAGTCGTTACTGCGAACGATGTCCTCTAGGTCGTACTGACGGCCGCGGAGATCGCTCACTGCCGCGTGAAGCTCAGTTACTTCGCCACGGATCAAGAGAATGTCTTTATGGATGCGGTCAAGGTCGTCACGGAGGTTGGTCGAATGGGTGTTGGTCACCTGTTCGTGGACCTCTTGAACGACACCGCCTTGCTGTTTCTGAACCTTGGTCGTGTACCAGGTGCCGAATCCTGAAACCAGGATCGCGAGCACCCACAAGTAATCCGGTGCGTTGTCCGGCAGCGGAATGTTCACTACTCAGACCCCTTGATCACTGGCGTCACGTGACGCCTGATCCACCATGCCAGGACTATTGGCGCGATCACGGTGTAAATCGCGATAACATCTTCCACCCATGCGGTGTCCAGCTCGCGGCCGAGCACGACACCAACCAGGCTCAGAACAGCGATCAGAGCGCCGCGAACAAGTGCGGGCTCAGGTACACGGTCACGAACTTCGGGCTCTTTGGTCAATTCAACTCCTGGGCAAAATCACGCTGCGGAGTGACATCCGGGATCATTCCGGCTGCCCGGTACTGCGCGAGCATCGCGGCATTCTCCTGGGGAGTGAGCTGGCGAATATCCGGGATACGAACCGGCTCGGGTTCCGGCTCTTCGGACCCAACCCACTGAGAAGCCGGATTGAAATCGTGGCGCGGACCTCGCGCCGCTGGCTGAAACTTCTTCGTCTGTTCTGGAAGCTGGCTGACGTGGATAAATCCGTCTTCATCAGCCAGCGACTCCAGATAATCCCGGTGAGCGAAACCGCACTCCCACAAATGCTCCGACCACCCTTTGAGGATCATGATCGGAGCGATCTGTTGGACCCCGCCGACATTCGGCAGGTTGCGTAGTGCCCAAAGGAAATGTTCCTCGGGATTCGTGAAATCACACTGCTCTTTAGACGGGATCAAGGCAGTTTCCTCTCGGGATCAGAGCACTCCGAGTTCCTGGAGGCCGGCGGCCAATTCCTGGATCAACTCGAATGCTTTCAACATCGGATCTTCTGGTTCGCGGTAGCCAATAGAGATCTGCCATCCCGAAGGGCCGTTTTCGTCCCAGGAATACGAGATCTTCTGGACTCGTTCCACGAAAAGCACGTTCGGCTCGGGGTATCCGAGCACCGACGTGGCAACTCGATGACCAAGCCAGAAATGACCGTGGCCGTTGGTTCCGATTCGGTACGGGGCCGCGTCGGAAACCTTGATGGTGTGGGCGGTATGCGCCCTGGTTGACCAGCGTTTCGCCCGGAGTGCGATCAAGGCAGAAATCGTGTAGGCGCGGTCTGCGCCCTCGGCCCAACCTTCGTAGTAATAGAAATCGCCAAGCTGTTCTGCACGCTGGATATCACCCCAGGTCATAAACGCTGCGACGACATCGGTATACAGCGGACGCAAAATTGCATCGGCGACACCACCCACTGGCGGGAATCCGATCATAATGGCCGTGAGATCGCCCACGAGGTTAATCAGCGCCGAAAAACTTTCGTTGATTCCTGGGGCTGAATGACCACCCGTAATTACTCGGACATCGGTCGCTTCGTAATAGATGAATTCACTGGATTCGATTCCAGTGTAAATACCTTCCTCGAATACCACCCAGGGTGCCGAAGGTCGGGTTCCCTGCCATCCGGGGATGTAGTACTCATCCGGGAACGTGGGATCACCGGTAATGACATCAATACCTTCGGTAAGGCCGTCAGAACCGATCGTGACCACGGTTCGCTCAAGGCCGGTCAACAGGTTGCCGCCGAACGACGTACCGGTTTTCCAGCCGGAATTGTCTACGATCTCCCAGACCAGGCAACCGTGCCTGATGCCGGTAGCGCCTTCCCACGGCGGATCATCTCCGTCGAGGTAGCGTCGGCACTCGATCGTGAGCTGCGCGTCCTCTACGACTCGTTTAGCCACGTCGTGAAACGACTTCATCCGGGAAAACACTGTGGTGATATTCGAGTTGTCGTCCAGAATGCTGAACGGCTTAATCGTGTTACGCCACGTAGAAACCCCAGGAATATCGTCTGTCATTGGGTCGTCGCCCAACATCCACCACGAATTTTCGAGTCTGGCGAGATTCACCAGCAGGGTCACAGACAAGCACCATTTCGCGGGACCGAAAATCATCCAGAGTCGCGGGAACTGGAATTCCGCGGGGAGGAACGGGTTCGGCCACACCCTAATGTGCTTCAACTGCTCGTAATCGTGCTTGAACACGACTTCGAGGTAGCGGTCTCCGTGCTTTTCTCGGACCACTCGATAGTGGTCCATGATCCCGGACCACCTAGCGCCCTGTTTATCGAATGTCACCATCACGTTCCGCTTGGCACGGCCGCGGTGGTTCATCACCCATTTGGCGAGATAATGATCCAGCGACAGCTTGACCGAACCGGTTCCGGTCTCGTTTTCGATGAATTCGAACGATCCGCCACGCTCGCCCCAAACTTCGCCACGGAGCTTGTAATCCCCGTCCCAGAACCGGGTGAGCGGCGGCTTAAGCCGGGCAGCCTCCCAGGCTGCACGCCGCGCCTGGACTGTATTCCAGACGCGATTAACGTCTACGATTGTTTTGATCATTCAAGACCCCACGGACGCGACCACGGGCGCGGAATCCGAAGGGTGAAGATGGTCCCCGGTTCGTAACCGATCACCGCGAGCTGGAACGTTCGCGACTCGGTGTAAGGCGGGAATGGGTGCCTGAACCTGACACCGTTCATCCGTGCCCAGACCGGAGTGTCGTTCTCTGCTACGACCTGTTCGACCCGTGGGTCGGTGTCGATGACGATGTTTTCGCCTTCAATCAGGGTCGGCATGACGATTCGCCGGTTCGCCAGCGTCTCGTCCTCAAACGAGTAGTCCGGGACAACCACGCGGCCGGGTGCCGGCACGATCCACTTCGGGAACACGTACTGATCGGTGGGGTTCACTCCACCTTTGCCGTCGCTCGGGTGAACGACGATTTCGAGAATTTCCGCATCCGGGTTGATGTGCGGAGCACCCTCAACCGGGTCAAAGATGGACTCGACTTCGGTAGTGTCTTCTTGGGTTTCGACGTAGTAGATAGCGTCTTCGCCGTACCAGAACGGATCACCCGCGATACACACCATCCCTGCTCGGTGCAGGGTCAACCCTCTCGGGTCTACATACAGCGAAATGTCCGGCTGTTCGCCCAGCCGTACTTTCAGATCTCGGGTACCGGATTCCGGGGTGGTGACTCGAATGATCGAATCCCGGTCGTACGCCCACGCTTTACGCCACCTGGAGTCACGCGAGATCCACGATCGGTCACCTTTGTCGTTCAGGATCTCCACGCCAAACACGATGTCTCGACGGAGAATCCTGTGGTTCAGATACCGGGCACCAGGGAAGTTGCCCGGCTCTTCATAAACGACCTTGACGGGAGGGTCATAAAGACCCTCCACGCCGGTTCCGAGATACACACCTTCGTCACCGGCCCGAGGGCCAGCCAAGGTGAACACTTCGCCGTTGACGCCGATAAGCTCAACGACGGTATCCAATAATTACCTCCGTGTGTACTGGAGTCGTTCCTTGTTCTGCTGAACCTGTTTGGCAGCCATCGCTTCATCCACGGAATTAACCTGGAAGATGTACGTAGCGCCTTCTTTCAGCAGAGTCGGAACGAATCCGGTCCCGGACACTCCGAGATCGGACATGAACTGCTGAGACACAGAACCGGGGATGTCCTCGAACCCGGAGTTCTTGAATGTGTCCTCAACCTGACCGGAAAAGTCCTCGATACCGAACACTTCACCGAAATCGTCACCCATGCGCCGAAGCTCTTCGGCGACACCGGCCCAGCCGTTCTGGAGACCCTTCTTGAGCCTTTCCATGATCGTCAGACCCTTGGATTCCATCTCGGGAGCCGCAGTGTCGATCTCGTCCAGAATCGAGTCCATCTCGACTCCGTACTTGGTCAGGTACTCCAGCCGCTTAGCCTGCATTTCGAGGTCGTCCGCGTACTGGCGAAGCTCATCGGCTTTCGCCTCGATGGCTTGCTTCTCGTACTTGTTGTCGGTCAACTGGGCCAACATGTCGAGGCGGCGTGCCTCCATGTCCAACTCGTCCGCACGCAATCCGAGCAAGTCGAGCTGTTGGCGGGTTGCATCGTCAATCTTGTTGATCGAGGACTTCGTAGACGACAAAACCTTGTCCGCGGCGTTCGACATCGAATCCGCGGCTCGTTCCGCTCCGGCGTAGTAGTCGCCCATGACGATGTTCAGAGTCAGGTTCGCACCTTCACCGAACACGTCCTTGGTCGCTTGCATCAGCGCCTTGGCGGTGTTGACAACATCCTGTTGTTCATTCGAGATGCCTTGGGCGAACGCCTCGCCCACAGCCTCACCGGAGTAGAGCACCCAGCCTCGGCCGGAGAACGGACCCTCTTTCGCGGGAGAACTGGGGAAGAACGCCCGGACCGCACCGACGATGGTTTCGGCCGCACCACGCACTTGGTCAATCATCGAGAGGATGCCATCGACAAACCCCTGGACCAGGGCCACACCGGAATCCCACAGCAGGGTTCCCAGATCACCCAGGGCACCAAGGATCTCGCCGGGCCACGTCGAGACTGTGGAGACGATCTCACCACCTCGCTCGGCCACCCCAGAAACGATGTTCCCGAGGTATTCCGAGACCGTGGCATATACCGTGTCCCAGACCGCAGACGCGATCCCCGGCAGCGCCAGCATGGCTGCATCCCAGGCCGGACCTATCGAGGCAAACTGGTTCTTGATCGAGTCGATCGTGGTGGTTGCTTCGCTGAGAAGACCGGAGAACACCCCGGAATTAGTCAGCGAATCCCAGACATCCCCGAAGTCGGGCATATTCTCGGAGAACCACGCTTTGACCTCTGCCCACCGGATCTGAATCCACGCCATGACTTCCATCGCCTTGGTCTGGAAATTGACCCAGGTCTGCGACCAGTCGGTCGTCTGGAAAATATGGATCAGGTTACGAATCATGGTTTCGGCCTGACCGAGGGCACCAAGACCCATGATATCCGGGATGAAATTCTCGTCATCCTTGTTTTCGCGGCCGATCATGTCTCGGAACGAACCCGAGGGATCTACCACCCACTCGATTTCATTCCATGCGTCCGAGATGCCTTTAACCAGCGCGGCGATATCCTCGAACGTGTTCTTCATCGCTGGCAGCGTGTTGTGAACGAAATCCGAGAATCCGTCGAGGAAATCCTCGATGGTCTTGCCCATATCTTCGTCGGACAACAGGTCGAAACCGTCAACGAAAAGCTGAGCAACCAGATCAACGATTCCCTGGAGAATATCCCGGACGCCGGTCAGGGCACGCTCAAGCGGCGTGGTCCCGGACTCATCAACCGTGGTGATTTCGTTGATCCAGTTCTTGAACCGATCACCCAGTTTGTTGAACCACTTGGCGAGACCAGAGAATTTCTCAGAGGTCGAGGCTACGAGCTGGAGGATTCCGTCTGTGAAATCGCGAAGACCAGGGTTCGCTTCTGCGAGGGCAGACGCGGTATTCTGAATCGTCTTCTCGATATTCGCCATGCCCTTTTCGGAGAGCGCGGCATCGAGGAAACCCTGAGAGAATGCGGCCAGACCCTCAACCAGCTTGGGCATCTCCCGATTCAGCATCGGGAAGATGGATTCCATCTGTTTGAAGATCGGGGTGAAATTGTCCTGGACGGACTTATTCATCGTGGCCTGTAGCTGCTCTACTTCGTCCGTGAGGACTTTCGCAGCTTCTTTCATGCCCTCCCAGCCAAGGGCCACCGCAGCGGCGGGAAGAGCGATACCGGCCAGCAGGCCGGGGAGTGAGATCAGAGCGCCAGAGACCATCGCCAGCAACGGCGCGAGGAACGCGACGATCAGGGCGAAGATCAGCATTCCATGAGAGGTCCAGCGGATATTTCGGAGCAAGTTGCCCACGCCGGAGGCCATGCTTTGCATAGCGCGGGTGAACATGTTTCCGGGCCGCTGGCTACGGCGGAAATTGTCTTCGAGTTCGCCGAGCTGGTTATTAAGCTGACGGAGCCGATCGACACTACGATCGACATTCGAGGCCAGCTCCAGATCCAGAACCCTAGAGTTCCGCATCCGGTCCAACCGATCCTCGATCGACTGCAAGTCTCGTTCCAGAGCCCTACGGGCGCTGTCGGAGTCCACATGGATCGGGATACGCGCGTTGATCGACCTGGCGAGCGCGTTGACCTCCGAGCGGAGCTGAGATGCGATGCGTCGCATCACACGCTGGTCCAGCGTTACCGGAACCTCGATTCGGCCGGCGGCGGCTTGGGCCGCAGCTACAGCCGCACGAGCATCAGCCGCCAGGTTCCCAGCTTCGAGGTCCATCTCAATGTCGATGTCTGGCAGCGCCGCGGACAACGCGGATACCTCCGCTGCGACCCGGCCAAGATCCGACCAGTCCACCGACAAATCCATGTCGATGTCCGATAGGGCTTCGGCGGCTTTCTCAACCGCCTCGATGTCACCGAGGATGTTGCCTACGTCGAGGTTCATTCCTACGTCGATGTCATCGACAGTCGCCTCGGCCGCGGCCAAGAACGACTCCAGACCGGCCATGAATCCACCGGTATCGAGATCAAGGTCGATCTCGATCTCATCCGCCAAACGCTCAGCGGCGGCGACCGCCGCATCCACCGAGGCGGTCAGCTCACGAGCTGCGCCCTTCTCGGCCTGAATCTGGACATCAATCGCTTCGGCGCTGGCCTCGGCGTTCTGAGCCGCTTTCTGCGCGTCCTCTGCGAGATCCGCGACAGATCCCTCTTTGAGACCAATCGGGATTTCTACGTCGATGTTTTCGGTCTCGGATTTGAGTGCCGTCTTGAGACGACGCCCGAATCCTGTCACGTCAGGGACAACGCGGACGGATACGCGGCCGACTTCTTTACCACCGGGACCGGCACCAGCCACGATTACTCCTTCCGGGTTTGCCTAATCTGGTTCATCTGCGAAAGCGCGATAGCTGCAAACGATCCGGGTTTGTGCGCCTTGGGTTTCGTCGGTTCGTTGGATGGGAGCGGAATCGGCTCGGGCGGATTCGGCTTCTTTTTCGAGTTCGCGCAGATGAATGCATAGGTCAGTTCCCGAACCGCGTTATAGATGCCTGCGGTCAGGTACCTGTCTGTGGTCCACCCCTGGAACTGTTTTCCGCCTCTGATAAGTGCCACCGTGGCAGACTCGGGAGGTAGTCCGAGAATCAGACTCAGGGCGAACCGGGGAGTAACCCCGGAGCCCTCTACGAATACCTGCCGAATATCCACTCCGTAGAATCGGAGTAGATCAGGAACTAGTGTCTCGCCGTACTGGTCGATCAGTCGTGCGAGTTCTGCGCTTCCCCCGGCTGAGTCGCCGCCGTCCACAGCTCGATAACCTTCGTGGTCAGTGCCAGATCATCACCGATGTCTGCGACCAGCTTCTTGCCCTTACGATCCTTGGCGACA